>Ga0247778_1000301_pt1 | contig 77826 bp, 79 predicted proteins | sample UWRJL049202B5_FD_179939 | JGI IMG/M metagenome (GOLD analysis project Ga0247778, IMG submission 179939) | Plant litter microbial communities from Arlington Agricultural Research Station in Wisconsin, United States - UWRJ-L049-202B-5 | ecosystem: Environmental > Terrestrial > Plant litter >... | reverse complement strand
TTCTTCCTTTCCAGAAGTTGCACCCAACTCGCCGTGGACAATTCGACAATTCGACAATCGTCAATCGTCAATCGTCAATCGTCAATCGTCAATCGATAATCGAAAACCCTCCTGCGGGCTGGATGTCCGGCATCATCGTCTGACAGAGCACAGAACAGCCTCTCTCCACGAGCTGTAGCTGTATCTGTCTTTCTGACAGCGGCTGGACGAGTTATCGCACCGCATCACGGTATCTGGTCAATCTGCTGTGCCCCGTCGCACCTCGACTGTCTGTCTGTTTTGTCCAGCTTCGAGGCCTCGTTCCTCGTTCCCCGTGATCAATTACAGTGGAGGGGAAGCTTTTTAGGTACGTCTTGTCTGCAGCGAGTGTGTTTCGTCGTCAAGACCTGCAAATTTCGAGAATCCGACGCAGATCGGGATGATTCACGACCATTTTCATCCATTCACCACGATCCTCCCACATGGCAGCCTCACATTGCGCATCAAGTGGCACAGTATTCTCCAGTGGGACAGCATCGGCATCATCGATCTTACAAGACCGGGTTCGCTCGCTCTCTCCGTTCAATGCATTGACGACGGCTGGCGATCTAACAAGCAGCCACCCCCATCTGATTGCCCTTTTCGTCGTCGTCTGTTTCTCCATAATCACTAAAAATACAGGACTAACCAGAACTCTATAATACAGACTCTTTCAGCAAGACATCACGTTTCATAAGCTGACCACCAAAAGTCTATTTTCATCTCTCCCGCCACATCGCCATAAACACGCAAGAGCATGCTCTGAATCATACTACGAATTCTGGAATATACCATTGCTCGAGAGCAAGCTCTCCACGCCGGAATCTTATCGGCTAATACATAAATAATGCCTCCCCCCGACCTGGTGCCCCAGACGCGAGCGAGACGGTCGAATAGTATTTCCAGCGACAGGCCATCCGCTACTGGATATGGAGGTCTAGTTTCACCTCCGGTGACAATCTCACCGGATCCAGCCTTCATAGCAGCTTCTGCTGCATCACAGATCGTGACCAATGACCACGACAGCCAATCTAATAGCTGGTTTGATCAACATGGAATAGAGCCTTCAGGGGAAACTGCACTGGTCGCTCCGGCTGCGTTGAAGCTGGTTAATCGCTTTCTTGATCAGTTACTGTTCAACTTTCTCGCCGTTTCGAAGTCGACTTCTCTTGCTTCACTCCGACCAGCTGTGACCGAGGTTCTCAAACCAAAGCTTGCCAAAGATGCTATCAATGGAGCCGAGCAGGAGCTGCACGAGTATTTGGGTGATGGCGACGATGAAGAGTTGATGGCATTTCACAATGGTCTGGAATCGAGTGGCGACTGGGATTTAGAACTGATCTGGAAGCGTACACGGCTACGGTGTATGGTGTATTCGTCTCTCGGTGATATGGAGGAGGAGGATGAAGATTTTTGGACTGAGCGGGAAAATTTAGAAGCCTCTTCCGCCTCCAATCCAGGCGTTGTTTCTCCCGCCGTTGCCATTTTCCTCACTTCGATCTTGGAATTCATGGGAGAGCAAGTTTTGGTGGTCGCAGGCCAAACTGCGTATCAGCGATTGAGAACGAAATTAGAAAAGGAAGCTAGAGATGGCACCAGTACGCCTGCTGACATCGCAGAGCGTGTGGTCGTGGATGAGAATGATACAGAACGGGTTGCTCTTGACCGGACGCTAGGACGGCTTTGGAGAGGCTGGAAGAAGCGCATACGCTCGCCCACTACATCTATATCAATGGCTCGTTCTTTTTCTCGAGAATCATTCGATCCGCAGGGCAGCCGCGCAGCTAGCGCTGCGCCAGACGACGGGGAAGAAGATATTAGACGACCTTCCCTTGCTGCTGTGCTTGCTGAGTATGAGCTGGCAGCTGGGATTCCCCTTCCAATCTCAGCCGACGATATCAGAGAAATCGAAATACCGGGTCTTGTACACCACAGTGACGACGAAGAAGACGAAGATCTTTCTGATAACGAGGAGCCCCAACGTCCGAAGAGCTTTATCGGCTTCGCTCATGATGAACCGAGCCCTCTAACACCAGATTTGGTCGATGGTTCCGCAGATTTAGGGCCAAAGACGAGGAAGAGATCGCACTCTTTACCAACGCCAGCACCTTCTCCATACTCATCCAAGCGCCAGAAAGCATCCGCTGAACAGGAGGAGGATGATCTTAAAGCATCCGGATCTGTAGACGACACGACAAAAGTGGGAGGAACAGACGAGGGCGCCTCAGAGTCAAAGGGTCTCGTGGCCGACGTTGTCACAGGAGTGGCTGCTGTCGGAGCAGCGGCTGTCGCGAGTATTACTGCTCTTGCAAAAGGAGAAGCTCCCCAAACTGAAATTGACTCCAAATCAGAGGTAGATGCCGAGGAAGAATTTGCGGAAGAACCTCAAATTTTAACATCCTCTCGTGTGTCAATCGGTGGGGGCGTCTCTCCCGATGATACTACTAAAGGTGTTTCGAGGGGCTCAATCACCAGATCCCCTAGCGTTCATTCGGTCAGAGTGGTAGACGTTGCTTCTCCAAGGAGCCCGTCTCTTTCACGAGCTGGCTCTGTAGACGCTAGCGATTATGTTTCCGGACGGCCTGTGATCATATCTAGACCCAACAGTATCAACTCTCCGCTTTCAGATACACAAACACCCCGAGTCACGAGTCCAGTATCTCGACTCCCAAATGTTAGTCCCCATAGCCGTGGTGGGACTCCCAGACATAGTGCTGGGGAATCGATATCAGAGGCCGACGAGTTATACGAGCCAGAATCGGCGCCCATAACAGCAATACCATCAGACCTTGCTGCTGCTATGGCAGGCGTTGATTTCTACCCAAGCCCAACCGTCAAACAACATGCATCAAATAAATCTGAGCCAACCCCACCGTCACCTCCAGGAACATTTGTGCTTTCTGCAGCTCCTCCCCCACGTCACCCTCGAGATGGAAAAGACTCTGGAAGCCAGGTTGGTCAGACCAGTCAGTCAAACGGCCGATTAGGTGTAGTTTCCAGAACGCCTGGTGTCGAGAATGGTGTACCTCCACTCACCCCTCTGCGTGAGATGATGGAAGTGGCACCTGATACTTCGGATGAAGCCAGTTCTGTTGCTCCAAGCTACGATGCCCAAAGTGGCTCTGAACAAGGTTACAATGGACATTCTCGTTCCGTTTCGGCCGCTACATCTACACTGCCGTATACGCAAAGACCTGGAGACCACCAGAAATCAACACGAGGTCATCCCTCTGGTATTTCTCGTAACTCGCCTCCACGATCGTACCGAGAGGAGTCTGCACAAAAGGGTCCTGAATATCCCAAAGGCCAACGATCTATTCACACTTCGGGATCTGGTTCGTCATCCGCATCTCAAAAGTTGAAAGCTATTCGAACCTCGGAAGAAAGCTCCCAAAGTGCTGTAGAGGATAAGGGTCAAAGTTTTGAGCAGCTCATCAAGAGCGACGAGACGATTCAGTACACTCTGACACCAGAAAACATGCGTAATATTGAGGTAAGTGCACGCCATGTTTAAATTTTTCACTAGCTAAGGTGCGATACAGTCTCCAGATAGCCCCCGGCATGCTGCCCCAATTATTGCAGCTACCCATACTGGTCCGAGGCCGCTCACCGGCCGATCACACTCGTCATCGGTCACCAAGTTATCGGCTCTTCGTTCAAATCCACCAAGTGACGCCGCCCAAAGGTCTCCTAGGTCTCCAAAGTCCCCAAAATTTCCCAAACAGGTCCCATCGTACAAGCCCGCGCCAATTTCCTCAAGTGCTAGTGCGGGAGCAAAACTTCGCCCGAATGCTCCCCAAGCACGAGATGCTCGAGTGGATAGAGATTCTATTGGAGATTTCGCTGACTTCATTCGAAGCACTGGTATGTTAGAACCTGTTCTGTAACATCAATTTCACTTCGTCTATCATTTTGGGATTTCCAAATGCTGATTGTCATGATCTTATCAGGTCCTGTAAATTCTTACGAGCCGATTCCTCCGCGGTCTGTACAAACACATCGGGGTACAAATGGGACGGCTCGAAATGTCAGTGGCACTGCTCCCCGAGTCGGGCCTCCGTCTGCACTTCCCAGACGTGCAGAATCGTCCGCTGGCCGAACCAGATTACAAGCCCGTGACCCCGTCGTCCCTCGTGGAGACAGTATTAGCGATTTGATCGATTTCGTCCGCTCTGGACCTCAGCTTGACAAGGATAATCACCGCATTCCCCGTACTGTAGCGCCCTTCAGGACAACCATGGACTCTGATCAGATGTCTGGGGCCGTTGGTGGTAAGGCTATTGATGCAGCCCTGCCAGACTCACGGTATAGCCAAGCCTCTGCCTCTGTCAACAGCTCCGTGAATTCACAAAGCGCGTTGCTGGGCCATACAGCCAAGAGCAAACCACCTCCAAGTCAAAACAGAAACAATGTTGAAGAGGAGGATATGATGCCAAAGCGGAAAACCCGCAGAGTGCGAGATCCTTACGCCATCGACTTTTCTGATGAGGAAGATGAGCCCGAGACCGTCGCCCCCAGGGCAAAGCCTATTCAGGAAGAGAGTCTGGCGGATTTCCTTCGCAATGTTCCACCTCCCAATGAGCCTACAACGACATCTGTCTTTGACTCCGTTCCGAAGCCAAACAGCAAAAACGGTGTTAGAAAGAAGTCTAGCACTCCAGGCTTGATGCAAAGATTTGGTCGCAGGGAATCCGGGCCCCAGATTCCTCCAAAACCAAAGACCTCCGGGCAAGATTCTGGCGCGCCACCAGTCAGGCGACCTTCGTACACTCCTATTGCGGCCAAATTTAGCACTACTTCCTTACCTGCATCAACTCGGGAGTCAAACAGCGGTAATTACTCAACGCAAGTTGATTCTGCCCGAAACAGGCTTCCAAGGAAAGCTTATCAACCCCGAGAAGCCGTGCTTCCTTCAACACGTGGAACCGACGACCTCGCCGATTTCCTTATGAGGACCCCCCCTCCTATGCAATCCCAGCCGCAGACCTTCACACCTACTCTACAAAAAGAGGAAGCGAGCGCATTCCAAAGAATGTTCGGCCGCAAAAAAATACACTGATTTGTTACAATCACCCATTTACTCACATGTTCCATATTCTCTTCAAACTTACATTGCACTCTGGTTTCCGCGTTTAAAATGGGGGCTATTTGCGCCACGGATATTTGGCCTCGGGTGGCAGTACGTCGTTTTTATTGAAATTTGATTGGATGCCGACGGTTTATTGCGCGTTGAATGTTCTACTATGTCGTTTAGATACCACAGATATGCGATACGCATCTTTCATGACTGTTGAGAAGGGGAGATCCAAATCGGCACCCCGACGGCTTTGGGTTCTCCGAATCGCCCTTGGGCCATTATGACGATGTTTTTACTAGAAGTACATACCGTTCAGAAAAGTCAATAAATAATCTTTCATGATCCTAACATTCTTTCTTTCGGAAATTACCCTTACTCCAAGCCCTCCTGTACGGCATGGAGGAAAACCAAGTGAAACTTGAAGCTTGACTTTGATGAAGGCAAAGAGAATACAGAGACCCTATGATGCCTAGTGGACGCTGTTCATCTGTCCCCACCGCCGGAAGAGTTCGAGTCTGGGAGGGATACCGCATCAACTGGGTCTCTTGGCACGGGTGCTGACTCAGGAATTCTGGAGAGAAACGTCGAGGCTCTGTGGTTGCCTGCAAATCTGGCTCACTCTCTTGTGCATGCACGAGGGTTCTGACCATTCAGCCAACGCCCTCAGACTTTAAGGCCCGTGCCAAGAGACACAATCTCTCGAGTTTATGTGCTGTCAAGACTTAGAGTTTTCCTACTAACCTATGATCCAATCTTTCCGACTTAGACTAATGATATATAAAATCTTGCTCGTTCTTCCCGTCCATGTTCAAAACTGTTGTGTTATCTTCCTTGCCATGTTAAAAATGGGAAGCTTTGACATCTATTACTTGTTATACCAAGGACCCTTTCACATTTATGATCCGTTCAATGAGGACAATCACCCGCGGGTGGGCTTCAGTGACCAGCAGCTCCCCGAGCTGGGGTATAATTGGGAGCTAGTTGGTGAACAAGGCGAGTATTTTGTATTTCGAAATGAGGGGCATTGAATTGATGGCGAAGTAGATTGGGAGTGGGCGGAGAAGGTTCAGGTGCTTGGATTTAATCCTGAAGTCGACGGATGCTTCATCACTGGCATCGGGGACGGAAACACACAAGACTGCGTAAGTCTTGGCTTAAGAGTGGTCCCGAGAGAGTGCTAAGTCTAAAGAGGGGGCGGTACAGTGTGCTGTCGGAACAGATGAGAATGTGCCTCGAGAGGATGATGAGGACGATCTGACGGATTCGGAGATAAGAGAGTTCGATGTGTAAATTCCTACTCACACTTGGAATGGGTTCCGTCTGAATAATATCTAGTTGCTCGGACGATCATGACCCTTTCAATTATTACCCTTTCCATCTAGCTTGTTTCTAAGTCTTTGCTCAAGCCTTGAGATATCAGCGCACAGGACAAGTCGAAGATCTTGCGGACGTCATGACTGTGAATAAAGACGTCCTTTACGCTGCTTTCAACTTATTCTTCCACAGAAAAGATAACATTTACTCGCCGAAATTGGATTATAGAGAGTTGAATGAGGCTTCCGGTGAGCAGTTCTGGGCGTGCTTTCCGGGCAAAGAGGTACTTCCGATTGTCCCTGATAACAATCACTGTATCATAAGTTGACGTGACAATACCAGCCATGGGCTATGAACCCCGGTCAAAGCCCACAAATAACTTCCTACATGTCTGCCCTCAAAGCACCCTCGATATTACTAAGCCATACCGTACTACTCCGAAATCACCGCGCTGCCTTCAACAAACTATGCGATGAGATAATCCACGAAATCCTCCTCTACCTTCCTCACGCCGACTTCAAGTCCCTCATGCTCACTGGCCTGATATCTCCCAATATCACCCAAATACAGTCCTTCTGGAAACGCAAGCTCTTCCTCGACATGCCCTTCCTCTTCGACCTTCCTTCTGAGCCCCAGCAGAAAGACTGGTTTGCAACTTATCGGAGTTTGCGCCGCCAGTGCTTTACTACCACGCTTGAGACTGTGAAGGACGAGGATGGGTATGTGAAGGCGGTGGTTGAGAAGGACTTAGTTCTGGGGTTGGCGAATCGGAGGCGTGTCTGGGAGGTTTGCGAGCAGGTTGCGGCGGCTTTTTTGGTGGAGGAGAGGATGAGTGAGAGGCGGGGATTTAATCTGTACGTTACGTATTCTATAGAATAATCTTTGATTGACTGATGCTTGTCTCTAGGACACAAGCAGCTTCTTCGTGAACTTCCACCACTTTGTGCTAATGACGGATTAGACGCAGTCGAAAGATAGAGAAAAAGAGCATCAACCATCGAACCGTTCTTACCAACCAAAATCCGGGGGTTAAGATGGCAGAAATCCCTTTGTTGATGTATGAGGGCTGGACGTACGGCGCTCGTGGATAAGGCTGCTCGCAAGGGGGCAGATTAGAGATCATACCAGTGGTAAATTTTGTAATTATTGAGTATCAGGACCATTTCAATGATTGAAATGGGAACGGGCTACTCTACGAGATATATACTTGTCAAACAGGTCAATGAAGCAAATGTTCTCGGCGTATAATTCCATTGGTAATATGTGCAACCTATGAACGTGCTATCTAAAACAGGGGGTATCATGAAAGGTAAAACGTCTCCTAACGCCTGTGGCTGTGGCTGGCGGCTCCTGCATATCCGATACAACTTCTAAATAATGATTCTCTATCTGGCATTCGTAAACCCGTGATGAGAGCTGGGTGCATGCTGGTCATGATATCGTAATGTAAGCTGATTTTCAAGGAAATGGTGGTCGTTGAACGGCATATGGAGCGGAGAATGGTGATATGAACGTCGCGGATGGTTGATTATTTGAGGGCGCCGGGGAAATGATGTGTTGTATCGTCATATGTCGTGAAATAATTGCTCGGATGGTGATATGATGTCGTGGAAAATATCGAAAGTTCAACCCATGCCCTCGGAGGAGTGTCCTATGTCTATTTCCGGACCGGCTCGGAGATAGCCAAGGAGTCTCGCGCGCAAACGAGCTTATATACATTGGGCATATGGAAGTATTGGATGTATGGATAGAAAAGAAATTCGTGTGTTTGATCATCGTGGCGTATGAGGACTTCGAGGGCTAGCCATAGCACTTTCGATTGAAGCATGTCTCTTATGCATCAATGGGGAGTTCTGCAATTCAGCAACGACTCCCATCCATCCTTGCTTCGGTGCTGATCCAACGTGGTCGTTGTGTCCCATTGCTTGCGTTGTCAGCCTTCGTAGCGGTGGCTTCCTCTGAATGCCCTCTGTCAAAGCATGCGGGAGACCCGGCCGCAAGGACATCTTTGGTATATGGTGATGTTGTTTCTCTGGATCCCTTGGCTGTTGCTCCGTACTCTTCGCAGCGATCAATCCCATATATACCACCAAGAACCTCATCCTCAGGAGATCCAGCCTCCTCATCCTTTCTTCCAACCGCCCTCTCTTCGCTGCCCAGAACAGCCTCGTACTGGACCTTAGTCTAGTTCCTCCCTCATCAATCAACAGCTTATTCAAATCCTCCCTTAGATCATCACCACACTTCTGTATCTCGCGTAACAGCTTCCCCATCCTCAATTTATCCTCCAACCTCTGCACTTTGGCCACATCTCGATCGTAGGATTCATTTTCCTGGATAGAAAAGTCGACCGTATCAATGAACGTCGTGATTTCTGAGGGAGCGGCCAGGTACGCGGTCGTGTACGTGGTTGCGACTTGACCTAGCAGAAAGACAGAGACCAAACAGGCGGTGAGGAGTAGGAAGATGGTGAGGAGAGGCAGGTCTTCCATCTGAAAGGTTGCGAAAAAGTGAGGCTATCGATGCTGGAGCATACTCGCCGGAATGTACGGTTTGCGACGCGTGGTGAGTTGGAAGGCAAAGATGACTTCATGTACAGCGGCCAAACTTCCCGTGAAGGTGTGGTACATTTCGGATCTTGTTGGCTGTCGACGCCGCGACCCTTGCACTTGCAGGTGCATCACATGCCCCATTCGGACGAGGATGATCCAGGACGATTTTGAACTTCAGAAATTGACAAGAAACGCATTCCATTATGTCTTGTAAATCTATGACTTGGGAAACAAGACGATATCGGGTCTTTAAGAACATATGTAATTAAAGTTGCAGAGTTCCGATGTTGAAAGTTGACTCGCTGTTACCCCGCCACGAATCTCAGTGCCCCTCGATGGTCCCTGAAAATCTAACAACAACAAATATCTGCAAAAATGGACGTCCAAACAACACAAGCAGTGCCCGTGGTGCCTGCAATGAAACCCTCTCCTCTCCCACCAATATTCCAAAGCGACAGCACCCCGCCAGAGCTCGTAACCCAAGGCGCGGAGGCGCTCCTTTACCGCAGCACCTACCTCCTCCCGTCACTTCCCTGCGCACTCAAATACCGGCCCTCAAAACCATACCGACACCCGATTCTCGACGCGCGGTTGACGAAACACAGAATATTGTCAGAAGCCAGGGTGTTGGTGAAGTGTAGAAGGGAGGGTGTGCCGGTGCCGGCGGTGTATGCCCTGGACGAAAAGGAGGGATGGATTATGGTGGAATGGATTGAGGGGGAGGTTGTCAGGGTACGGCTTAACGAATGGCTGAAGAGAAGGAAAGATCAGGGAATTGGAGAAGGAGCGCCTGGAGAGGAGGTGTTGAAGGGACTTATGCGCAGGATTGGGAGCGCGGTTGGGAGAATGCATGCAGTGGGAATTGTCCATGGGGATTTAACGACAAGCAACTTGATGCTGAGACCGAGAAAAAACAATGTGGCTAATGGGGAGGCAAGTACGAGTGTGGAAGATAAGGTGCTGGACGGGGAAATTGTGATGATCGACTTTGGGCTCGCGAGTCAAAGCTCAGCGGATGAGGATAGAGCTGTTGATCTATATGTGCTGGAGCGAGCTTTTGGGAGTACACATCCCAGAGCAGAGGCTTTATTTACAGAAGTTCTTGGTGCTTACGGAAAAAGCTTCAAGGGAGCGAATGTAGTGCTGAAGAAGCTGGAGGAAGTCAGGATGAGAGGCAGGAAACGAAGTATGCTAGGCTAGGTTGATTGACTTCACTAGGTATGACATTATTCGGCGCATTAAGAGAGATATCCAGGTTCATTTGATAGTCAAAAGACTAGCATCCAAAGCAATTTCCTTGGACCCAGTGAGAAGTGCTATAAGTAACGCCATGCGCCGGCCTGCCGTTGCCTCTCTCCGAAACTGCCCTTCCATATGTTCACTCATCTATTGTCTCGTGTCGCATCATTCTCTCAACTCTGCAACAGCAAAGTAACCCTTGTTCTCAATAACACCTCGATCTCGGACAACAGCCGTATATTTGACCACCCACTGAGGTGTCAAGTCTCCCTTCATGCCATCTAAACTTCGTTTTGATTCTGAAAGAATACCGGCTCCTTTCGCCCCTTGACCTAATAGTTCTCTTAATGTGCCGCTTGGTAGGACGTTTGTACAATCGCTGTGTACTAGGAGTTCAATATTTTCGACTTTCGCAAGTTTCAGGAGCGGTGGTGGAACATTACAACAGTCTTTAATGTTGACCTGGTCCACCATTGGCCGCACCTGGACCCGCGACAAAAACCTCGATAGCTTCTCGCTCCCATACTCCGCGAGACCCAGCTTCTTCACAACATTCTTATTATAGAGGTCTTCAAAGACTTGCCAGGAGGCAATCTCTTCTTCGTCATTTCCTTGGGAAGAGTTCTTTTTGTCTGCCTCCCATTCGCAATCGCCTTCAAAAGACATTCCTGGGAAGGAAACAATCAAAAGATCAATGGACTGTACGCCCAATGCTTTCAAAACCAGTCCTATCGCATCTTTGGCATATTGTTCTCGATGTTTTATAATCCCGCCCGGCAGGTAGAACAATTTCACGGTGATATCATATTGACTTGGCTCTTCAAGAAGACCTGACATCGACCAGTCTATGGTGGGGATGTAGTAATCAGATCCAACCCGAGTCGTCCACACAGAAGCTGGCGGCCGGCCCGACGATTCGCTTTCATTATAGTTCGAGGTGCCATTTTCATTCGTTTCGGACAAAGGGGGAGAGTGATCTTGCTGAGCTGCAATAAAGTTGCTTCGAAGGGACTGTGTAAGCTCGAGGTTGGATGTGCCAGGCTTTCGAATGATAGAGGGGCCGCCGGTCATGATATTTCTTCACAGGCAAAATAGTCAGTGATACGGCCTCTCAAGCGGCCGGCGAATTAGAAGAGCTTACGAGGTAGAAAGAATTAATCGAGTCATATTGACTACAGTGATATGCGCTCGGGTTTGATTTATAATGGCTAACAAGGAAGAAGTCCCTTTCACAACTACTACTGGAGGGGAGTAGTGGATTGAAAGGCACGGGGGAAAATGTTCTGATAATAAAAGAAATGAAGTAGGTATTGGGCTATGTACAAAGAATGGGATGTTTTGTAGGAAAATAATCAGGGAAAGTCATGACGGGTTGTCAATCAGTCCAAATTACTTTGTCGATGCAGAATTCGGCGGCGGGGCAAGCCGAAATTCACCCGACATGGCCCACATCAGAAAATTGACCCTTGCTAGCCACACCGCATCGACACGCACAACACAACCAAAAGGCTTTTTAGGATCTTTTGATATCCGCACAGATGGCCATCAAGTAGGTCGCTCTTTTTTTTGCTGAGTTGCAAATTATTGAGCCTCTAACATGATTCCAGCTACCTGATCCTGCTCTCGAGGCAGGGCAAAGTCGTATGTAGCCGCCCTCTCGCAGAGGCTCACTAGACTTCAAGCTGAACCGCCAATAGAGGCTCGCAAAGTGGTTCACCACACTTTCGCCGAAGGAGAAGGCCAAGATCATTAAGGATGTCTCTCAGCTTGTGCTTGCGCGGCGGACGAGGATGTGCAACTTCCTAGAATACAAAGGTGAGAAGGCTCTAGTGCCCGGTTGAAGCACAGCCGCTGATGGATGTTCGCACAGATTCAAAGATTGTCTACCGACGATACGCCTCCCTCTTCTTCATCGCCGGATGCAATTCTACGGATAACGAGCTCATCACCCTGGAGATCGTCCACAGATATGTCGAGCAGATGGATAAATACTACGGAAATGTGTGCGAGGTAAGTTAGGCACCTAATCTCGCATCCCACAATACTACTCAAGTACTAATGAATTCGTAGCTGGACATTGTAGGTTCTACGTAGCCTCATCACCGCACACCAAGATTGACGGGTCACAGATTTTCAACTTCCAGAAGGCGTACTTCATTCTAGACGAGTTACTGTTGGCAGGTGAGATGCAGGAGAGCAGCAAGAAGAACGTTCTGAGGGTAATATCGGCACAAGATTCGATAGAGGATACTGAGGTAAGTTGGTAGCATGCTTCAAACCTCTCAACTTGGGGATTGGGAAGATCTTTCATTCAGGAGACCCTGCTTTATTTCTTATATACTGACATTATATACCCCTACCCCAGGTCGATGAAGAGGTTACGAAGATTATGTGAACCATGATTACTGTACATGAATAGGCAGGGACTGCACACTGGCGCATGGAGTTAGGATCGTACATAAGCTCAATAAGATTTTTCTATGCCTTTCAACCCTCTGCTAACTCGGTGCTTTACTTCAATTTAGGCTAACGAAGATGTTGTCGATGGACTTCGTACGGTCGGAATAATCTAAATTGCTCCATTTCGACCAGCTACGGCGCCCAGGCTTTTGTTATTTCCTTGCATTGCGTGGTGTTAAGGTGAGGATTGAGGGCTTGGGAAAGACCTGGACAAACTGCTGTGGGAAGGAAATCTTCAAATCGGATTTAGTCGATAAGTACCTTTTTATGAGGAATATTGTGCTGATCATTGAAAGAGTGCTTGAGCTGAAACCCTGACCAACCGTTGAACCTCCACATGCCCCCCTCGGATGCAACCTAGGTATAAGGGACCTTTCGATAAGGAGATGCCCATTTCTCAAGCTATTTAGTTTCATTTCTATCATTCTATCATACTACGCTATGCTAATTTCACAGAACTTGGAAACGTCTGTGAGAACCCAGTAATGCCGGATGAGAGGGAGATTCGCGGCCGAACAAAAAAAGCGGCACTTTCAAATTCTAGTCTTCTGATGGCGGATATTGGTATTGGGCAACATGTGGAAGTGTAATTGGCTTCTAAGGTTGGATCCTCAATTTATGCTCAACTAGCTGCGCGCGGCCGCCGTCTTCGTCTTCGTTCTCGTTGTCTCTCGACACCATGTGCCTGCGTTGATTGGTTTGGGTTAGCGACCGTCTTAGTGCGCTTGTCGCAATATGGGAAACCTCCACCCTCCCAAAACCTCACCCCATCGTCGCGACGACTCATCCCCCATCCCCAACAACAACAACAACAATCACCGACATCTCCTCGCACATTCACACGATGTCTCTTACCTGCTAGACGTCTCGTCTAGCCCGAGAAACACTTGTCTCGTCATCTGCAGCCAGCAGACGAAGCGTCAAGCCTTGATTTCTCAGCCTCAGCAGGTTCTTACCACCACATCATCTTTCATCAAGCGCTGCGTCAGCAGTAACCCGAGAAGCCATTTCTCATCAATCCCGCGGGTGCTCGAGACATTAAGTTCCTGGCCGTCCGTTCTCCGAGTCTGAAGAGCCACCCTCAAAGGTCGTTATCTCCACCAGAACACTCGGGGGTTCAGTCGCCACACGCTTACTCTGCCTCGATATCGCGCATTAATTCCCAACACCTGCTCATCCTGATTGCCGTTGATAAGTATACATCTAGGACCAGGACCCGACAATCCAGCAATCATGAAGTTCCTCCCTCTTCGCGATCTAGAGTGTGTGACTAGCACCATGAATTTTGACACGCCCGATTGTCACGTCATCGGCGGCTGCGATCTCTACACCACCAAAGCTGCAGGTTCCGACAAGAAGTTATATCGGAATATCGAGAACTCTCTGGAATCGCAGTATGAATCCCTCCTCCGGTTATCGGCATCCGTATCGCCCGATCCCTCTGGACAATCTCCTATGAACTTGTCGCGTTCAAGCCCGTTCGGTCCTTTGAGCGAAGTTTCAAGCCGTCGTACGTTTGCATACCTTATCGCCACGCTTAATGCAAGCCACCCCGATTATGATTTCTCACACATCCTCAGACCAGCGGATTTTCGCAAGGAGCGGAGCTTGAAGGCCGTTATGGGAAACATTGATTCAACACTTTACAATCTTAGGCCAAGTGCAGGTATGACACTCCAAGTTCCACCGCAGACGAGCTACGCTACTACAGCATCTGCACCTGCGACTAGTGAAGCTTGGGGTCCTAACATGTGGGCCTTGATCGATAAGGAGATGACACTTAAGGAGTGCGCTGTCTATTGTTGGGCACCTCCGGATGATCCTTTCGATGGAGAAGAGGGTTCCATATGGAGTTTGAACTACTTCTTCTTCAACAAGGAGAGGAAGCGCATAGCCTACATCTACCTTCGAGCAGTCCCAGTGATGAGTCATAGCCCGAGCCAACGAGTCGGTATATCGAAGAGAAGCCATAGCGGGTATGATTCAGGAGCGAACAAGCGTGCTAGATATTGGTTGGGTGACAGGGCCGCTAATGTCACTAATGGTGAAGAAGCAGATTTGGAAGACTCGGATATCACAATGTGGAGCAACGATGAAGCCGACGCGGATGACGTCGACGTTCTCTTTGACGGCGACGAATTCTGCGACGATTATGAGGATGAAGCAGATGACGAATCCGACGAACAGGATTACAAAGGTCCAATTCGAGGGGTGAGTGAAGACATCGCTGCTTCGATGGATATGGATTATTGATCAGATTGCCGAATGGATCTTCAAATGGCCAGGCTCTACGTGTGCTGTGTCATAATAACCCAATTCCTGTTCCTGTAAGAGTTCTTCCTGTATTTATGTAGGATTAGGAGTTATTCGGGGTTCTCTCTCTCTCTCGGTCGGTGAGAGCGGCTGAGAATATTGGCGTACAGGAGTACCTCAAGGTCACTGGAGTTGAATGGAAGCAGTATTCATGGGTCGGTAACAGGCACACAGGCACAACCAGTAGCATAGCTAAAGCTAACGATACGCCAAATGATAATATTTTCCAGCACTCAGTAGAGCCATATATCAAGGGTCGTTCAAGACATATCCTCATCCTTACTTTACCCTATTGACTCTAATCCCAGGCCGAATCTAACTAGTATCCTCCATCCTAAGACAATCTCTCCACCACCTCTCTCACCCCTGCAACGATAGCATCTATAATCTCATCACTCACAATTCCTTCCTGCCATACAAATGCCAGCACAGCGCACCCATCGGGCCCTGTAAGCAAACCGACGGAAAACGCACTCCCACTCGCAAACGCGCTCCTACTAAATACTACCCTACCCATTTCCCATTCTCCCTCCTTTCCAACACCGACACTCCCAAGATTTGAGACCTCAAAACTACTCCCCCTCTCCTTCCCAACCCTAGAGAGAAACAAGGACCGCATGTCCGCAATACCCTTAAATTTCCCCACATTCACATCCCCCTTCTCAAGATACCTCCTGATATCCTCTTTACATCTCCTTGCTTCTCCCCAGTCAAACCTCTTTACGGATGCAGGGAAATAGGAAGAGAAGGCGTCGATCCAAACGCCCATTTCGTTTTCGGAGACTGGAGAAGGTAGGAAGCGGCGTAAGGAGATGGGGATTGTGCATTCGACAGTTTTGAAATGGGGTGGGATGTGCTGGGCGATGACTGAGGCAATTATGGGGGGAAGGGTGGAGGTCAGAGTTGTATTGTGCGCGCGACAGGTGCTTAGAAGGGAAGAAGTAGTAGAGGCTGGGAGGGTCAGGGTGCGGAGATGGGAGATCATGGGTAGGGTTATTGGGGCTCCTGTCCACAAGTCGCTGTGCTCGTTGGCTGGTTTTGGGGGCGGTGTTGGGAGCGGATGGAGGAGTTCTAGATTTGGCAATAGTTCCCTTTTCTCCGGGATGATGACTGTGCTCGTCAGATGAGGGGCGGAAGATAAGAAGGAGCAGAAGTCTTTTTGGAACACGAGGCCTGAAGTTCCATCACCCAGTGCATGGTGAAAAATGAAGCTTGCTGTGAAGGCACTCTCGACTCCAGGGCGAGTAATGATAATCAATCGCCAGAATGGCAAGGAGCCAAAGCTATTCTCGAAGTTGGTGTTATGTTCTTTCTCCAAGATGGCGTCGAGTTCAACATCTGTTTCGCTGGGAGGAGTGAGTCGGGTGGTGAAGGTCACAACCGTCTTCAGACTGATAGACGGGAGACGACCAAAGTAAGGGCTTGCAGAATCTTCGTTGGTGGGAATGGCTGATAGAATGGGATGTTTCCGAATCACTGCTGCCAGAGCTGCGAAGATGGTTTGTTTCAGGGGTGGTGTGGGCGTCGAGAGATGAGTGTAAGTAGCAGTTATCCCGACGTTGTTGTAGAATCCCAGATGGTGACGTGCAGATGAAAACTGCTCAAGTTTACCTGTTTGGGAAGATTAGCAATTAGAAGTCTTCTTTGCAAGGGCGAGCATGAAGAGTACCTAGAGGTCGAAGTTCATCAAATTGCGGGGTATCTACAAATGCAGTGAACATTTTCGCAGCTCTGTTCGAAATATTGGGTCGAAAATTCAAATGGGCAATGTTGACTAATTCACGGACTTTGAAGTAAAATTTAATGCGCTTTGAAAATTCAATTTAATATCATAGCCTTGCTTACAATAAAGTTTGGATTCTACCCCTAATTCTGAGTAGAGGAACGTGGAAAGTCTACGGAAGTTCGAGGGGCACGCTGTCTTTTATAGTATTCTCTCACCGACTCAATGCAAGTAAGAGCTAGGCTCTTTTCGGTTCCTGTTGTGACTCACTGGTATTTTTTTCTGTGCCAATTTATCCTCTAACTGGAGCGCACGTGGCAGGAGGAGATAATCTACCATTCCAACTAATAGAACTCTGGCATTGCTAATGTGAAGTCTTATCATAGTGCAAGTAAGACTACCATACGTGATCTCATCATTTCATACCTACACCTACTTGTTCGTTATGAGCATTGGGCCAGTTGCCTCTCATGTGTGTTACCGTCCATTCCCAAATGTGAAATACCTACTCAATCAACCACCTCAAAACTATATCTAATGAATAGACAATGTGCCTGGAGAGAGTTTCATTTATGCCTAAGTCCTCTAAGCATCATCTCTGATTCCCAACCCCAAGAAAGTAAGGGTAGCGACATTCATTGCTGCGACAAGAAACCACAATATCCAACCAACTATCAAAGTTGGCCAGCTATTAGCCAAGCTGACGGTCGGCGCCCTCTGATCCATCCTTTCCGTGTCCGTTGATTCCAATGTCTCTACTGTTATGGCACTCTCTGGAGCCTCGGTTTCTACCATCATATACTTGTTGAAGCTCGTGTACCAAATTAAGGGGAAAATTAGGAAAATTAACGAGATTGAAAGTACAACATTGCATCCATTCAACGCAGCGGCCATGCCGGAGCGCCCACAAGCGGCTGCTACAATAATTCCAGGTATAATGGCGATAGACCTGGTCAAAAGTCGCCGGTAGAAGGGCCGAAGTTTCCAGTTTATCGCTCCGTCCGCAACGAGCTGCCCGGCCATAGTTGCCACGATTCCCGCGCTAATTCCAGAAAAAAGAAATGCGAACCCGAACACCATTCCTGCCGCTTGAGAAATTGTTTGGACGAAGAGATCGTACATGCTGTACAAGTCGGCATCCGCTGGCGCTCCAGAAAAAGATGTCGCTGCAATAATCAGAATCGCCGAGTTGATAAAAACGGCTACGAAGAACAGAGTGACACATAACTCAGCGATTGAGTAGTTCATGCATGACTTTATAGCAGAAAGCGATGGCCGATACATCTCCGTGCTTGAGAAGTTAGGCGTCGTTTCTTCTCTGTAGCTGGAATGCTTGACATCGAAATCACGCAAACGAACTTGGGCAAGGCCTGATCCGAGATACAGCGTGTGTGGCATAAGAGTGCCACCCAGAATTGCACAGGATAGAAAGAGACTAAATAGTTGTTAGGCTGAAGAAAAATTGGGTTTCCGGTGATCACCTACCCATCGGAGACGAAAATGCCTTTTGAGGGCAAAAACCCTTTGAACACCTGCCCGGCAGTGGTATCCGTAATGAGGGAAAGTTCCATGCAGAAACAGATGAACGTCCCAAGAACAAATGCCGCTATAAGAACCTCAAATACTCGAATCCCTTTGAGCGGACCGTCAAGTTTGTAAAATAAAAGGATGAAAAGCGTGTCTGCGATTGACAGAGCGCATCCTGCCACTAGTGGAATCCTCGGAACTAGAATATTGATGGCAATAGCAGTACCAATCACAGAGCAAATGTCTGTACAAATGATAGACATTTCAGCAATGAGCCATAACCCAATGTTTAGCCAACGTGGCAGACGTGCCCGATTCATTTGTGCGAGGTCGAGTCCCGTTACGGACCCGAGTTTAATAGAGAGAGCCTGAAGGCTAGTAAGAATAGTCTTTGGGAAGGAATTTGCTAGTGCTAGACGTACTTGAAGATATATGGCAATTATATTGGAGACTAATATCATAAACAAGAGTTTGTACTGCAATCCTCCGGATGAGATTGCCGTTTGATAGTTGTCAGGATCAATGTATGCAACACTTATCATTGTACCAGGTCCCATGAATCTTCCGAAATTCACGGCTACTGGCCATATTTTCAGCACCCTTTGCTTAATAGAGCTATTCTTGAAGGAGAACGTGGAACCCGCGCGAGACGGAGGACTTCGGACATCAACACCAGCATCCACACTTTTACCTTTGCTCTCAGATGCCACGAAAAGGGTCTTTTCAGCGTGCAATTGTAATGGTGTCGGCTGGATTTCAATGTTCATATCTTGTTCGAATACGGGTGCCATCGTTTGAGAAAGCACGGTGAAAGCACGGTGAAAGCACGGTGAAAGAAAGACGTGCAGAATTAGGGAGAAGCTTCGAGAGCAAGGCCAACACACTCTCTTAAGTCAAGTCAAACACATATATCAGATTTTTGAGTTTCTCGGAGCCAGATATCCTCGGCAGGCTGAGCCAGTCGGAGCTCCTGGATGGGAGAGACACTCGCTCCTTCCCGCCATGTGAGGGCACTGGGATCTCTCCTGCCTACCAACTGCGGCATGGCTGTTCTGACGCTTTATCACTAACAAGGTTCGATATTTGAACACCCCTGAAATTCGGGTTGAAGGTGTAATCTAATTGATCGACTCAGGTACCACAGCATGAACGATGAAAGAGCAAAACAGCAAATGCGGGAGATTCGCGTCCTTCAATGCTTCTCTCAGGTGGGAATGTGCAAAGTGTATCTGTGCAAGAAACAGCGAGTATGTAAGGAAGTGGTTCCCTCCTCCATTGGGACTCGATGTATCCTACAGGCCTAGGGAACGTGAGATCTTCGTCACTCGACGCGGCAAACTTCCGCTATTCAAACAAAGGTCAAGCCAACAGAGAACATGCAGATATGATCTACTGGAATGGCTCACAGCTTTTGTAGGAATTAGGTGTGAACCTTCCTCTAAATATGCTGCTTGGAGTTGGAAGAAACAGATTCAACTTCCATGAGCACCAAGAGGGTTCTCGAGGCGATCCGTGCACGACCACTAACAACCTCACTTCTGCAAGCAGCCGAGACAATATTACTATCCATTGCACCAATATGAGTTCTGTCCTTCTTGGCCCCCCCCTCCGTTTCTCACTTCCATATATTTCGCCAGAATAACACGCAAATCCAAGAATTACTTGGTTTTGTCATTTGCTCCCTCTAAGTCGAGCCTCGAAATTACCGCCACTATCCAAATTCTCAGCGAATCACTTCCTATTTCCTGAAGTCGTTTCAGACAATTCTTTGAGCGAAGTTCTTACTCTTCATTCTTGAATTTGTAGCAACATGATTGACCTCGATGTCGTTTGCTTCAATGTTGCAGTCCTCATTGGAGGACTATTCATTCTAGAACAAGCCGCCGATAAGTTCATTGACCACACAACTAAGCTGGCAGCGCGCCTGCGGGTTCCTTCGACGCTGATCGCACTTTTGACTGCAGGTGCAGAATGGGAAGAGGTCTGCTGAGTCGATTGAATTTAAATCGAGCCGGCTAATTATTGTCAGCTTGTAGTGGTGGTTGCTGCGATAGTCCAGCATGAACCTCCTCTTGCGATGGGCAATAGTAAGCAACATTTTTGAAATTTTGCCTCAGAATTATACTGATGGTCTCTAAGAAAGTTGGTACTAATTCGTCGCAGTACTTGGGTCGTCCATCTCCAACGTTCTCGGAGCTTTCAGCCTTGGCTTGATTTTCTCTCCCACAGACATGTATTTCGACCGGAGCTCAAAAATATACACTGTCGTTCTTTTCAGTTTGACCTCGCTGCTCGCGGTATATGTGCTTCTTTCCATGCCTTTGGTAAGGATAGGAGGCTTGTTACTAGTCTTAATATTCATCATATATATCGCCGGCATATCATTTGCGATATACAAAGGGATTGTAACTCCGCCAGAAGACGACGATGACAGCGTGTCTGAAAGCGATTTGGATTTGGACTCGGACTCTGGCATCTACATGGCTCTAGGGGCTAAAACATCTGCCCGTCGGCACAGCCGCTCAAACTCAAATACCACTAGCATCTGTTTGCAAGATATCGAAGCTGGGCAATCAACCTCCTCCGCATCTACGCCTCTCGCCCAAGAAACATTCAATTCTCTCAATCTCAAAAAGCAACCACTCCACTTCTCTACCAAGCCTGGCAAAGCATACCATTCAACGATCCACCACACATGCCATCTCATATTCGCTGCCCTCACCCTTTCGCTTTCCGGTTACATACTCTCCCACAGTGTCATCACTCTTTCCAATACCTTCTCGGTATCCAACTCACTCCTCGGCGTAACTGTTCTATCAATCGCAACCACACTCCCTGAGAAGGTCGTGGCTGTATTCTCTGGAGCGAGAAGCCAGAGCGGAGTGCTAGTTGCAAATGCTACAGGCTCCAACATCTTCCTCCTTACTCTTTGCGCAGGAGTGTTGTTCTTGGCTGGTGATTCGGACAGTTTACAAGCTGATGGAGTCTCCGCTTTTGAGATTCTGTGGATGTGGGGAAGCAGTGTTCTCTTTTTTGCTATCGTATTGATTGGCGGAAAGAGATGGTTAGGATGGGTTTTGTTAGGTCTATATTTGGCATTTATTGTCTGCGAATTTACACTAGAAAGGAGGTAAATGGAAAACGGAAGGCCATTCCTGACCTTAGTTGAAACCAGCGCTACAATAAGAGGCTTGAAGACCTTGGAAAGATTCAAGCTGTACAAGTCCGAATCTCATTAACAGGGACAGTTCGATTATGTTTTCAAGGTGAGCTGTCAACGCCAGAAGGTCTGTCAAATGCAAATTTGCATTTGAGCTATCTCGTTCCTAAATATTGAAATATCACATAGAGATATATACTGATCATAATCAAATCCCACGAGGCAGTCCTAACGATAGCGTAAGAAGCATTGTCGCCGGTGTCTGCTTCTGTCCGATACGCCGTCCCAGCAATAGCGCAAAGCATTTTTGCTGTCGAGGTATACGACCTCGAATGATAGCATATTCAAACGCTTAATGGGTATCATCGCTAAAATCATACAGAAATCAGATGCATGCGCAAAATTCTGACCAGGAGGTTGAGCTCCCCACTAAAATAAGGAGATCAACCTTTCAGCCAACACCCTCGGTCTCAAGTTCCATCTGTTGAAGATTCCCCTCCTCACACATCAATCTGGGAGCCTATTTGCTCCACCACATTCTTCCAAAGCCTCGCTGGCGAAGCTCACGACGTGCAGCGCCGTCTTGGAATTCATTGGCACCCTCACTAGCAGAACTTCCACTGCTGAGAATCTTGCTGCTTGGCTTGTTGCCTACGATCTTAAGCAGGATAGTCATTACTACACTGCTTAAGATGCTCAAGCAGAGAATGCCAATCATAGTCAAGTTGCTCTTTCGGTACTGGTGCGGGCCCTTCTTCGCATCTTCTGGCCAGCCGGTGTACAACGCATAAGTAGTCAATACACTACCAAGGTTACCAAGTCCTGAGACAAGAGCTGAGGCTGCTGCTACGCCGACCTCTCCATGCCGTCGTTGGAAGATCTCATTTGTCCAAGTCATACAGATGGGAACTGTTGGTCCGAGCCCAAATCCGACCATTAGGAGACCACCATATCGAGCCCATGGGCGGGAAACCGGAGCGAATGTCGTGGTGAGCAGGCCAGCAATCTGAATGCAGACAGCTGCAGAGAAGAAAATCGCCCGATTCTGGTGGAAGCGATCAGAGATGGGGGTCACCAGCAGAATTGCGATGAGGTCCATCTAGCCTCGTTAGCGACGTCTCGGATCTCTCAGGAGGGTCACCCTTACCACCCAGATAGGGGCAAACAGCAAACTAAGAGTGATTCCTGAGAAATTTGGATTAATCCCAGAAATTATCACTGTGCCATAAAGCTGTGTTCCGATTCCCACACCAACCACTCCAAAATACATCAACACTAAAGGCCAGAGGCGCCAGTCAATCAACACCATCATTAGATCTTTCATAGTCCACGGTCTCGGATGATAGACCCGTGTTAGGTCACGATAGTGGATCTCGGCGTCTTTGCCAGTCAGAATAGGCGGAGTTGCAGGCAGCCATCTCAGGAGACCACTTCGAACTCGCGTCTCTCCAGGCGGCAAAGGACGATCTGGCAACCACAACAGCAGTACTAATCCTAGCACAATTGCACAGAGACCATACAAGAGGAACATCCACTGAAACCCGACGAGGCCACCTAGTCCATCCATCTTCTGGAAACCTGCGGACACTAGGCCAACAACAGCGGCCGAGACTTGAGCGGCAGTGAAATACTGACCGATTCGCTTGCCAGTCCGAGATGGAGGGTAAAACAGAGTCAGATAGTATGCCATACCGGGCCACATGCCCGCAATCACCACGCCCAGAAGAAAACGGAGGAGTCTGATGGAGGTCAGTTGGGGCAGGTGGCACTTGAAATCGTGGTACATGACTCACAGAAGACTCCAAGCAGCCTTGACGGCGGCGAAACATGCCCCAATTATTCCAACGGCAAGAACGATCCTCGACATCCACACTCTTGGGCTTAGTCTTGTCATTATTAAATTGGATGGGAAGTCGAAGACGACATAGGCGACGTAGAACAAGGCAAGAGCCGTTGACGTTTGCTTGGCTGTTAAATGCAGGACTTGCTCGAGATCATGACCAGCTGCCTTGTTCATTGTCTGTGCAAGGCCGACGTTGGAACGAATGGCAGAGCACAGAAAGTACAATATCCAAAATGCTGTCGTTAAAATGTTAGTGTCAACCAAATGGCTGGAAAACCGAGAGACATGCCTGGAATGATGCGGCGATCAATTTTTCTATGGAATTTGGTCAAAACAATTTCTTATTCACGAGATAAATAGACCTTACTTGTAAACTCTCTCCACTCTAGCAATATCCACGTCATCTTGAACTGCCTCCTCAGAATCATTGAAGATCCCACGAGTACCCGAGGACTCGGGAAGCTCGTGCACCCCAACACTTTTAACTCCCTCAACGTCTGCCATATCAACTGAGTTGCAATGGAAGTGCTTGCTACCAGCTGATACAAAACGTTTAGACTCGCAACAATTGGAATATGCAATGGGAAGCAACGACCCAGTGCGCGGGCTTGCGAAGAAAGAAAGATAGAGAGAAATTGTGTGGAATTTCTTGTGTGTGCTTCGACCCCGCTTGCCTCATTCTGCCTAGCCTCATTCCTTGTGTACTAATTTAATTTCTCCACTTCAATCACATCTTCTTTCTGGAGATTTCGGGGTTGTCATGTAGCGGCTCGAGTCTTGAAGCTATTCCGGGAAGTTGAAATGAAGTGATTATGAGAGTAGGTCGTTACTTAGGGAGTGAGAAGCCAAGCTCGCTTTTTTCAGCAACGTTAGTCAGGGGTACTTCATCAACTTTCCGGTATCATTTAAAACATAGCAAACTGCCCATAATTACTCCATATGTAACGGTGGTAATGATTCCAAGACTTATTAATCTCATAAAAGTTTCATCTGGTGGTGAGGAGGGTGTATCTCTGTTCTTTAGGTCAACCCATCTCAAATTCGACAGCAGGATTTTGAAGAGAGCACCTAGGTATCCCATGAAACAGAAGAGGCCCTCATCATCATGACTTTTCGATTCGAGAGGAAGACATCAATAAGCATCAATTCGGGTGAATGGACTGAATGGGTCACCTACACCCAGCTCTCCCTAAGAGCCAGCAAAGGCAGTGCTTGGTTGAGCAGATGATGCAGTTTCCCCCATTAGCTCATAAGACAACACCGGATTGTACATACGTTTCGAATTACAATGGTAGATTCGAAGGTGGTGCAACTTCTGGAATTTGACGATGGTAAACCAATGATAGATGAGTATACTTGAACAACCTATCACCGGGAAGATGGGACGACTTCAACGTCGGTGTCATTTCGACGTGGACGAATATCCTCGTCATCACAGACAGTGAACGCCCGGTAGAGCAGAGTCTCTCCGGCTTCCTGTCTCATCTGGCAGCTCAGACTTGCCAAGGAATCTTTTGCGCGTAGGTTACATGCTGCGGACAACACTTGCGCAACCTAATATCAGGCGATGCAACCTGCTCGGCAGGCGACAGCAGATCAAAGTAGACGTGCGGCATGAATACAATAGGCAGTTGCTGATAAGGTGATATTGTCAGACGCATGGTGGATAAATGTAGAAACGGTATAGAAGAACACTGACACTTCAATATGCCCGAGGCTTAAAGAAAACATGAAGAGGAAATTGTTATGCAATTTTAGTCTATTAATGTACACTATTTCACAATAAGAAGCGATCCTTATGATTTGTCTTCCAATAGAAGGGGTGTCTTCTGTAGCAACCCGCCGAGCAACTCCGTCTACGCCCAATGCTGTATGCCCTGTCCATGCCATCCTTATGCTATGTTCCATCGACCGAACTCCGAACGACCATTCCAATCCCTCAAGATGATAAACATGAAAATAGTGCGTGAAAAGAGATTTACATCAGAGCCTGAGGCGCTTGAGGCTGTGCCATTCTGGATCCTTGAACGAGAGTCTGCAAATTTTGGAGTTGTCGCATCACTAAATACCAAGTCAGCATTGCCGATTCCAGGGCCCCAGGAATTATGAATATTAATAGTAAGGTGGGCTACTATAGATGAAGGAAAGTGGAACAAGTCTTACATTCATTTGTGGACTGCTGCTGCAACTCCGCATTCCTGCGCAGGTCATCGTTCTCAGCTCTCAAGCCTGCCGCTTCGGCGCTCAGTCTTGCTACTTCGGCACGCATCTCTGCAACTTCGTCGGTCCGTCCAACGCCTCTTTTCCGTTTCATCCCAGCTCGTTCACTTCCGTCATCCTCCGTCTCATCTCCGTTCTCAAGCTGACCGGCGTCTGTATGGACCCGTCGCAAGTGCTCGTTCAAGTTTTCCTGGCGCGAAAATCCCTTGCCACTATGTCGCTTGCAATTTGGGTGAGGGCAGTTGAGTTGCTTTCGTGGTCCGCCGTGGAGATTATGAACTTCTCGTTGATGTCTCAGGAGACCGCCGGAGTAGGTGAAACCTGGGAGCTTTTCGCAACCATCCGCTGGGCATTTGTAGGGTCGATCATGTTTGTCCATGTGCTAGATAGATCAGTTAATGATGATTTCAAATATATTTAGGGAAAGCGCATCCACTAACCTTAGACCATTCACATTTTCTATTGAAGGACTTGACTTCCTCCGTACAGCCTGCCCATGTGCAAACAAATCGGCCGTCCTCTCCCTTTGTCACTTCTCTGTCTGGTTTGGGAATTGGTCTTGATCGTCCTGGACTCGGCGCGTCAGATTCGTCCTTCTGTGGCAATTCGGGCATCTCCATGTTGATGCCCGCGGTTGGGTCGATATTCTGGGGATGGTATGGGTTTTCGGAAAGCGGAGGAGGCGGCGACGGATACCGGTGATGCTGAACGTCATTGTCGTCTTGTTCTTGAGGATGTTCGTGCATCATAGACGGATAGGAAGGGAACGTCCGAGTTTCGTAGGAAAGCGACATCGCGTCAACTGCTGAAGGGAAATAGTAAGGGTTGGGCGTCGAGGCCGACAAAGGCGTCAAGGACGTATTTGCAGGCGACCGCTGATACTGTGATGGCTGTTTGCTGTGGCGAGAGGCGTCGTAATAGTGTCCCTGCTGCTGCTGCTGCTGTTGGTGATTTTGGTGGTTTGTCAATCCGGAGACGTCGCTGCCTGAAAAGTCGGGTAACGAAACACTAGTCCCATTTGGATTTGGGTGGCTCTTAGCGTGGTTGGAAGGTCGTCGGCTTGCAACTACATATTCGGCGCGCGTCCTCTCATTTGTATGCGAAAAGTCATCGAGGCAACCAGTTTGATCCATCGTCGACGTGACTGTACGACACATCAGTCACATGCTCTCCCGCAAGGCCTGCAAGGCTAGTCTTGCTGAAAATTGCTGAAAATAGAATGGGTGACTCACCACGCCCATTACGCATCGCTAAAGGCGCAGCATCTGCCTGGCCGAGCTGCTGGTACCTTCGCGGGTTCGGAGCTTGCACTACCATTGGTTGCGACGAGGTTGCCTGTGAATACATGAAGGCTTCGTTTAGTGGACTTGCGAGCCAGTCATGCCGGGACATGCTGGAACTGGAATTGTGACCGAGAGATTCCTGCTTCACGATAGTAGAATCTGCCTCAGCTTGGTTGGTTAGTTTTCGGCTTATGCTAGCATGAAATCCCAACTAGACATTCACCCCGTGGATTGAATAGTTAAGCTAAGATCATAGGTCTGATCGTTCAGCCCTCACGAGGGTGAATATCCAACTAGGCTGAACGGGGATATTGAGGAAGCCCGCCAAAAGTGAAGCTGCTTAAGGGCGAGCTCTCGGTGTATGTAGAAGGGGAGTGCGCCACGGTTTTACTCACCTGCTTGCGTAAGGTAGTAGTCACTAGGACTGCGCTGCAATGGGGACCGGTGATCTGGACGCTGGTTTGGATTGCGGCCTTGCTGTGAATTTCGTGGAATATTGAGGACTGGCTGAGCAACGACGAACATCCAACAGACTCCCCATAAAACTAGCAGCGATGGCTTCACATCAGCCCAGGGCCATGTTGAATTCAGCGGGCGCTTTCCTCCTGGCCATTCGAAAAACCATCCTGATCCGAACAGAGAGCCAAGACGACTATCCATCTCCCTGTAGCGCTCCTGGGGACATGTTTGCGAATCATCGCCGGTGAGAACCAGATATTCAGAAAGGGGGAGTTGGTCGAGGCTCTTCTGTGGCGACAAAAATACCGAGTCTTCTGCGGCTGAGGGGTGCCTAGGCGGCTGTATATACGTGGTGAGAGCTCGAGTTGCCTTTTGGAAAGGAGAAGATGAAGGTGATGTCCAAATACTGGGATTGGCTTCAAAGGATGTCTTACTGGTAGCAAGGCTGTACTGTTGCTGTTGATTTATATATGGCTTCTGGTCTCTTTGGTCTATGTTAGTTTCAACTTTCAGTGAGACACAACGAAAGCACATTTAGTCTCCAGTTATGGTGAAGGCACACGGCACAGCCAGGCAGAATACTGAAGGCACTTCGCACAAAGGAAGGGAGGGATGTATATGCAACTCACCTGCTGGCAAGATATGCTGTTCCAAGCGTCTTGAGGCCACCGATGGAGGATCCTTGAAGAAGCCGACTAAAGACTGCGGGAAGCCCGAACATTTTACACACAATTTGAAGTTTTATGAAGGCCGAGCACTTGATATTTCAAAGAAAAATCACAATTTCGATATCAATATCAACAGCATTCCCCACCCCATAGAAAACTCTGACTGTGCGCGGGGGAACGGGAGACCGTGCCTTGACGTAGTCTCAGTAGATGATATAGGAAATAATGAAAGGAATAAAATTGCGATGCGAATCCAACTGCATATTAATAAAACCGATCCTTTTGGCCCTCCGCCATGATGCCACGGCATTCGCGATCCTCGGTGTCAGAGCCAGTGGACAAGGCTCCCGCTCCCACCTCATGTTCACCGACTTCTGGTGATGCAACTTGGGGGCGATTTGGGGGCCATGGGGCAGGAACAAGCGCCAGGATGACTACGGCAAGGAATATAAGAGGACGGCTGTACAACATCACGGCTGGCATGCGAGCAATGATCGGTGTGAGATCCCCCCCAAGGTAGGGCTGCAGAAACGGGGGTCCAAAACTTCACAGCAGAAAAGTCGTCGTGCTTCCGGGACCCGCGAGGCTGGCCCCGTCAGGAACTGGCTGTCTCCTGCTGGGCCCTGGTATGGGCCATGCTGTGGGACAGTGACTGGACCGAATAGGAGGAGCAGAATGAGAAGAGATGAGTAGAGATGTGCAGCGTTATGTATCATCGCGCATGCATGAGGGGTGGTATTGGGATGGGACTGGGAGAGAGGCGTTGATTTGCGGTGCACTGCAGTCGCTGCACCGCCTCCCCAAGATCGAGAAGCATTGTGTGCGGCCGTGGAAGACTCAATGCAAGACGTAGTGGCATATATGGATGAGGGAAAGAAGGGGAGACGGGGACGAGACGCAAGATGTAGAGAAGGAAGTAAGCTTGAATGATAGAGCGAGTTGTTCTGGGAATCTTGTCTTGTGAGGGTTGAACTACTCAGGCACGCCTTCTGCCTGCCGCCGGGGAGCCAGGCTCTCACTTTTTTTTCTTTTTTTTCTCCAGACTTTCCCATATCCCATCTCTCATCTCAAACGCACCATGCACACGGGTAAGCGCATTCCTGAGGTTTGGGACGTCGAAACAAACAGGCGGAACCAACAGCTACTACCATATCAAGGTATGCATGCACATGAGGGGCCCGCCGTTGGGACCAGATCTCGTTCCATTGATCGAGGATTCCTTCGGCGTCACAAAATGCACGGCGTGCAGCAGTGCAGTGCAGATGCATAAATTGCATGGGCACTGCATTGGAACTGGCGCCGGCGAAAGCGAAGACCAGGACCAGGACACATAGATTCCTATTCAGTGGTCTCCCTGTTACCTGTTACCTGTTACGTTGCTCCCGCTCCCGCTCCCAGGAAACATGTGCCGACATTTGAAGGAGTTTGCCGGCCCTCTGTAACAGATTACTGCGTATTTACCTACTCGTATTTGCTGATTGTTTCGTACGTCTGAATCTCGGTCCGTCCCTTTGAAGGAGTTATCAGAACTCTATTCTTACATCGCAAACCCCCAAGCCTCTTCCTTTCACCTTCAAATCAAATCAAATCTCGAACACCTCCCCGACCCCTTCCCCTCCACCGCGTCTATTCTCCACTAGATCCAATCGCCACCCCTCCCAATTCTTCAGACTCCGCTTAACTTCCTTGACCCGCTCGATCCGCTTCTTGGCCTCCTCTTCCTGCGCAAGTCTAAAAGCATCCTCATCAAAGTCCAGGTCCTCATCATCCTCTAACAAAGCATCATCCGCCCCCGAATTGCCTCCCGTGATTGCGTTGAAACCACTCGAGAGGAAATCACCAAATCCTTTGCCGCCATGAGCAATACTCCTTCGCCTGATTGGAGACATACCTCCGCTCAGATCAACATCTGTAAATCTTGCGCCAGGACTCGTGACACCAGATGATTCTTCTCCTTCCAATTCTTTCCTCCGGTCACGCCAGACCCCCCGACGGAGTTCGTGGACTTCTCCTTCTAGCTCACGAACTTTCTTCTCTAAGCGCTGACGCTCCTCGTTCTCGAGCTCATCCACGCCTTCATCGTCAACACCTTGAGCATCACGTTTCCGCAACCTCTCCCGCTCCTCCTTCAAACGAAGATTCTCGTTCTCGATGCCAGCAAGACGAGCTCTGAGTTCGGATGCCTCTTTCTCGGCCTTTTCCCGTTCTTTCTTTTGTGCTTGGGATCGAGCATCGTGCTCTTTGTGTAATGTGGCGAGAGTGGCGACTTTCTTTTCCAATGCATCCACTTTCTTCTGCAATTCCTCATTGTGAGACTTTGCTTCGCCTGCCTCCCGCTCCAGAGTTCTTAATTTAGTCTCGGCGGAAATACGCTCGCTTCCTTCTTTGACTGCCTTTTCGGTCGTCCGGTCTAGATTCTTCTTTAGATCACCCAACTCCCGCTGCGCAGTGACTGCAGATTTTTCGCTCCTTGCTAACTTCTCCTCCAAGGCGGATATCTGTTCCTTGACTGACGCCCCGGAGTTCACTTTGTCGAGATGGGCGCGAAGATTGGATATTTCAATCTCCATAGATTCAATAGTGGATGCTTTAGATGCTAGAGCTGCTTCGTAGTCCGCTGGTGGATTTTGAGATACAGAAGGAGAAGAGCCATGCCGTGACGCTCGTGATGACTGTGCTGATAATTGTGTATTCTGGCGTTGAAGTGCTGCAATCTCCGTTTTCTGGGGGCTTCAAGTTAGCAAATATCACCAACTCGGCTCGTTGTCTCTCGAGCATACCAATTTCTCAACCTCCTGTGATGTCCCAAAATTTGAAGAAGAGTCCTTGTTTGGAGTAGAATCATCGTCCGCCTCCCTCAAATCTTCCAATTCCTCCTCGGCCTTCTTCCACCTCTTTTCGCCATCACTAGCCTCCTTTGCCAACCTCTTGTTCTCTTTCTCTAACTCATCGATCCGAATAGCTTGTTTTCGGTAAATATCTGGGCCCGTATCTCCCTCGGGAGAGAATGCGTAATTGGGAGACAGGGGGCCACCTGTGGATCCTTGACGAAAGGACGAAGAGCGCATCTTCGATTGGAGCGACAATGACTGCTTTCTCTGGTGAGATGAGGTATTGAGCTCGGAAACTGTTTCCTCTGCGCCATCCTTAGAACCATCCTCTTCTGCTAGCTTCGTTTCCTCTGTATTTGTAACCTCTGAAGACGGCGTTGGCGTGTGTTCGACTTTATCTTCGACTTTGGATGATTCTGCAGTTGCAGGTTCGGATTTGTCTTCTTTCTTTGCGCCAGGCTTCTTTTTGTTCTTCTTTTTCAATTCTTCGACCTAGAACCTGTCATGTCAGCGTGTTCGCTCCGGATTCTTGAGCTCTAAACCAGTGAAAGGAGACACATACGCGTTTCTTCGCAGCAGCAAGCTTCTCAGCCTTTGCTTTCTCTTCTGCGTCTGCCATAATAGCTAACCAAAATTGTATCTGCGGTAATGGTTTCTAAATGTTGGGTTTGTAAATGAGATGATGGTGTACGTGACAGCTATGTCAATAATCACGCCCACGCCCCTGTAATGGCTAGTGCCCGGTAAAAAGCCCGAGCTCCCATTTCGTGGGGTCATCTTCCCGTCTTTCACAAGCTTCCATCACCAACCTTTGCGCTCCACCGGCTCTTTCCCTTACAACCTGCCATTGACGCTCCTCCTCTCCCAAATTCATATAAAATGGCGTCGTCTCTGGCCCCAAATCCGGACCCTAATCCAAACATCGCCCACCATCTCAGTGACCCCACCCTCACGCCTATTATCACCTCCAGCACCTCCAACGCCCAAGCACAAGCTTTAACAGCACTTACAAGTACCGCACTCACAGCCTACGACTCGGTGTCTCGTCTTGGACTCGGAGTCCCCCAAAGAATAATGTGAGCTAATTGAAAAACGCTACACTTCCTTTAAGCAGTTCCCAAACCTCCCACATTAACTCAATTCCTCCATCCATTACCTACTTGCTAACTCCCCGCCCACAGGATCGAGTCCTCCCCTTCAGGCCCACTGATCCTACACACGTACCTCCCACCCCCCTCGACCTCTACCCTGCGCTCCCGAAACTCTACCGTCATCAGCAACATAATCGAATCCGCACGTGAAGGGCACCGACCTCTCACTGGGACCACTGAAGGTGCCTCTTCGGAAACAGAAACAGACATCAATGGTCTAAATGGCAGTGGTTCGGAAGAAGAGCTTGAAGAGCGCACTGAAGGGCAGAGTGAGAGGAATCTGCCTCCGTTATTGATTGGGACTGTGGTCGCAAGGACGGCGGAAAGCGCAGGAGATGCGAGACGGGCGGCGGCGAGGCTGGAGAGGACGGGAAGGCTGTTCCAGAGGGAGTGGATTGGACGTGGAGATGAAGGGGGAGAGGTTGGGGAAGGGTGATTGGTGGGGGGCTGAGACGATGCAATTTTTATGGTAAAGAATCTGTGTGATGATGTGGGAGAATTTGCACCTGGCTGCGCGTTCAGTTAACGGCTTCAGGTAAAACGTACACTCCCGCGTCGAGTAGATGGGGGGGGGAGACAGATTATTCAGATGGAGTGTAGGATATAGCCCAAGAGACCTACGTGAATGTAAAGTGGAATTGAAAGACCAAATGAAGTTCACCCGGAAAGGGCTATCAGAATGGACTTTGTCAAGTTTCTAGACTTGAACATAGTTAGCTCAACATCTTCACCAAGATTTAACAGCATGTCAATGACATCTTCCAAATCATGAACTCATTCATTTTATTTAAAGTCTATGTCGTGAAAGCTGTACAGTTCCATGATGATCGCCCGCTCTATCAAAGTAAACACTGCCTAGCTAAACCGGAGAAATGATTTAGATCAATTGTTGGAAAGCACGGTTGATGGGAGAGCGGATGTTGGGCACATCCTTGTAAAAGTCGACAGTCGCAACAGCGCGCTTGCTGATTCCCTCGGGTGTGAACTCAAATTTCTACAAAGAGGTCAGTGAGGCTATATTCAAAATCTCTCTGTTATTACATACCTTGTAAACGTCCTTGTAGGCTCCGCTAGCACCGAATCTGTTGAGTCCAAATTGCTCGTGTGTGTATCTTTCCCAGCCCATGGTTGACATGGCCTCAACTGACAAAGATGGAATACCATCTGGAAGAATGCTGAGTCTGTACTCCTTAGATTGAGCATCGAAGACCTCGAAACATGGAATGGAAACAACACGAGCAGTCAAGTTGTGGTTGTCCTTCATGTACTTGACAGCATCGACGCAAATGCAAACCTCAGAGCCAGTGGAGACAAGAGTAATGTCTGCTTTCTCAGCCTCGTGCACAACATAACCACCCTTGATTGCGTGAGCGAGGGTCGAGTTCTCGAGGTGGGGAAGGTTTTGACGAGAAAGGGCAATAATGCTAGGTGTGTGCTTGGAGGTCAATGCAACATAGTATGCTGCACTGGTCTCATTTCCATCAGCTGGGCGCCAAACCATGCAGTTGGGGAGAGCACGGAAGTGAGCAAGGGTCTCGATAGGTTGATGAGTAGGTCCGTCCTCTCCAAGACCGATGGAATCGTGGGTAGCAACCCAGATGACACGGACTTGTGAGAGAGCGGACAGACGAACGGCTCCGGCAGCGTATGAGACGAAGTTCAAGAAAGTACCGCTGTACGGAAGAACTGTTCCGTAGGCAGCCAGACCGTTCATGATTGCACCCATGCCGTGTTCACGTACACCATATCGAATGTATCGTCCAGACCAATCGCCAATACCAAGAGATGGGGGTTGGAAATCCACAGCCTCCTTCCATCTTGTCAAATTCGAGGAGGTCAAATCAGCAGAACCACCGACCAATTCTGGGATTGCCGCATGGATCTTTTGGAGAACGGTCTCACCGAGCTTTCGGGTCGCAACAGCAGAATCAGCTGGCGAATAGACTGGCAGGCTCTTCTCCCAGCCTTCTGGGAGGTCTCCAGTCAAACGACGCTTGAGATCGGCAGCTTCAGCCTTGTGGGATTGGGCGTATTTCTCAACCAATTGAGTCCACTCCTGCTCTTTCGCGGCACCCTCAGCCCCCCTCTTGTGGTACAAGTCATAGACTTCTTGAGGGACGACAAATGTCTTCTCAGGGTCGAAACCAAACTTCTCCTTGACCTGCTTGATATCCGGGCCCTTGAGAGCAGAGCCATGGACACCACCGGTTCCTTGTTGCAGAGAGCCAAAGCCAATGGTAGTTCGGAGCTTGATCAAAGATGGCTTGTTCTTGACAGTCTGGCACTTCTTGATAGCGGCCTCCATTGCCTCCAGGTCATGGTCACCATCATCTACGATCTCAATGTGCCAGCCATAAGCCTCGAATCTCTTGACGACATCTTCAGTGAAAGCGCAGTTGGTGTCACCATCGATGGAAATGTGGTTATCGTCGTAGATGGCAATCAAATTGCCGAGTTGCAAGTGGCCGGCAAGAGAAGCAGCCTCACTAGCAACACCCTCCATCATACAACCATCTCCCAAGAATGTGTATGTATAGTTGTTGATCAGCTCAAATCCAGGCTTGTTGAATTCGGCGGAGGCGTGGTGTTGGGCAATAGCAAGACCAACAGCATTAGAGAAACCTTGACCGAGAGGGCCAGTTGTAACTTCAACTCCATCGGTGTCGTGAGCTTCGGGGTGACCTGGGGTGATGCTGTCTATCGACTGGGAGAGCAAAATATTTAGAGGTTGTTCATTCGACAGGGGGTTGAGAAGTTATACGTACTCGGAAGGCCTTGATGTCATCCATGGAGATCTTATATCCGCAGAGATGGAGCAGGGCATATTGAAGCATGCAAGCATGGCCGTTGCTGCAGAGGTGTCAGTGTGGACTTCGTGGCGAATACATGAAAAGCAGCATTTTTCGAAAAATATGGTGCATAAAGAACTCAATGAATCCACCTGGCGGTATAAAGCGCCATATACTATAAGAAAGTAGCCGTAGGTTGCGTAGACTGCACAGACGTGTATTTGAAGCTGTCGTCACCGCTTGACCAGCATCTGGAACTAATTTGTTGAGGCAGGACGGATAAATTGGCAAATTTGGTGCAAGTGTAAAAAAAGGAAAGTCGAGAAACTTACGAGAGAACGAATCTGTCACGATTGACCCATTTGGAGTTCTTTGGGTTGTAGTTCATGATCTTGTTGAACAGAACGTGGGCAACTGGGGCCATGCCCCTAAATGGAGGGGTTAATTGAAGACATTCGCAGGAAGCATTGCGCAGCTTACATAGGGGCACCTGGATGGCCCGAATTGGCATGAGCCGTAGCATCGACCTGAAGCATCAAGATCAGTCCCCATTGCAAAGCATCGACCTCCAGAGGGGTTGCGTGGCTGGATGAAAATCTTTTTGGTGGATGGAGGGGTAGATTCAGCTTACCGCCAGAAGTCTGATGGTGTTGATAGCCAGCTTATCAACATCGGTGTACCCCATGATTGCGACTGTGATTGATATGGGGGGTTGGGTGGTAGATTGGGATTGTGGAAGGAACACGGAGGTTTAAGAAGAGAGAAGAGGGAAGAGGGAAGGGGGAAGGGGGAAGAAAAGCAGTAGGAGATTCTCCGTTTTGACAATCGTCAGAGGTTGTTGGGCCACCAGGGCCACCAGGGCCACCGATAAAACTTAGTTAGTGGGGCACCATACGGAAGGACAGCGGGCAGCGGTGGGCTGGGCTGGGCTGGAGTGGGATGAAATGATGGATGTCTTGGTCCCTGCGTTGTCGCCGTCGCCGGAGGATAGTACAGTAGAGTAGAGTACAGTATAGTACAGCAGAAAACTGTCGAGTTAATAATCCCCCGCCTCTGGATCCTCGGTGAGATGTAAGCAGATCCTCATTCTTTCCAATCTTTGAAAGAAGCAAGAGTTTGCCTTCTCAAACCCCAAGTCCGTGGGGCAGCTGCAACCTGCGATGTCCCTTTCCCTTTCCCTTTCCCTAGGGCAACCGGCCACACGCTCTTCTTTCTCCCATCACGATTCGTTTGCCATGGCTGTCATTCTTCACCGCGTATTCCGGCATAGGCACGACTCACGACGACGAAAGGTACAGTCCCTGCAGTATTTATCTCTCTGTCGAGCACTTCCGCTTCCGCTTCCGCTGAGTTGCCGACTCCCTCAGAACCAATTCATTACGAAATGTCTGCTGCATGATAGATGATAGATGATAGATCTCGAATTTCCGGTAAATGTCTTCTTTTTTCACCCCATCCCGCCCCGCCTCCTGCACAGAAATGTCTTCCCCCGCGGACTCACCATCATCCCCCAGCACATTGCATTGCACCGCACTTTTCCACATGCGTGTGGTGTGTGTGTACTTTGAAAAGCGAGGTGCAGTCTTACTCTCCCCCCAATTGCAAGGGCTAGGACCTGCATCCCCATCTGCAAGGCTACGTTCTGGTGGATTTAGCATGATTCCTAATCCCCCGCCATGGCCATGCAAAGAACCCCTCCCTCTCCCTCTCCCTCTCCCTCACTGGCTCTGCCAATACGAGATGTGTTGTACACCTTGCAGTCATGGTCACACGCTACAGCTCGATTAAAGTCATTCCATCATTGATTGAAGCTGAAGCTGCTAATATTGACATGAAGACCCTCCATCAGAAGCGGTAGTTCTGTTATCCCAGTTGTTGCCGTTCCCAAGGCATCTGCATCATGCGGTAAGATGAATTCGCACGCGCCCAAAAGTATCAAACGCTCCCAACAACGCCTGCGCAATCAAATCACATCCCAGACTATGGAAATATGGTAGTCCTCCCTTTTCCCAAAACACCCCCAAATAGCCCGCAGGTCCAGTGAACACGATGAATGTTCGATGATATGTTCACGAATGATGATCTTGACCTTCTTCTTGGTCAAAGCAGAAGGCAGATACATCAAACAAGAGCGGATCCAGGATTTCTCCACTAGGCTCTTCATATTCTTTGGTTTGGTAATTCCTCGACGAACCTTCCAGTCTGGCGTTCTCCTTTCGCAGTCGATCCAGTTCTTGCTTCACACTTGTATATTCGACTTGAAGGGAGTCATATGACTGAGAAAGCTCATTATGCCGACCCTCGAGTTCGCCAAGTCGCTGTTCGAGTTCTCTCATGTGCTTTTCCTTGCGATCCCTAAACGCTCTCTGCGAGGCTATTGATATCTATAGTCAGCTATTGCTCGGAAGCTGCGATGCCAGATCAGGGAAATCTTCAGTCTGCTGCTGCAAGATGTCTAGTTGTTGAGCTCGACATCCTTGCCGGCCGAGATAAGAAAGAGCTGCCGTACCTCTGTTTTGAGCTCTCCGCCTCTGCGTTGCATTAGCTGGCATGCTTTTGCGAAGAATCGATGCGATTGGACACCTACCGAATGTACATGCGATGACACGATCTTTTCACTTCCATTCTTCCTGCGTCTGCGGTCGTAGTCCTCGTAGAGGCCCTCAATTTCCAACTCGACTGGTATAAGTCCTACTGGTGCCAAATTCTCCCCATTCATAGGATACTGCATTGGAAACGCGGGATATGGCATGAAACCACTTCCGCCATAAAAGTTGTCGAAGCCCTTCCAGTCCATGTTAGTGCAATCCCCCCGCAATGTACCGCAGAGCAGATTATCAGAACTCACATTATTGCAATTCATGGGTGAGCTCGCTGAGGATTCACTGGACGTGCCGTCGTACAAACCTGGAGTCAAATCTGTGGGCACCGACATCGATTGGCCATCGGCCGAGTTATCACTAAACTGCCCAGCGGCCATTGTAGTGCAAAGGGCGAGGCTGGCACAAAGCCGGAGAGGTCAGAATGGGGTTGCAACTGTGTAGAGAAAACTCTCGAGAAAAGTGATCAGCGCTTTAGAAAGGTGACTGCGATGATCAAAACAATTTGTCGTTCAAGAGTCAATTGAGGCCCGGGGGGGTATTGGTTTGTTTTAAAAGGTCTGCGGGAAGAGTCCGCCGCTGAAATAAACTCGGGCAGAGATGGCCCTGATGGGTGGAGACGATAATTAAGAATTACGGTAGGCTCAAACGCCCCCAGGTTCTTCATTCTTAATTGAGGCAGTCGAGAATCCTAGAAAGCTGACCGCTGTAGAGCGAACCGATTCCGCTTGAGGAAAATGTAGCGGCCAATAGGGAGACAGGCCAAGCGGATGAGGAGCGGTAACCACCAACGTTGGACCCCTCCTCCGATAACCAGGGTGTGCTTCGAAAGAGCTTCTGATGCGATCAGACCCTATGCCTCATCCTGTGGGCTTCCGGAGGCGTATTGGGAGCTACTTGGCAGGGTCCCTAAACAACGTGGAAGGGTGTTGGTGCTCACTGATCTGCTTGCCCCCGGCGTTACCCACCACTCACAGCAGAGCGCCGGCACACAAAGTTCATTACCTAAAATGCATCACCAGAGAATCGCCTGCTGACTGTGCACTCCAACGCTTACATGACAAGGGTCAGGTAACACTAACCCCTTCGGTTGTGATGGACATGGCTTTATGCGGGCTGACACTGCCAAACAGGCGCCGAATCTACCAGACCCGGACTTACACCCACTGTACATATCGGCACAGTTACTTCGTCTCGCACGTTTTGCTGACTTGTCATCCTCAAAGCCACAACTCTCTTTCCTACGACTCTGCGGGTAGATTCTCGGCCAATATGGCCCCGCCAGAGTTGCCCAGCCCGCAGAAAGGAACGGGAATACACCCAAAGTACTTCTTAGCCTTCTCTCGGATGATGCCATCCAGTATATACCACGCCAAAATGAGAATCCAGGGACTGTGTTTCAAAATGTAGGCGAATTCTAGAAGGAGGGTCTAAAACGGATACACCTACTTGTTTTGTCGGCATGTTAAAGTATTGTTACCTTCATTTCACCTACTCGCTTCGACGATATGCTGAAGGGCTGCTAACTCCGTATCTTTTGCACGACCGGCCTTAATGTGCGTAAGATTGTTAGGCCACAGAGCTACCTAGTAGTTGCCCACATACTCGAAGTCCGCCGGCGGAGTCCGTTCACAGCTCTCGAAGAAAGCTTCTCGACTATAAACCCACAGTAGCTTATTAGTAGCTGTTTCTCACCGAGGCCCACCGCGGGCGAAACTGCCTGCGGAAGGATAAGGTTAAACAAGATCGCATAAAGATTCCCATAATCTCATCAAATTCGTGATGAGTCATGCGCGAATCCCACATGGTTTGCTCTACCGCATGCATGTGGCGGTGACCTAATCAAATTCTTTCGGCGTGAGCGGCCAGGAGACCCGCCACAGCCAAGAATTTCCCGCTGTTGGTCTCATCGTGTTCCATCTTCGGAAGTATCATCCTGGTACGTACTTCAGACCAGACAAGTGTCTAGTACTTCGTACAAAAGAACATCTTGTACCGTTTCTGAGATTCGAATTTGTATCAGCCGCAACACATGGTCACCGACCTTCTGCCCGCTGACGCCAAGATCTCGTCCTCTACTTTTCAGGAAAGACACTAGCTGTATAGATCTGAAAATAGAACCACCATTCGAAGTGGGACTTTTGAGAAATCACGGTTCTACTTCTGAAATGGAAGTAGTAAGAATTTGTCCTTCTCAAGAACGACTACTGCGAATTCAACGAGGTATTAGTTCCAACTGGCAAAATGGCGTCTGCCATAGTGTGACAGTGCGGGCGTCGTGGAGTCCTTTCATTCTGGCGGTCACGAGTCTGGTAGGGGACCCTGGAGGTTCTCGAGATAGGCTTTTCGTAAAGGATTTACTCGTAGTACTTCGTATAACAAAACGGGAGAACCGTATATGTATGTAACGTGAACGTCGATGTACGGAGGTACGGAGGGTACCTCCTGCCCTAATTCCCGTATTCTCGATCCACTAGAGTGGGATTCAAGATCTGATTTGAGCGCGACAGAGCCCGGTCCCATCTGATACATGCCAGCTAGAACTATAGGCAAGGGCCCCTGGCGATCAGGTTTGTTCTGGGGTTGTTGTGCCGTGTGCTTTGCATGCAAAGAGATAGTTGCGGCTCATGAAAGAGCGGTACCTTCAACCGTTGGTGGAAAATCTCGTAAGATTCGAATTGGCAGTGTGAGATCTAGATCAGATAAGAAGTGGCGTGCTACTTGGGAAGAGCAATGTTTTCATCACTTGGTATAAATACGAGTTTATGTTTTCATTACTGGTCTAGAACTAGCGCCGCTGTCAACACAGCACTAGACTACTTGTACCACACCCCTTTTCATGCATTCTTCTGTACTTATAAATACACTCACTCTAGAACGGCTCTCTGTCTTATCCCGCACACCTTGCTGGAATTTGGGAGCTCCTCCTCTCTTATCGTTGACCTATAATTCCTCCAACGACTGAATGTTTATCTTGTCTGGGGGATTAGGAGCTGTATCTGAGAATAATTTCAGGCGAGCCCGCCCCAAGGGACTGCAGATTGTATGGCATTTGCGCTCTGGCAGATGCAGCCCAGGCAATGAAAACATAACGCCTATTTACCAGGTAACGAAAACAGCACCTTAGTTTCCAAACGAATGTTACACACCGAGGAGGTCAGTCCGGGGGGCCGATGCCACCACCACGTTTCTGGGCCGGCTTTTGGAAAGCTTGGGTGCATATTTGCAGGTTTACCACCAGCCAACCAGCAACCTTATCTGTATGCTTGCCCTAGCCGAGGAGATGCTCGTTACAGAGACGGGCGTTGCCAAGATATCCTGGGGTGCTGGTCAAAGGGCCGGCATTCGTTGCATTGCGTTCTGCCTTGCAGATTTCTTATGAGCACCTGAATTCATTGGAGAGGAGCAATGGATGAACGATTAGAAAGTGCTGACTGGGTTCTGGACCTTAATTAACGATGATCCTTTCCTCTTCCAGCTCTCATTCCCCGGATTCTCTCATGTAGAATGTACTTCGACACCAAACCCCGGTGGACAAATTTGCCCATTGGTATCCAGAATCGGAGCTCCAACCGAAGCTGCTGTATATTGTATAAAATTCGGTTTGAATATAGCAGAGTACTTATATTACATTCAGTCACATTCAAGAAAATCTGGCCACAATGACGGATGGCTGCGAAAGCCTCATATTTTGCCTATTAACGCCATCCCGCCCGTACTTTTACTGCCTTACGGATGCCCGCTTCTTCTGCCCATGTGGTTATCATGTGCAAGAAGAGCCACCTAGCACATAATCTGACCATAATCACAGGAGGCTTGCTCCAATCCTCAACTTCTGTTTTGGTTTTTGGCTCCCAATTATGCTGTACCACCTCCCGCGGAAAGCCACCGCTCTCAAAAAAAAAAAAAACATCAGGCCACAATGACGACGCCTATGGAGGCCCCTGCATCCCAAAGGTTCAAATGGATGCAAACTCATTACTGGTCGTCCACGTAACCTTTCGGGCATGCCCCAGCATGAAGCAGCTAAGCCGAATGTCGGTCTCCCAAAAGGGATTTAGATCCCAGGGTCCACTCTTCGTTCCAATCCAGCTCAATGGACATCGCGAAAATCACCCACACACTTACCTACACAGATATGGATTAATGAGATTAAGTATTGTTCTAAAAAGTTCACCTTCAACTCATAATGCATTAGCCCAAGCGGGATTGCTCAATCATAACCATCAAGCGCTGCTCTTTCTAATTAGTCTACGCCCAAATTAATTTCTTAAAGCTGTGTCCAAGTTGCTCTAACAGGCCGGTACTTTTCCTTGCCTCTGATAGACTGACTATGTCGCCAGCCTCGACGAGGTTCTTTCGCTCAGTGCCAACTTCCACCACTTGCCCAAGAAGCACCATGCGCTCTATCTCTGAGCATATCGTTTTGACTTGTTCAATCTCGCTGAGCCTGCTCTCATGCCCTTCTGAGACCGCATCCCTGGAAGACAGGGCCTTAAATGCCATGATCCGGTTTGCCGGTGATGTTATTGAAGAACTTCCAATGAAGCTTGTCGGACCTGGTGCTGGTGGAGTGGTGGAAGTCCCTTCGAGCAAATCGGCATCAGTCCGCGATACGCTGGACATCGATCGCGTGTTTACTCGAGTTATATCATTCGCTCCAGCTTTGTAGGTAACGACGAATCCAACGTTTCTTTGCTCGTCGGCTTGAGATGCAGAAAGCGTAGATGTAATATAGGTGCCGTACTTTATACTAAGAACGTGTTCTAATGATACTCGCTCAAAAGAAGAGACCTTCTCCAAGTTCCAATCAAATCGGCACGCGTAGAGGCCAGAGTCTGTCAGCAATAAGACAGACTCTTCGAATGGCATTGATTTGATTGTGTTTGGTGCTTGTGGGCTGAGTAGAGCCCACCCACCAATAAATTCCTCATGCTCATCAGCAACTACTAGCCTCTGACAAGCCTCGATGGCTTGCTGCCGCATCTTATGCATGGAGACCGCAGGGTCACGGCTCATCATTGATGTTTCAAAGTCCTCAAAGACTACAGTTGTAACATTGCCAAGCAGAAAGTCGATCGCCGCCTGGCTAAAGTAATCATTGACGATTCTGTTTTTGACACCGATCAGCTGCGGAAAGTAAAGTTATGATTAAAGGCAGTAACTGTATCCTGATGGATAAAAAAGCGGCCCGAATTTTGAATGCACCAGAGCGAGTGGAACATTCAAAATCGTAATAATCAGCGCCGCTGTTTTGTCCAACACGATACTGTGAGCGAGATGACGGAAACAAAACTACGATCGTAGCAGGACTCGGCCACATACCCGCTGTAGAACCTTGAAATAGACAACCCCATATCTGTCAAAGCTCCTCTGTAATCCCTTTTCCTTGTACGAGTGAAATCACCTTTGAGTGCTGCGGTTGACGCATATTGCTTTGAAATAGCATCGCCATTGTCGGCCCATAGCGTATTGAACCATTGAGTCGTTTGATCTTGCTGTAGACTCAGATCTATCCCTTCCGCCTTGAGCTGCGATTCTAACGCTCTCTTGCCGAAAGAATTCTGCACCACGTTTGTTCGGTCCAGGCAGTCCATGCAGTTGGTCCTCAGAACACCACCCTGCCTAGACAATTGGGCCCCGTCTAACTCAACTGTATAGCCGAAAGCGTCGAGTTTGTCTCCAAGAGTGTCCATAAGCAGGCTGACATTTTCAAATTTCATCCCTCGACAAGCGGAATGGAAATCAAACCACTCGAATCCTACTAGGGACCCCTTGATTCCACCGGACTCATTCAGACGAGCAATAAACTTTTCGTATTGATCTCCAACGATCGCTTCCGGCCCATGCTTTTCAACTAGTGAATCTACTAGGATTGACCCATACCTTTCCGAGATGTTCTCAAAATGTTTGACGAAAGCTTGATAGTTCGTTTCAGTTGAATGCTGTATTTGAGGGACAGGCTTGAACGAATAGGGCGACTGCGAGAAGAATATTGGAATACTGCCTCGAATTTGAACAAAAGAATGGATTTTGCATGAAGATTTCCATTCGGGGTCCGAGAGAATTTGCTCTGTTTCAACTCCATTAGCTGTGTGGCCTTCGTCGTCAACGCCCCTTCGTAAATATCTCAGTCCTGCCCGTTTCACTGATCTGCGGGATATCAAGGTAATGAGATAGGATCTCACGGAGCTTTTGTGAGGGGCAACGGGATATTTGGCAGCATCCAATTTTCCGTCAATGGCCGCTATGTCCACAGAATTTGGTTGTTTCGGAGGTGACATGTCCACCATTTCCATTGATAGTTTCTCAGCCCCATCAAGGCCAAGAACCGGCTTAGGCGGATTTGGGTCCATCTCAAACTCTTGTTGTCCAACGAAACCCTGCATAAGGGGCATGACGAATGAACTTTGGCCTGCGTCGATGAAAGGCTGTATGATGTTCCTGTTCCAGAAATATAAAGGATCTACTTGGGTATAGAGCGGAAGCTCGGAGTTGGTCGCTCGGCGTCTTGAAAAACTTCTAGTGATATCATAATCATATGAGAAATAGAAACTTCGAGACGATCCAAAAAGGATTTGACTGGTTCGCAATAATTTGGGAAGCAGGCTCTCTGCAGAATCTTTAGCCTTGCTATCCCTTGGGCTCGCATTGAGCTTATTGCCGGCAACAGGAGAATCGTCGAGAGCGTCTGGAAGATTGTTGACTGCCGCTGTTGAATTCCTGGGGGTATCAATATCTGGATCAGCGGCCGTCATTCCAAGGTTTCTCCTCTGGTCTGCCGTCCAACCCTTTTTTGAAAACCACTTCTTTGCGAATCGACCATAGCCGCCTTTGCGGCTTATGACATCCTCTGCAACGCTGCTTGTCCTCTTATGCTCGCCAGGTCTCGAATTCACACCCGCGGGGTGTGGTTCATCGTCATCAACATCGTCACTGACAGCAGCAGAAACTTCTCCCTCATCGCCCTCTGTGTCCGTATCATCCATGCCATGATCATCGATCGCCTTCCGCTGCAAAGATGTTTGGGTATGTGCAATTGAAGCGTCGGCCTCTGCCCTTGATCCTAGGGCTGTTATTGCTATTTCTGTTATAGCATAAATTGGATTTCCTTGGACTATGGCTACTTGCTGGCGTCTTGTAATCGATATCAAGAATGAAGATTTAGAGACCGTCAGCAAACCTGGTGAACACGAATTAGTTATCGTGTAAGACCGAGCACATATATTTCGTACCTATAATCCCAAAAGCCTCGAAGCTCTTCCTGCCACTCTCGCCCTCGCCTCCATCCTTTAAAACGGGCCCTATGTTGTGGTCATTGTAACCGATTTTCGCGGCGGGTGCGGGGCGTTGTCCCTTCTGCGCCAAAGGCTGTAGAACGACACCGTCGACGGCTGCGAAGATAAGAAGCTTGCGTACAAGGCCAGGCATTGCTGGCGCTTCTTATGAAGGGGACATCGAGTATGTACAGGGAGAGTTGATGTCCTTTATGAGGGTTGGAGTCCGATGATCCACGGGATGGTGCTTAGTGATCTCAAGCGTAGATCTTCGTGACTTGAGATGACGTCTGACCTCGTCACCCGAGACACTTGTATTGTTCAAGCACATAATTTATTAAATTCAAAAACAAGATGGTTCTTATTTCCCCTTCTACTTTTAGTATAATAATTGCGCTATGGCTCGTTTCAATAGAGCTGAACTGAATTTCTGAAAGTTACAATGACTTCCTCTCGCAGTACTTACTGTACCTAGGTAAGGTTAAGTTCAGATTCCTTGGTGCTAGCAAGAAAATGTGAAGAACCACCAGAACCCGACTCCGATCTCGTTTCAACTCTCAGGACACTCTGAGCTAGATTTTATTTGTTCCTAAAGTTACATAATTTTCCAAACATACATTTCTACCCAGTAGTTCTGGTTCCGTATTTCTAGAAGCTAAGAGCTGCAGAATCCTAAAATGGTCATAAAAGAAATGCCTTGAATATTCATGAAATATCATGCAATGTGAAGCTTTTCATCTTCCTCTGGGTCTTTGAACGGATCGGCCCTAAATCGATCAATGGGAACCTATATATTATAGACTGGGGGATACCTTCGATGTTTGCATTCTCGCGATAGTCACTTGGTCGACCTCTACTACATTTTCTTGCGCAGAAGCAACTGGGACTCTTCCTTCCTTCTGGCGGATTTTGTAAGAAGTCAAGAACGGCTTCGGGTATCAAAATAATAAATTGGTATTGTTTTGTACTCTGAAGCTATCGCAGTTCTGCTTTGCCTACGAATCGCATAGGTTCCCCAACCACATCACAACATCTTAGTGCGTGCTTCCCCAAGCAGATTATACACTTCGTAGTGAAACGAATGAGCATAGTCTAGAATCTTGCTTAGGGGAGGGCTCTACGATTAGTACTTTCGTAAGCTCGGTATATCCACTATCTAAAGAGATGCCTGCGAAGGTATTCACATCTTTTCTAAAATGGGTGTTTCTTACTCTCTATGACTAAACCTTCCGAAACGTACTCAAATATTCATTATGCCAGGTGCCGCGAATATCAACTTCATCTAACGGAGGACTCTCCTGCTCCGCTATCGTTGGCGATTGGAGAAGAAAGTAACCCAATCACCGAGAAGAATTCTCACCATCCCGGTTTTATTGGGCGACGCCTCAACATCCTCGTCGCCGTCGCTCGAGTGATCGCTTGCATACTGTATTCGTACAACAATAGGTAACTCGAACTCGACGTGCTGGTGGTATTAAACGAGTAATGATACCTGTGTTACCTAAGGAGAATTACTGTGAGCTTTGAGTAAATCTTGAGGGTTTGTTACTGCTGTTGAAGTTCGGACTTGATCCTTGCATGGCAATCTTGGAAATCATTCAAACGACGCGATTCCGATAAAATAGGGCCAATCTCGTAGCGTTCCCGCCTGGAGCCCGCCTCGTTAAGGTTTGGACCGCTGCAAAGCCAGTAACTGTCAGGCCCAGACCGGCCGCCGGGCGTCGGGACCATCTCGAACCATCAGAACCCTGAGGGTCTTGGTACGAGTACGCTTCTGTCCTGTGCATCGCATCGCATCGCATCTCATCTCATCAATTGAAAGCTCGAAAGCTGCCGACCTCGAACTCGCTATATCATCCAGTCATCGGACGCGCAGAACTTCTTGCTAGCGTCCCAGGAATGCTTTGGTAGTGCACATCTCGTCTCCCATTTGATTGAATTTGCCGCGGCTTTATCCGCCAACCAAGGAGCCGCGCTGTGGTGCAGAAGATCTTACGACCGCTTTCAGCCCTCGATTTGTCGACCTCAAGCAATAACCAATTGTCGAATCGACATCGGCAAAGGCCTCGCCGAAGCCCTTTCGAACGCCTCTCCTGACAACCCGCGATCGAGTCTTCGGAACAGAGCAGAGCAGAACAGAACATGGGCCGATTTCCGTAGCAGTCTTTGATCCCCACATACTGCAAGGCACCGCCAGCCTCGGGGGCTGAGGGAAGGGAGGGCTTCGATTGTCAACACATGCATCGAGGAGGAGGGCATACTGTTGAACCGCGACCGGGATTTGTTTCCTGGAAGGGGTCTTCAAAATGCGGATCGGCATCAGAGAGCAGTTGGCAGTGGTGGTGCTCTTAACTGCCTTCGTCCCTCTGGCCGTTTTGGCCATTGCTACGTGGATCAACAACCATAACTTCGTCGTCGATATCACTTCGCAATCGCTATCCCTCACCGCCAGCTTGAAAGCTGCCCAAATTGCTTCGGATCTTCTCCTGATAGAATCAACATGCTCGACAATTACTACAAGGATTCTTATTCAGACTGCGCTCAAGAGGTTCTATGCGGGCAACACGACTGCGGCAAATTTCAAGTAAGTGAACAATTTCTCATCACAATTATCCTGGGTCAGGTAACGCAATTGGGAAGACATCGATACTACTATCTTCTTACATGCTCTCTTCTTATATATTGGTTCACAGAAATGCTGACGCTAATAAAAGCTCTAACAGCTCTGCCTATTCGGATATCTCTAGTGCATTAGCTAGCGGTGGTCTCTCAGCTCTACTACAGGTATCCGTCATATCTCGAAATAAAACGGGAGATTCAAATCCACTCTTGATGGCGACAGCCAATACGTCGTCACCCATATATCTTCCTGCCACATATCCGAATAATGGCTCTCACGTTCCCCTCGGTGATCCTGAGTTTGGCTATCCCGCAGCTCTTTATCCAAACATCACCTACAATAGTACCGCCATGCCAGATCCAATGGACCCCTCGAGAAATGCGACGGCGGTGTATGCGTTCATGGATACTCCTTTGAATGCATCATCCGTGCTAGTGCTAGGTCCCATGCAGGTCAATACCTCCTTTGCTCTCCTGTCGATGACTCTGCCGATTGTAGACAATTCAAACTCGCAGATAGTCTTGGGTTTCATGACAGTAGTCGCCTCTGCATCTTCTCTCATCGATGTCACCAACTCGCGCGAAGGTCTAGCAAACACGGGCGTAGTGCTAATTATTGGCCCCAGCCGACGCCCGAATCGATTCGCGGGCTCACAAATTCCTTTTGGAAATAACATCATTCCATCCGCGGAAGCCTGTAAGCGAAATCCCAGCGCAATACATTTCCTTGTTCGCACAGCTCGCGAGACTTGATTTCTTTTTTGATTGTCTCAGATTGCCAGAGATAATCAAAATAGGCATTGAACCTCGCAAAGTGTCTGGATTCTCTTGATTAGGCAACACTGACTCCGAGAACTCGCAGTGAAATCTGCAAAGGTCAAATTTGTTTTCCCTCCGAAGAATGTATCCAACAGACATAACGCCTATTTAAATACTTTGTCTAAATTTGGGTCCTCGAATTTCAGCATGGGCGAGTATCTAGTAGCTGTAACCGGATTCGGAAAACCAAACTCTCCAATTAACCATGCAGGCAGTTCATTGACAACGAAGAACGAGAACAATGTCACAGTCAGTGTTGGATATGCAAGGCCGAATACCACACTGGTCGATTGGCTTCTCATAGTTGAACAAAGTCATGCCGAGGCTTGGGCGCCAGTAACAAGACTTCGCAATATCGTTTATGCATGTGTATTTGGGACCATGGGCTTCATCATTCTTGTAGTATTACCAATGGCTCACTTCAGCGTCCGACCAATTCGAAGATTGAGAGATGCCACAGAGAAATCCATATCGCCCCCAGGGTATACACCTAATGGAGGGAGTATACGGTCTGAGAGATTCGAAGACGACATGTCTGAAGGAGAACCAGACCTGGAGAGACGGGCTAGTTCCCATAAGTCTAAGAAGGGAATCTTTGTAAGATTGAGAAATCTGACAATTGGCGGACCACGCAAGACCATGCAGGAGCGCAGCGAAGAGGAGAGACGAAGAGTTTTCAAAATTCCGGCAAAAGTTCAGGATCGGAAGCACTGGATAACTGATGAGTTAACAGAGCTCACAAGTACGTCGCTCCAACCTTTCTTTTTCCGTTAGGAGTTTGTTGACATAATCCAGCGACTTTCAATAGTATGAGCGACGAACTTGTCCTTCAGTATCAAGGACTTGAAGAGAAGGTAGCGGAACGAACACACGAACTCGAGATAAGCAAGAAAGCCGCCGAAGCCGCCAACGAGAGCAAGACTTTGTTTATTGCAAATATATCACACGAACTGAAGACGCCATTGAACGGAATACTTGGAATGTGCGCAGTTTGCATGGGCGAAGACGACCTGCCACGGATAAAACGCAGCCTCCAAGTTGTGTACAAATCGGGAGATCTATTACTCCATCTTCTCAATGATCTCTTGACTTTCAGCAAGAACCAGATTGGTCAGCAACTGAGCTTGGAGGAGAAGGAGTTCCGCTTAGCCGATATAAAGACACAGATCTTGACAATCTTCATGAAGCAAGTCCAAGAGAAGAATATCAATTTCGGGGTCCGTTTTATTGGTACAGACGTTGAGGGAGAGTCTAGTCCCCCATCAGACAAGGTACTTCCTGCCCTAGGTCCACAAGGTACAGGAAGGCTGAAAGACATGTGGTAAGTCTTCGTATTTCTCCAGAAAGTCCACTATCCCTAGTTCGAAAATCCTAACCCATTTTGTAGTCTCTGGGGCGATCAACATAGGATACTCCAGGTCGTAATCAACCTTGTCAGCAACAGTCTTAAATTCACACCAGAGGGTGGAAAGGTGGAGGTTCGGATTAAGTGCTTGGGTGAAGCCGAAACTACCAGTGACGGAAGTAGGAACTCGATGGGATCGAAGCAAAGTTCACAGCGCAATTCGAGGACTCGCAATGGCTCTGGTTCGAATACCTCTCAAATCTCAAGGAACCCATCTGGTTCAGGTGCTAAATCTGCAGGCACCGCACTGCTGATTAACCCAATGGATCCCAGATCCACTCCTCGTGTACAAGTTAGAGAACGGTCGCCAACGCCACCGCCGTCGAACGCAAAAACGTTACTTTTTCAAATCGAGGTAGAAGATACTGGCCCTGGAATTCCCGAGCATCTTCAAGACCGCGTATTTGAACCATTCGTGCAAGGTGACCTTGGCTTGAGCAAAAAGTATGGAGGGACTGGTCTTGGGCTCAGCATCTGCTCTCAACTTGCTGGATTGATGGGTGGTACTATTTCGCTGCTGAGCTCACAAGAAGCTCCAAGTGGCACGACCTTCACATTAAAAATCCCCTTGAAGCACACAAAGTCCCGTGCCCCCTCCACCTCTAGCTCAGAGGTTCACGGATCCAGGCCAGCTAGTGTTTACAACAGCTCACAGGCAGATGGCGCGCAGGTGGCCTCGGGCTCTAGCGAGCCCAGGAAAAGCAGTGACTTCGAGAAGGATCCACAGCCTAGGCTTGTTGGTCTTAGCCAACCATTTTTTGCATCTGTGTCGTCACCAACAACAAAGATGAAGGAACCACCAAAGGAGCCTCTTAGTGTGCTAGACAAAGTGTCGAAGGACTCAGCCAAGAAACTCCGGGTCTTAGTCGCGGAAGACAACCTGGTAAACCAGGAGATTGTTATTCGGTAAGATGTGAAACATTGAGACTCTGCTAGCTTTTTACTAACTGCTCTCAGAATGCTCAAACTCGAAGATATCTATGACGTTGAGGTGGTCGTCGCAAAAGATGGAAAAGAGGCTTATGACATTGTCAAGGAAAGCATGGAGAAGGGCCAGTTTTTCAATCTCATTTTTATGGACATCCAAGTAAGTCCATCTAGCTCACCCTTCATCATATGAGATTCTAATTTGTACAGATGCCCAATCTCGATGGCCTTCAAAGTACCCGATTGATTCGTCAAATGGGCTATTCTGCGCCAATCGTCGCGCTGACAGCATTCGCGGAAGAAAGCAATGTGAAGGAGTGTTACGACTCTGGTAAGATTTCATTTCTCCTGGCTCTGTATAATTCTAACCGCTCATTAGGCATGGATCATTTCCTTAGCAAGCCGATTCGTCGGCCTGCATTAAAACAGGTCTTGAAGAAATTCGCCACAATACCCGAAGAGAACGAGACATCTTCAGTTACCGGCAAAAGCACACCCCCTGGAGCAGAGGGGTCTGCAACGTCCGGCCTACCAGATGCTCCCATAATACCACTTGTAAATGGCACAAGTATATCATAATCTACGACCATCCTCGCTTTCGATATTGGGCCCATCAGCGGCAGTTTTCACAAAAATGATCTTTTAATTTTGGAGTTACAGTACATACGATTTTCCTTTCTTAGCAAAATGATGGGCGTACAGCGGAGTTTACCATACATGGAGGGATACCAAAACTGTGGCGATAATGCATGGATCAGTATGTGTTTAATACCATCTCAGCGATCAGTGTTGATTTGAGCGAGCGAATGCATGGTTGGATTGAATGGGCGTCTTGGGTAGCTCATAACTCATGCTGGGGAGAGATGCGAAACGGCAGGGAGTTCATGCTAGCTATCTGAAGTGAGATACTATGGAGTGCCGAGGATTTGTACGAAGTAGGAACAGAGATCAAAGGGGGCCATGTCCAGCTTCTTCAGTGGACGTGGCGCGCTAGGAGCAGCAATATGAAACGCAGTCCCTCATTTGAGAGGAGCTCTAGATCCCCAAATCATTATAAGCCTTCCTTAATGGTGAAACAGACGCGCTTTTTGCCCTTCTGGGACATTGAGGTCAAGATAAACAACAAAAAGTCACCTCGCTCTCCCAATGCAGGCATAATGCCAAGCCAACGCGTCTACGTTTCGCGTGCTTTTCGCGCAACCGAGCAGCCACTTGCGTTTAATTCCCAGCCTTCCCCCTTTTTCATTGGGCGGGCCCAACCTCAGTGCAGCCCAACCACCGACGTGCAGGTGGCTCTGCAGCAGCGCAATTGTTTCAACTTTTTTCATTGGGCGCGCACCTCGAAGCCTCGAAACAAGGGCCGCCAAGGCATGCACACCCCAGTATGCCCCAGTTGCACCACCACTTTTTCAATCCAGTAGACGCGGGCTACACGCTCGTCGCGATCGTGACATTTTCGTGTTGATATGCAGACAGAGCAACGATGCACATTGCCGTGCATAACAGAGAAGAGAAGTGACTCACACTCTAAATCACGTGTGGCTGGATCTGAGGGATTAAGGGACAATGGGGAGGGGTATATGATGGCCGCTGAGATGACCGCTATTCTGTTTCTTGTTTGATATAACTTATGCTTATTTTTTGAGTGGTGCAGCTGCTTGGTGTCGAGAGCTTCAGCCGAGACTTCACTTACTCTCTCAAGAGCGACCACAACAACAGCAAAATCTTATCATAACTTTTCCCAGTTGAAAGCCTATTCTCCTCTTCTTGTCAAACCCTTCTACTACTCGTCTTTAATAGTGCGCGTAGCACAACCTGCAATAGCCTAATTCTTTCCCAAACGATATGCGCAAGTTATGGCCAACTCAAGCACAATACTCCTCCACCTCTGGCGGGACGATGCTATTCGATCAGCTCTCCTCTCACACATGGACACAGCTTCCATCTGTGCCTTGCGCCTTACACAATTCGAGTTCTGTGAGCTCACGACTCCAAGTCTTTTCACCCGAACCCGCTTGACCTTTACACCATCCGCTCTTACACGGCCCTCTCGTCTCGAAGCATTGGCTCGAATTGGGTCGCATATCGAGCACCTTACATTCTCCATGCCCCACAATGAGGCCACCTTCCTCCCACCTCTTCTAAACCCAACAAATGGCCACGAGGTCAGCTTCTTATACACCCCTCATACCACGGTCACCTCGGTCACCTCCCGGCCCAAATACGGAAGTCCAGAACTGGGTGATCTCCTAACACAACAATATCCTCCTCTCTTCCACGCCGCCACCAATGTACCGGCATTTATCAATGCATTGGCGCAGATGCCCAAGCTTAGGCATCTTACCATCTCATGTCCAGGTCAGGATCCAGCGCAAAGGTATCGGCGCAACTGTGTCGACTATGCACTTATAAGCCTGCGCATAGCCATTGAACGGGCACCTCTCCTTCGTCTAGAGAAGCTATCCCTGCATCAGATTCATCCTGCGGGTCTTCAGTATCTCCGACACCACCCTGGATATGGATGCACACCATCTGCAGGACGCCGGTGGAAACAGATCAGGAAACTCGTGATCACAATGGACTCATGGGACTTCCTTGGTCTTCGGCCCGGACATGACCACCTCAAGATCTTGGATGACTACATCCGAAATTTCTCGGCCAATCTCGAGAAAGTAAGCTTCGGCTGGAATGGCAGGAAAGGGCCCTGTCCATTAACTCTGTTCACCGACCCGCTCTTTGCGCCTCCGCGGAAGACTGCAAAGCTGTTCGCGGAAGTTACATCACCGATGTCACCGTTACCAGCTGCGCCTCCTCGGCCCTCAATGAGCTTTCCTAAGCTCCGGTATATGCAAGTTCGCAATGCCACAATGTCGGTGGAGCAAGTATCAGACTTCGTGTACGAACATCGACACACTGTCAAGGAATTCGACTTCGAGAACGTCTTCTTGATCAATGGCGGTAGCTGGGAAGATGCTCTTGCACCGTTAACACGCATCAGTGGCAGTGATGAATGGCTATCTCAACAGAGCGGCTCGGAGGTCGACAGTTCGACTGGCTTCCAAAGCCAAGATGAGATGGACAACCTATTTGAACAGCTAGATGGACCAGAAGTCATCGACACATTGTGTGGAATTCATGATGAGGCTTATCCTGCCGAGGGTGGCTCGAGAGCTTCTGTTCATGTCACCAAGATCAAGAAGAAGCGAGTGCATAGGAGACGCAGACGCAAGCATCGTCGAGAACACCATGAATCATCAGATAGGCTAGCGATCTCCAGTCCGATACGCATCTCTGATCCGGTAGTGGATGTGTTGCAGCCCACAACGTTTGACCCCAACCTACAGGGTGTCCAGCGTAACTTCCAGCAGGATGCTGCTCAACAAGAACTTGCTGAGGATCCCGAAAAGAGGGTTTCGGCGTTGAAGAAGGCGAAGGAGGCAGTGTTGAAACAATTGGGGAAGGAATTCTGTAAGAGTCAAGAGAGGAAGGAGCATATGAAAGGTTTCTTCAAGAATACCTGCTCTTCCGGATGGAAAAGCAGGGCGATGGTAGGGCATGAAAGTAGTACGGCTTTGGTTCCATTGATGTTCAGTCGTTACTAGCTTGCTGTACCTCTTGTTACGAGTAATGAATGACGATTAAGAAATCAAAGCTTGCTATCGCAGTGACTGAGACCGTGACTTGCTCGTTTCCTATTTGCTTGTCCTTGGTGAAGCTCCTCTCGACAATCATACTCGCCGATAGAGATGCATCTGGTAACGCATGTTTTCTAGCGGAATTGGGTAACGAAGTTCTTCGGGTATGCGGAACCACTTCGATTCCTCAGATACCACTTTCACCCAACTGGGTGCAGCTTCATTCTTGCCGCCCTTTGGCTCCTCCTTGGTATCCTGGGCTTCTAGTAGGGTGTGGTCCATGAGCCATGACATGGGGTACTTCGTCGCCTCGGAGCCTAGCTTCGTTTCTGAGTAGCTACCGGGACTGTCGACGACGAGCAATAAGGATCCTGGTTTGACGGCCATTGTCAATTTCAGAAGGAATGCAGTTGTTTTGCCAATCGAGGTCGTATAGAGCTCATTGAGAGTGAAGAGTAGGGTGAGGAGCATTGGTTTCTTGCCGAGGAGATCATTAAGATGGTTCTGCGCTGTAACAAGCACATCTTCTTTGCGGAATGTTGATACCATATCCCCGTCTGCAATCAGTGGTGAGTTGGCTGCTCTTGCTGCAGAGCTTGCATACTTAGACAAGGGTTGAGGAGTGGTAAGAGAACTGTGTAGTTTATGCACGACATCCTGCCATTGAGCAGTATCCAGAAGGAGTAGATTGATCTTTGGAAGGTTGGCCGAGATTGAGAGATTCGTCATCGTTAATTCCTCCTCGTCTTTGTGGCTATTTATCGCAGCATTTGGGCCATGCAAAGCATCACGCATATACCAAGAAAAACCACCAAAAGCAACAACTTCTGCAGCGCCGCCACCGAAGCAAGAAACTTGGAGATCAGGCTCGAAGGTATCTGCCGGATGAGCCGCAGAATCTAGACTCTCATCCTGCACGTCGGCGTTCGACATGGCGATTTTGACTGCTCCATTGCCCTCTGGTGACTGTCGTTTTGCGGAAAGCTGGTTTGTCTCGGCCAAGTGCTTTCGAAGATCCACCAAAATGGAGAGGTAGCAGAGGGCTCTGCTCGGACTCCATCGAACCGAGTACGCTTCGAGATGCTCGCTTTTGCCGAAAGCTCTTGTGAAGTCTCTCTCATACAAAGCAGCTTTGACATCTTGTAATAATGGCTGGAGTGTTCCGGAGGTCAGAACATCCGGGAAGGCATCTCTGAAGACATTGAGAAGAAGCTGCTGAAGCTCAATTGGTATCGTTCGGCCCAGTGCGGATTCACTGTTGACTTCAGGGGTTTCTGTGGAGCTTTTTGCAGATTTTGTTTTTGGTCTTGGTGATTCTTGTTTTTTGACGTATCCGGGGCCTTTCCAGCCGGGCCGTCCATCCATATCTCTGCCAACGACTTTCCCATAGTCCTTTCCGAACCTACCATTCTTGCCCATTTTGATTTGCGTGGAGTTCCTGCTCGTCCTGCCGCGCTGTTGCAGAATCGGAGTTGCCGTTTGTTCGAAAAACCTCGCTTGCGCTTTGCATGCCTAGCGCGGGGAAAACCCAGAAGTTCCTCCTACTAGAATTAGCCATAACTATATCAGATACTTTAAGCTATACTTGACATCTGCAAGAGACAAGGAATATATCATGTACAGCGCTGAGAAATCACATTGTATTGGGCTGCATGTGATACATTATCTTGACGGGTATCGAATCGACCGAATCGATGTCTCCCCTCCCACACATACATACGCATCTCTTTCTACCCAATCCCCAGGTTTGGACTTGTTGTATATATGTGAATCGAGGATCGGCAACAGTTACTCATCCTCAACGTTGTCATTTTTCTGTTGATTGCTCTAAGCAGTAACTACATGCGATCAACTCTCGACGATTCGAATATCAGCTATGCAGTCACAAGGGCCTCAAGTCTCGAGTACTCAGTAGCTCCGTGTCTATGACCATTTTTAGAACTCCGAGAAGTGAGATATGGGGGAGCAGTATCTTTGTGATTAATATCCTATGGAAGCAACTACATCTAGTCAAATGAGCACCAAGCTAGAAGCAATCCACCTCGCATCTAGTTCTTGTACGTCACTTATTGATTATGAATTTAGCATTACGCTACTAAATTGAAAGTCTTCGGGACTTGCTGCGCCACAACGGTTTTTCTTATCTTCGTGGGGCAAGGTGCCACACATTATTGACTCAAGAATGCTTCGTCTTGAGGGAAGCTCGTCGGACAACCTGAAAAATGATTTTGATTTCAATTTCCAAGAAGAGCCCGTGGTAATTTGTGACCTTGGGATTTAATCGACACATCCTTATAGTGACATCACATAACGTTTGATGGTTAGACTAGGAAATTGGGGTCCGGCTCTCTACTTTCAAGCACATTATCTCTCTTGTGCTTGTTTGAAGGGCAGATCATAGAAACTGCAATAGCACGCGAGGTGACCCTTACAAATTTCGGCCCAGAGCGTCGCCGTCACTTACAAATATTATAAGCTGTTATAAGACATCATGGATCAATCTTCCCATCTCCCGCGAGAACTGGCTTGCCCAGAGTTCGGCGGCGAATGAAAGCGTTATTGGTGAGCTTAGAGAGCTGTTCAGGGGCTAGGTTTAGGCATTGAGGTAAAGGGGGGAGAGGGCCTATATAACTTTTTGAAGTTTCCATATCGCCATATTTGGGAAGGAGGGACATTTCTTTAGTCAGGTTCAAGACGTTGTTCACGCACTTTCGTGCTCTCGTAGCCCGTCAACATTGGCAACTTGCAATCCAGGAAACCGGTTTTATTGTCTTGTTATCTCAAGTCTTCGCGAATCCCAAGGCCGTAGCCAAACTCCAGTTGCATACTATACAACTCAAATATATGCCTCCATGCTGAACGCCTTAGATCATGAGTCTTTCGACCTTGTCCTTCAGGGTGCGGATTTGACTTGTGAGGTCGGAGGCTTCGTTCGTGGTAATGCTTGCAGCCTAGCAAGGTAGCCAGTCAGTCTTCCTTCTAAAATATAAATACAAGGCCGGCCGGGATTTCAGTCAAGGGGAGGCGGTGAGAGAGATTTCTCGAATCCGGCAATGACTAAGAGATCCGTTCGAATGTCGAAGTTGTACTTACAATAACTGCGCGAGAAACTCCACATGCTCGTCCAAGAGCAGTCTTCGATGGGACGTAGACATCTAAATTCTTGTTAGTACTCAGATTCGGTATGGCATGCGTGGAGGAGCAGTTGCATGGGTGGAAAACTCACAAGGAACGTTCTTGTCCTCGCACAACAAAGGAAGATGGAGAAGGATTGCGAGAGGAGCAGTGTCAGCAGCCAGAATTATGACCTCCGAGATACCGCGATTGAGAGTCTTCGTTGCCTCGTTGGCACCCTGTCAAACACATTATTATGACTTGTTTTCTCGTCAACAGGAGGAGCTGAACTTTGGACTAACCTTCTTCAATTGACGGAAATGGGAAGCCTAGATGATAAAAAAGTCAGCACTGTCCACAAAAGAGGTGAGATGGGGATGTTTTACTTGTTGCACAATGTCTAGGATTTCTTGGGTCAATCCACTGTCGGCCACGGGCCTGTGAAAATATTAGTACTGGTCGTCGTATAGTCGCAGGAGCAGAAGGGGGTATAGCGAACCAAGCTATATCGCCGTTAGCTAAAGTCCCAAATTTTTCTGCGGTGTTGTCTTGACAATCCCTCATCCCAGGATGATTCGACCACGAAATGGAGGGGCCGCAGAGAAGGCAAATATTATCGTAGGAATTTTGGACTTACCAGCAGAACCGTTCTGTTCGTCAGCCATTGTGAATGAGGCTTGTGGGAGTTTAAATTCTATTCCAGAGTTAGTATGCGATCTGAGCTCTGGATCGCTCCTCGATTCGTCGCAGGACATACCTTTGATGGGAAAGAAGTATGGAGAGTTAACAGAGTAGCTGGCAGGGTTCCTTGCGTTGGCTCGCCCTGTTGCAGATTGATCTCGAGGTTTTGGATTGTGGATTCTGAATTTGTCGGGTTTTGAGGCGACCGAAAATAAATCGAGATATCGCAACAAGAAATTCCTTGACAAGGCCGCTAGACAAAAGTGGGTCGGTGCTAGCCCAAAGTGGTCTCGCTTCTCAGCAGCTCGAGCAAACCCTCCTCGAACCTCATCATCACCTTCAGGACAACAACTCTGCAAGCTCATCGCCATCATCAAGCCGTCAATCCGCACCCGTCAAGCTTCGTTGAGCTTCAAGACTCTCTACACCTCTTCAGCTACAGCTTCATCTCTCAGCCAAGATGGCCGACTCTATCGATCAGTTCGTGAATTGGTCAGTACCTTGATTCCTGGCGCCGATGTCAGGATAAGCTCTATCTTGCGATGCTGCCATGCATCTCGACCATTCACGTTCATTGCTAACATCGTTGTGTTATATAGCCCGGTGTATGCAGTCAGTACCCTGCTTCCTTGCGATCCTATCCGAAGACTTTTGCCATCGTCGACCGATGCATCCCCGACCGCCCAACGTCTCTACCATCGAGTTTATCATGCTGATATTTCTATAGCCATTCTTCGGTGCAATGGGCTGCACCAGCGCAATCGTCTTCACTTGCTTCGGCGCCGCTTACGGAACCGCCAAGTCCGGCGTTGGAATTTGCGCTATGGGTGTCCTCCGACCTGACTTGATCGTCAAGAGTAAGATGGCAGAAGCTTCAAGACTGGGCAGCAAACACTAACATGCATCTCAGACATTGTCCCAGTTATTATGGCTGGTATCATTGGTATCTACGGTCTCGTCGTGTCAGTTTTGATCTCGGATGGGTTGAAGCAACAGTTGCCACTGTACACTGGCTTCATCCAACTCGGTGCAGGTCTTAGTGTCGGTCTGGCTGGTCTCGCGGCCGGTTTTGCTATTGGTATTGTTGGTGATGCTGGTGTACGGGGTACCGCGCAACAACCTCGTCTCTTCGTCGGCATGATTCTTATTCTCATTTTCGCTGAAGTCTTGGGTATGTTTCAACCCATTACCAAACTCAAGAAGGGATTTGTACTAATGGTATTTAGGTCTTTACGGCTTGATCGTTGCCCTCCTCATGAACTCGAAGGCTAACGTGGACGTCTCATGTTAAATGAGCTCGCGCTGAATGAAAGGAGGGTCAATAGGCAATATGTGAACGTACATCTCCTCCGAAACAATTTGTGAACAATGGAATGGATTGCTGGAACGGAATAGTGGATATGGAGGGCTAGGAGATAGCTATGAATGGGGTTTCATAGCAAAACATCTGTACTGTTGCTGGTCCCACAAATACTGGAGTTTTTGCTGCATAGAAGTAGAGCGTCTGGAAGCGGAGGAGGTCAATATGACCGTGTATGCTAGTATTTCTTGTGGTATGAATGTTATTATTGATGTAAACTTTCCAAAGCCCATCAGAGCAATGTCTCAGCAGCTTTATCATCCTTTCGAACGAAACGCACCTTCGTATGACACCTTCAGGCATACCCTGATCTCTCTGAGAGACGCGCTCTCTCCCCTTCAACCGACACAATACATTTATCCTCCCCTAGCATCAGAAATGAAGGCTTGTACCCGGAGGGTAGGACAAAAAATAGCTTCCAAATCGACTTCGGATCGGAATCTACGTCGCCTGAACATTCACCCACCGCCCCGCACTCAAAGTCCTCCCACTTTTCTCCGATCAAATACAAATAGGGCCTTTACCATTTCCAGAACCCACCAATTGACACTTTCACTCACCTCCAAAATGCGTCTTCCATACACAGATCCCTCGTCCTCCACTTTTTCCTCCCCGGACAACGCGGCCATCCTCGAGCGCGTCCAAGCTCGCCGTGCCCCACGTCCCCTCCAACCCCTCGATCTGACCCTCCTATACTCTCCCCCCGTCGCGGACGGCTGGAACTCGTTTCTCGGCGCCATCCGTACGAAGACAAGCTTGGCGGATGATGTTAGGGAGATTGCTATATGCAGAGTTGCTGTGATTAATGAGGCATGGTATGAATGGATGCATCATGCTCCTCTTGCGAAGGCGGGTGGTGTGAGTGAAGAGGGCATGAAAACACTTGGGGAGAAGCAGCTGGATGCTATTAAAGAGGGGGGCTTGAGTGATAAGCAGTGGGCTGTTGTGAGGTATACGGATTCTATGACGAGGAATGTTAAGGTGGATGATGCTGTGTTTGCGGAGCTTAAGAAGCACTTTTCGGAGCAGGAGGTCGTGGAGATTACGGCTACGGTAAGCCTTGGTTCTATAGAAGTACTTGGAACTATGCTGATAGGTTTTTCTGGGCAGATTTCTTGTTATAACTGTGTTAGTAGATTCTTGGTTGCTTTGGATGGTAAGTTATTCTTCTGGGCTAAGGGGCTATTACTGACTTGACTGTATGCAGTCGGAGAGAAGAACAGCGTCAAGGGCCCCGAGGGTCTCGAACATTAAAGAAAGATGAGAGATAGTTTCCTAGGCAGAAAAGCCTGCCAATGCGGCAGCTTGCATTTTATGCGGAGCATTGAAGACGGTCTACAAAAGCATACTGGGCGGTATTATGTTAAGAAAGATTCTGCTAAATAGAACTTATGTCTAGGAATTCTTTCAATATATGGTTGCTTAGGAGTAGGTTCTTCCGAAAGACTCCAAGTGAGGGAAATTTTCCTTCGTCGGTGACGCTAACCCAACCTCCTCAGTGTCTCAGTATTAACTGTTATTTCTTATTTTTAACTATTTCTCGCTCTTCGCCATAAACTTTAGAGGGTTTCTGGTCGTCTTCTTTTTGTTTCACTTTCGGCTGAGTTCTCTAGCAGAGTGTAACTCATAGATCGGCTATGACATAGTTCGGACTAGTGCCTGAATTTACTCTGAAATTGTATCTGCTCAATATGTAGTGGTTTATTTCTACCGTTAATCCGGAGTCTTTGATCACACTTATTTCTTCACCCTCTCCCTACTTAAATGTTCAAGATAAGACAGCTCCATAGTTGTGATTCAAGTCCGCAATGCCCTTGTCATTATATCAAGGCTGAAGCGATGCCTGGTGATGCCTCATATACTCGTGGCTCTAGTTTCCTTTTGTACATGAGGGGACTTTGATGGTGGCATGGTAGTTCACGTCACCCCTCGTTTTTATTCGCGGGTCAAGTACATCGCGGTATTCACATGAACTTATATTCACATCATCGTGCGTATTTGAGCTCCGCTATGTTACTATATAGGATGTCAGGAATAGTTTCGGCCTATCAAAGATTAACCACGAGGTCAAAGGAATTGTCACCAAGGACACCATATGGCCTAGTGGTCCCAAGAACAACGACGGATGTTGAATCTTCATTCGGCTGATCTCGAATTAACCACCTATAAAATCTTCTGTTCATGGCTCAAGGGATCCAATCCTCTAGTCTGACATTCCTACATCAACAAGTATTCTCCTCTATTCTACATTACCAACATCGACAATGACCGACAAGATCATTTACTCCAAATATCGAGATCCTCTCGCGGAGGCTCAAGAAGTCTTCACATACTTCGTCAAACTCCCCGTCCAAGTTCGCCTTGTGATCTGGGCTTTAGCTTGTTCTCATCCCAGGGCCGTCGTTATCAAGCAAGCAACCCTCTCGCGCAAAAACGGAGCTCAGATATTCGATCAGTACGGCTACCCGGTCTATCACTTCGAGTCGCCAACACCAGACCCAGCTGTTCTACATGCCTGTCATGAATCTCGAGCTGTAGGCTTGCAGCATTACTGGAAGCGTTACGGCAACAATTTTCCGGGCGATATTGATCATGAGAGACCTGATCATATCTACGTCAACCGAGATGGCAACGTCGATACCATCTGCATAGTTGGTGACTTCAGTCCACGGGCCCTTGACGAGCTTTGGGCGCAATGTAGTGAGAACGATGTAAGGGTAGTGGCTATGAGCGAGACGGACAAGCCAATGTGGGTCTACTTAGACCATATGTGCGCTGACATTTGGCACAATCGCGAGAACAAAGAGGCCTCAAAGGTTAAAAGCATTGCTTTTTGCCAAGGAAATATCGAAGAGGGTGTTGGATTACAAGATATTGAGGATGGTATTGAGGTATTAGGGTTTTGCGAGAACTTGGGCATCTCTACCAACCAGGCGAGAGAAATCGACTTCGAAAAGTGGCTGCTTGAAGAGGATTTGGATGAATGCGACGAAGAAGCTGTGGAGAAAAATGACAAGATGTTAGCCGAGTATGCTGAACTGGGATATCCGGACGTGAAGGCAATGAGGATCGTCAGAGAGTGAATAGGTTGCTGAATGGTCGGGAATTGAGTGTCAGGGACTTGGGAAGGTTGAGAAGTCACAACAGAGGCGGAACCCCGCACTTGCATCTTGGGATCGGGGTCAGGTGGTGAGCATAGGGGAATATCACAAGTTTCTCAGCAGCCAAGACTTCGTAAATGATTTTGAATTTACATGTAAGATACGACATACAGCCCGACCAACTTCTTTCCCTCAAAGTTCGTCAGTACTTGACCCTAAGTTTTAGCCCTGTGGCAAGAAGTCTCGCGCCCATGAAAGCCACTAGCCCCCCTGCATAGCAAAACCCAACAAACAGGATCAAACCCCTATAGTGCCCGCTTCCCATATCAAGAATCTTGCCAGCAATTGGGACACCCGTCAAACAACCCAAACTCACAATCGAAAAACATGTACTATAGTACCGCCCATAATGCTCAATGCTACAAAGCTGACTCACACAAACAGGAGTAAGACTGATATTAGAACCACTTGCAAAACCAAATAGTACAGCGAAGACAATAAGTCCTAGCATAGTGTTGCCAAATGGCAGCCATACGTCCAGCACAGCGAAGACCATGATTATTATGGCGAGAATGGCAGTGTTGAAGCGGCCCCATCTGTCAGCGATGAATCCTGGAATCCAGCGGCCAAGAACGGAGCCAAGGTTAAGAATTGGGAGGATGAGGAAGGAGAACGCTGGTGAGAAGCTCTGTGCGAGACTGTAGGAAGTTATATACGTAAGAGGAACAAAGAGAGCGAATTCGAGTAGAAAGACTCCTATAACTGTGATTGCAAAGGCTGGACGGGCCAAGATACGGACATCTGGCCATGCGTTTGCGTTTGGTGAGGGAGGGAGTCGGCCTTTTATGAACAGATTGGCGAACGAACAGAGAAAGAGTGAAATGAGGCCGATGACTTTGGTGGCCCAGGAGAAGCCAATTTGAGGTATTAGGCTTTGCAAGATGAGTGGGTAAATGATTCCACCGAATGCACCTCCTGTAGCTGCGAGGCCGGTGGCATGACCTCTTCTTTTGCTAAAGTAATGCCCGACTATGGCGATGGACGGAGAGAAGAGGAGAGCAGATCCAACTCCGCCGAGAACACTGAAGCACATGATGAACTGCCACAGTTCTATTTATCATTAGTTTTTAAATACTTGAATCAACGGAGAGAGGGAAGTGCAGGAGAAGAAAAAGGGCCACTGAGCTCGTGTCCACGATTCGTGGAGCATTTGTGGAATAATCAACCCGCACGTTGCCAATAGCCGACACGAAGCTTTGACTGACCTATACAATTTCCAGTGAGGCCCATACTAAGCACAACAAGCGTGCTCCCCGAAATGATCAAGTATCTCGGTCCGTAAGTGTCGAAAATCGGACCAACGAACAGGCCGACTCCAAACGTGAGGAAGGCATAAAGACTGAATATCCATCCCACTATGGCGACATCCAGATGTTTCAACTGGTTGCTCGAAATGTGTTCCTGGAAAGCGCCCATGGTGTTCATGATGCCGAGAGAAGAGAAGAGAGCACACCAGCTTCCCAACACCACCAGCCATGCCTGAATTCCTCCTTCAGGAAACTCGACTTCACTGGTCTGGTATTTGCTGGCAAGATTTTCATCCGAGGAGTTGGGGCCGAGAGTGATGGGTTTCTCAATCACAGGTAGGCTCACGGTACTCTGTCTTCGAGCCGCCACCGGCCAGAAAGGAGTGAGATAGGAGTCTAGAATAGATAATCTGCTTCTGGGATCCCGAAGGGGTGGTAACTTGAAATCAGAGAACATCGTGGATGATCATGGAGGGAGGAATGAGAGCGAACATGGTTCATTTGTAGGGAACAATGAAAATGGAGATCTACAGTGTGGGTTTTGGCATTTGAGGAAGGAAGCAAGGAAAGATTGGTTCCTTCCCTTTGTTGTCGGCCAATGTTTCTTTGAGGATTGGATCTTCATTGATTCTAACATGTATAATTCATGATTGATACATGTATACAAAAATGAATAACTAGAATGAAACATCCGATGGCAAATGTCTTGCAAAATCGACAAGATTTGAGACCGACCATTCAGCATGCTGGAAGATCGAGAAAACCAAAAACCGTGCCCCGGAAACTTGGAAGATCATCTACGCCCGCCAATATATTAGAAAAAAGATTGTTAATCAGGCTGACCTGCCCAGAGAGCCGAGACCTTGGAAGTGATATGTATTGGGTTTTGAAAAGGAATGATGAAGGCATAATTGGCAAACTCGGCGTTCTCGGGCTCGGGGACAGAATCCGAAGACGCCGCGTCGTCACCTGACTAGCTTTGACGAAAAGAATTCTTTTTTGAAGCAACAAATGAAGTTGAAAGCTGAAGCTGATCTTAACAAAAGCAGCAAACGTTGACGCCGTAGTGAGATAATTCAAAAAGCATCTTCGGCGTGAGTCAATGGCAGCGAATGGAGACTCTGCCCTGGCAAAATATATCCAAAAGAAGGCAAAAATCCCTATTCGCCACGGCAAACCCTCAATTTCAGCCCCTTTTGGTCTACTGTATAGTACTCGTACTGTAGGACGAAAAAGACCCCACATGTCGGAAAGATGACGAGATGGCGGGCTCCCAGCTATCGATCAGGTCTGTCTATCTCTCGGATCATTGATGCGACTGGCACTTTTGCCCATACATGCCGAAGAGACCCGATGATGTAGGAAGCCCAAGCCAAGATTGCCCCTCATTTCGAAACAAACGGCGAGCTAAGTCCGAACATCGAAGCCCCTCATTCAAAGTATCCATTCGTCAGAGCTTGCAACGCATTTTACCCCTCAAGTACATTACCGTGTCATTGCCTCCTCTCCCACACCATCCAGACCAGACATCAAGGTGCCTTTTTTGCTACTACGAACCCCATACTAAACAAAGCCCAAACCCAATACAAGATCATGGCATCCACTGTCGGCAAGGTAAGTCAAGCATTGATTTCCTGCCCGCAACTCCACTGCAAATCCTAGCTGTTACTGACTCTTCGGATCAGACCATTACCTGCAAGGTTAGTTATACCTCGTTTGCGAATGCGAGAGGATGTGGAGAATAACGTCGCGTTTTTGAAAGGCTGCGGTTGCGTGGGAGGCAGGAAAGGACTTGAGCATCGAGACCATCGAGGTCGCACCCCCAAAGGCCCACGAAGTCCGAATTGAGATCTACTACACGGGTGTTTGCCATACCGGTATGCCATCCCCAATGATGTGCGAGGAAGAAGGAATGGTTAACTGATGATGGGGCGGTAGATGCGTATACACTTTCCGGCAAGGATCCCGAGGGAGCCTTTCCCATCGTCTTGGGTCATGAGGGAGCTGGTATTGTAGAGTCTGTTGGAGAAGGCGTTACTTCCGTTAAGCCTGGAGACTATGTCGTTGCGCTCTAGTACGTTCCCCCACAATCTGATCTCACAGAATTTTACTAAGATCCGAAACAGCACACCCGAATGCAAAGAGTGCAAGTTCTGCAAGTCCGGCAAGACCAACCTCTGCGGAAAGATTAGAGCCACCCAAGGCAAGGGCGTCATGCCCGACGGCACCTCGCGATTCAAGTGCAAGGGCAAGGACCTATTGCACTTCATGGGCACTTCCACCTTCTCCCAATACACCGTCGTTGCCGACATCTCTGTCGTTGCTATCACCAAGGATGCGCCTATGGACCGAACTTGCCTGCTAGGCTGCGGTATCACCACCGGTTATGGAGCAGCAGTCGAGACCGCCAAGGTCGAGGAGGGCTCCACCGTCGCCGTCTTTGGCGCTGGGTGTGTTGGTCTTTCTGTTGTGCAAGGTGCTGTGCAGAAGAAGGCTGGCAAGATCATCGTTGTTGATCTGAACCCGAGCAAGAAGGAATGGGCTGAAAAGTTTGGTGCTACTGATTTCGTGAACCCGGCCGATTTGAAGGGCCAGACGATTCAGGAGAAGCTGATTGAGATGACTGATGGCGGATGCGATTATACCTTTGACTGCACTGGAAACGTAGGTGTGATGCGTGCTGCGTTGGAGGCTTGCCACAAGGGTTGGGGTCAGAGTATTGTCATTGGTGTTGCTGCTGCTGGACAGGAGATCTCTACACGACGTGAGTCAAATCACTGACTAGATTAATGGCGATTTTGCTAATATGAGTACAGCTTTCCAGCTTGTCACCGGTCGTGTGTGGAAGGGATGTGCGTTCGGTGGTATCAAGGGCCGCAGCCAGCTTCCTGACTTGGTCGATGACTACATGAAGGGCAAACTCAAGGTCGACGAGTTCATCACTCACCGACAGAATCTCGACCACATCAACACTGCTTTCAATGACATGAAGGCTGGAGACTGCATTCGTTGCGTTGTGGATATGAGAAAGTAAGCAAATTTAGCAAATTTATGAAATTGTGTATGATTTTCAAGATGAACATAGTTTTTTATGAGGAGTGAACGGATGTGGTTGTTTGAAGGGGACTTGAGTGTAATTAAACTCCAAAAGCATGACTTTCCATAATTTTCGAGATGAGATTAGAGTGAAGCAGGTCTTTATAAATGTCTCACACCTGCTAGGCTCCCTTCCAAAACATCTACGTCTTTTACGAAGGATTCGAAGCTTTAGGCTGCATATACTAGGGGTAGTCTTTTTTAAATACATTATGTCACATAAATTTCTTAAATATAAGGTATGAAATAAATTTCTTTGGCTTGTTGTAAAATTGGCTTACAAGTCTACAAAAAGTCTGCCGGTAGACGGAGAAATCGTTATTGGATTTGTATCATGGAGTTTAAAGCCTTTGCTTTTAGCCCAAAAGGAGCCGTGCTTTTCCAGCCCCTAAGACTATCGAATCAGCACTGTTACTTAGAATGAGACACTGACGATCTTGTACGCCAACGCCGACCTTCCTAGAATTCATGCATCTAACCAAAAGAAGGGTGTTTCTCCTTGCTCATACCTTCTCATGTGAAATGAGCCATTTTAGGGTCTTGCACATCCCCCTTGACCGCTAGACCTGAAAAAGGATATTGAAGTAAAAAACATGGGGATTAATTCGTGAAAAGAGTTTCATTAATCTGGGCCTAAAGACCCCCCGAGCCCATCATACGCCCGCTAAAGTCACCCAGAGGCCATGGGAAAATGTAAATACAAGTTGTCATATCCGTCGATGGATCGAAATAAACGCCACCGAGCCTCAATATACATATTCAGTGATGACCGGGACATGTTCCCAGATTTAGATGCCCTTAATCACTTGCGTCCGTTCAGCATTGAGCTGGGCTGCGTTCCGGTCATGAGATTCCTTCTTGCACTGTTGCAATATGTCAGCTAAGTCCTCACATTGGTTCAGGCCTACAAGCCACCATTCTATGTTCTTTGCAGAAGTGGAAGTTTGAGGAGCAGAGCCACTTACATCTTCCAAACCGTCGCACTTGTGGTCCTCTAACAACCGGTGCTTCCCACAGTAGTGCCCGTTGCAGAACCCACAGTCCCCAATAATGCGCTGCGCTCCCTCCTTGCAGTCCTTGTATGTACATCTGATCTTCTTTGGTGGCATGCCTCCTCTCAGTGGCGAAGCTAGGTGTAGAGTTGAGTCTCGCGAGATATGGTAGTCGGCCAGCGTGGAATCGCTGGAAGAGAGGTGCTTGCCTGCGTGGACGAGGCGGAGGTCGGATTCTGGCAGCGAGGTGCGGATGGAGAGAAGCGTAGTGAGATTTTGGATGGAAAGGGAAGAGGGAATGGTCATGGGGAATGCTAAGGAGGATGTTAGATGGTCTTCTTGGAATGATGAAATAGGAGAGGGCTTACTGCTGCCGGATACGTCCTTAACAAAGATCTGCATAGTGTCGATGAGATCTGGGGATGCGGAGCGAGAGTTTGAAGGTGAGGAATGCATTGTGTGTGGTGGAGAAGTTGGATTGGTGTTCGAGAGAATTGGATGAAGGTTGCAGGAGGTTGTGAAGTTGACTGAAGAGTGGACGTGGTCTTGTGATGTAACGACGAGATAAGCTGCTGTCCGGTGGCGGCTGGTTGCTGGAAGGATCTATGGGAGGTTGTGGCAAGAGGGGATGAGGTCGACGATGTTTCTTTGTCTTTTTTATAGAAGAAGGAAGTCAGGTCGGCGAGATGGTTTGCAATGTGTGAATGTGTGACTGTTTAAGTATATTTTGGTATTTTGTATGGGTATGGGTATGGGTATTGGTATGGAAGATTCAATATGGAAATGGAAGGGAGAAGACAGAGAGGAGGCTTGGGGGGAATGGGCGGGAGCACCAAGAGCGTGGCATTATAAATGCAGCCGGTGCATCGACCACATGCGACCTGCGAGCAGCGACCAGCGAACAGCGACCCGACCTTGGGACGACGGACGAAGCGCCTCATCAGTCACTTTTCTGAATCGTGATCGTGGTAGCCGGGGCGGTAGATACGACTGTACAGTAGCCTTCCCTTTCTGCGGTTACGCGGTAGTGTATCCGGAAGCTACCGTCAGTTCCAGTCCCATGCTGCTGCTACCAGGCTAAGGGAACGTACCTCCGTACGAAGTACAATGGAATGGTCATCTCCCCCGGCAGCTTTACCATACTGCAAATAGTCCTGGCTGCTGCACTCAGAGTGAGGCGTTCTGGTGTGAGTAGTTACTCTCCCTCGCATCATCACAATTTCATCAATCTCATCAATCTCATCAATCTCATCAATCTCATCAATCTCATCAATCTCATCAATCTCATCAATTTCACTCAGTCACAGACTCACTTCAGCCTGTCGAGTCGAGCTGTCCGTGTTCGTCCAACACAATCATCAAAGGGAACATCCCCGACAGGACCACCAAGTTGAACCAACGATCCCCAAAGCAGGGCTACCGAGCATAACAAGGCTGTCTTGGACATACCTGTCCACTGCACCCGCCATTGAACATGCTTCCGGCTTTGCCTCCCTTATTGCCCTCCCCAAACAGCATCCCACGCCATGCCTGGACTCTTGCAGCCTCTCCCCTGTTTCCAGCCGCTGAGACAAGGCTCTAGAAGAACACAGAAGAAGCCAAAATCTTGTCCCATCCTGCCTGCAGCTCCCGAGACTCTCGAAACACGAGTCAAGTCCCGGAACTGCAGCGATATTAAGCTCAAATCAAAGGTTAATCTGAATCGTGATATGCCAATATAAGCAATCTTGCTATGAATACCTATGAATAATGCTGCATTATTCCCGCCGTCAGATTGCGCAAGTCGTCCACGTCCACGTCCAAGCTCTCACTACTCATCAGGCAGGGCAGGTCGCATGCTCGTCCTGACTCGGCGCCAGCCTGCCAGGAAATTGATAATGCCACTCTCACCGCTCCTCCACAGCCCGTGGCCAACAGACGTGCCCATCAGACGGGAACAGACTCACAATCAAAATAAACATCTCACCATCCCGCACGGTCGATCATGTGGCAGCTGCCATTTGGTCTCATTAGAAATCGCTCCTCAATCTCAGCCATACCTGTCACTTTCTGTCACAGGCCAAAAAAAAAAAAAAATCATCACAATTGTGGTGAGAGAGAGCCAGCGCAGAAAGAGGCGTGGATCGCTCATCCGAAGTCGTTGCCCTGGCCTTGCAGCACCTCTGATGCAAGAGCCCGTCGTACAGCACACCTGCAGCCACCCATCCACCTGAATTCGGCGAGCACTGCATGCGTCGCACAAAACTCACATGCCGGTGTCGCTTTTGCCATGCGCTGATTGGGTCCGCAACAGCCGAATTGTTGGCCTTTGGACCACGAGGCTGAAGGGAGACCTGAGAAGGCTGAAGTCGAGACCGCGACTAGAAAGCCCAACCGAGGGACCGCATTAATTTGCATATAAGAGAGAGCAATGTCCTACCTCATGGGGGTGATTTAAAAGGGAATTAAGAGGCCGACAGAACTGCGGCCTTCCAAGATTACTTGCAAAGAATAACTTGTGGCTGACTTCCTCAAGGATCCTGCTGGAAGCACTTTTGAATCACCCGCTTGATCTGCGACAATAATTACGGTACCAATCTACACGTTTCAATTCTGATAACTCTCGCTGTGTAGCCATATTACTGGAAATTTATCCCATGATAATTCTTATATGAGTGAGGTCAATCTACAAACATCCTTATGTCCTTGTGTCCTTACGTCCTTGCCTATCCTATGCCGGAACGCCGCGCACAATTTGTGATATGACATGCTATGCCCTGTAAATGCAATGTAACAACCTCCATCTTGGTTCCAATACGCTACCTATGCAAAGCAAATCGTGATTTCATCAATGTCTCTTATATTTCTGCACAAGAGAGTCAGCATTACGGGTCCGAATTTAGGCTCCAAATTTGCGGTACTTACGTCTTCAGCTCGCTGCAGATTTACCGGGTCCAGCGAATTTGTGGCACCCATTAATATCTGCCCTCCTGCCTTGGCCACCCCAATAGCGGGCCGAAGAATCACAGTCGGTGCATGCTTGCGCACGGCCCGAAAGACGCCTGCCGCATTTCCACTCTCCATTACCTCCCCTGGTACAGCAATAAAAGCATCGCGTGCCGTAAGCAGATCCCTCTGTAGACCTGCATAGCCTCCTCGAAGGCCCTGGAGAACACCAACAGGCTGGTTGGCGTAAAGGCTGATCTTTTTCGTTTCTTCCTCTAAATCTTCTTCCTCGAAAGCAGTTTGTGTGGTTTCCATGGTAGGCCCAAGAAAGCCCTCTGCGCCTTGTAGCACTGTCTGGACTCCAATGGCAACTTTGGCGCCCAGCTTTACTAGTTCCGTGCCTGTAGATCTGGCAAATGCAGAAGCCCCTTTCGAAATTCCCCTCACAATTCGGCCGTCTTTCTTGTACTCTCTGATCGGCACCGTAACGAGGTGCCTAAAGCCCCCACCTACGTTCACAAGAGATCTCACAGGCGCGAGTCCACCTAGAATACCGGCCAATTGGTTGTTCTTAATGTCAGGCATCCAGATATCGTTTAGAGTCTTGCCCAACTTGTCGAATCCGGAAACGCCATATATGATCGCTCGTCGAAGCTCCATCGGGGCTTCATCGAGGATTATAAAATTCATGAGCTCTGTCGTATGACCTGACCGCAGGCCTGCATAATCGACACGTTTGGGCTTGAAATCCAACTTGACTTTCACAGTGTTGATCTCTGCTCTCTGGATGAACGGGACATCACTAGGTGAAGAGCTAGACGGTGTTGCAGAATCTTCTTTGAACTCAAAGAACCGAATGATGAAATCCAAAGCATCCTGATCAACATGAAGGCGAAGAGGAAGGATGGTGGCCTTGAGTACGATCTCAGAGGCCGCTAAATCAGCGATAGGCTTGACGTTGAGTATCTCGAGATGGATCATACTGGTCCCGAATTCACGCTCCCCAGCATCTTGCATGTAAGTGGCAAACTTTCTCCATGTCGACGTTGGTACATGATCAAATATATCGAAGTCGTGGACACGAACGTCGACAGAACTCTGAGTCTCACCACTATCAGGAGGAAAAGTTACGAGGTCTACAGAGACACCTTTAAGTTCGAAAGTAATCTTGTGGCGTTTACTTCTGTTCAACCGGAGCTTCTTTGGCTTAGACTTGCGGGCGCTTCCTTGTCTGCTAGTTGAAGACGATAGGTAAGTGGTAGCAATGGACTCGGTTTCGGTAGCGTTGTCATTTAGCTCTTGGTTGATGGCAGCAGCGAGTTCTCGAGGGTCCTTATTGCCCGGTATGCCAATATATATTGAGTTAAAGAGGAAGTCACCAATGAATTCGTCCTCGTCGTCAATATCATGGTCAAAAGTTGAGCGCCTATCATTCCGCGCCTTCTTCTCGATCGCTCTGGATTCGACGTCCTGGACTGCCTTGGTGATCGTGTCTCGAGTATTTTGCCAATCGTAGCCGTCAAAAAGGTTCCAAATGATATGCATGTCCCGGACACAAGCTTTCAAGGGGCTCTTTCGAACTTTGGAAGCATTTGAATGGTCGTATGTATTCTTCGTAGAGTTCCACCTGTGAGCGGTTCCCTCAAGAACAGATCCTGTTCCGAAGTGATTATCTTGAAAATCAAGTTCACCAACTTCTTCCTCTGGTTCAGGTTCTACAAAGCTGTCTAGTAGGACACCATCATGAGTGTCTCGACTGCTTAGCTGGGCTGAAGCCGAAAGCCCACCCTCGTCTTCCAGAATAGCCTCATTGTAGTCTTCATCGCCCTCTTGCTGATAGAAGTGAGAATCGAAATCTAGGTCATCTGGCCCTTCCGCCCCAAAAGCTTCCGAAGCCTCCCCCATGCCAAAGTCATCGTCGAAGTTATAATCTCCTTCCGCAGTACCGAACGCATCGCCAGTCAGAGAAGCAAGGAGGTCGTGGACAGGTATGACCTTTGTGCGGTACTTTGTCTCTTTGCTGGGAACTGACGGTGGAGTCAGTCCACTCAGAATAGCAATGAGCGTTTGCGTCGAATCAGCACATGTCTCTAGAACAAACAGATCGTCACGAAGCTCCACATCAATAGAATGCTCTGCGTCTTCACTGACTGTAACTTGGACAGCAACCTTTGCAGAGGAGATGTAGCTAACAGACACAAACCCCATCGCGCAAAGATCGGCGATTTGACTACTTCCCCCGTCGAATGATTGCCGTCTCGGCCTGCTTGTGACATCTGCCGAGGAGAGATGGGCTACGTTGTCAATTATGAGCAGCGATGCTTTATTTAGTTCCAGTGATGCTGAGGTATTTTGTTCTTTAGGGAGAACAGCGTTCAAGTGTGCTTCCGTTAGCACAACAAGCAGTTTTGATGGCAGGCCAAGAGGATTTAATCCTACAATGCATTCCCGCATAACAACGTCGACGGCCAAAGGCTTTGAAGGAGACGAGGTAGAGGGCTGTAGACTTGTGGGTTGCGGGGCTTTCGAGCGTGCAAATTCTGTCAGTGTGGCTACTGATCCTACCAGACTCGCAGACATGTCCTTCGGAGATGCACTATCCATAAGGCCTAGAAGCGCTAACATCGTAGGCACTTTGTACTCGACTTTGATATTCCACAGCTTGATCTTGACAACTGGCTCCATCTCGTCACCGATCATTCTCGCCATGATTGCCGGAGACCTGGCACTTGGCTGCCGCAGGTCTGCATCCGTTGCAGGACCTATGATCTCTTCCGAAACGTTCCGCCGAAGTGATATGGTTTTGACACGGGAAGCGATCAGTGATGGAAGAGTGATTTGTGCTACCTCAATATCACTCGAAGATAAATGCATGGTGCCCACGGTATTATTCACATCGACGTGCGCATCGAATTTGTGGACTGTAATTAGGGATAGCAGTCCCGGACGCTCATCGTCAGGCAGATACTTGGCGACCGTGGCCAGCCTTGCGACCTCTTCGCCAAGATCTGGTAGATAGCTCAGCTCCTCCAGCTTCGCCATACGGAGGTTTAAATCATCCACAGTAAGTCTCAAGACCGGACCCTGTCGGCGCTGACGCATAAGAGTGTCGAGGAGAATGTCATCATCTTCGTCATACTTCGACTTAGACGGTGTGATGAGGTCAAGGAGACGACTCAAGTCAGCATCCTTAGGTGACGGGAGGTACTCGATCCTAGTTGAGTTAATATCCGCAACAATAGCAGGTTCGTCGTTGGAGTATTTGAGATGTGGCCCCGAGAGTCTGATAGCTTGGACAAAGACTCCTATTCCCTCATCGCGATTGACAATTTTGACAGCGGAGGTTTCAACTCCAATACTGCACTCAGCTCCAACAAGATCAAGTACAAATCCACCTATTCTGACATCCGCCTTATTTTGTGCGACTAGTGACTTGTCATCAGGTTTGATGGGGGTCTCGAAACGGACACCCCGGGGTTTGGGCTTGCTTGGGCTAGTAGTGGCAGTGACAGTAGCGTTTGATGCAATCGAGCTGCCCATATTCAATACACTACTGAGTCCTCCGAACCAGCTGAAAGTCTCATCAAGTCTTTGCAGGTCTATCGAGACATGCATTGGCAACGTGATGACTTCACATCGTGTAACTTCTTGTGCGGTAGAAATATTGACACGTACATCGATGCCGTCCGAAGCCTTCAGGTCGCGGACAGAAGCCCGCATTTGTAGACCCGCATCGAAAGAAACAATGCTCTCTTGTGCGTAACCAAAGACAAACTTTTTCATTGTGATCGTAGTCTTGGTAGTTGACGATGACGCAAGTGTATGGACATTCAGACCCTGGACCGTAGTTCGTAGAAGGACTTCATTGTCTTGCGGCCCAGCGAATGGAACTCTATCTGAGGGAGCACGAGCGGAACCCAGCGTGCCCTCGAGTCTCTCTAGAAATACGACTGATATGTCCCCGATGTTCAATTCGAGATCCAACGCGCTAGGAGCTGAATCTGGTTTCTTGTTGGCAGAAGTAACGGTGTCGCGCTTGAGAGCTTCTTGCAGTTGTTGAACAAGCTTGAAGATCAATCTCCCCATTGAGACATCAAACTGAGTAGATAGTTTCCCAATTTGTACTTCGATTGCCTTATCGTCATCTTTCGACCCTTTCTCAGAGATCATTACTGGCTTCGCAACGGGAATTGGTCGAGCCTCAGAAGGAGAATTTTTTCTAGGTAGATGTGTGGAGAATGCTCCTGGCACATTGACAGAAGTAGATCGAGACGCTTCGCTAGGACCATCAAAAGTGCTTTGTATCAAATCTTCGGGGCTTGATATCTCACTGGGCTTCGAAGATGGGATGTAGATGTCGACACGATCAAGGCTAAAGACTTGTTTCGACAGCCTGGAATACTCGTCGGAGGAAGTGGTGGAGCGCTCGGAGGCGGTACTGGACATTTGTGGCATTGGGGGAGAAGGTTGTTTGTAAGACAGAGATGGCGAGGAGGAGGAGGATGATGATGCCCTAGATACCCGTAAAGATTCCGCAATGGAAGATGAGGATTGTTCCATGGACCGAAGATCCGCAGTAGTTTGCACTGGAGAACTATGCAAAGCATGTTCTAAATTGTCTCGAGACTCTTCTTCGACCTTTGGTACAGCCACTGGCGGTGGGGAAGAGCTATCGTCAGTGCCACCACTATGGGAGCTTTCCCAGGCACCGGGCACTTTACCTGTTGAAGACGCATGGGAGATGGCACTCATGTACATGCTTTCAGCATCTTCATGACTGAATAACTGGGACTGGGCAAGATCTTGCTCACCAATGGGCGTAGAAGCCCCGTCCTCATCATCACTCTCAGAGGCTCTAGTCGAAGTATGAGATGCGTTTTCGGGTAAGTTGTCAGAGGCAGCTTCATCAACTTGGCTAGAGCGTCGGCGAAGCCCTGGTGGAAGAGACGGCTGTGACTGAGAGACACGTTCCTCCGAGAACCTGGAGTGAGGCCTAGCTGGAAGCATGGTGGATTGTAATGTTGAAACAGGTTCATTTGCGACGTGTGGGTTGGCTGGTCGCGGCTGCAGTGGTGGTAGGTGCATCGAAGCCCTAGGTGTCGAGAGGGGTGAAGTACCTCTTATGCTAGCTTGAAGATCCCGAGAATAGGGCATGTGGTGAGATTCCCTTTCACGTCTCTCTTCCTCATCCAGATATTGGCTTTCAGTGAGCTGATCCAGGTATGCAGAATTCTGATAAATGCTATCCCCAGCATGACTCAGGCCGCTACGCAAGCTTTCTGACATATGTGAACCATCGCCATCTTCCGAAGCATCATCAAACCGCCCGCTATCACTTGCAACCATCGAGACAGCCAATGAACGTGAATCAATCAGATTTCTGGGTAAAGATGCGGTTGAAAGCCTTCGAGACGAAGTGATAGAGCCCCGATCTGAAGCAGCGCCATCGAATGTCCTACTTGTACTTTCTCGAGATATTGTAGGCCTGAATGCTGAGCGTCTATCCTCGGATACATCTGAGTGTACGGCTGAAGAAGAGGAAAGAGCGGATGACCGTCCGAGGCTTGAGAACAAATTCGCCTCTGATATCAGAGCGCCTCGTATGTTGGACAGAGAGACAAGTCTTTTCCCTTCTTTGTATACCGACTTAGGCTTGTCGTCGTCTAATACAGTAGATTCTTGCAATTCTTGTGTAACTCCTTCGACGTCCACATTGTCTATCCTTAATTGGACTGTCACAGGATCTGTCGGGTTGGTCGGCGATGGTCTCGAATTTTCATTGGGAACTTCGAGGTCCATGTTTATGGTAATACCATGTATCTTCACTTGCAAACGGTCGATAATCCCTTGGACCAAATTCGTTAGGAAGGCAGGCAGTGAGAGGGGAGCTCCGGTTCCAACAGGCAAATCCCCATCATCGCTCATAACGGAAGCAGCTGTTCCAAGCTCCTGAGTTTCTGACAATATTGCAGCTTCCAATTCTGCCCTTTCTTTTTCGGACTCAGTCTGCAAGAAGGACTCTGCCAAGTCCGCAGCAGTTGGTATTGCTGCATCCGAATCGTCTTCTGCATAGTCTGAACCCCTCCTTCCGCTATGGACTCTTGTGCGATTTTTGTTCCCAAAACTCCTTGACCGAGGTCGTTTTCCTTTCCGGTCCTGATTTGTGCGAGAAGTCGTACTCTTCTCTGGCTTTGGTTTTACTCGCAACTGCCCCTCCACTCCGTCGACCTCCACAATAATAGGATCGTTGAAAACATTGACAGGTAATGTAAGGCGGAGGAGGAGAACACGAGCTTTCACAAGTTCAAACGAAGGCGGCAGTTGGAGGATGTTTTCTAATTTCTGGCAAACCAAAAGTGTTAGCTCTTGGGTACAATCAGCGAGGCAATCTGGGACAATCACCCTTAGTCGTAACCCCACGTCTCTGAATTCAAAAGTACTATTCTTGCCAAAAGCAACATCCAGGTTCTCAAGATCTAGGGCATCGGCATCGAAGATATCCAGCTTCGAGAACGCGAACTGGAGAAGGCGTTTCGACATCGAGGAGGTCCTGAAGATGTCTGGTAAGGACCAAGACGGGAAGTAGGGCGCCATCCTGGAATCTGCAGATTAAAACGACAACAGGAACGCCACACGTAAGTACGGGCTTCCTGATCCAGCACACGGGCTGAAAGGAGGACGGCGGTGGTGGTGTCAAGTGCGGCGTCTGATCTTGAAGACCGCGTGCTCAATATGTAGCGATGCTCCTGATATGGGTTTCATTATTGTCAACAAAGCAACAGCCTGCTTGTGAATATGATTTCGACGACGGATCAGCTAAAGGTGTAAGAATGACCCCTCGGCGCCTCATGCTCGAGGTAGACTGTGGGCCTCATTCACGAGGAGTGTTACTCACGACAACCTCTTGTCACCAGGTCCTTATCGATAGGCCCGCTTCTTAGCTTGTCCGGCCTGTAGCTATTCACGTGAGCCTGTAAATGCGCTATTTTGGAACAAAAAGCGAACTGTATTCTGGAAAATCTGTTAGATTAAAGGCGTTATAATCATTTTCAGAAGTTCACGTCCGTATTTTAAACTTTGTGGTGGCTGCGGTATCGACAAAGTTCCCTCAGATTACCTCGTGTGCCTAGGTATTAAACGACTTTGGACCATAAAGACTCGAGTTGTCGCTATCCTCTCACCTTCATAATAATCTTGTACAGAAAATGAGACATTGAAGGGTCCGCACCAAGCAGAATATGATTTTCAGTTGCCGAAATTATGGTGCAGTTAAGAGTCTGTAGGCTTAGATACTTGTTACCCCCCCCCCTTTTTTTTTTTTTTTTTTTTTTCTCGGAAAGA
>Ga0247778_1000300_pt1 | contig 77833 bp, 70 predicted proteins | sample UWRJL049202B5_FD_179939 | JGI IMG/M metagenome (GOLD analysis project Ga0247778, IMG submission 179939) | Plant litter microbial communities from Arlington Agricultural Research Station in Wisconsin, United States - UWRJ-L049-202B-5 | ecosystem: Environmental > Terrestrial > Plant litter >... | reverse complement strand
GTGTCGCGGGCGGCGGCGGCGGGAGTTTTGGCGGCGGTGGCGCTTCGGACTCATGGTGACTTCGCTCCTTTCAGACGCGGACGCGCGTGAGGTCGAAGCCGCAGTGGCGCGCGTCGAGAGCGGCTCGGCAGCAGAGCTGGTGGTGGCAGTCGTGCCACAGAGTGGCGAGCACTGGCGCGGTCGGATTTTGGTTTCGCTGGCCTGGGCAATGGCCGCCGCGTTCTGCGTGTTGGAGTTTTTGCCGGGGCGCTCACCGGTATTTGCTCTGCTCCTCGAGCTCGCAGTTGGGACAGTGAGCTTTTTCGTGCTCGGCTGGCAGCCGCTGCAGCGCTGGCTGGTGTCGCCCCGGGCCGCTCAGGAGGCCGCGCACGCTCGCGCTTTTCAACTATTTGCCGAGCGCGGCCTGTACGGCACCAAGGGTCGGACTGCACTCTTGATCTTCGTCTCGGAGCTCGAGCGGCGGGTCGTCTTGCTGGGCGATGCGACGATCCACGCGCAGCTGGGTCAAGCCGGTTGGACCCAAGAAGTGCAGCGCATCATCGCTCGCATCCGGGAGGGTCGCCTGAAAGACGGCCTGCTCGAGGTGCTCGCCGAGCTCGAACCGCGCTTGGCCGCCGCCGCACCACGCCAAGCCGACGACATCAACGAACTGCCGGACGCCGTCATTCGGCGCTGAGCGGCTCGAGTCAACGCGGGGCGCGCCTGCCTGCGCGCTGGAGCAGCAGATCCCAGAGCGCGCGCACGCGTGGCACTTGACGCAGCGCGCGCAGGGTGACCAAGAACAGCTCGTCGGTCGGCCAGTTTGCGGCGTCGGCGCGCAAGCTGGGCGCGAGCTTGACCGGCAGCAAGCCGTAGTGCCGCGCGCTCGGTTCGGGCACGAGCGTGACCCCGACGCCCGCGCTGGCGGCCGCAATTTGCACCATCAAGCTATCGGAGCGCACCACCGGGTCGACCTCCTTGGCGTGACGCTCGAGCCATTTGGCCGGTCCGATCAGCGACAAGCGCGCGCCCCAGCCGACCCAGGGCGCATCGTGCCACGAGCGCAGCGTGCCGAGCTCCTGCGCGAGGTCAGCCGAGGCTACGAGCACCCAGCGTACACTCGTGAGCCGTGTGACGACGAGATCGCCTTGCGCGGGGCGCACGGTGCGCATCGCCAAGTCGGCTTCGCGCCGCGTCAGGTCGATCACCGCTTCACCGGGCGCGATCTCGACGCGCAGTGCGGGGTGCAACGTCAACAACTCCCGCAAGAGCGGCGCAATCACGACGTTGGCCACGTCTGGTGGGCAAGCGATGCGCACCAATCCCGATACCTCGCGCTCCAAGCCATCGGCCGTGTGCGCAAAGCGCAGCATCACGGCTTCCATCTCTTCGGCCACTGGTAAAAGATCCTCCGCGGCCTTCGTCGCGGAGAGCCCATCGCGACCGCGGTCGAACAAGCTGACCGTGAGCGCGGCTTCGAGCGCGCTCAGCCGGCGCGAGACAGTGGAGGAATCGACGCCCAGCACGCGGCCCGCTTCGCCCACCGTGCGCGCTCGGCACAAGGCCAAAAATAGGCGCACGTCGTCCCAACGCAGTGGCTCGGAGGCGGTGGGTTTGCGTTGCATAGATGCAACGTTAGTCTGATTTATTGTCTGTAGCGACGCATTCGTGCAAGCAGCAGGATGCCTTCATGACGCTGCTCATGACGCTGCTCGCCGCCCTCGGTTGCGGGCTAATTGCCGGTGTTTTCTTCGGATTTTCGAGCTTCGTGATGCCGGCTCTGGCGCGCCTCGCGCCTGCGGCCGGCGTCCGGGCCATGCAATCGATCAACGTGTTGGTCCTGAACCGCTGGTTCCTTGGGGTGCTGCTGGGCACCGGGCTGGTGTGCGCTGGCCTCGCCTTGGGCGCCATCTGCGCTTGGTCGGAGCGGGGCGCGGGGGTGCGCTTCGTCGGCTCTTGCCTGTACCTGGCCGGCACGATCCTGGTGACCATTGGCTACCACGTCCCTCGTAACCAAGCCCTGTCGCGTCTGCCTGCAGACAGCCCAGAGGCCGAGCCCTTCTGGACCCGATATGTTGCGGGCTGGACCGCTTGGAATCACGTGCGGGGCGCTTCGGCATTCGTTGCGTCTGCGCTCTTGATTCTTGCGTTGCTCGCGCTCAGCGGATGTAGCCGACCGCTGATGCCGATTGCGCCGCCCGGCTCGGTTACGCCGGTCGAGCGCTTGTCCGAGCTCGGCATCTTCGCAGGCGACCCCGCAAAGCAAGTGCCAAGCGCAGGCTTCGTGGCCTACGACGTGAACGCATCGCTGTATGCGGACGGTGCACGCAAGCGACGCTTCGTGTACGTGCCAGCGGGCTCTCGGATTGAGACCAGTGCCGACCGCTGGCAATTGCCCGTGGGCAGCTATCTAGTCAAAAGCTTCTCGTTTCCAAGGGATTTGCGCAACCCTGCGCTGGGTGAACGAATGATCGAGACACGCTTTTTGGTACGCACCGAGGACGGCTTCACGGCCTCCACCTACGTTTGGAACGACGCGCAAACGGATGCGCACGCATCACGCGGCGATCTCGACGTGCCCGTATCTTGGATCGACGAGCGAGGCCAACAACGAGACCGAGTCTTTCACGTGCCGAGCACCTCCCAATGCTCCGCTTGCCATGCCGGTCGTGCGCTCGGCTGGCGCTCACGTCAGCTCGATCACGTCGCGGACTACGCGGATGGCAGCCACGATCAGATCGCGCATTTCGTTCAGTTGGGGTTGCTCGATCGGCCGCCGCCCGCGCACGTGTTGCTCAGCGATCCGGGCGGAGACGCGCCGCTCGCCGCGCGTGCGCGCAGTTACTTGGACGCCAATTGCAGTCACTGCCACGGCCAAGGCGGCAGCGCCGAACGCACCGATCTGTTCTGGGACCTCGAGCACACGACCGCGCCGGAGCTGCCCATTTGCCGTTCGACCCGCTCGATTGACGGTCGCGATCACGTGCTCGTCCCAGGGCACCCGGAACAATCGGAGTTCCTGGTTCGCATGCGCTCGACCAACCCGCGAGTGCACATGCCGCGGGGGCCCTCCAAGTTGGCCGATCAGGCCGGGATTGCCCTGCTTTCGGCTTGGGTTGCCGCGCTGCCCGCGCAGCTGTGCGAGCCCTAACTGGGTGGTGAACGCTGACTCCGGCAATCGGCCGGGGTCAGCCTGGGATCTGGATCAGCGTCGCGAGCAGGAAGGCCAACGCCGAGATCAAGCCCGCGCACGGGATGGTGAGCACCCAAGCCAGCAGCATGCGGCTCGCCACCCCCCAACGCACGGCGCTCAATTTCGTGACGCTGCCCACGCCCATTATCGCGCCAGCGATGGTGTGGGTGGTCGACACCGGAATCCCGAGCTTGGTGGCGATGAACAGGGTGATGGCGCCGCTGGTCTCGGCCGCGAAGCCGCCCACGGGTTGCAGCTTGGCGACGCCCATGCCGAGCGTGCGCACGATGCGCCATCCGCCGGTCATGGTGCCCAGGGCCATGGCCGCGTGACACGAGAGTACGACCCAAAGCGGCACACTGCGATCGTGGGCGTGACGCGAGAGGTGCCCAGTGGCGATCAGGGCCGCGGTGATGATGCCCATGGTCTTTTGCGCGTCGTTGCCGCCGTGACCGAGCGAGTAGAGGGCCGCAGAAATCAGTTGGCCACGGCGGAACGTATGATCAACGAAGCGCGGGCGACTCTTGCCGAACAGGGCCATCAGCAGCCGCATCGTCGCACCGCCGAGCAGCAGCCCGAGCACCGGTGAGATCACGATGAACAGCGCCGTTTTTCCCAGGAACTGCCAATCGAGCGAGTCCATGCCGGCCTTGGCCACCGCCGCACCGGCAAAGCCTCCCAACAGCGCGTGCGAGGAGGAGGACGGCAGTGCGAGCCACCAAGTCAATACATCCCAAATCAGCGCACCGATCAGGCCACTGGCCACGACGGTCAGGGAGACCACGCTGGCTTTGACGCCGTGCGCGATGTTGCTCGCGACCGTCGATTCGAACAACAAGAAGGCAATGAAGTTGAAGAACGCGGCCCAGACCACCGCCACCCGCGGACTCAGCACCCGGGTCGAGACGACGGTCGCGATCGAATTGGCCGAATCATGCAGCCCGTTCACGAAGTCGAACAACAAAGCGAGTGCGATCACCGCGATCAGGGCGATCAACATCAAGTGTACTCCAGCACCACGCCTTCGAGCGCGTTCGCGACGTCTTCACACAGGTCGGTCGCGTTCTCGAGTTGCTCGTGAATGTCGCGCCACTTCATGACTTCCAGCGCATCGCTCCCGGATTTGAACAGCTCCGCGATTGCGCCCCGATAGATGGTATCGGCGTCGCTCTCGAGCTTGGTGATCTCTGCGCAGCAGGTCACGATCTCCTGAGCGCGCTTGCGCGCTTCGGGCAGTAGGTCGACCGCTTTGCTCATCGCGACGGCGCTCTGCTCGAGCACGCGCGCAGCCGCGATGGCAGCCTGCGATGAGTCGTGAATGTCGAAAAGTTCCAACCGCTCCGCGATCGACTCGATGCCGTCCATGACATCATCGAGCCGTGTTGCCAGGGTGTGGATATCGGGCCGGTCGAGCGGCGTGATCCACTGGCTGCGTAAGCGGGTGATCGTGGCGCGCGTAATGTCGTCCGCCTCGTGTTCCAAGCGCGTGATTTCGCGCTTGAGCTCACTGAGCTTCGTCGGCTCTTCGAGCAGCTGTTTGAGTAAGCCCGCCGCCTGCACCGTCAACCGGGCATGCTGAGAAAAAGCGGAGAAAAATGGATCGTTTGCCTTGCTCAGCCGAAACATGCGAGACCTCGCTAGCCCGCACCCTACTTCGAAAACAGCGTAGCGAGGCACCGTCAAAACGCCTCAGCCCTCGTGATTGGTGAAAATTCTCGAATGGGCTAGGCTGACAATTTCGGGGGCGCCCCTTATGATCGCGCCATGAACCCGAGCCTTGCTTCGCTCCCGTGACGACCAAAGGACAATCGCCGATCGATCGCGGGCTTTCCGTCTTGCTTCGCCCCTTTGCTCGCATCGAGCCGGCGGAAGCGCTCACGGCAGTGGTCATGACCTCGACCGTCTTCCTGCTGCTGACGGCCTATTATCTGCTGAAAACGGCGCGCGAGCCGCTGATCCTCTTGCACGGCGGGGCCGAGGTGAAGTCGTACGCGGCAGCGGGTCAGGCCGTCCTGCTGCTGGGCTTCGTGCAGCTTTATGGCTGGGTGGCGCGAAAAGTGGGGCGGATGCGCTTACTCTTGGGCGTGTATTTGTTCTTCGCTGCCAACTTGGTCTTGTTCGCGGCGCTAGCCAGCGCTTCGATCCCGGTCGCGGTGCCGTTTTACCTTTGGGTCGGCGTGTACAACTACACGTCGATCGCTCAGTTTTGGGGCTACGCTTCTGACGTTTACACACCCGAACAAGGCCAGCGCCTGTTCGCCGTGATTGGCGTCGGGAGCTCCCTCGGCGCGGTGGCGGGGGCCCACTTGGCCAAGCTGGTCGTGCCGCTCGGTCCGCAAGCAATGATGTTGGGCGCGGCGATTTTGCTGGGTGTCTGCTGTGGGCTCCTGGTCTGGGTCGACATCCGAGCAGCGGCGCCGGTCGAGGAAAAAGCCAAGAAGAAAGACGAAAAGCCGCTCTCGCAGGAGTCCGCATTTTCGCTGCTCGTGCACGATAAATACCTGATCTTGATCGCGATTCTCACGCTGCTGATCAACTGGTGCAACTCGACCGGTGAGTACATCCTCGATCGCACGCTGCTCGCGGCGGTCGCTGGCAAAGGCCAGCACGCGGACGCGATGGTCTTCGTCGGTCAATTCAAGGCCGAGTACTTCGAGTGGGTGAACATCGCCGGCGTGCTCTTGCAGCTGTTTGCGGTTTCGCGCATCTTGGACAAGCTGGGCGTGCGCGCAGCGCTGTTCTTCCTGCCGGTCGTCGCTTTCGGCGGCTACACGTTGATGCTATTTGCACCGGTACTGCCCTTGATTCGCTTGGCCAAAGCCGCCGAAAATAGCCTCGACTACTCCGTGCAAAACACGGCTCGCCAAGCGCTGTACCTGGTCGCAACGCGCGTCGAAAAGTACGTCGGGAAGATCGCCGTCGATTCGTTCTTCGTGCGTTTCGGTGACGTGCTCTCCGCAGCCGTAGTCTACGTGGGTGCAAAGCTTGCCCTCCCGACCCCAGTGTTCGCAGCCATCAACCTGATGTTGATCTTGGTCTGGCTGTTCGTGGTCGTGCTGGTTGGTCGCGAACACAAGCGGCGTTCGGAAGAGCTGGAGAGGGAGAGCGTCGAGGAACGCGTCCAATTGAGCCCTGCGACGACATGAGCGGGCGAGCCCGGATCACCACCGGGTGCATCACGCTGGCCTTGGGTTTGCTTTGGGCACCGCGGGCTCATGCGCAAAACGCTGATTTTGGTTGGGATCCTCGCTGGCCCAAGTTCCGACCTTCGGAATACGTGCTGACCGGCGTGGCCGGCTCTGCCGCATTGGTGCTTTATTTTGGCGTGCACGATGCAGAAACACCGCGCGGCACGGGCGGCATATTGTTCGACGACTATTTCCGCGACGCGCTGCGGCTGCGCGCACCCGCGGGGCGCGATCTCGCCCGCACCATCAGTGATTGGACCGCGCTCTCGGCCCTGAGTTGGGCAATCGCCGTCGACTCGTTGGTCGTGCCGCTGGCACGCGGCAGCACCGAGCTATCGGGGCAAATGCTGCTGATGGACGCGGAAGCGTTTTCTGTCAGCACGCTGATCACGACCATGATCTTCAAGACCGTCGCTCGAGCGCGCCCCTCATGGGCGCAGTGCGCACGAGATCAGAAATATGATCCGCTGTGCAAGCTCCACGCAACGGGCTCATTTCCGAGCGGACACACCAACACGGCGTTCACGGCGGCGGGTTTGTCCTGTGCTCATCACTTGCACGTGGCGCTGTATGGTAACCCCCTCGCCGATGCCTTGGCTTGCGCGGGGACGCTCACGCTGGCCACCGCTACTGGTACCTTGCGTATCGTCGGCGATCGCCACTACACGACCGACGTCTTGGTCGGCGCGCTGATCGGTTTCGCGGTCGGCTACGGCATGCCCACGCTGCTACACTACGGCCGAGTGCAAAATGACAGCGCTGTCTCGAACTCGATGCAGCCCCTCGATCGCTTCGTGCCGCTCGGGCCGAGTATTTCCGGCACGTTTTAGTCCTCGCACACGCCGTAGAGCGCGTTTGGGTCGAGCGTGCAGCGCTGGCTCTGGCAATCCGAGGCTTCGTTGCAGAGATCGCTCGCCTCACCGGGTGAGCAAGCGCGATTTCCGCCCTCGCCGGCGATGCAATTGCCGACCTTGCAGTCCTGATCGTTGCGGCAGCGCGCACCGCGTTCCCCGCTCTCGCATTCGCCGTCGACCGCGCCCGGTTCCACCACGCACGAGCCGTCACGGCAATCTGCGTCCACGCGACACGGATCGATGTCGATCGCACAAGCCAGCAGGGTCTCGGCATCGACAGAGCACGCGACTGCGCAATCGACGCCGCTCATGCAGCGCTCATTCTTGCCCGGAATACAGCCGATCAGCGCGGGGCAGCGACACACTGGCTCGGCACACTCCGCTTCTGGACAGCCACCCGCGTTGAAGCGAAAGCCGAACCGAGCGCAGGAATCATTGGCAACGGGCGGCAGCGCGGAATCGTCGCCCGCTGCCGGCGTGGAGCTGCTCGAGCAGGCGGTACCCACCATTGCCCCGGCGGCCAGCAACAGGGCGGGGAATGCAGCCCGCCACCGAGCGGGGCCGGGCTTCGACGGCGGAACCATGGGTGCAGCCTAGCTCACGGATCGAGCATGAACGAACCTCGTGTGGGTTTTCCGGCGCGCGCGTAACTGGCGATGAGCGTGCCCGTGCTGCTCGTGCGGGTCTGTAACAGCTGCAATTTGGCGGGGATCGCACCAGCCGCGAACAGGCGTTTGCCCGTGCCGAGGACGACCGGGAACACGAGCAGATGGTACTCGTCCACGAGATCGTGTTCGAGCAAGGTTTGGGCGAGCCCGGCACTGCCGTGAACTTGTAACTCGCGCGGGTAGCGCGCTTTGAGCGACGAGACTTCGGTCGCCACGTCGCGCACGAGCGAGGAATTGTGCCAGTCGACCTGAGCCAGCGTCTTGGAAGCTACGTGCTTGGGTAGCGCATTGAGCTTCGAGGCAATCGGGTCCGAGGGGTCGGTGACCCGCGGCCAGTGATTGGCAAAAATCTGATAGGTCGTGCGTCCGAGCAAGAAGGCGTCCGCCTGCTCGAAGCGTTCGGCCATGAATTGACCCGTGATGGCGTCGAAGAACGGCACGAGCCAGCCGCCATGGTCGAAGCCCCCGCTGCGATCTTCAGGCGGTCCGCCGGGGGCCTGCATCACGCCATCGAGCGTTAGGAAGGTCGTCATGGTGAGTTTGGACATTCGCTGTTTCTCCTGTTTCAAGGGCTTTTGCCGGGTTCGTTGGAGCGACGAATCAGCGCCACCGCGATCGACGAGCGACGCACATTTTTCTAATCTGAAGTCATCGGTCGCTGGGCCGACGCTCTACCAAGGGGCGTTCAGCGACGACTTGGAATAGCCGCTCGCGCCGCTTTTCACTCCATGTGTAGAGCGCGATCCGATCCAGGCGCGCTTGGACGCCTTGCAACTGCAGCGCGCCCGCCCAAGACAAGCCTGCTTCTCGATCTAGTTCGCTGGCACGTCCCCGCGGACGAGCCAGGGAAACGTGGGGTTTGGGTGGGCGTTTCTCGGTGCGACCAGAGGCTGTTTGCGTCAGCAAATCTCGCAGCGCGGAGATGCACGCGCTCACTTCGGCCCGCCCTTGCCCGAGCAGCGCGGAGAGTGCCGAATAGGTCCGACGCGAACCGCCCATCGGTACCACTTCAGCCAGGGTGACGGTCATCGGAGCCAGTGGCTCATCGACTAAGCGCTGGTCGAGTCCGGCCAACGCGCGTTGGGCCGCGCTCTCACCGCAGCCACCCAAGAAGGCCAACGTCAGGTGCACGTCTTCCGGTTCGAAACGTCGGAAGTTGCTGGGCAACGCGGGCAGCTCGAGCACGAAGGCGCCGTCGATTGGAAAGGCAAAGAACCAATTCGGGCGAGGCATCGCGGATGAGTTTTAGCGCACGCCCGTCGCCGCGTAAGCCGACTCTCGTCGACGTGTCGCTCGTCGGCGGGCAGATCGAGCTTTTCCCAGGCTTCTGCGGGGGGCGCCCGCGAAAAAAACGCGATCGAGTTCGGCTAGGCGGGTGTCTTCGCTCACCAACCGAGCGCGCGGCCAGCGCGAGACGAGCGCTCGATCGCGTTCGACAAGCGCCGCTCGTCGTCGCCTTCGATGGCATTCGCGAGCTGGTCGAGCGCCGCTTGAAACTCCAATTGTTGCCCGCTGTGCTCCGGCAACTCCAAGGACAATTCGGCTGCGGTTCGCGCGGTGCGGCCGCACTGCCGTCGCTCCTCGCTGCGCGCAGCACTCGCTCCTCCCGTGCACGCGAGCGCGCATTTTCGTGCGCTCAGCCAAGCTTGTTCGGCGAGCTCTCGGCGCTCCTGCATGGCGCCGCGAACCGCGAGCGTGGCGGTGCTCAGCAGGGCCAGAACGACGACCCCAGCAGCGATCCGACCTGCAACAGCGCGCACACGGCTCCTTGGACTAGCGCTGTCCGTGGCGTACCTGAACCGGCGTCTGCTCGGCGGTACGGCTGATGACGTCGATCGCCAAGACCAGCCCGTAGGTTTGCCGTGCGCTCAGGTAATCGAAGGAGACGCCGAACTGCCCGTCGAGATGCCAGGTGACCATGCCGGGGATCTCGAACTCGAGGTACCGCCCCGGCAGCGTGATGGCGATGGTGACGCGCTGACCAAGCCGGGGGAGATCCGGGCAAGAGAGCAGTAGGTCGGACATCCCGAGCTCGAGCAAGTTGGCGCTGAGGTCTCGGCCGGAACCATCGAGCTTGAGACGCACGGTCGTAGCGGGGGCGGCACGGACGCGATCGACTCTGCGAAAGGTACCGCTGACAGGACGCGCCATGTGGGTATTTGTAATCGAAGTCGCCGGCTTCGAAGGTCACGATTTCAAGGCAATGGTGATCTTTTTTGGCCCGCTCGCGGGCCTGCTTTCGTTACGCTCCAGAAACACACGCTCCGTGCGCTCGACTTCGGAAGACCGGCGATGTTCGCCACACGCTCCGCATTTTCGCCTCAAGGTCGCACTGAGGGGCGATGCGTCGCTGAGCACGGGGGAACGCTCAGTGAGGTCCAAGCTTGTTCGGTAATGCCTGGTCGCGTGCTGCCTTCCTTGTCGGCGGGCACGACCAGCACCGGACAGACCGCGTAGCGCACGGTATTTTCGGCCACGGAGCCCATCAGCAAGTGGTTCGCGGCGCGCTGGCCGTGAGTGCCGAGCACGATCAAATCGGCCGAGATGGCGGACGCGAGCTCGACAATTCCGAGTGCTGGGGTGTCCAGCCGGACATGTGACACGACCTGCTCGGGAACGCGCCGCGGCGCGGCGCGTGAGACAAAAGCGTCTAACTCGGCCTGCACGTGCGCGCGTAGGCTTTCGAATGCACCGTCGCGCACGCCTGCCTCCGCGGTCAACGAATAGCCGGTCAGGGCATGGTGGGCGCCCAAACCCGCGCTGGGGATGACGCATAGAACGTGCACTTCTGCGCGGTCACGTCGTGACGCGAGTTCGAATGCTTGCTCGAGCGCGCGATCGGCGAGCTCCGAAAAATCCATACCCACGAGCACGACGTACGGTTTGGTCTTCATCACGTTCTTTCGAAGGCGCGGCCAGCAGAATTTCGGCACGAGCCTCGGATTACTTCTGTTGAGCCTTGATGGCGGCCAGGATTTGCTCCAGCAACACTTCTTGCTTGGGCGGTTCAGCAGGAGGGGCCGCGACTTTGTCGGCGCGCTTCATTCTCGCGATCAACTGGACCATCCCGAAGATGGCGATCGCGACCAGAAAAAAATCGAACACGTTCTGCAAGAACAAGCCGTAGTTCAAGAGCACCGGCGGCGTCTTGCCCTCTCCCGGTCGCAAAGTAACGCTGAGTTGCTTCAGGTCGACGCCGCTCGTGAGCAGCCCGAGTGGCGGCATGATCACGTCAGCGACGAATGAACTGACGATTTTCCCGAACGCGGCGCCGATGATCACACCGACTGCGAGGTCGACGACGTTGCCTTTGATGGCGAATTCTTTGAAGTCTTTGAGCAGGGCCATGGAGAATTCCTTCGTGAGGTTCGAGGCAATGAGGTGTCGGCTGGCGACGCGCCGGCGAGGATAACAGAACTCGTTGCGGCGCCTCCCCTGGCTCCGCCAGCTGCGTTCTGACGCAGCACGAAGGCTTCGAGCTACTAGAGAGCAAGGACTGGACCACTTCGCACCCCCGCTTCTTCCCCAAAAAACAGCGCGAAATCCCCACAAATCGCGGGTCTTCCTCGGCGGCTGTCGTCTCTCGTCTGCGAGCTGTCGTCTGTAGACGACAACACCGAACGCGCTCAGCGCGTGCGCAGCCCGTGGCGCTGGACGAGCTTGATCAGGTACGTGCGGTCCATCTGTGCCTCGCGTGCGGCGGCTGCGACGTTGCCATTCGTGGCGGCGAGCAAACGCGTGACGTAGCGCAGCTCGAACGCCTCCAGCACCGCGCGGCGGGCATCTTTGTAGGATAGGCCGTAGAGCTCGTGCTCGCCCGCGCCTACCGTGACGCCGCTCGGCTCATGGACCGAAAGCGGCGGGCTCTCACCCATGGCGACCGTGGCCTCCACCCAGTTACGCAGCTCACGCACATTGCCCGGCCAGCGGTGCTCTTGCAGCTGCCGGATCACGGGTTCTGCGAGCAAGGCTTCCGGCGCGCCATCGTACCCGCATTCACGAAGAAAGTGCGCGACCAAGAGCGGAATGTCCGCCACCCGTTCACGCAGCGCGGGCAAACGCAAGACCACCACCGCGATCCGGTAGTAGAGGTCCAATCTGAACACGCTGGCATTCACCTCAGCGCGCAAATCGCGATTGGTGGCACATACGATCCTCAGATCGACGTCGATCTCGGCGCGGCCGCCGACTCGTCGAAAGCGTTTGCGTTCCAAAGCCCCCAAAAGCTGTGGTTGCAACTCCGCCGGCAGTTCGCCGATTTCGTCCAGAAACAGCGTGCCACCGCTGGCGCGCTCGAACGCGCCGATGTGCTGGCGATCGGCGCCCGTAAATGCGCCTCGCTCGTGCCCAAAGAGCTCACTCGCGATCAGATTCGGCGCCAGCGCGCCGCAATCCAAAGTGACGAACGGACCCCCTGCGCGCGGACTGGAATGGTGCACGGCGCGCGCGACCAGTTCTTTGCCCGTGCCGGACTCGCCGATCACCAAAACCGGGACGGCGGACTGCGCCGCCGTCGTCACCTGCGCCATCAGTCGCCGCATCAGCTCGGTTTGGCCTTTGAGCTCTCCGAGCTCGTCACCGCCGTACAGCTCGACCACCGAGGCGTCGCCGTCGTGCACGCGTAGCTTGGTGTTGCCCAAACGCAGCTCGGCCCCCGAAACCACGACCCCGCGCTCGATGCGCACCGAGCCACAGGCCGTGCCATTGCTCGAGCCCAAATCAGTCACGCTGATGCCGCTCTCGCCGCCAGACAGCTCCAGGTGAAATCGCGACACCGTGTGATCGGTCAAGCACAGGGCATTTCCTGGTGCCGTGCCGATCGTCAGCACTTCTTCTTCGGTCTCGAGGGCCTTGCCGGCATCGGGACCGGACAAGACCTCGACGCGCAGGGTACGGACCGGGATCATCGGTCCGCGGTGGAGGCGCGTAGTCGAGGTCATGGCCGCACTCTGCCATAGAGCAGCCAGAGCGCGATGCCGAGCGCAATCAGAATGCCCACGAGCAGCAGCTTCGCGCCCAAACCGACGCCCGCTCTCGTCCTCAACTCGGCACCGGCGGGTGCGGTCGCAGCCAAACGACCCGCGGCGCTCGCCGAAAAGGCAGGTTTCGGCTCCGCGGACACCACTTGGTCGAGCCCCTGCCATCCGACCTCGAGCAGCTGCTCGATTTTCGTCAGGTACTCGGCCGCGGAGGCGAAGCGCAACTCCGGTTGCTTGGCCAAGCCCACGTCCAGCAGCTCTTGCAGCGGTGCGAGCTGCGGCACGTCGGGCAGAAGATCGCTGAGTGGTGGCGGCGCCGAGGCCAAGTGCATCGCAAATAGGCCATTTTGATTTTTGGCCACGAACGGCGGTCGCGAGGCGAGCATCTCGTACAACATCACGCTCACCGAATACAGATCGGCACGAGAATCGATCGCGTCGCCACGGACCTGCTCGGGGGCCATGTAGGCCGGAGTGCCGAAGATCTCGCCCTTTTGCGTGAGTTGAGTTTTGCCCTCGGTTTCTGGCTCGGCCAGCCGCGCGATGCCAAAATCGAGGATCTTGGCGAATTCCGAATCGCGATCGGCGGGCACGAGCACGACGTTGTCTGGCTTCACGTCGCGATGCACGATGCCGAGCCGATGGGCGTGCTCGAGGCCCGTCAGTACGTGGCGAGTGATGTGCAGGGCGCGCTGTGGCACTAGCCGCGACTCGTTCGTGAGCAGCTTGCTCAGCGCGGCGCCGTCCAAAAACTCCATCACCACGTATGCGGGATCGGAAGAGCCGCTGCCGTACTCCAAGAAGCGCACGAAATTCGGGTGCTCGACCTTCTGCAAGATTTTCGCTTCCCGCTCGAAACGTCGGCGCAGCGCGGGATCTTTGGCGGCTTGGGGAAGCAACGTCTTGAGTGCGACGGCTTGGCCCGTCTTCAGATCAGTGGCGCGAAACACCGCTCCCATGCCACCCTCACCGATGCGCTGTTCGATGCGGAAGCGTTTGCCGAGCACGCGGCCGAGTTCGAGATCTTGAACCGCGACCGTGGGGGAAAGCGCGCTGCCTTCGTCCTCGGCGCGCCGCACGAGCGCGTCCACGAATTTGCTGCGTGCGAGTTCGACCAGCTGTTCGGCGCCAGCAGCGGTGGTGCCCAACGTCGCGCCGATGGCTTCGAAAGAGTCACCCTCCAGATCGGCCAGCACCAGCGCCGCGCGTTCGTCGTTGCTCAGCTCACCGAGGACCCCTTGGACTTGCTGCTTGACCATGCCCCGTGGGTCGACGGCCGCGATTGGTTTGCGCCCCGCGCGGGTGCGCGGCTTTTTGCCGCGAGCGGCCTCCGTTTGCTGCGCCAAAGCGCGCGCGATGCCGGCGAGCCAAGGTTGAAAGCCGGCCGGTTCGGCCAATTGATCCAGCTTGCGCGCGGCCTCGAAAAACGTCTGTTCGCACAGCTTCTCGGCTTCGTCGGCGTCGCCCAGGAGCGTGAGCAGAAACCGAAAAACGGCGATTTGGTGGCGGCGGATCAACTCGCTGAACGCCACGTCCGTGCCCGTCTCGCGGTACATCGCGACCAGCTCGGCGTCGCTCGGGTCGTTGCCGGAGCTCGAACCTGCGGTTATGTCCGGCGCAGCGCTCATCCGTCCTTATTTGCTCGGGCGAATCAAGACCGCAGATTGCGTGCGTGAAAGGCCGTCCAACACGTTCCGCGCGGGGATGAAATGCTCGCAGCCCTCGCTGTCTTTGAGGATCAGCCCAAGGGCGGCAAAACGGTCCACGGTGCCCTCGGTGTTCGCGAGCGTCACTTGGTCGCCGATGCGCACCAAGCGGCGCAGATAATAATTGGCAATGATTTCTTCAGCGGGGCGGCGCATGGCCCACGCAAACAGGAACGCTGCGGTGGCGATGAACAGCCCGACGATCACCGCCAAATTGTTGGTGATGAAGGACAGATCCGCGCCCAACTGGTTCACACAAACCGTGATCGTGACCAGCAGGATCACGCCTTCCGTCAATGACTCGGCGATGCCCGAAAATGGGGATTTCAGCTCCTTCATCACCCCCGCGACGGCGCGCCGCGCGGTGCGTGCCACATAACCACCGACACCCAAGATCGAAAGCGCGGCGCCCAGCCTGGGCACGTACGCCAGCACCGCCCAGAGCGCGCTCCGCACCGCTGGCAAGCCGAGGATATCGGCCGCGGCTGCTGCGGCCATGACCACGATGGCGAAATAAACGATCGTGCCGAGCGCCTTGGCAGGCGTCCCGTCCTCACCCAAGCTCGACAAGACGCGCGCGATCAAGGTGCCCTCGAGCGCTTCATCCAGCTTGACCAGTTTGAGTATGCGCACGGTTACCGCCCGTGCCAGCTTGGCGGCCAGCCAGAGCGCTAGGAATGCCCCGATTGCGCCGGCTACGCTCGGCGCGCGCTGGCCGATCTCGGCCAGAGCACGCTCGGTCGGCTCGGTCACGAAGCGCGTCAACGACGAGTTCGGGAGGCCAGCGGCGACCGCGCCGAGCGCCCATTCACTCACTGTTACCGTTGTCATTCGGGTCACTCTCTTTCGTTCGCTGCGTGATCCAATCGATGGGCGCTGCGCCCAGCATTCGCGCAAACTCGACGATCGTCGTCAGCGCCGCCACCCGCGCCATCACGCGATCGGGTAAACCCGGTGGAGGCTTCTCATCGAGTGCGATCAAAAGGAGTGCGCGTATGTCGACTTTGGGGGGCATCGTCGCTGGCGATGCGGACACCGTAAACGGTCCACGCCCGGGAGACCACGTACAACCCGCATCTGGCTAACGAGTAGCGGTAAACTGCGCCAGTTTCAGCACGACCGCGATGACCTCCCTCGGGTCGAACGGCTTGGCGAGGTGCATCAAGAAACCAGCGTCGAGCGCTCTACGCCGATCTTCCGTGCGACCGAAACCGGTGAGCGCGGCCGACGCAACGCTGGCGCTCGGGTGCGGAGCCAGCGCTCGAATGCTGCGCATCAGATCATAGCCGTCGGTTCCTGGCATGCCGATGTCCGAGAGCAAGACGTCCGGTGTTGCGCGTTGGATTTCGGCCAAGGCCTGCTCGGCGCTGGCGGCCGCCGTGACCCGTGCCCCGTTGCTTTCCAGGACCGCCACCAACAGTTCGCGCCCGTCTTGATCGTCATCGACGACCAAGACGCGCAAGCCGACGAGCTCGTGGCCGAGCATCCGGCTGTCGTTGGTGATGGGCGTCGAATGCGCCGGATCATCGGCCACGTCTGCGGTGGAGATCGGCAAGACGACACGGAATATTGCGCCGCGTCCGTCGCCATCACTCTCCACTGCAATCGTCCCCCCGTGGAGCTCGACGATGTGGCGTGAAATAGCGAGGCCCAAACCGAGGCCGCCATGAGCGCGCGTGGTCACGCCCTCCGCCTGGGTAAACCGCTCGAAGACCCGAGTCAGCAGCGACGGTTCGATGCCCACGCCATTGTCCGACACCGTCAGCCGCAGCTGGCCCTCGAACTGCTCCAGCGTGACCTGGATGGCGCCGCCCGGGGGCGTGAATTTGATGGCGTTGGTCAGCAAATTCCAAATCACCTGCCGCAGGCGGTTCTTGTCACCCAGCAGGCTGCAGCTCGTGCCGCGCCGTGCGGTCGACACGCGAACGTTCTTTTCGTCGCAGGCGGGCCTCAGTGAATCGACGGCTTCTTCGAGCAGCGCCCAGAGGTCGAGCGTGGCCGTCTCGAGGCTCAGCTTGCCGCTGACGATCCGCGAAACATCCAGCAGATCTTCGACCAGCTCCGTCTGGGTGACCGCATTTCGCTCGATGGTCTCGAGTGCGTGCAGGCACCTGTCTGGCGGCAGGTCGCCGGAACGCAGCAAGCGCGTCCAGCCCAGCATTGCGTTCAACGGTGTGCGCAGCTCGTGCGACACGATGGCCAAAAAATCGTCCTTGGCATTGTTGGCGAGGACGGCGCTTTTTCGTGCTTCCTGCTCCGACTCGTAGAGCTGGGCCAGCCGCCGCTCGCTCTCGGCCAAGTCGTCTTGAGCGCGCTTCCGCTCACTCACGTCCGTGCACACGCCGATCAGGCGCATGGGGCGACCCGCGGGATCGTGCAGCAAGGTCGCGCGCGCTTCGAGCCAACGCACTTGGCCGTCGGGGCGGATGATGCGATAGAGCACGAAATACGGCTCGCCGGTGTGCAAGGTGCGCTGCAGCGTGGCAAACACACGCTCGCTATCCTCGGGATGCATGTCGTCGCGATGGCCTTCGAACGTGCCTACGAAGCTGCCACGAGGAATGCCGTGGATGTCCTCCAACATCGGCGACCAAGTGACGTGGTTGGCTTCGATTTCCCACTCCCAAGCGCCCATCTTGCCGGCTTCCAGCGCAACCAGCAGCCGTTGCTCGCCGGCTTGGGCCCGCTCGAACAGGCGCGCGTTCTCGATCGCGAGTGCCAAGCGGCGTGCCAGATCGCTGCCGAGCTGTAGATCGCGCGCGTCGTAGTTCTTGCGCGCGCGGCTGCCGAGCAAGAGCGAACCAAACACACCGCCGCGAGCAACCAGCGGTAGGATCAGCATGCTTTGCAGCTGCGCTTGGTCCGCGTCAGCCCTCGCAGCCGGCAGCAGCTCGTCCAGATTGTCGACGATGCAGCCCATGCCGCCCATGACTCGCGCGAGCGGCTGAGTCACGAGGTGCGGCACCGAATGTGCGCGATTGCGGCGGAGTACGCCCTCGATCACGGGATCGGCGTGTGCCAACAGCCCGTGTCGCATGGCCCCGTGCTCATCGACGAAGTCCACGGCCGCCAAATCCGCGAACGTCCTCAGTAGTACGCGGGTGAACGCTTCGAGCATGCCTTGCTCGTCGAAGAGCGAGGTGAGCACCGCACTGGCTTGACTCAGCGTCTCCAGATTGTTCTGGGCGCGCACACGCGCAGTGACGTCGTGCGTGACTTTGACGAAGCCGCGCAGAACGCCTTGCTCGTCACGCAGTGCCGCCATTGAAACATTGGCGATGAAGCGCGAGCCGTCTTTGCGCAAACGTTGACCGTCACCGTGATATTTGCCTGTCTCGCTGGCGATCAGCAGCTCGGCCTCGGGGATTCCCGCGCGCCGATCCTCTTCCGTGAACAGCAGCCGAAAATGGCGACCGCGCACTTCTTCGAGGCTGTAGCCCTTGATGCGTTCGGCGGTTGCGTTCCAGGTGACGATGCCACCCTCGGCGTCGAGCATCGACACGGCGTGGTCCTGGATACCGCTCAAGAGCAGGCTGAACTGTGCCTCTCGCAGGCGCAGCGCCTCCAACTCCCGGAGGAAAGCGACATCTTGTTCGGGGGGGCGCGTGGGGTCCATGAGCGACTCGAGCCAGGCTGATTCGTCGTTGCACGGATCTTGCCCGCCGGGTCAACTAATAGCGGCTCGGGGGACCGACGGCGAGTCACGCCAGTTTCATTTCGGCCGACGAATCGCGACGCCGGCAAGCGCCAGTAGCGATAGCGCGATCACTCCGAGCCCGTATTCCCAGGCAGTGTTGGCCAGGCCGCGCCCGTACACGACCCGTGCTCCGGCTGCGACGGCTGGCAGGCCCATGGCCAGGTACGAGATCAAGAACAAGACGGAGAGTACGCCCGCGCGCTCGTGAGCCGAGGCCAAAGGCACGATGCTGCGAATCGCTCCTTGAAAGCCGGCGCCGAAACCCGCCCCGGCCAAGGCGGTGCCGAGAAAAAACGTGCCGGCTGAGCCCCACACCAGCGCTAGCAGCGTGAGCCCCACCCCAACGGCCAGCGCGCCGGCTCCAAGGATTGTCATTCGACGTGCGCCCTGGGCGTGCAGCAGCAGCACGGTCAGCGCGCCGCTGCCTGCGAAGGTCAGAATCGCGAGCCCGCCGAGAAGGGGCGCTTTGGAGGCCATCAACGCGCGCACCAACGCCGGCCCGAGCGAGCCGTAGAAGCCCGCCAGCGCCCAGGCAGCGATCAACAGCGGAGCGACGAGCAGTACCGGCGAACGGAGGGAGGCGGGCAGGCGCAGCTGAGGGCGAAGAGAGGCGAGTGCGCCCGGCACCGGGCTCCCGGTCTCATTCATCAACAGCACGCCGACGCCCTGCGCGGCGAACACGGCCAGCATCACCAGGTAGACCAAGTGCGTCGGCGCAGGCAGGAACTGCACCATCAGCCCAGAAGCGAAGCCGCCCGTCGCCGTGCCGAGCATCGGGGCCACCGCGTTGGCTAGGGTACCCTTTGCTCGATCGAGGTCGAGCATCCCCGCGCCCAACGCGCCGAGAGCGGCGCCCGTCGATAGACCCTGGATGACACGCGCTATGAGCAACGCGCCCACGCCCCCCGCGGCGGTGAACACCACCATCGCGACGCCTTGGAAAACGAGCGCGGTCAGCAGCACTGGGCGTCGCCCGACATGATCGGAGACGGAGCCCGCGATCAGCAGCGAGCTCAGGACGGCCAGGGCGTACACTCCAAAGACCACGGTCGTGGTGATCGGCGAGAAACCCCAAGCCTCTTGATACAGCGCGTACACGGGGGTGGGCGCGATCGACCCGGCCAAGAACGAGACAGCCATCGAGGCCAGCAGTAGAAAGGTCGTCGACCGAGACAGGCGGCCTGCGCGTTGAGCGAGGGCTGGCGCTTGTGATGCCACTGAAATCATTCGGAATTATCCCTTCGACTGAACAGACAGGTCTGTCTTTACGGGCTTGATCTAGACAGATCGGTCTGCTATGTCAAGCGCATGGTCACCGAATCTCCGAAGGCTCCGCGTGAGCGGCTGCTGGATGCGGCGAACAAACTCTTCTACGAAGAAGGCATTCACACCGTCGGCATCGATCGCCTGATCGAGAGTGCGGGCGTGGCGAAGGCGTCTCTTTACAGCACATTCGGCAGTAAAGACGAGTTGGTTCGCGCGTATTTGGCGCAGCGCCTGCGCGAACGCCAGCAGCGGATCGAACACTCGATGACGGGTCATTCCAGTCCGCGCGCACGTTTGCTGGCCATTTTCGCGGGCCTGGCCGAGTCGACCGCTCGACCGACGTTCCGCGGGTGCGCGTTTCAACGCGCGAGCGCCGAAGGCTCGGCGCAGGGCGCCGTTCGCGAGGTATGCGACGCATCGCGTAGCTGGTTGCGTTCTTTGCTGCTCGAATTGGCGGCGGCGGCCGGGGCAAAGGAACCCGCGCGTCTCGCCCAACAACTGGTCGTGCTCTATGACGGAGTGGTCGCGAGCGCACAAATGGACCGGGATCCGAGTGTTGGCGCAGCAGCCAATGAGATGGCGTTGACGCTGATTGACGCCGCCTGCGGTGCTGCTCGAATGCAAAAACGGCGAGCAAAAACCAAGGGCTAAGGGTCTGTCCCTGATTGCTCAAGCACCCGTAAACGTGCCCGTGCCCGAAAGAGGCAACGGGCGCGGCGGATGGCCGATAGGGTGGGATGGATCTGGATCACGAGCGTTTGGATGTTTACCACCTCGCGTTAGATTTTCTGGTTCTCGCCACTCGTCGTCGCGGTCTGTTTGCAATCCCTCAAACAGCCGGGTCCAAGTGCCCTTCTTTGACCCTCGATCAAACCGGTTGAACACCGGATGCATCGGCCGCGAAGGCGAGCGGCTAGCCATTCGCAGGCCTTCCGGCGCGGGTACGGCGCTCACCTACAAGCGGCCACGCACTCACGGAAAGCCCGCTGGCTGCGCAAAATGACAAGCAGACGCGGAGGCCTCACTTGACCGTTGTCGGGATCTTGGGGACCGCCTACCGTTATAGGTCGGCGCGGGGCGCGCGATGACCCAAGAACACCGATGAAAGCAAACCTGCTCCTAATCGACGACAGCGAGGCGCAGAGCTCGCAAATCACCGAATCGCTCGAGCGCCTTGGCTACTCGGTGCAACGCGCCTCATCGGGGGCCGAGGGCTTGCGCTTGGCGCGCGAAAAGCCACCCGATCTGGTTTTGCTGGATGTGGTGATGCCGGATATCGACGGCTTTGCCGTGTGTCGCTGGCTCAAGGTGAACGCGGACACGCGAGACATCCCCGTCATCATGTTGACCGTGCGTACCGCAGTTGCCGATCGGATCGCGGGCTTGAACATCGGCGCAGACGATTACCTTGCCAAGCCCTTCGATGATCAGGAGCTCGAAGCGCGCATCTTCGCAGCATTGCGGGTCAAAGCGGCGCATTCGGATCTCAGGAGCAGAAACCAGCAGCTCGAAACGATGCTGCACAGCGTCGAAGCTCTGGCGATCACCGACTCGCTCACCGGGTTATTCAATCGTCGGCGCTTCGCCGACGTGCTCAAGCGAGAGTTTGCCGTCACGCGCCGCTATCGCAATACGTTGAGTTGCCTACTGGTCGACATCGACCACTTCAAGCAAATCAACGACCGCTTCGGTCACGACGCGGGCGACCAGGTTTTGAAAGAGGTGGCCCGGCGGATCGTCGGCAGCTTGCGCGAGGTCGACCTCGCTGCTCGCTATGGGGGCGAGGAGTTCGCCATTCTTTTGCCGCACACCAGCAAGAAAGATGCGAAAATCGTGGCCGAACGGCTGCTCAACAATTTGCGCAAGCAGCAGTTCACCTTCGGCAGCGAGCTCGTGCGGGTCACGGCCAGCGTCGGTTGCGCCGGTAACACCGACGTTGCCTCGGGCCAAGCGGAGGATCTGGTGAAGGCGGCGGACCTGGCGCTGTACGAAGCCAAAAATGGCGGCAGAAATGCGGTCGTCATGTACCGCAGCCCCGCGGACGACGCCGTTGCGGCCACCTCGTTGCCACCGCCGGCCATTCCCTTTCCGGCGTCCATCCCCGCGCCTGCGGCTCCGTTCATCGTCAACATGTCGCCGCCCAGCATTCGCTCGCTGTCGGAGATGGGGGGGCGCTCGGAGCCGCCGGATGAGAACGGCGAAAAGTCGAACCGCTGACTCTGCCCGCGAGTCGTCCGCGTAGACTCCGTGTTTCGGCCCTGCGCTGAGGCGGTTGCCGCACGGTGGTGAGTTCAGTTCTTGGGCGCGCGGCTCACAAAGTCTTAGGCAATGTTCGGCTGCCTACATTAGCTTCGGACCCGCCATGCGAATCAAAACGTGGACCGGTGGTGGGTGTTTGTTGATCTTGGGTGCGCTGCTCGTGAGCACCGCTTGCTCCGACGAGCCGGTAGTGGGCGGCCCTGGCGAGGCTGGCGCAAAAGGTGAAGCTGGCGCAACAGGTGATGCGGGAGCGGGAGGTAGTGAGTCGGGCGCGGCAGGGGCCGCGGGCAGCAACGGGGACCCAGGAGCCCTGATTCACGTGACCGCGACGTCGCAGGTCGGCGTCTTGCTCGACGAAGTGCCTGAGTCGATCCGCGAGCGCGTGGCCAAAGCGCTGCTCGCCAAGCCGGACTCGTTTTACGAGGCGCGCGCTCGGCAGCAGCTCACGCTGTCCACCTATCGTTTGAATTTTCGCGCTGGCTTCTACGAAGAAGATTCGGGCAAGAACCAACTGCCGCTGCCCCCGCCCGCGGTACAAACCATCCGCTTCCTGAAGAACAAGGGCAAAACCGCATATCGAGCGACGGTGGAGGACCACGACTACGTGCTTGCGGACTACGAGCTCGACACGACCATCGTTACTGACGTCGAATCACCGGCGATCTCCGAGCCAGCACTGGCCGAGGTTGGCGGTACCTGGCAGGAGGACTTCATCTTCCCCGTCGATCCCGAGCTGCTCGTGCAGCGCACCGGCTTTGCCTGCATGGATGAAGCCGAATTTCCGCCCAACAGCGTGGATACGGAAGACGTGGAGTTCTTTTACGACCAGACCTGCGACGTCGAGCCGGCCCTCGGCACGGAGGGCTGTCACCTCACGAAGCTGGCCGACATGTCCTGCGTCGATGCGCTCAGCGCCAATGTCGGCACCGCGCGGATGGCGATGCACTTCGAGCGCATCGCCTGGGATGCGGACGCGGCCGATGCCGCGCGCGTGGGGAAGGTAGAAACGCCCGAGGGCGCCGACCTCGCCGTCGTGGGCGACGAGCTGAGCGTCAACCGCCTGACTTATCGCTACATCACCCCAGACGCGTGCTCGCTCGCCGAGCAATGCGTGGGTGGCACCGGTTGGCGGCGCTTGCTGCAATTCAACGCCAGCGAGCAGAACGTCGGCTCGACATCGGTGAACATCGGGGACGTGAACTACTATCTCGACGACACGCAGAACGATAACCCGAACGCCAATCACCACGTGTACGAGTACAGTGAGTGCCACAAGCATTATCACTTCAATCACTTCGCGACGTTCACCTACGGTGGTGATCCGGACCTTGGCTCGAAGCGCGCATTTTGCTTGGAGAGCGTGGCGCGCTACTCGAATCACGAAGCCAGCCCCACCTGGTCTCCGTATGGCGGCTGCTCCTACCAGGGTATTAGCCCGGGTTGGGGTGATCAATACAATGCTGGCATCGAATGCCAATGGGTGGACGTGACCACCATCGATACGTCGGACGGCCCCGTCACCAAGCCGCTCGGCTTGACGTCGAACCCGGACCAATTTCTATGCGAGGGCACGCCGGTGCTCGATGCGAACGGCGATCCGGAGTGGGAGCCCACCAAGTTCAAGTCCGAAAGCGGGGACACCGTCGATCGTCCGAAGTGTGATTTCGTGAAGAACGCTGCCGACAACAACCATCAAGAGCTGCCCGTAACGTTGCCCGTGCCGGGCGAGGGCATGGTCACCGAACCGTGCACCCGCGGCCAGCTCGGCCCAAAGCGCAATTGCGGCTACACCTACGACGCCAAGTTGGGCTCGTGCACGCCGGGCGCCACCGTCAATTTGACCTGTAAAACGGCTTCCGGGGTAGCGCCCCAAGCGCTGCGTATTTGTGAGGGGAGCAGCGTGCTCGGCGCGGCGGTGGCCTGTGCTGACGTCGATGCGTTGGCAACCGCGCTGCCCACGAGCTCCGGTGTCTCGGTCAGCTTCAAGTGCCCGGAGGCGCGCGACGAGCACGAGCCGGGCGGCAAATATGGCCTGTACTACGGCGCTATTTGGCCGGAAGACGAGACCGCGCCCGTGACCTGCGAGAACGATTGAAGCAAGCCCAAGCGATCGCCGCGAGCAGCTCGAGAGCAGGGGCGCAGATCGGCTTCGGCGGCCCGATCGCGCACGACGAGTGCTTTGGCGCGGGTGCGGCGGGCAGGGCAGCGCTGCCGGCATCGCCGCCGCCGCCCGCGTCGCCCGTGCTCGCGTCGGCTCCGGCATCGGCTTCGCTCGGCAGCGGGATCCCGAGTTGTGCTCGCACCAGGGGCCAATCGCTTTCGCACTCAGCGGCGTCGCACGCGAGTGGCCCGCGCACCGTCTTGAGGTGCAAGAGCGGCTCGAACGTCGAGCCACCATCGCGGGAGGCGCCCACGGTGAAGCCGCTGTGTTCGTCGGAGCAGGCATACAGCGTGCTTTCGCTGACTGCCAAGCAGAGCACCCGGAAATCGGCGAGTTTTTCGAAGTTGGTCGCGCTGGCGAGCCCGCCATAGAGGCCACCTTCACCACCGAGATACAGCTGTTTGCCGTCCGGTGATAGCGCGAAGGAGAGTAGCGAGCCCGAGTAAGCGACCGTGAACTGTTGACCGCCGTCGTGACTGATCAAGAGACGGCTGACGGTGGCACTGTTCGTTCTCAAATAGACCGTATCTGCGTCGTTGACGTCGACGGCCGCGATGTACACACCTTGCTCGAGCTTGGGGTCGAAGGGTACCGGGTACTCGGCCCAGTGCTCGCCCGCGTCGTCCGTCCTGAACAGCCAGGCCGAACGAACGCCGTCGACCGAACGCGTGCCGGATGCATATACGCGCTCCGCATTGCTCGGCGCCGTGTCGATCGTGGTCACCAATACCGAAGGATCAATCGGATTGCCGTAAGCTGCGAACGATTGGCCGTTGTCCGTGCTGGCCAGAATGCGCGAGCTGTAACCGATCTGCTGCGCGTCCCAGACCAGGGCCAGCGCACGGCTTGGCGCCGCTCTTTGCACGGTCAGATCGATCACCGGTGAGCCCGCCAGATCCGCCTCGGCAAAGCTCCAACTGCAGCCCTGATCGGTCGAACGCGCGATGCCTTCCGACAGACTCGCGATGATCGTGCCGCCTTCCATCAGGCCGATCGTCGGATCTTGAACCCCGGAGTAGCCGATCGCTCGCTCGCAGATCCAGTCCCAGTTCTGCCCGGAATCGTGCGACACCAAGAACCCGAACGTCGTACGCACGGTCAAGGTCGCGGGCTGATCGGCGGCGAGCAGCAACTGGTCGGCCTTGGGGTAACGGCCATTGGCACGAGCAGCGTGGCCGGCGCACAACAGCACGACGCCCGCGCTCGCGGCCGCGGCGAGGCGTGCCGTGCGCGCGAGGGCTCGCGTGCTAATCTGGCGCATGACGCGAAGCACATTGGCGGTGCTTGCCGGGCTATTCACCATCGCCTGGTCATGGGTTGCGGGCGCTGCGGTCGGCCAGCTCAAGGTGCTGACCTATAACATTGCCGGTTTGCCGGATGGTTTCATGACTCCGCATCCGAGCGCAAACATGCCACAGATCGGCGCGCTGCTCGCCCGCTACGACCTCGCGCTGATCCAAGAGGATTTTGCGTACGGTGAGCTCTTGCGAAAGAGCGTCAAGCTGCCGTTTCAATCGCCTGCTTTCGTGCGCGCGGGCCGGCTTCATTTCGGTGACGGGCTGAGCCAGTTCGCGGCCCACTCGTTCGGGGCCTTGCAACGTGAACCCTGGCGCGCCTGCCACGGGGTGGTCGATAGCTATTTCGATTGTCTGACGCCGAAGGGCTTTACCTCGACGCGGCAGCGTTTGGCCGAGGGCGTCGAGCTCGACGTCTACAACGTGCACCTCGACGCGGGTTCGAGCGAAGCAGACCAACTTGCCCGCGAGGCGCAAGTGAACCAGCTGCTGGACGCCATCGCGCAGCGCTCGCCTGGCCGCGCGATGCTGGTCGCCGGTGATACCAATCTTCGTTCCCAGCGTGATTTGCTGGGCCGCCTTCTGAGCGCCGCCGGCCTCGCGGACGCCTGCACCACGCTCCATTGTCCGGATCCGCGCCGCATCGACCGCGTGTTTTATCGGAGCTCGCCCGCGCTGTCCCTCGTCCCCCGAAAGTGGAGCATCGACCGGCGCTTCGTGGACGCGAAAGGCCAGCCGCTATCGGACCACTTGGCCGTCGCGGTCGAGCTCGATTGGATCAGCAAAGACGAGCGCTCAGGTGCGCTGTGAATAAAATTCGACCACCAGTTGCAGGCGGATCGGGAACGGAACCGCGGTCACGTCCGGCAGCGCGGTGACCCTGGCCGTGAGCTCGGCCGGGTCCACTGAAAGCCAATCCGTGGGCAAGGCGAGGGGCGTCGCCAAGCTCGAGACGATCGACGAGAGTTGCCGGCTGCGTTCTCGGATCGACACGGCTTGACCCGGTTTGATGCGGAAGCTCGGAATATCCACCTTCCTGTTTTCGACCTGCACGTGGCCGTGCATGATCAACTGCCGCGCGGCAGGAATGGTCCGCGCGAAGCCAGCGCGGAAGACTACGTTGTCCAAACGACGCTCGAGCAGCTCCACCAAGCGTTCGCCCGTGTTGCCTTTGGTGCCGGCTGCTTCCACGAACAGCCGAAGCAGCTGACGTTCGCTCAGTCCGTAGTTCATGCGCAGCTTCTGCTTTTCGATCAGACGCAGCGCATACTCCGAAAGCTTCTTGCGCGCGGCGCCATGCTGACCGGGCCGCGTGGGTCGGCGCTCGGACTTCTTGCCGGTCAGCCCTGGCAGGTTCGTCCCCAGTGCTCGTAGAACGCGTACTTTCGGACCGACGTAACGACTCATCCTGCTGCCTTCTTCCCGTAGTTCTTTGCGGTTGCGAGTGGACCGTGGGGGCGCACTCGTGATGAAAATGCGAATGACTCGCGTGTTCGTGCCAGGGCCGGCGCCGAATGTCAATGCGAGCGACGAAAATCGGCCGAGCCAGGCCGGGGACCATGCGAAATCAGCGGGCGAGCTGCGCGTGCAACGCGCGCACCGTGAGTTGCGATGCTGGATTGCGATCGCCCACTCGCTTCTCCGAGCGTCGAGTTCTCCCCAATTCCGTATTGTGTTCGGTCTGGAGTGACCGACGCGCGTGAGTGAAACGCCCTCGCCGACACTCTTTGCGGCGTCGACTGGGGGGCGTGCTGCATTTTTGCGCGGTCGTGAAAGCTTGCGGCGGCCTGGGCCCGCAGCCATGCTGACACGCTAGAAGGAGGACTATGCAATCGCTCGACAAGATTGCGCGGGACGTATTGGATAGCCTCCAGGAAGGTTGCCAGGTCATCGGTTTCGATTGGAAGTACTTGTACGTGAACGATGCGCTCGTAGCGCAGGGGCGGCTTGCCCGAGAAGCATTGATCGGGCGCACGATGATGGAGTGTTATCCGGGGCTCGAGTCGCAACCGTTCTTCTCCGTGCTGCGCCGCAGCATGGAAAATCGCACCCGCGAGTTGACCGAGATTGAGTTCTTGTTCCCTGACGGTTCGCCCGGTTGGTTCGATCTGCGCGTCGTGCCGGTTCCGGACGGGATCTGCATCATTTCGCTGGAGACGACGCGAGAACGCCAGGCGGGGGCGCGGCTTCGCGGCACCGAGGAGCAGCTGCGGCAGTCGCAAAAGATGGAGGCCGTGGGCGCTTTGGCGGGAGGCGTTGCGCATGATTTCAACAACTTGCTGTCGGTCATCCTTTGCTACGGTGAGCTCGCGGTGACCCGCCTCGCGCATGACGAGTCACTTTGCGCCGATATTCAGGAGATCATCCGAGCTGCATCGCGCGCCGCAGATCTGACGCGCCAGCTGTTGATGTTCAGTCGTCAACAGGTGCTCGAGCCCAAGGTCCTCGATTTGAACGAAGTGCTCGCGGGGATGGAGAAGATGCTCCGGCGGATCCTCGGGGACGACGTGGATCTCGTCGCTCGACCGGCGGCGACTTTGGCCCGAGTTCGCGTCGACCCGAGCAGCCTCGAGCAGGTGATCATGAATCTGGCCGTGAACGCGCGTGACGCGATGCCCACGGGCGGCAAATTGACGATGGAAACCGCTGACGTCTTTCTGGACGAAGATTATGCAAAGCTCCATTTGGGCGTGACGCCCGGCCCGCACGTGATGTTTGCGATGAGCGATACGGGCAAGGGCATGGACAAGCGTACTCAGGCGCGCGTCTTCGAGCCCTTCTTTACGACCAAGGAGAAAGGCAAGGGGACGGGCCTCGGGCTTTCGACCGTGTTCGGCATCGTCAAGCAAAGCAGCGGGAGCATTTGGTTGTACAGCGAGCCCGGGCACGGGACGACCGTCAAAGTCTTCTTGCCCAGCGTTCAAGGCCCCAAGGATCGTTCGGCGCCGACCGACGCGCCGCGCATTTTGCAAGGCAGCGAAACCATCTTGCTGATCGAGGACGACGACCAAGTGCGCGTCGTGACGGGCGGCATTCTGCGTCGGAGTGGCTACCAGGTGATCGAAGCGCGCAGCGCGCTCGATGCCCTGCGCACTTCCGAAAACTACGCCGCCAGTATCGATTTGCTGCTGACGGACGTGGTGATGCCGCAGCTGAGCGGGCCGGAATTGGCCAAGCGCCTCGCGCCCACGCGACCGAATATGAAGGTGCTATTCATGTCCGGCTACACCGACGGCAGCGTCGTGCGCCACGGCCTAATGGAGGGCACGATGGCGTTCTTGCCCAAGCCGATCACGGTCGCCTCGCTCACCGCGAAAGTACGGGAGGTGCTCGACGCGCCGGCTCCGCAGCCAATCGCCGATTAGGGCGAGCTCGGCTGGTTCACTCGAATTTGAGCGCCTCGAGCTCGCGGTTCAAGGCGTCTTCCACTGCACGCTTGCGCTCGTTGCGTTCGCGCGCTGCGCTGTGCTGCTGTGCAATTTCTCCGCGCCGCCGCTCGTTGATCTCCGACACCAAGGAGAGCGCCGCGTCGCGCTTGGCCAGGACTTCGCCCGGCTGACATTCGATATGGAGGACGAACTCGTTGTTGCGCTCTTCGGTGCTGAAGCCCTTGCCCTTGCTGGCTTCGAATAGCTCCATCCAGCGCCGTTCCGGACTGCCGCTCAACCGAAACGAAATGCGTCCGACGTCTGCACTGCCATCTGCTTGGGCGCTGCCGTGCACGGCACGCAAAATCTTGATCGGCTCGTTCAATGGGGCCTCGTTGGCTGACGGCCACAGCGACGATCGCGAGCCGACGACTCAACGTACGCCCCGTAGGCCCAAAGGTCAAAGCGCGGCTTGCGCTATTTCCCGGGCAGGCACCGCAGTGAGCGCGGCCCACGAACGAAAACGGCACAGCCAGGCGAGATCAACTCACCCGGTGCGCCGTTCGTGTTCTTCGTGTCAGCTCAGCCGATATTGGGCGAGCGCCGGGCGATCACTTACCGTTGGCGATGGCGTTCGCCGAACCACCCGCGACGACGATCTCGACACGTCGGTTATTGGCACGGCCGTCCGCAGTGTCGTTGCTGGCGACAGGGTTCGACTTGCCCTTGCCGACGGCAGTCAGCTTGTCCGTGGGCAAGCCCTTGCTGACCAGGAACGTGCGCACGGCGTTGGCGCGGTCTTGAGAGAGCTTCATGTTGTTCGACTCCGAGCCAACCGAGTCCGTGTAGCCTTCGACTACGATCGGCTTGATCTCGCCTTGATCTTGCAGGGCTTTGGCGACCACCGAGAGCTGATCCTGTGCCGCCGGCAGCAATTCCGCTTTGCCAGTCACGAACAGGACTTGCCCGGAGAGCGTGATCACCATGCCGCGAGCTTCTTCTTTGACCTGCGCGATCTTCGCGAGGCTCTCCATGGCGCGGGCCGCGCGGGCGTTGGCTTCCGCCAAGCCGGTTTGGCTTTGGGCCAATTGCGTGCCCAGTTGATTTACGGCGCCGCGCTCGACACCGAGCTGCGCAACGGCCGAGGTGCGCAGCGAGTCTTGTAGCTGACCGTATTTGGCCGTCGAGTTGGCTTGATCTTGCGCCGCCTTGGCGTTCGCGCCGAGCGCGATCGACAGCTCCGAGCGGCGCTGTGCAACGTACGAATAGCTGCGATCCGAATCCGACTGCGGGCTATCGTTGTGAACCGCTTCGGCCTTGTCCAGTGCTTGCTTGGCGCTGAGCACGCTGTCCGGCACGAGCTTGGCGTTCGCATCCGTGCGGGCTTGATCGTACGCTTGGCGCGCGCCAATCAGTTCCGGGGTGGGTGTGGTGGCAGCGCACGCGCTGACGGACAAAAAGCTGGTAAGGATCGCGATAGTAGAGATTTTCATGGGTATTTTCCTAAAGTCTTGGGGGCTCAGTGAGCCTGCTTGGAGAGATCGACGATCTTGGCTTGCGCGACCTGCGCGGCTTCCGTGGCAGCGCTGCCGCGCGCGAGGGTGAGCGAAAGGTCAGCGTCGGCCTGGGCTTGGTTCAGGAGCAGGCGCGCGCGGTCGCCGTCATTGTCGTCGATGGCCTTTTGCGCGGAGGCCAGCTCGTCGTTGGCCATCTTCAGGTGCAGCGCTGCTTGGGGCGTGCCTTGTGCGCCGGCCTCTTGAGCCGCGCGAACGGTGGATTTGGCGTCCGTCAGTTTATCCACCGGCAGCGCCGCGCTGCCGCAGGCCGCGATGAAGAGAGCGGTGATGCTCGTGAAAGTCAGGATTGTCTTCGAGTAGTTCATGGTGATGGGTCGATCCAGGGAGTGAGGGAAGCCGACGGGCTCCGGTTTTGAGTGCGCCGGAGCCGAAACACGCCCCTCCGCGGTGACGCGGATGAGATCGACGACTGGCATCACGAACGAGCGCAAGGCTCCGAGGCTTACGCAGCGCGACTTACGCGGCGCGGCGTACCCCGAGGTCCCTCGTTCTGACGTCACAGCACCTTGCACTGGCCGTGCCACACGCGATTCGGCCGGAATTGGGCACAAGCGCCGCAATCGCTCCGAGCGTCGGTTTCCGGTCGGTGACTAAGCGCCTCGTCTGGTGACTAAGCGCCTCGTCCGGGGACGATCTGCCTCCTGGGGCGTCGAGTCGAGCGCTCGGCCGGGTTTTTGAGGTTTGTAGCTGCTGGGTTTCGGCGACCGACGGAGCCAAGCGGCCGCTCAGAGACCCTCCCGTCGGCCGGAAAGTTATGCTACCAGGGGCGCATACCCACATGGCCACACTGAAACTAAAGCCCGGAGTCGTGACTGGAACTGCCCTGCAAGAGCTGTTCGCCTACTGTAAGGAGAGCAAGTGCGCGTTGCCTGCGGTCAACGTCATCGGCTCCCACACGGCGAACTCGGCGCTGCAGGCCGCGCGTGAGGCGAAAGCCCCCATCATCATCCAGCTGTCGCAGAGCGGCGCCCAGTTTTACGCCGGTAAGTTCTTGGACAACTCGGCCCAGCAGGCCTCCATCGCGGGCTCGATCGCGGGCGCGTTGCACGTGCGCACCGTGGCCGCCGCCTATGGCGTGCCCGTCGTGCTCCACACCGATCACTGCGCCGCGAAACTGTTGCCCTGGGTCGACGGCGTGTTGACCGCGGGTGAAGAGTACTTCGCCAAGAACGGCGAGCCGCTGTTCAGCTCACACATGTTGGATTTGTCGGAAGAGCCGCTCGAGCACAACCTCGAGATCTGCCGCAAATACCTGACGCGCATGGCCAAGCTCAAGATGACCCTCGAAATCGAGCTGGGCGTCACCGGCGGTGAAGAAGACGGCGTCGACAACTCGGGCGTGGATCACTCCAAGCTCTACACCAGCCCTTCTGACGTACTCCGCGCCTATGACGTGCTGAGCCCCGTTGGTGCGTTCACGGTCGCCGCTTCGTTCGGCAACACCCACGGCGTGTACGCTCCAGGCAACGTCAAGCTGAAGCCACCCATTTTGGACGAGTCGCAGAAGTTCGTCGAGAAGGAGCGCAAGACCGGCCCCAAGCCGCTCGATTTCGTGTTCCACGGCGGCTCGGGCTCGACCCCGGAAGAGATCACCGAGGCCGTGTCCTACGGCGTGGTGAAGATGAACATCGACACCGACACCCAATGGGCATTCACCCAGCCGATCAAGAAGTTCATGGACGAAAAGAGCGCCTACCTGCAATCGCAGCTGGGCAACCCGGAAGGTCCAGACAAGCCGAACAAGAAGGTGATCGACCCGCGCGGCTGGCTGCACCTGGGCGAGAAGGGCCAGGCCGCTCGTCTGGTTCAGGCGTTCAAGGATCTGGGCGCATTCGGGAAGTTCGAGTTCTGAGTTAGCGCACGACAGACGCGGGCTTGGCTTGGGCATCCTGGATGCCGCCCAGGCCCGCAGCGTGCCCTTTTCGTGCCCACCTCGTGCGGCTTTTGCCGTTCAGTTGCGTTTGCGTTACGCTTCTTGGGAGGGCCTTTTCGAAGCGCATGATCAAGTCTGCCAATACTTCGACGCTGCGCGCACAGCTGTTTCGAACCTTCGAGGATCCGACCTACAAGCCACCGCCACTACCGGCGATTGCACTCGAGCTGGCCTCCCTCACGGCCCAGCCCGACGTGAACGTGGAAGACGTGGTTCGCCTGCTCGAGCGTGACCAGATGTTGGCCGGCGCCGTGATGCGTCTGGTTGGTTCGCCGATCCACGCGGGTCGCGGCCCTGTTCGCTCGTTGACGGACGCAGTCATGCGGCTCGGGATCCGGACCGTGCGCGACAGCGTGTTCGACGCGGCGCTCAAGAAGAGCGTGTTCACCGTGTCCGGCGAGTACTCAGAGATCATGCGCCGCATCGGTCGCCACGGCACTGCCACCGCGTACATCGCGCGGGTGGTCTGTCGGCACGCGCGAGTGGTCGAGGACCAAGCGTTCCTGGGCGCCTTGCTGCATGACGTGGGCTTTGCGGCCCTACTGCTGTCCGTGATGCGCAAGAAAGAGGCGAACCCGCCTCCGCTGCGTGAACTCTGGCCGGACATCGACGGCCTGCACGAACAGGCATCCAAGACCGTGACCAAGCTCTGGGGGCTATCCAACGAGCTGTCGTTGATCGTTGCCAACCACCATCATGAGCACACGGGTAACTCCGTGCGCATCGCGGCCGTGGTCAATATCGCCGATTACCTGACGCAACGCTTCGACGCACACATCGTCGGCCCTCCCGGTGAAGACGGCGAACCGATGCCCGCGTGTGCCATCTCGGTGAGCTCGGTCGACGACAGCAGCACCTTGCTCGGCTTACGCGACGACTCCTTCGACCGCATCAGCGCCGAAGCAGAGCCGATCCTGCGTGAGGTTTTGCGCGACTGAGCGGCTGACGGCGCGGTGATGTTTCTGCTCCGTGCGCAGGGTGTGGCACGAAGGTCACTCGGTGCTTCCAAACGAAGCGGAATACGAATTCCGCGCTGCTGAGGCGCATTTGCACGCGGGGGTGACCCCGTCAGAGGCTTGAACGAAGCGCGAGTGTAGGCAAGAGTGGTCGATGCAAGCGCTCACGCTGCAGCAATGAACCGTATCGCGATCACGTCCAAGCAACGCTTCCTCGCCTTCCGCGAAGCGAGTCGCAATGAACCAGAGCGCGGGACTCGGCGTTCTGCGCGCGCTGCCCGCGCGCGGCGCCATCAACGCTTGCGCGCGTGCCTGGATTGGTTGAAGCCCCATCGAAGAACCTTGGCCTTGGTGATGGCGCTCGGGCTTTCCAGCATCGCCATCGACATGATCTGGCCGCTGGTATCGCGCTACTTGATCGATCGTGTGATTTTGCAGCCCGGCCTGCCCTTGCCTGCGAAGCTGCGGCAACTGGTGCTGATCTCGGCCGGCATCGCCGGGCTGTTCGTGCTCAATTCGCTGTTCGATCTGTGGCGCAGTTTTCGCTCGCAGTTGCTCGATTCGCGCTTTTCATCGGCGCTGCGCGCGCGGCTTTTTCGGCGCGTCTTGCGCTTGCCGATGACGGAGATCAACGAACTGAAGACGGGCGGCGTGATCACTCGGTTGTCCAGCGACGTCGATCACACCACCGGTCTGCTCCAAACCGCGCTGTTCAACCCGTTGCTCTCGGCGGTGCGGCTGGTCGCTACCCTGGCCGTCATCTTCAGCTTGGATTGGCGCATCGCCGCCGCCGTGCTGCTGGCCGTGCCGCCGATCGTGATCGCCCAGAACGTGTGGCTCCGCCGCAGCCGCTTGATCTGGAAATCCATGGGCGATGATCGCGCAGAGATCGACGCGCGGGTGAGCGAGGGTTTGAACGGATTGCGCGTCGTACGCGGCTTTGCAAGAGAGCGCAGCGAGGAGAGCTCGTTCTTGCTCGGTCAGCACACGGTGATCCGAAAGCACAGCCTGGCCACCAATACTCAGCGCGGAGTGGCCTTGGTTTGGGATTTGGTGATGCCGCTCACTCAGGTTACGATCTTGGGCTTTGGCGGCTACTTGGTGCTGCGAGGCCAGGCCACGGTCGGCACGCTGATGGCGTTCCAAGGCTACCTGTTGCGACTGATCGACCCGATCACCGAGCTCGTGAAGTCGAACAGTGAAACCCAACGCGGTCTCGCCGCGCTCGAGCGCGTTTGCGATCTGCTGGATAAACCCGCGGAAAAGCCAGATCGCCCGCGGGCCGTCGACGCGCCCGCTCGAGTGCACGAAATCCACTTCAATCGCGTCAACTTTGGCTATCGACGGGACGTGCCCGTGATTCGGGATTTCGAGCTGCGCGTTCCGGGTGGTTCGGTCGTGGCGCTGGTCGGTGCCAGTGGGGCCGGCAAGACCACGCTGACTGATTTGGTGGCGCGCTTTCACGATCCGACGAGCGGCGCGATTCGCCTGAACGGTATCGACCTGCGCGACATTCGCCTACGCAGTTACCGAAAGCTGCTCGGTATAGTCCAGCAAGAGACGTTCTTGTTCGACGGCAGCGTGCGCGACAACATTGCTTACGGCAGAGCCGAAGCGACGCAGGCCGAAATCGAAGATGCGGCGCGCTCGGCGCACGCGCACGAGTTCATCTCTCGCTTGCCCGAGGGCTATCACACTCTGGTCGGTGAACGTGGTGTCAAACTCTCGGGTGGCCAGCGCCAGCGGCTCTCGATTGCCCGCGCCGTCTTGGCCGCCCCGCAGATCCTGATCTTGGACGAAGCAACCAGCAATCTCGATACGGAGAGCGAGCAGCTGATTCAAGCCTCGATGGAGCGGCTACTGGCTGACCGAACCACGTTCATCATCGCGCACCGGCTGAGTACGATTCGCGGTGCGGACATCATCGTCGTGCTCGACCACGGGCGGATCGCCGAAGTCGGCGATCACGAGTCGTTGCTGCGCCGGCGTGGAGCGTACGCCGAGATGATCGAGCGGCAATTCCAAGACAGCGAGCGAGAGCCGGCGTCCCGGCGCGAGTTGCGCCGGGAACACCAAAGCCGGGCCGACGCCGAGTGACCCATGCCCGGCAATCGCTCACTCCCCTGGGACGACGAGCGCCTCGGACGGCAGCGCGACCGCCTTGCTCCTGCCTAGCTTGCGCAGCGTGGTGAAGAACACTGGTGTCAGCAATAGTCCGAAGCAAGTCACGCCGATCATGCCCGCGAACACGGCCACGCCCATGGCGTGGCGCATTTCTGCGCCGGCGCCGTGCGACGAAACCAGGGGCCAAACACCCATGATGAACGCGATCGAGGTCATCAAGATTGGGCGGAGCCGCAGCCGGCAGGCCTGCAGCACCGCGGCCACCGGATCGAGGTGCTCTTGTTCCTGCTTGTCTTTGGCGAACTCGACGATCAAAATCGCATTCTTGCAGGACAAGCCGACCAGCACGAACAGGCCGATCTGCGTGAAGATGTTGTTGTCGCTGCCGTCGATCCATACGCCGGCGATGGCGGCCAAGAGGCACATTGGCACGATCAGAATCACGCTCAGGGGGAGCGACCAGCTCTCGTACTGCGCGGCCAGCACCAAGAAGACCAGCAGCACGCACAACGGGAACACGAACAACGCGGTGTTCCCGGCCAAAATCTGTTGGTAAGTGAGATCCGTCCATTCGTACTTCATGCCCGGCGGCAACTCGCGCGCGGCGATGGCGTCGATCGCGGCGAGGGCCTGATTCGAACTCGTGCCGGGTGAGGGGCCGCCGTTGACTTCGGCGGCTGGGTAGCCGTTGTAGCGAGTCACGCGATCGGGACCGTTGGTATTGTTCACGGTCAGCACGCTGCCCAATGGGACCATCGCGCCTTGGGCGTTGCGAGTCTGCAGTGTGCCGACGTCTTCGGCGGTCAGCCGATGTTTGGCATCCGCCTGCACCGTGACCTGAAAGGTGCGTCCGAAACGATTGAAGTCGTTGACGTACAGCGAGCCGAGGTACGCCTGCATGGTCTCGAACACGTCGGTAACGGCGATGCCTCGAGATTTGGCTTTGGTGCGATCGAGATCCGCGAACAATTGCGGCACATTCACTTGGTAACCGGAGAAGAGGCCGGCCAGCTGCGGAGCCTGGTGGCCCGCCGCCAGCAACTTCTGGGTATTTTCGTACAAGCCGTCGAGGCCAATGTCCCCGCGGTCTTCGACGTACAGCTTGAAGCCGCCGATTGTGCCTAGCCCTTGCACGGGGGGCGGAGGGAAGACGGCCACGAAAGCGTCTTGGATCTGCGAAAACTTCGCGTTTAGCGTAGCGGCGATGGCCGGGCCGTACAGGTTCTTGGTCTTGCGCTCCTCGAACGGCTTCAAGCCCACGAATACGATCCCGGCATTGGGCGTATTGTTCAGACCAGCGATCGATAGGCCCGGGAAAGCGATGGCGTGCTCCACGCCTTCGGTTTCCAGCGCGAGCTTCGACATGCGGCGAATCACGTCGTCCGAACGGTCGAGCGATGCGGCGTCCGGGAGCTGGGCGAACGAGACCAGGTATTGCTTGTCTTGAGTGGGCACGAAGCCGGTCGGCACCTTGGCAAAGCCGAAATAGGTGAGCGCCAAGAGCCCGCCGTAGGCCACGAGCGCCACGCCCGAGCGGCGGAGCAGCTTGCGCACGATGCCGACGTAGCCGTTCGCGGCCGCGTCGAAGAAGCGGTTGAACGGACGGAACAGCCAGCCGAGGCTGCGATCCAGGAAGCGGGTCGGTAGATCTTTCGGTGCGTCGTGACCGCGCAGCAAGACGGCGGCGAGCGCCGGGCTCAAAGTCAGCGAGTTGAACGCGGAAATGACCGTGGAAATGGCGATGGTGAGCGCGAATTGCCGGTAAAATTGCCCGGTCAGCCCGGGGATGAAGCCGATCGGAATGAACACCGCGCACAACACCAGCGCGATGGCGATGATCGGCCCGCTCACTTCCTCCATCGCTCGCCGCGTGGCATCCCGTGGAGAAAGACCGAGTTCGATATTGCGCTCCACGTTCTCGACGACCACGATCGCGTCGTCCACGACGATGCCGATCGCGAGCACCAGGCCGAACAAGGAGAGCGCGTTGATCGAGAAGCCGAGCAGCTTCATCACCGCGAACGTACCGACCAAGGAGACCGGGACCGCGACGATCGGGATGATCGACGCGCGCCAGGTCTGCAAAAACAGAATCACCACCAATACGACCAGCCCGAGCGCCTCGAACAGCGTCCGCACCACTTCCTCGATCGAGGAACGCACGAAGCGCGTCGGGTCGTACACGATGTCGTATTTGATGCCTTCCGGAAAGGTCTTCGATAGCTCGGCCATGTTCTTCCGCACGGCGTCGGACAAGGCGAGCGCGTTGGAGCCGGGCGCTTGGAACACGGGGATGGCGACGGCCGGCTTGTTGTCGAGCAAACTGCGAAGCGCGTATTGATTGGCGCCGAGCTCGATGCGGGCCACGTCCGAAAGCCGCACGTTTGCGCCATCGGGCGAGGTTTTCACGATCACTTGGCCGAAATCGGCTTCGTCGACCAGGCGGCCGCGGGCGTTGATGCTGAGCTGAAAGCTGGCGTCACGCGGTGAGGGCTGCTGCCCCAGGGTGCCGGCCGCGACTTGCACGTTTTGCTCGCGTAGCGCTCGCACGACGTCGCTGGCGGTGAGGTTGCGCGCCGCGACTTTGTCCGGGTCGAGCCAGACGCGCATGCTGTAATCGCCCGAGCCGAACAACTGCACGTCACCCATGCCGGGGATGCGGGCCAGCGTGTCTTTGACCTGGAGCACCGCGAAGTTCCGAATGTACGTGTCGTCGTAGCGGTTGTCGGGCGAAAATAGATGCACGACCATGGTCAGGTCGGGTGAGCTCTTGCGGGTTACGACGCCGAAGCGGCGCACGTCTTCCGGCAAGCGCGGCAGCGCCTGAGCGACGCGATTTTGCACCTGCACCTGCGCCAAATCCAGGTTTGCGCCGATGCGGAAGGTCGCGGTCAACGTCATCGTACCGTCGGCGTTGGACGAGGAGTTCATGTACAGCATGTCCTCGACGCCGTTGATCTCCTGCTCCAGCGGTGCGGCCACCGTTTCCGCGATTGTCTTCGGGCTGGCACCGGGGTACTGCGCACGCACCACGACCGTCGGTGGCACGACCTCCGGATACTCGGAGATCGGCAACAAAAAGGCCGAGATCACCCCGAGCACGAAGATCACCATCGAGAGCACGCCCGCGAAAATCGGGCGATCGACGAAGAAGCGCGCGAAATTCACGGCTTCACCTCGGCCAGCTTCTCGAGCTGAGCCGCGTCACGCATCGAGATTGCCTGCGTGGCCACCAGGGCCCCCGGCCGCACGCGCTGCAAGCCGCGCACTACGATTCGATCCGCGCTGGTCAAGCCTTCGCGGACGATGCGCAGCCCGCCGTTCAGTGGGCCGACTTTGATCGTGCGGTGTTCGATTTTGCCGTCCGCGCCGACGACCCAGACGAAGCGACGATCTTGATCGGTGGCGACCGCGAGATCGGCGATCAGTACGGCTTCGTGCGACGTCTCCTCCGGCAATTGCACACGGGCAAACAAGCCGTGCACCCAGCGCCCGTCGGGGTTCTTGAGCACGGCGCGGACCTTCAACGTGCCCGTCTGGGGATCGACCCGGTTATCGACGAAGTCGAGCGTGGCCTCGTGCGGAAAGCCGTCTTCGCCCGAGAAACCGACGCGCGCGACCGCACCTGGAGTGCGCCCGAGCCGCAGCGCACGTGTCTCGTCGACGTCGACGTAGACGTAGAGCGGGTCGATCGAGACCACGGTCGTGAGCGGGCTGGGCAGGTTGGGTCCCACCAAATTACCCGGCGTGACCAGGAAACGGCCAATCCGGCCGGCGATTGGCGAGCGCACGTAGGCGTAGTCCAGATCCAGCTCGGCGGAGTTGACGGCGGCGCTGGCGACCTGCGTGCGCGCCTCGAGCTGATGAAACGTGGCGCTACGCGTGTCCCAATCCTGCTCCGAGATCACATTGGCTTGAAACAATTGCTCGCCGCGCGCTGCATTCTTGCGTGCGAGCTCGACGTCGACGCGCGCGCTGACCAGCTCTGCGCGGGCGCGATTGAGCGAGGCCTGGTAGGGCTTTGCGTCGACCTCGAACAACAGCTCACCCTTCTTCACGAGGTCGCCCTCGTGGAAAGCGGCCCGCGTCAAATAGCCGGTGGCACGGGCGCGGATCTCGACCGTGCTGGGTGACTCGGTGTGCCCCGTATGTTCGCTGAACTCGGTGACCGTGCTCGAAATGACCTGCGCGACCGTGACCTGTGGGCGCGCGTCCGCGGGCCCCGCATGCGCTTCGTGCTCGATGTCCTTGGCGCAGCCGGTCGTGAGCAACGACACGCCCAAAGTGCAGAACACGATCGACGCGGCGACCCGCGTGAAGGGATGTTGAATCTTTGTGTTCATGAGCGGAACCTGGCTCTTGGTACTAAAATAGTCAACCAAGTATTTGAGTATACAAGCGGTAACAGTAAAGGCGTGTTATCGTGTGACGCGATGGTTTCGAAACCGATGAGCCCCGAAGAACGCGCCAAAGTGTTCAAGGCCCTCGCCGATCCGCGTCGCGTGGAAATCGTCGAGCTGCTCGCGAAGGGCTCGCAGTGCGGCACCACCATCGCCGAGTCCCTCGGCATCAGCGTGGCGCTACTCTGTCACCACTGGGAAGTGCTGGTCGATGCCGGCATCTTGAAGAAAGAGCGCCAAGGTCAGCTGCGCATCTGCACGCTCGATGCTGAACGTTTGCGCGAGGCGATGGACATGGGTGCGGCCTGGGGTGAACCGCAAGCCCCCACGCCCCTAAAAACGAACAGCGCCAAGAACGTCCGCGTGAAGCGGGCGTCGAAATCAGCGACCGGTCAGCAGGCCCTGAGCCCAACGGCCAAAAAATCGAAGCAGTCCATACAGACTCGCGCGCGAACTACCTAGTAACCGGCTTTGCGCAATGGCGACTGCCAGACGCGCAACATTCACAAACTCGCGGCGGCTCGGCGCAGTGCTTCAGGTGCTTCCGCCGCTACCGACATCCGGCTGTGGCCGACGAGCACTCGCTTCAGCGCGGGTGTCGCCGCGAGGCGCTGCAAATGCGCCGCGAGAGCGGCCTTGTTCTTGACCAGCTCGAGCTTGACCACGGGCGTGACGATGGGGCCGGGACCGAAGCCCGCGAGTTTGAGCGCTGCGCGCAGCAGCGCGCTCTTCGGCGGTTCCAAGTCGAACACGACTTCGGTCAACACCACACTCACCCCGTCGTTGGAATGAACCAGCAGCGCGGCTTCCGCCTCGCCCGTGCCATCGAGTAGCTCGAGTGAGGCGCTGCCGTCCAGCGGTGCATCGGCGAACGTGCCGTCCACGTTCACCACTTCGCTCGCTTTCTTCAGCACCGCGGGTGGAGCGAACACGCGTAGCGCCGGATACCGCCGTTTGTAGCGCGGCGCGTCCATGCGGTGGCGACCATGCGGGACGAGCAGGATCGCGGGCTCACCCCACGCCTCGAGCCGCTTCATCGCTACCTCATCCATGGCGATCGCGCTGTGGATCAGCAGCCGCCCGTCTTGTAAGCGGACCACGCTCATTACGCGCCGCATCGAAAAGTGTGGCAACGCGCCTTCCACGCGCCACAGATTCTCGGTCAGCTCTTGAATCGGGTCATGGGGCAAAACTAGCCAGTCTGTGCTCTTGGACTGGCTTGCGGGAGTGGCCATTTTCTCCTTGGTTCATAGGGCCGGCCGCGGCGATGCCAACCGGCAGAGCGCGGCTTGGCGATGTAAGGGCCGGTTGGGTCGCCGCTGGGACGCCTTTTCGCCCCAGGAACGACGGCGCTTTGCGGTGGCGATTGACCAAGATTCAGATGGAGCTAGCCGTCCATCGTGCTGCACCCGTCGACGCGAGCGAAGATCGAGCGCTGGATCGAGGAAGCGCCCGAGTTTCGTCGGGTCGAGAGCGAGCCGCTCTCGAATGACGCTTGGGAAAGCAGGGCGCTCGAAGATGGCCAAGTCGTGTTCGAGGAGATCGAGCTAGAGACGGACGAGCCGGTGTTGTACCGGCTGGCTGAGTGGTGCGAGCGGCAGATCAAGATCCTGCCTCGCCCGCCAGTCAAAGCCTACGATGCCGCGGCCTCGCACGCCCCGGCGCGCTCAGCAACGAAGAACCGCTGACACGAGCCGCCTTGCGTGATCGTGCACGGGAACGTTGCGTGGCTCGATCGCGAACGCCCCCTTCCGAGCGACTGGAGGCCGTTCGTGGGGTGCGCGGTAGTTCGTGCACGAAGCAATGCCGTTCACCTGAGCGTCTTCGCGCCGCATTTTTCGCGGAGTGCACCTTCACGGCTAGAAAATCGAGTTCGAATTCGAACCAATGCCGTTCAGTTAAGCTTTCGCGCCGCATTTTTCGCGGAGTGCACCTTCACGGCTAGAAAATCGAGTTCGAATTCGAACTCGATTTTTCGCGAGTAGACCCCCCCCACGCAAAATGTGAGTGTGAGTGATTCTCGGCGCCAACAAAAGAGCGGGCTGCTTTCTCGGGACGCCCACATGGCCTCTATCGGGCTGTGCCGCTGCTCGTAGACGCCGGGCTGATCCAACCCGCGCTGGTATCCAAGGGCGATGGTCAGCGCTACGAAGCGGCGTTCGAGCGCGCGCACAGAAGGGCTGAATTTTCGTGTCTGTTCGCCGACCGCGTCAGCGACGCGGCTGACCCAACGGATGCCGCGGAGCTGATGGCGGCTGCCGGCGCGCTCGACGGCGGAGAAGAGCGAGGCTCGCGAGTAGCGTGAGTCCGGAGGCCCAGGATGGACTGCCGGTGTTAGCCTTGCCCCGAACTACGCAGGCACAGCCGCTCTGCGACGGCGAAGAGGAGTCACCCCTCGTGGCTCCGCCCGCGGCTTGACGGGTGCCGCCCGTCGAGGAATTTGACATTCCGCCGCTCGCGTTTCCCCCGCTGGCGCCCTGTGCATTGGGCGCGCCGGCGGTGCTGCCTCCGGTGCTCGCTTGCCCGCCGGAGGTGGCTCCCCCGCCGGTGCTTTGCGCACCTCCCGCGTTGGATCCACCGGCGCCGCCGCTTACCGCGGAAGTTCCGCCACCCGGCCCGCTTCCGGAGCTTCCACCGGCCCCGACACCACCTCCCGATCCGCCGCTTCCACCGGGTTCGCCCGTCCCCGACCCGATGAACCTCCACCAGTTGAAATTGAGGAGGCTGCCCGAGCCCCCCGTAAACACGAAGAATAGGTCGTGCACGGCACTGGCCCCGCTGACGGCACACGTTTGGGTGGCCCAGGTTTGCGTGCCGCCCGTGCCCACGATTGCGCACGTCCCAACGAGTTTGCCGGTTTGACTATCGAGGCGGACCTCTATCTTACTATTGCTCGAGTTAGAGGCGACCCTGAGCTCTAGGGAGGTCGCGCCGACGCCAAAGTCGACCCCCTTGACCTTGATGTAGTCGCCATTCTCGATGGAGGTCACATCGACCCCACCCTCGCTGCAGGTCTCGGTCCTCACATCCCAACCCCAGGCCATGGTTTCAGCTTCCGTTTTGGCGTACGGGTCGAACGTTCCGACCTGCGCCGGACCCGTCTCACTCCAAAATGGGAGCTTGGTGATTGAGCCGTCCGCATTGTAGGCGAACTTGTCCACGGAGACCGAACGCATCTCCTTATTTCGCGCACCGGTGCGCTTTTCCTGTAACCTCCAGTTGAACCCAAAGAGGTAAGAGCTGCCCTTGAACTCGATGATCCCTGGATGGTTCCCGTTCGCCTGGGAGTTCGGATCCATGAGCGAGTTCTTGTATTGCCACGGCCCGGTGGGAGACGTGCTCATCGCGTAGCCAATGCCCTCCGGACAACACGTGGAGGCGAACGCGAGGTAGTAATTGTTGTCCCGCCGGTAGAACCACGGCCCCTCTTGATACGTCTGGATCTTGGCAATCTTGGTGGGAGTGCCGGAGTAGGAAATCATATCCGCGTTCAGCTTCACGTAGTAACAATTGGGGTTTCCCCAATAAAGATAGGCTTGCCCGTCGCTGTCGATGAACACGGTCGGATCGATGTCGTCGCTGGTGCCCGTGCTGACGAGTCCCTTGTTGAGCGCATCCTTGAAGGGGCCGAAGGGGCTATCGGCGACGGCGACCGCGATCGTCCTCGCGCCGCTCGTGCTGACGATCGGCGCGTACAGGTAAAACTTGCCGTTCCTCTCTACCACCTGAGGCGCCCAGGCACCGTTGTCCTGAGCCCAGGAGAACGTCTTGTTGGGGGCTTTCGTCCCCGCGACGATCCCGTGGTCGGTCCAGTTGGCCATGTCCTTCGACGTGTACAACAGCCAGTTGTACATGTTGAAGTTGCCGAGTGCCGTGGAGGTGTCTTCGTCGTGACTGGTGTACAGGTACACCGTGTCTTGGTAGACCATCGGCGCCGGATCGGCAGTGTACTTCGTCTGCACAACCGGGTTGTCCGCGAAGCTCACTCCGGTCCAGCAAAGCCCGAGCGATGTGCACAGAAGGGCGACTAAGTAGTTCCGCTCAATCTTCATTTCCGTTCTCCGAATCTCAACTGCGATGACGAAGGCCACCCGGGCCGATCCGCTGGTAGGTGCCTCGGCACTTGACCCGGGCAAGGGGCGGGCGGCCGAGGGCCGCAATGAAGAAAATGCGACCGTGTTGTTGCGTCTTGCGGGGCATCGCTACCTTTCGATAAAATCGGGCCCAGAGCACTGTCCGCAGGGCGCGATCTTTTGAAGGAATTGTGCCCCTGGTGACATTGTGATGTCGCAGCCGCGACTCTCGGCTCAAGGCCAGCGTCGCGGACCCACCACGACGAATCCTGAGACGCATCGGCAGACCGGTCGTCGAGGGCGCAGGGGGCGCGCGACGGCACGAGAGAAGTGCGGCTATCCGCAGCGGCAACGGAGAAAAATTGCAGATAGCACCAGTAACCGTGTTTGTGATCGCCGCACTGTTCGCGGCGTGCTCTAGCTCGGGAAACAACACCGCGCGGCAACCGGGCGACCTGGCGGCCGAGCCTGGAGCTGCCGGAAACGATTCCATGCCAGATGTCAATGCAGCAACGTGCCCAAGTGCGGACACGGGCAACTTAACCTCCGCAGATATCCCGCACGGTGCATGCACGGATACCAGTTCATGTACGTTTGCGGTCCGGGACCCGTGTCCTTTTGGCCCAGAGGGAACTTTTGGAAATTGGTTCGTCTACGAGTGCGCCTGCACCGGCGACTGGTCGTGCACAATTACGTCGCACGGAAAGAGTGGCTATTGCCCTGGAAGCCAGTAGCGCTACCCGGCCACTCGCTACACGCCCTGCGATCGCGCAGTCACCCGAGCCGTACGGCCAGCCCGGCCCCCACGAGACCGACCGCGACCACTATCCCTGTGGCCACAGATACTTTGCGGTTCAATGTGTCGGAACGCGAGAGCCGCGCCACGAGCAATACGTTGACGCTGGTGCTAGCAAGGGAGGCCAAGATTGCGCCGACGCCAGCCACGGTGGCAGAAATCTGGTGGTGTGCAGCGAGCGTGGCCGCCGCGGCTACCGCAGAGGCACTCGACACGAGCCCCCCCACGAAGCTGACCGCGTAGAAGCCGAAATGGCCGAATACCGATTGCGCCAAGCTGCCGAAGATCTGCAAGATCAGAAAGATGGCGCCGAACTTGAGCGCCGAAACCAGAGAAAACGGGGACCGCAGGTCGAAAGGTTTGGCTTCCGAGCTGACGGCATTGGCGGGCTTGTCGATGAATGCCAAGACGGCGCTAGCGACCAACATGGCACCCAACGAGATTGAAGAGATCAGCAGCGAGCGCGGATCGAGCAATCCGAGCACGAGCGCGTTCCTCAGCGCCATAGCTGCAACAGACAGCATGATCCCGCGGTAGGCAACGCTCAGCAACACGGCGTTGCCCTCGGCCACTCGGGTCGAAAGTTCGGTGACGGTAACGCTGCTGTTGACCAACCCCCCCAGAAAACCGGCCAGCTCGACGCCGCGGGTGCCGAACAGCTTCCAGAGAATATAATTCGCGAAGCCGATTCCGGCGATCAGCAGCACCGTCAGCCACGCGGCCCGCGGCGCGATCAGACCCCAATGATCGATCGGTTGCTCTGGCAGGACGGGGTAGATGGCGAACGCCAAAATGCCCAGCAGAATCGCTGAACGCAGCTCTGCCGCGGTCAGGCGATGCCCGAATTCCGCGAGCCGCTCCTTCCACGAGAGCAGCCCCGCCGTAACGACCGACACGGCGACGGGCGTGACGCGATGACCCAATCCGCAAAGTACTCCCATCACCGACGTGACGAGCAACGCGACGGAGGTCGTAAGCTCGGTGCCTTGCTCTGAGCGCATGCTGTGCAAATTGAGGAACACGATCAACACGCCCACCAAGCCCAAGTTCATCAAGGCGTAGTTCGGCCCGAGTAGCCCGCCCAGCCCGCCGAGCAGTGCCACCAGCGCGAAAGTGCGCAAGCCTGCTTCCTTCCCACGCCATTCACGTTCGAGCCCGACCAGCAGACCCACGCCCAACGCTAGCGTCAGCCGCCCGAGTACATCGAGCGGTACCCAGGCGATGGTGACGGGCACGGCATTCACTTTCGAGTCTCCTATGGTAGGGCCCAGGCTTCGCGCAATTCTTGGTAGGTCGGTTCAGGCAACTCAATCAACAGCGGATCTGCGTCAGCTTCCAGCCAGCGTAAGGTGGCCTCCAGCACGTCGCTCGCCATAGCCGTGCAGCCGGCGGTGCCACGCCCCGCGCCACGCCAGATGTGTAGAAAGACGCAAGACCCGGCACCTACTTGAGGATTCAATTCATTTTGCCGCACCACGATGCCCCAACGGAATAGGCCGTCTGCGCGTTGCAATTCACTCCAACCAGGCCGAGAGCCCGGCGTTACCCCGGGTGCATCGACGATCTGGTTGTAAAGTTTGGACCGGGTGTCTTCCACGCAATAGCTACTGGGCAGCGTGTGCATGTAGGGGAAACCGCTGGAGCCATCTGGCAGAGTCTCTGCTGAGCCAAATGCTCGTCCGAGTGGGAATGCGCCCGCGGGAGAGCGGCCGTCGCCTTCGCGCTTCAACGGGCCGGGGTGAACGCTCTTGACCAGGCCGTGCCCCGAGCCCATGCCGTTGCGCCCGACATTCAACGGAGTCGCGGACCCAACACGCCGCCACTCCCGCTTTGCATTACGCTCGAAGCGCTCGAGTGTGCCGGTGACTGCGGTCCAAGTTGCGGTTCGGACCACCAGCAGCTGGCGACAATTGCTCGGAATGGGAGACTGTGGCGAATTGTCCGGAAGCGCTGCATTTGCGCTACGGCGCCCGACCGCAGAAACCGCCAGCAAGCCAAGCGCAATCAGCTGGCGACAATTGCTCGGAATGGGAGACTGTGGCGAATTGTCCGGAAGCGCTGCATTTGCGCTACGGCGCCCGACCGCAGAAACCGCCAGCAAGCCAAGCGCAATCAATAACCGACGCACGCCGGTCGCCTAGCATTTGACGATCAATCGAACAAGTTGTCGACGAAAGTGCGCTCGGGCATCAAACCCCGCGTGCGCCGTCACATTCAGTAACTTGCGGTACATTGCGTGAGCGCAGCGCGAGCTTCAGGCAGAGGCTTCATCCCATACCATATCGCGACTAGTTCGCACAATGGTCCGGTGGACTGAGCAATCTGACAATGTTCGGCTGTAGGTTCTTATTGAAAACGCGAATCAATATCGTGTAGGTTGGTGCATGACTTCTGCCTGGACTGGTCACGGAACGAAACTGCCGTTGGTTGCCGCCCTGCTGACGGCCCTTTCCGGCTGTAGCAGTGAGCCCAAGAATGCGACGGCTTCGGGGGCGCGCTACGTGCTCGGCTCGATCGTGATCGCGCCAGGGGACAAGCGAACCACCTACGTGCAGACCATTCCTTCGCTGGATGGGCCGTTCACGAACGAGAAGGCGATCGAGCTTTCTGGCAACGGGGTATTGATGGCGGGCGGCCGGAATTTTTTCGTGGGGCATGCCGAAGACCCGATCTGGGACCGCTATTCCGTCGCCGAGTCGGGCAAGATCAGCAAGACGGGCACGATGAGTTTGGGCAACATCGGCGCCCAGCAGATCGACTACGGGAACGTGTACGTGGACGAAACGACGGCCGTTTCGGTGTTTTCCTCGCCGGCGGTGGCGATCATTTGGGATCCGTCGACGATGACCGTGACCAAGGAGATTGAGCTCAGTCAACTCGAACGACCTGGCTATTCGCTCGAGACCTGGACGGTCAGCGTGCACGACGGGCTGGTCTACATCCCAGGGCGCTGGGCAGACTGGGAGGGCGGTCGCGTGCTGCCCGGCGTCTCGCTGACGGTTTTGGATCCGAAGTCGATGAGGGTGCTCGGTACGGCGACGGACGCCCGCTGCACCAGCAGCGGGCAAGTCGTGTTCGACGCCGATGGCTACGGCTACGTGATGGGTGACGGGCGCAACTATTCGGCGCAGCTATTTGCCGAAAGCAGCGGCGTTCCCGCGCCGGACAACTGCCTGCTCAGGATGGCTCCGGGCTCGATCGAGTTCGAACCGAACTACTACTACACGGTCCGCTCGCTCACCGGCGGCAGGGAATCGATCACCGAGCTCGAAACCGGCGCGCAGGGTAGCGGCTTTGGCTTCGCCAAAATGTTCTATGAGGACAAGCTGCCCGAGGGCTTCAAGGTCGATAGCTTCGAGTTCTGGGACCTGCCGATCCACAAGACGTGGCGCATCGTGCTGGCCGACCCACCGTCTGCGGAGGAGCTACAAGGGGTTCCGTTTTCGAACATCGGCTTTACCGGTAGCGCGGTCGGCGGCCGCTACTACTCGAGTGAAAGCTCGGACGGGGCCAATAGTGACGTGTACGAGACCGATCCAGCGACCAACCAGGCGGTCCAGCGCTTCTCGATGGAGGGCTATTTCAACGGCTTGTACGAGCTGGGCAAGTGACAGGATTTCGCCGCCCCTGCCGGACGAGGCGACCGCGCTTGACCGAGGCGGCGGCGCGAGGCAACTATCGCCGAATGCGGACCGCGCGCCGATCGCCTCCCATGAAGGAAGAGGCTGTGGGGAGGGCTTTGGAGCGCTTTCGGGCCGTGCTTCATGATCGCTCGCTGAAGATGTCCAAGGTGCGTGAATCGATTGCCCGCACGGCACTCAGTTACGAGGGGCACTTCAGCGTGGATGACCTGCACAATGTGCTTCACGCCCGGGGTGTGCGGGACGCGCACATGGCCACGGTGTACAGAGCGGTGCCGCTACTGGTGGATGCCGGGCTGATCCAACCCGCGTTGGTGTCCAAGGCCGATGGCCAACGCTACGAAGCCGCGTTCGAGCGTGAGCACCACGATCACCTGGTGTGCACCGGCTGCGGAAGGGTCGTGGAATATCAGTCGGAGACGTTGGAAGCGCTGCAACGAGAGATCGCCAAACGCTACGACTTCGAACTCGACGACCACGTGCACGAGTTGCGTGGGCGCTGCAAAGATTGCCGCCGCGCGACCCCGAACCGTAGCGGCAACTCGTGATTGCCAGCTTCGCGCTGTGCTGGCTCGGCACGGGTTTGCTGCTCGCCGCCAACGCCGAACGGATGCGGCTGTTCTTGGGGCGCGCGCCAACGCCGAGCGCGTCTTGGCTGCTCCGCGGAGCGGGCACGGCCGCAATGGTCGGTTCTGTCTGGGCTCTGCGTTCAGAGCTAGAGGGCGCGCTGATCCTGATTGCGGCGATGATCGCCGCGATGGGCGTGACCTCCTTGTCGTCTTTACTGGCCCCCGCTTGGCCACGGCTGTACGCGCTGACCGTGCCGCTGTCGGCGCTGGTGGCGGCGTTATTCGCCCGCTGAGGCCAGCGTTCGCGCATCGCATTCAGGGCTGCGCGGTGCGGCGCGCGAGCTAGGCCGTAGCAGGCGAATGCCGGCCGCGAGACACAGCGCGGCGAGCAACAGCAATGCCGAAGCCACGCCGCGCTGCACGGCGTCCGCGAGCAGCGGCTGACGGGTGAGCAAATCGACGAAGAGGGCGAGCGCGAACAGCGCTCCGGCCAGTGCCAGTTGTCGACCCGCAACTCGGCGATCCGAGCGAACGAGGAACGGGCAGAGGAGCGCGACCGCCAGCGCGATCCAGAACACGGCTTGCTCGACCGTAGTCCGGTTCAGTAGCGCGGCTGGTAGGCTGCGATTGGCCACGAATAGCGTGGCGACGGCGAGGGGGACCCCGCTGACCACCCCCACCGTCAAACGCGACAGGACGCGATTGCCGAGCTGGGCGCGGGCTCGATCCCTTCGCTCGAGCCAAACCAGGTTGCCCGTTCCGATCACCGCGCATGTGGCCAGGGCCAAGAGCGCGTACACCCATTTCACGCCGTAACCGCCAAACTCAGCGTAGTGCAGGCCGTAGAACCAGGCCTCGAAGCGTTGCAATGCGCTCGCCGACGCAAAGCTCGAAGCGTGCAGCAGCTGACCGTCACTGGCTCGCAGGGTCAAAGCAGCGTTGCCAAATGTAAACTGCGACTGAGTGCCGTAGATCTGGACGACGGACGCCTCATCGAAAGGGTTCTCGAGCGCGACGTACTCGGGTTCGAGGCCCGGCAAGAGCGCCCGCGCCCGCACCAGCAACGCGTCCAAATCGACCAATCGCGAGCTGTGCTTTCCGGTCGGCGCCGGCGCTTCCGTGTAGCCGCGAGTTGCCAGGGCGGCGGTTTGGTCACCGCGGAAGACCGTCGCGGTGAAGGCGGGCTGCACCGCGACGTAGGCCAGGCACAGGACCGCGCCGCTCCAGGCGTAGAACAGCTGGAACGGTAGGCCGAAGATGCCCAAAAGCTTGTGCATGTCGCTGGCCCAAGTGCGCGTTGCACAGCGTGGGCGAAACTGAAACCACTGCCGTACCAGATCTTTCAGGTGGATCAGCACGCCCGTGACGAGGGCCAAGCACATGGCCATGGCGGCGAGCCCGGCCAGATAAATGCCGTACGGAATGGGGCCGAGGTAGTGGAGCTCGTAGAGGAACGAACCGAGGTTACTGCGCAGCGGCTCCAGCTGTTTGCGGTCCGAAGCGTAGCGGAACTGGCGCTCGCCTTCGCTGCCGCGCAAATCTGCCATCAGCGCGCTGTCGTGCCGCCAGAAGCCGATGTGGGTCGGCGCCCGTGCGCGTTGCTCTCGCACGAGTTGCACGAGGAGCGGCTGCAGCGATGGAGGCTCGTGTGCCGCCGCGTTGGAGCGGGGCTCGGCCCAGTCATTCAGTTCAGGATGGAACAACGCGAACGCGGCCGCGAAGAACATCAAATACAGAAGCAACGCCGAAATCACGCCTGCCCAAGCGTGAACGTCCCAGAAGACTCGAAACGTGCGCCGCTGCAGCTTCATCTGCCGCTCCAGGTTGGCGGCGTACCTCGCCCGAGTGCGATCGCGACCAACGAGGTGAACGCGGCCAATACCAGGGCTGTCAGCAGCAGTAGCCAGGCACGCCGGGCGTTCGGCGCCAAAAATGCAAAGCAGGCAACTGTGACCCAGACCGGAAACACCGCGTACGACCCGACCGTCAGGCGTACGTTGGCTGACAACGGCAGCGCAAGCGTGAGCGCGATCCCGACCGCGATCGCCACGGGCATGGACCCGACGCTGGCTGCGAGCGTGCGCGACGCAGAGTGATTCAATTCATCGCGCCGGCTATTCACGATCGAACCTGACGTTGACGCGGGTGACGACGCTCGTGGCATGGCCATCGCGGTCGAGCCCGGGCGCCCAGCGTTTACCGAGCGCGCAGCGCTTCGCCTCTCGTCCGAAGCCATGACCCGGATCGCGGGCCGCATTGACTTGCACGACGTGGCCGTCGGCGGCCACCTCGATGCGCAGGGTGACCACCGCGTGGTCGAGGCCCGCGTCGTCGGCTTCGGCGGGGAACGGGCAATCCCAGCTCGAGCCACCCGCGAGCTGCGGTGCACGTGAGTGATCGACCTCCGAAACCGCGGATTTCGCAGGCGCGGGAGCGCTGCTGATGCGCGCCTCAAGATCTTGGACCGCGTGTCTAGCCGTGCCGTTCGTCTCGGTCGTGCCGCCCGCGTAGTTATCGCCCTTGCCCACGACGAACGAATCGCCAAAATCGATCACATCATCGGCGGCGGCGAGCACTCGCCCGGCCTGCGCGGCGGCGGGTGCAGCCGAAGGTGGCGGTTCGCGGGCCGTCGCCACCCGCGTCGTTGGCGATGGCGCGGCCTCGGACGGCTTCTCTGGGCGCGGCGCGGGCGCTGCTGGCATTTCGATTTCGACGATCTGTGACACCAGCGCTGGTTTCGTCACTTCTCGAGCGATGTCCGCGCCGACCAACGTGGCGATCGCCAGCACGGCTGCATGCACGCAGAACGCGCCCAAGCCCGCCAGCACTGGCTTTCCCGCTGGGGCCGGCGGTCGATCGAGGAGCGATGCGTGCTCGATCACTTGCCGCTCGCACTCTCGACCGGCAGGCCCGGCTGCACTCCGAAGGCGATGCGCGTGATGCCCGATTGGCGCAGCACGTCCAACGCATGCATCACCCGGCTGTGCGGCACATTGCCGTCTGCTTGCACCACCGCGCGCAAGTTTGCGTCACGTGAGAGCGCTTCTTTTGCTCGCGCCAACAAGGCATCGTCGCGATCGATGGGCGAACCGTCGACCTGAGCGCTGCCGTTCTCGCGCAACGAGAGCGCGAAGACTTGCTGGACCTCGGCGCCTGTGGCCGCCTTCGGGAGATCCATGGGCATCGCGCGGGACACCACGAGCTTGGCCGTGACCATGAAAATGATCAGCAAAACGAGCGTGATATCGACCAATGGCGTGACGTTGATGCCGATGATCGGCGCGCTCGGCTTATTCGAGGCAAATCCGGCCATGGCTACTCTGCCGCTGCGTCTGCCGTGCCGCTTGGCAGCTCGTCGCGTTCGGTTTCAGATTCCGGCTCGCGTTCGTGCGCGGTCGGTGGGCGACGATGCTCACCGACCGCAGACAGGTGGGCGAGCAGCACGTGCCCGAGCGTCTCCGCGTCGGCGATTGCCACCGTTACGCGACCTTGAAAGTAGTTGAAGGTAGCCACGGCCGGGATGGCGACGACTAAGCCCACGGCGGTCGCCACCAACGCTTCGGCGATGGTGCTCATCACTCGCTCGGGCGCGAGCGCGCTGGCCGCAGCGGCGCTGATCCCGGTCTGCGGCTTGCCGAGCGCTTGGAACGCGCCGACCACGCCGATCACGGTACCGAGTAGACCGATGAACGGCGCATTGTTGCCGACCGTGCCCAAGAACAAGAGCCGTGCTTCGAGCCGTTTGCGTTCGAGACCAATCGCGGCCGCCATCGCCTCTTCGGCCGCGGCAGCGCCTAAATCGGCCTCCGCGAGTCCCGCCGCAACCACGCGCCCTTCGACACTGCGCGAGTCGTTCAGCAGCTTGCTTGCGCCCGCGTGGTCATCGGCTCGCAAGCAGCGACGGAGCAGGGGCACCAGCCGCGCCACGTCTCCGTGAGAGCTGCGGAAGGCGAGCGCGCGGTCGAGCGCGATCGAAACGGAGACGAAGCTCAGGGCAAAGAGCAGCCAGAGCACCCAGCTGGCGCCCGAGTTCACCATCAAGCGCGTGAGTGTTTCGATCATCAGCGCACCTGCAACATTTTGAAGGCCCAACCCTGAACGTCGAAGCGCTTCTCGGCGGTGCCGCTAGCGAGCACCTCGTAAACCGCGGTGGACGAGTACAGCGCGTTGGGCACGGCAACGAACACACGACCCGCGAGGTGGAAAGCAACGAACTGGCCGCCGGTGAAGCCGATCCCCTCCATGAGCTTGGCGCTCATGGTCTTCAGGTCGAGCGTCCACAAGTGATAGTTCGCCGAGTACATGACGTCGGAGTAAGCGGGGTCGCTTTTGTCGTCCCGCTCCGCGTGGTACACGTTGAAGAAACCGATGCCTTTGCCGATGTAGAAGAAGTTGCTGCCTTCGCGGCCCTCGGCCAGGTCCTTGAAGTCGATCGTAAAAGAGCCGTCGATTTCGGCCTTGCCCTTGTTGACCCGCACCATGCAATTTCTAGGTTGGTCGGGATCGAGCGCGGCCGAGCCGATGCTGGCTACACCGTTGCTGAAGTACAAATTGCCGTCTTCGTCTCTAGTCGTGATGTGGAGGTGCGGACAGGGGGCGTCCAGCACCGCGCTGAACTTGCTGCTCGCGGCATCGAGCACGGCGATCTGCGATTCTTGCGAGTAGCTTTGGTACATATCGTCGGCCCAGTAGTAGGGCTGATAGATGGCGTTACCGACGGTCTCGTGTCCGTAGCCGCGCTTGACCGTGAGCTCGCCCCGCTGGTTGGGAATGGAATCGGACAGCGGTACGAGCTTGCCCGTCGAGAAGGTGCTCGGATCCCATGAGACGTAGTTCTTATCGTTCAAAGCGACGAACGCGCGCTTGCTATCGACAAGGACGTCACCCTCGATCGAAGCACTGGTGAAATTGCCGAAGCTCACGGTGTCTAGCTCGTTCCAGGACAGGTCGTCGCTCACGTCGAAGCCCGTGACGGTCGGCCCTTCGCCGCTGCCCGCATACAAGCGCCCCCCGACCGCGTCCAGCGGAGCATAGCCCGCAAATTCGTGGGCCAAGTCGAGCGTGAGCGCGTCTTGGGTTTCGAGCGAGTGCGTGAGGAGCACGTAGCTCGTGCTGCTTTCGCCTGCGCTTTGGCCGAAGACCAAGCTCTCGATGGCGAACACTGGCTCCTTGCCGGTGGCGGCGCCGTTTTGCGGTGAGCCACTCTTATCGCTCGCACAGCCGCTGAGCACGCAAAGCGCGCTACTCAATAACACCCAGTCAAAAAAAACTCTCATATCTCTCCGGTTAGTTTTAGGTAAAAGGCACGTCCGGGGCGCTGCACCCCGTAGTTATCGAAGGCTTTGGCGTCGGTCAGGTTGTCGATCTCGAAGGTAGAGGTCAGGCGAGCAAAGTCGCGGTTGACCGTCCACGACACGCCGATATCGTGGGTCAGTTGCGAGTCCACCACTTGCTTGAACGCGCGCAGCCCTTGGCTCTCCCAGCCGCGGTAGAACTCACGCACGTAGCGCCCGTGATAAAACGGCTCGACCGTGTCGTCTGGGCCGGGCAAGTTGGCGAAGCGCAGCCGCGCGGCCCAAGCTCCGAACAAGTACGGGCGGTTCGGGATCCGATCGCCCTCGAAATCCTTGAACGTGCCCTCGGTGGAGACGTTACGCACGTCCTGCCAAGTCAAAGTGCCGTCCAACATCAGATAGCGGCCCGGTGACAGCCAGTTGATCGCGTTTTCTAACCCGAGCCCACGCGAGCGATACACGTTCTGGTAGGCGTAGAAGCGATCGTTGCCGAGCAAAACGATCAGGCGGTCGCTGTCGCGCAGAAAGGCGTTGATATCGAGCGTGAGGTCGCCGATCGCGGTCCGCCGGAGCTCGATGCGGGGGCCAATGTTGCCGTTGTGGCTGACTTCGGGCTGTAGTCCGAGATTGGCGAGAATCAACACGCCGTTGCCGAACACTTCGTCGGGCCGCGGCAAGCGCGTGGCGTACTCGTACGAGACCTTGGCGTACAGCCAGGGCGCGAAGCGGAAGCGCAGGGAGTCACCGACGCCCTGCGTGTGACTGTCGCTGCTCTTGTCGCGAAAGATCCCGCCCGGCAAGGGATCTTCGGCTCGCGCGCCATACACGTAGTCCTTCACGAACGCGACGTTCGCCAGCCGATCGTCGAGCAGGCTCAGTTCGTACTCCAGCCCGCCGACGAACGTTGCCAGGTTTCGCTTGGCGGTCAGCGGATCGCGTGAGGTCGGATCGGTCACCAAGTGGTCGACGCCCGTGCGCGTCGTGTACATCGGCGACAGCGCGAGCCGAAGGGTGTGCTCTTTTGCCATTTTCCAGGTGACAATCGCGCGCCCGAAGCCGCTATTTTGCCAGTTGGTCTGGTCGGTCGCATCCGAGCTGATCTCGCCTGGGACCCGTCGTTCACGGATGCGTCGGCCGTACCAATCGTAGACCCAGTCGGACTTGTCGACGAAGTCGATCGTGCGATGGGCGTAGTTGGCGATCAGCTCGACGCTCAGGTTCGACGTCAAATCGAGATCGTAGCGGCCGGTTGCGCCCCACACGTTCTCGTCGTAGCGGACCTCGCCGTACGGCACGGTCATGACCAAGTTGTTCTGCAGCTCTTTGCCGTAGCCCGACGCGAAGGCCAGGAGCGATAGCCGCTTGGCCCAGGGCCGATCGACGACACCCACTTCCAGGGTGGCGCCCGCCGCCTTGTAGCCGTCGTGAAAGCGCGTCACGGTTGCTGGAGATAACCGCCCGCGGTCGTCGGGAACCTCGACGTCGACTCGATAGTTGTTCTTGGCCCGATCGAGGAACGCTGCGCCCTTGGCGAACCATCCGCTCCTCGGATTGAAATAGCGGCCCTCCAGGGTGAGTCGATAGGTGCCGAACGAGCCGACCTGGTAGCTAGCGGCGGCGCGGTTTCGCGTGCCTTGATTGGAGACCAGATTCACCGCGCCACCCAGCGCATCCGCGCCGAAGCGCACGGGAACCACGCCGCGAAACACCTCTACCCGTTCCACCAAATTCACGGGCACGTTCTCGATGCCGAACGGATAGCCCGCGATATCGAGTGGCACTCCGTCGAGGAAGAACCGGATTTGGTCGTCGTAAAGGCCATTCAGAGAAAAGCGCGCGGAACTGCCCAAGCCGCCATCACGACGCACGACCACGCCCTGCGTGCGCGCCAAAACTTCGCCTAGGTCGACAGTCTGAAGCTTGGCGTGCTTGGTCTCGACGACGTTCACGGCCTCCGGCGATTGCTGGAGCTTTTCCGCATCGCTCAGCCTGCCGTGCACCTGCACGTCGACCGGCGGTGGCTGGGTTGGTGGGGGCTCTACGATTGGAGCAGGCGTTGCAGTCGATGTCTCGGCCTCTGGCGCGAACTCGGTGACCACCGGCGCGCCGACGGTCGGCTCCGACGGCGCGGAGGGGAGCTTGAACGCGATCAGATAGCGAATGCGCGCGCGCACCGGGCGAGCGCCTTGGCGCGCTGGCGAAAAGCGAAAGTTCAACGCGGCGAGGCGCGCCGCTTCATCGAAGCCGTGTCCGGCTGGCTCGATCACCGTCGCCTCCTCGACTCGTCCTTCGACGTCGATCGTGAGTTGCAGGCCGACGGTCGCTTCCAGTCGCTCTTGCAACGCTCGTTCGGGGTAGACGGCCTGTGCCTGCTCCAACAATACGGGCGGGACGCGCGGCCCTGGATCGACGGGCGCACTGGTTTGAGCCCAGGCCGGGGCTGACCGGGTTCCGACGAGCAAGAAGCTCGCAAGGCAAAAGATCTCGGCGGTGCGCCGAGCAAAGCACTGCACTCGAACCTCCAGATCGCGCACTTGTCTCGCGCGATGGGAACTATTCCGTTGACAGACATGGCGGATCCGGTGATGAATACGCGAATGATTCGCGACTTCAGTCTCACGAAAGAGAGGGAGTGTCAAGCCCTCCGGCCGCGATGAACGCCAGCACCACCCGTCGACTCCTGAGCCTGCATCGCTGGTGTGGGCTCTTGGTGAGCGCCAACCTGCTCCTGCTTGCTCTCACCGGCCTGATCCTGATCTTTCACGACGAGATCGACGCGGCGCTCGGCGTGCTGCCCAAAGCTCGCGCGGGAACAGCTTCGACCACGTTGGCGAGCGCGCTCTCGTTGGCCAATGCCACGAGCCCGAGCGCCAAGCCGGTGTTTCTGTTTCAAGACCAAGACGAACACCCGGGTCTGGTGTTCGTCGGTTTGTCGCGAGGGGCGCGGCGATTGGATGAGGCAAAGCCCGTCGCCGTCGATCTGCGCGCGGGCAGGGTGTTCAAAGATTTGAATCTGGAGGGCTCGTTCACGGGCATCGTGCTCAAGCTGCACGCGGAATTGTTCGCGGGCCCGGTCGGTCGATTGCTCGTCGGGCTCGTCGCGCTCGCGTTTCTGATCTCGCTGATATCTGGGGCGATTGTCTACGGACCGACGATGAAAAGATTCAGCTTCGGACTGTGGCGAAGGGACAAATCACGCCGCACTCTGTTCGCGGACTTGCACAAGCTGGTCGGTGCCGCGAGCCTGGGTTGGACGTTCGTGGTGGCCGGCACGGGCCTGATGCTCTCGCTCGGTTCGGTGCTGCTTCGGCTTTATTCCGTGACCGAACTCGCAACGCTGGGCGCACCATACGCGCACGAACCGATCGTGACCGATCTTGGCCGCATCGACCAAGCGGTGCAGCAGGCCGAGCGCGGCGCCGCGGGCCGGCACTGGTCGATCGTCGCCCTACCCGGTTCCGATCTGTCGAGCCCCCGGCACTACACCGTCCTCCTGCAAGGCGGCACCGGGATCGAGTCACGGGTGCTGACGATGGCGCTCGTCGATGCCAAGGATCCGACGCACCTGGAAGCGCATCAGCTGCCGTTTTACCTGCGCGCGTTGCTCCTCAGCGAGCCGCTTCACTTCGGCGACTACGGCGGCCTGCCGCTGAAACTGGTTTGGTCGCTGTTCTCGTTGGTGACCATCGTGCTCTCGGTGAGCGGTGTCTGCGCGTTCTGGATTGCTCGGCGCGAGCGCACCATGAGCTCGTCAGGCTCGCCCAAATCCCCGCCGCGCTCGCTGGCCGAACTGGCCCAGGAATCGCCATGAAAACGTACGGAGTACCGCTACTGCTTTGGTTTGCGGCAATCGGCGGCTTGGTGCTGGCGTTGCTCAGTGATGGCATCTGGGAAGGCCTGGCTACGGCGCTGACCGCCCTGCCTTTGCTCGTTATCGCAGGATTCACCGCGCGCCCGCTGCTGCGAATCGGACCGCTCTTCGTTTTGGCCCTTGCGCTCAGCGCGTGCAGCTCCGCTGAGCCGAGGCACGCTGCGCCCGTGGTCGCGAACTACGCGCTGGCGAGCGTCGTCTCGAACGTGGACAGTGATTCGACTTACGTCAGCTTGGTCTCCTCGCTCGATTCGGTGAACATCGATCTGCACGATGCGCTCGAAATTCCCGGCCGCGCGAGTGTCGCGGCCTACGGCGGTTGGATCTTCGTCGGCGGCGGTGAATCGCCGACGATCACTCGCTACTCGAGCACGAGCGAGGGCGGGTTCGTGAAGGAAAATACGCTCAGCTTCGCCGGTCAGGAACTGGGCGACTTCGGCGTGTACATCGACGATTGGGGCAACACGTTCATCAACGAGCACAAGGCGTATCTGTCGAATTCGAGCGCGAGCACGATCGTCTGGGACCCTACCGACATGATCATCACTGGTCGCATCGAACAGCCCGAACTGGTTCGCGACACGCTCACGTTCGACGGCAGCCCGGGCGTGGTCAGCGGCAACCGCCTGTATCGCACCTTCTTTTGGAAGGATTGGGACGAGTACAAGACGTACCCTGAGCAATACTTGGCCGTATTCGACGTGGAGCACGACAAGCTGCTCGAAATCGTGCCCGAAGAGCGTTGCCCCGGCTTGAACAACAACCTGAGTGCGGACGAAGCCGGCAATCTGTACTTCAGCAACTGGGTGTACAACGTCACCGAGACCCTTGGCCGCGGGGCACCCAAGAGTTGTGCGCTCCGACTGAACATCGCCAGCGGGCGCTTCGACGACGCCTTCCAACTCTGGTTCTCCGATCTCGCCCAAGGCCGCGAAGGCGCTGCGCTCAGCTACCTCAAAAACGGCAAAGCCATCTTCGCCGCCTTCTACGACGAGAACGTCGAGATCGACAGCCTGTCCGATCTCAGCGAGCTCGCGCTCAGCGCCAACTGGCGACTTTGGGAGACCGACCTCGAAACAAGAACGGCCGCGCCGCTGGCTGGCGTGGACTGGCTCGCGGGCGGCTACGCCGTCGTACATGTGGATGGCCGGACGTTTCTGATGGTCCCGGGCGCGGACTACGCGCGGACGACCGTGCACGAGCTCGACCCGGATGGCGGGGCGCAGAAGCGCTTCGAGATCCCGGGCGATAGCTACCAGATTTTGAAGCTTCACTGAGCGTTCGCGCACGTGCTGCTCGACTCCAGAGTAGCGCCGCGCGCTAGTTCTTGGCTTGCTCAGCCATTCCTCGTCCAAATCAATCCTGCCAAAGCCAGGATTGACGATCGTGTCGTAGACGCTGCCAAAGCTCTCGGAAATCGATCTTCAAATAGCTTGACGGGGGCCGAGATCAAATATGACATATAGCGAATGACTCGCATCTTCAGTACGGAAGTGTCGTGCGCGGCGTGTACCGCTCGATCATGTTGAAAATGCCGAAAAATGGCGGCCCAGCGCTGTCGTTAGCGTTGCTGGTGCTCTCGGGCTGCGGGTCCAATACGGATTCGGGTACCGCCTCCGCCGGAACCTCGGGATCGCGCTACGCCGTTTCCACGGCCATGCTCGTCGGCGAGGACTACGTCGGCTACCTGGCGACTGTTCCCTCGATCGCGGCGGGCTCGAGCTTCGACCTCGATCACGCCTTGGAGATCGAACCTTCGTGGATCTTCGGCAAACCAGGTGCGCCGTACGTGTACGCCGCGTCACTCTTTTCGCCGACGATCGTTCGCTATGATCTCGACGCCGACGGCAATTTGGTTGAGGGCGATAAGGTCAGCTTCGCGAACTACGGACTGCAGAGCGCGTATCTGGCCCAGGCCGCCCCCATCTACTCCGACGACAAGTCCTACTTCATCGACGATTTGCAAGACCAAATCGTGATCTGGAATCCGCGCCTGATGACTGCGATCGGCACCATTGCGCTCGGCAACCAGAACGAGGGCAAGCTCCGGCCTGCGGCGGAGGGATCGCTCGTGATTCACGAGGGGCTGATCCTGGCCGCCACGCACTGGTCCGACCCGAATGACGATCCTAGCGTGTACGGCTCCCACGTCCGCCTCGTGGCGATCGATCCCAAAACCGACAAGATCGTGCAGTCCACGGACGATTCACGCTTGAGCTACGCGGTGCCGGCGGGCCGTGCTTCGGATGGTTCGCTGTACTATAGCCCCAACTCCTTCATCTCGTCCGAGACCGAAATCGGGCCGGGACACGGCTCGCCATCGCACGTGCTGCGCGTGGGTCCCCGAGCGACCGAATTCGATGCGAACTACGACTTGGATCTCGGTCCGCTCGTGGGCGGTCGTCCGGCGGGAGACTTCACGCTGTTGGACGACAAGACGGCGTTGATTCGCGCATGGCACCCCGAATTGGCTGATCCCATCACTCCTGAAACCTGGAAAGACGTGCTGTGGAACGAGGCGGGCTTCCTGTGGTGGCTTTGGCACGTGGGCGACGCGGAGGCGACGCAGATCGCAAACCAAAGCCCGGGGTCCCTGGCCGCCTCACCGTTCAGCCTCGACGGCAAAACCTACGTCGTGCGCAACGCCGAAGATGCCACATCGACTACACTGGACGAGATCGACGCGCAGGGAGAGTTTCATCCAACCTTCACCGGCCCCGGCCAATTCATCGGCCAGGGCGTCGTGCGCGTTCGCTGACCTGCTGGAATTGATTAATTGAAGATGACACGGACTCTCTCTCGTTCTATTTCGATCTCTCGTTCGCAGCTCTTTCCGTGTATCGCTACGTACGCACTAGCGCTCGCCACCGCGTGCAGCAGTGATCCCGCGGCGGGCTCGACGGAAGCGACGGCGGGTCCGCTGTACGTAACCGCAACGCGCGTTTTCAGCGCGGACGATTCGATCGGCTACCTGACGACGTTCCCCTCTCTGGCTGCTGGTACGCACGTGGACCTGTCGCGCGCGATCGAAATCGACGATGCCTGGGTCTTCGGCGAGGCCGATCCGTACTTCTACACGGCGACCATTTTCGATCCGGTGATTCAACGCTGGGAGCTCTCGAGTAATGGCGCGCTGGTGGCAGGGCCAAAGTTGAGCTTCGCCAATCAAGGCGTCGCTGGCACCTATACGGCGGCTGCGGTGCCGCTGTTCTCCAAGACCAAGTCCTACTTCGTGGACTCGGAGAGCCAGCAGGTCGTGATCTGGAACCCGAGCGACATGAGCTTCATCGGCACTATCCCGTTGAACCTCGAGCGCATGGCAGATTACACGCCGGAGATTGCGATCGCCCTCACGCCCGAGCGCCTGTTCGTGACTGTGCTGTGGAGCTCGTTGGCCAGTGGTTGGACGAAATACGGCTCGTCCACCAAGATCATCGCCATCGACCCCAAGACGGACCGCGTGCTCGCAACGACGGACGAGCCGCGCTGCGAGTCGCTGTCACCCGCCGGGGTGGCGTCAGACGAGAGCGCCTACTTCGCTCCTTGGGACTATCACAGCACGGTCCGCTCGGTATTCGGTGACGGTTTTGGCGCTCGCTCGTGCGCACTTCGCGTTGTCCCTCCCGCGACTTCGTACGACGCGGGCTATGACGTCGACCTGAGCGCGCTCGTGGGGGGCCGCCCGGCCGGCAGCATGCGCATGATTGGCAACGGCCAGGCGCTGCTCCACGTTTGGCATGAGGAACTGGCCGAAGCTACGCCCGAAAATTGGAGTGAGACACGCTTCCTGCCGGCCTACCTTTGGTATCGCTGGCAACTCGGCGAGCCATCGGCCGAGCCCCTGCCGGCTCAAGCGCCGACCAGCGAAGGCGGCGAGTGGATCAACCTCGACGACAAGACATACACCCTGAGCGCCAACAGCGAATACAGCGAAACCACCGTGGTCGAATTGAGCGACACGGGCGAACTCCGGCCCGGCGCGACGATCGACGGTTGGACGACGAACATCATCCGGGTGCGCTGACATTCATTGTTCACTGGCGTTGACCCGCACGCCGATCGATAGCTCGTGTGTCGGGGCTTACAGTCCTGCGCGCTTGGCGGCCATTTGAGCGATGATTGCCCAATCCAGCTCGCCCTGGCCGGTGGCGACCGCGCTCAGTAGTTGATCGCGAATGAGACTCGCGGTGGGCAACGGAACTTCGAGCTGATCGGCGGCGCTCAGCGCCAGCCGTAGATCTTTCAACCCGAGCTTGGCTTTGAACCCGGCGTGCACGTAGTTGCCCTTGGCCACCTGGTTCGCATAGTTCTCCAAGATCGATGAGCCTTGGCCGAATACGTTCTTGAACAGCTCGAAGAAAAGTTCTGGCGGCACACCCGCTTTGCGCGTCAGTGCGAAGGCCTCACCGAGCGACTCGATCATCGACGCGATGAACACGTTGCCGGTGAGCTTGACCAGATTGGCGACACTGGCCGTTTCGCCCATGCGCGTTACCCCGCGCCCGAGCGCTTCCAGCGCGGGCAGCGCGCGCTCCACGTCCGCTGATTTGCCGGCGGCCAGCACCCATAGCTTCTTGGCCACGGCGGCTTCAGGGCGGCCGAAGACCGGCGCCGCGACGTAACCACGCGCCGCCTCGGCGTGCGCGCCGGCGAGGCGATCCGAGAGCGCCACGGAGATCGTGCTGCAGGAAACGTGGACTGCGCTGGGCGGTAGCTCGGCGAGGATCCCGCTGCTGCCGAAGGTGACCGCTTCCACGGCGGTGTCGTCGGCCAGCATGGAAATGACGATTTCTGCCTCGCGCGCGGCCTCGGCGGGAGTCGCGGAGATGCGCGCGCCCGCCTCGTGGAGTGGTTGAGCTTTTTGATGCGAGCGATTGTAGACGAACAACTGATGGCCCTGCGCGAGCAGTGACTCTGCCATCGCGAAGCCCATCGAACCCAGACCAACGAATCCAAGTTTCATAGCCGTTTGTGTAAACGCGATCTTGGCCTTTGTCAGCCGGCAAAATCATCCAACGGGCCGCTGTTGCCGAGCGACAACAGTGTGAACAGCGCCACCCGCTTCCCCGCCACGCCCCCCAAAGCCAACCCCCAAAAAACACGCGAAGCTGGTAGACGCTGTTCACGATCGGCGGCTAAGTGCAGTGTGCGTGCCAGCGAGCTCATCCCGCCCGCCCGGCCACCGGAACCAGCCCGCGGATCAAGCCGATGCCTGCAAAGAAAACGAGCAAAACCAAAGCCTCCGCCGTGAAGGTCAAGATCGCAACCTTCAACGTGAACGGCATCTCCACCCGCTTATCGCATCTGCTCGAGTGGCTCGCCAAAGAGTCGCCGGATATCGTTTGTTTGCAAGAGCTGAAGGCGCTCGATACGAGCTTCCCGATCGTGGAGATCCGCGCCGCTGGTTATGGCGCGATCTGGCGAGGTCAGCGCTCTTGGAATGGCGTCGCCATCCTTGCCAAAGGTCAAGAGCCCGCGGAAGTCCTGCGCGCGCTGCCGGGTGATGTCGCAGATGATCAGAGCCGATATCTGGAAGCCGTGGTGGGCGGTATCACCGTGGGTTGCTTGTATTTGCCGAACGGTAATCCACAACCGGGACCGAAGTTTGCTTACAAGCTGAGCTGGTTCGAGCGCTTGATCGAACACGCGAAAGGGCTGTACGCGAGCGGCAAGCCCGTGGTGTTGGCCGGCGATTTCAATGTCGTGCCCACGGACTCGGACATTTACAACCCGCGTTCGTGGCTGAAGGATGCGCTGCTGCAGCCCGAAAGCCGAGCCTGTTACCAACGGCTACTCGCTCAAGGCTGGGTCGATTCGCTGCGTGCGCTGCACCCTGACCAGCGCATCTATACGTTCTGGGATTATTTCCGAAACCACTGGCAAACCAACTCTGGCCTTCGCATCGACCATCTGCTCTTGAATCCCGAGCTCGCGCCGCACCTGGCCGGCGCCGGCGTGGACTCTTGGGTGCGCGGGCTGGAAAAGGCTAGCGATCACGCGCCGACGTGGATCACGCTAACCTAACTAGCGGCAACGTCGCTCGTGGTTGAGGAGCTAAGTCGCCCCGCGGGGAGGAGCAAAGAGGCGCCGAGCGATCACGGCTGGCGTCGTGGCCATCCGAAAGTTGGCAATGATGCTCGGAAACCGGTCGATCTCGTAGGCTTCCAGTCTTTCGGTCGTAAAAATGATGGCAGCGACGATCATGCCGTCGACGTACGCGCCGGCCATGCCGAACACCGTCTCTATTTGATACTTTGCCACGAAGTCGCGAGCGGGGATGATGAACCTGCCCTGCGCGTCGAGCGCTGTTTTCGCGCTTTGCACGTAGAAGCGTTGATTGGTGCCGCCCATCATGCGCTTGGAATCGATCGGTCGGGCGTCATCGAGGCAAGCTAAATCCAGCTTCAAATCGGCAAGCAATTGGGCCAGCATCGGCGCGCCTTCCACCAGCTGCTTGCTCAAAAGCGGAATCGCCAGGTGGCCGCTGGAATACTCGCGCTGGTTCCAGTCCGCGGCAACGCCGGAGGTTCCCAAGAGCGACAGCACCGGAGTGGATGGCACGAGCAACTCGACCGCGCCGACCCGCTCTGCAAAGCGGAGGGCGATTTCCGCATCCAAGGCTGGCAGCCGCTCGAAGGGGACCACCGCAAACACGCGGGCCAAAACGACGGTCGTAAATTCCTTGAGCAATGCCGCAGAAAGGCCCTGCGCGGCGTCTGTCAGCCATTGGGCGCTGCTCGCTTCCGTTGAAATACGATCCCGGAAGGCGTTGATTTCCGGCCAACTTGCGGTGTGAAAAGAGGCCAAGTCACCTCTGGCTAACACCGAAGCGCGTCGATACCTAGCGCAACGTAGTTCGCGCTACCCACTTCGAATCGCTCCGCACAATGGGGCAGAATTGTAAGACGCTGATCTGCCCCATTGGCGAGCGCCGGGCTTTCAGACGCCGCTCGGAGCCTCGCGGTTCCAGGCGTTCTTCACCATTACTCGCGCTTGCTCTTGCACGTCGATGGGCATCAGCTCTCGGTCCTCGCGCAGCTCTTCAGTCACGATTTTCGGCAAAATGCGGTCGACATGCATGATCATTTTGGTCGTATCCTGATAGCCGCGCTCGGCGAGCGCCGCCGTTTCCGCGTCCCCCAGCGAGGTGGCCGTGGTGAAAAGCATGAGCCACGAAATGCCGAGATGACTGAAGTACGTGTGATCATCGCGAATGGCCTTCGCGGTCTTCGCGGAACGCACGGCGTCGATCAACCCCGCCGCAACCCCCGCGACCGCCGACACCGCATCTTTGACGGGTGCGGTGGTCTTTCCTCCGAGCGTCTTGATCCGCTCTTCGAGCACCGCTTGCTGACGCTTCAGGTTGCCCTCGAAAGCCGCGACGGCGGTCTTGGCGTCCTGGTGGCTCACGTCTTTCAGTTGTTCGACTTGGCGATGGATCGCTTGCAGGCCGTGTGTCACCAATGCGTGAACATCGCTCGTGTATGTCGTGAGGACTTCGTTCTTCTTGTCGTTTGCCATGTGCTCAATCGCCCTTTCTAGAGGATGGCGCTCTCACTGCAGGAAGCGATCCAGCGCGACCCGAAGCCCCCGCCACCGCCTGCGGGAGCTAGACAGCGCCTGACACAGCGTAGAAACCCAAGCCTCCAGGGCCAATCGATTTCAAAGCGTGCTGCGCATCTCCCGCACAGGCTCGCCTCACCGCGTCGTTCCGGCACGCTCACTCGCTATGGCCCGGCCAGCGCTTCCTTCATGATGCTGTCGTCCACCAGCGGTGCGAGCTGCGCGCGCGTGCGCGGCGTGCGGCCGGTTTGGGCCGCGACCCAGACATCCTCTTCCACCAAAATATCGAGAATGTCCGGCACCAATGTGCCGAGCCATTGCTCGTTGTGCCAAACCTTGTCCAAGAGCGCGGCGTCCATGTTCAAGGCCTTCGTCACGCGCGGCTTGGCCAGGGCCGGCTGTTCACGGAACTGCCGCTGTGCCTCAATCAGCGCCCGCACGAAAGCCACGATTGCGCGCCGCTTTTCCGGCTTGGCCAGCGTCTCTGCGGTCGAATGCAAGTTGACGATTTCGCGGTATACGGAGCGATCTTGAAACTCGATCGCGTCGCTGCCAATGCGATCCATCGCCACCTGCGGCGCGGGCTCCCACAGCGCGACGGCCGCCACCGTGCTGTTCGCGAGCAAGGTCGGCAGCGTATCAGCGGTCCCCGAGCGGACAGTCAGATCCTTGTCCGTCAGCCCGACCGTGCGCAGCATCTGATCCACGTAGTACGCGGCCGACGTATTCGGGATCGTCGCGATCGACTTGCCCTTCAGATCGGCAAGCTGAGTCACGCCGGCCGCACGACTGGCGACGATCCGATAAAAGGTCTCGGTGACCGTAAAGACGATGCGCAGGTTCGGGTGATCCACCGATTGCCGCAGCGACTGCGTCTCGGCGTTGCTGCCCAAGTCCACCGTGCTGTCACTCAGCAACGTGACGATCCCACCCGCACCGACACTGGCCGTCCCCGAGTAAAAGCTCTCCGCCGCAACCAGCACTGGCGTAAATTCGATCGACGCAGTGTCACTCGTGATCTTGAGCACGGGCAAGGGGGCCATCCCCGCGGCTCCCGCGGCCGCTCCGCCACTCCCGCCAATCCCGCCACTGCCAGCAGCAACTCCGCCCAAACCGGCGCTGCCGGCCAGGCCCAACGCTCCGCTCGCCATCTCGCCTCCCGTCGCTAGATCGGCGGTTCCCCCGTTCCCGCCGCCGCCTAAAGTTCCACCGGAGGATGCGCCGCTCAGGCTCGTGCCCGCGCCGGCCAGACTCGCGGTCCCGCTCGAACCGCCACCGCCGAACGCGCGGCTGCCCGCGCCGCCGCCTTGACCTGCACCGCCGATCGCGGGGGAGCTCGAGCCTCCGTCGCAGGACACGAGTCCGAGGGCGCCACAGAGCAGCAGTACTTTCGAATTTCTCATCACCACCAGATCCACCTTCACGCTGACGTATACCGGCGCGCGGGCGCCGTCACTCGTTCGCACACTCAGCTGGCCGTTCGAGTGTGCAATTCATTAGCGCTCTGCTCAGTCCTTGAAATCGAGAGGCACACGCGCCGGAGCGGGTGAGTTTATTCACACCTGGACACACGCTCCCAAATTGCGCGGCGTACTCGCTGCCGCGCTTGGATCAGCGAGAGGGGGGCGATCGCGATCCAGCGCCGCAGCTCGCGGCTCGGATTTTCTTCCGACCCTCGACGCCGAAGGCCATGACGTGCCGTGACGCGATCGGTGACCATCAAAACCCCTGCTCAGCGCGTGAAGATCAGGGTTCGAACTCGAACCCTGATTGGCGCTGACAAAGCCACGCTGCGCGAGCGCACGGGGAGGAAGAGGGTTCAAAAACCTTGGATTTTCTAGTCGATTTGCGCGCAGCGAGCCCATTCGGGAGCCGTTCCACGATCGCGGAGCGTTGGTCCTCGATGATGACCGCAAGGCGCTGAGCGGGTCGTCAGCCCGGTGCTTACGCGGGCAATTTTTTCCTCCGTCGATCGAGTCACGTACCCCGTGGTCGGCACAGCGGCCTGAGCTCGCCCACGTCCCGCAGCAGCGATCGCGGCAACACCTCGAGGGGTGAATTTAATCACATCTGTACGCTTGCTCCCGAATCGGTATTGCAGGCAACCGATGATAATTTCGTCACGCGCACCGCGAGCAGCTCGACACGCATGATTTGGTTTTCAGTCGTGCGGTCGCTTTGCACTACAGCGTCTGAAATCTCAGTCGACGCAATTTGCGCGTGCGATTCCCTATGTTAAACGAACCTCGAGGTTAACAATCATGTTCGTACGTCGCTTGCCCGCCATCGCTTTGCTCGCGTGTCTGCCGCTCGTCCTCGCCAATTGCAGCTCGGATAGTTCGGGCACTCCCGGCGGTGCAGGTTCAACGTCCACTGCCGGTCAAGCCGGTGTCGTTGGCGTCGCGGGTCAGGCAAATGTCGCGGGCAGCGGCACCGCTGGTTCGGCCCCCATTGCGGGTGCCGGCAACACGGCTGGCGCGAGCGCGGGCGCGGCGCCGATTGCAGGCAGCAGCAGCGGTGGCGCTAGCGGGGGTAGTGGCGGTGCCAGCGGCGGAACGACGAGCGGTGGTTCGGGCGGTGGGAGCAGCGCGGGCGCGGCCGGCAAGGCGGGCGGCGGCAGCGGCGGCGGGTCGACGGGTGGTTCATTCACGCTCACCAGCCCAGACCAGGCAGAGGGCGCTCATTTCTCGAAAGACTTCACCTGCGACGCGATGAACGGAACCTTCGGTGCAGGGGTGAATCCGGAACTCGATTGGGCTGGCGTTCCCGCAGGAACGAAGTCGTTCGTCCTCACCTTCATCGACACCAAGATCGGCGAGGCCAATGCCATGGGGCAGCATTGGGCCGCGTGGGATATCCCCGCAACGGCCATGAAGCTTCCCAAGGGAACCACGATGCTGACGGGCGACCTCGCTGGTGGGAAGCAGAGTAACAAGTATCTCGCCCCGTGCCCGAGCGGCGATGATACGTACGAATTCGCTCTCTACGCCCTGTCGACCGCCACGCTGGGAGTCAGCGGAGCCGAAGGTACCGGAACTTCGAACTCCCCCGGCGTCGCCAAGGTAATCGCGGCCTTGAAGACCGTCACGCCCCTCGGAAAAGCGACGCTGCACGGCACGTCGAGCGCTAAGGGCAAATAGGTCTCCGTTCGGCGGAGTCACCTCGAAAAACGCGGAGTCGGCAGCTAGCCGGCCCGCGTTTTTCATTTTTGTTCGGACCCACACTCGGCGCCGATGATGCAGGCTGCGGCCGGAAAAGGCTCTCCGCGTGTATGGTTAGGTCGGGCCAAATCGGATCACCTACGTCAGTGGCTCACGCCGAATTCGGACCGGGTACCGCCACCGCGCAGTTCGGATCTTCGTTCTTCACGGAGTTCACGAGCGTGGATACAGGTACGAGCTCGAGCGTCGCGTCGGGCTCGAGCATGTCGCGGTATCGAGCCTTCGGCTCTAGCCAGGCCGCCCGCATCGCCTCGGGTAGAATCACCGGCATGCGGTCGTGCACCTGCCCGGCAACGCCGCGAGGCGTGGTCGTGAGGATTGCGCACGCAGGCGCGGTCTCGCCGTTCTTCATCTGAGCGTTGTCCCAGATCCCCGCGAACGCGAACGGCTTGCCATCTGGGCGGCGGATTAGATACGGCTGCTTGAGCGGCTTCTTCGCCTCGGGATCGCCGATCAGCTTCCACTCGTAGAAGCCATCGGCCAGAATGAGACAGCGGCGGCCGTGGATTGAGTCACGGTAGAATGGCGCATTCAGTGACTCAACGCGCACGTTGAAGCCGCCCGCGCGCGGGTTCGGCAGCGTCAGGCCCCAGCGCAAAAGTTCCAGATGATGAGGCTCGCGGATGACGGCGATCGGCTGTGTCGGCGCGATGTTGAAGCGCGGGACGAGCGGCAGTTGCTCGCCATGGATGTCGAAGGTCTCCCACAGTTCGTCGCCGGGGGTGCTGAGCTTGTAGCGACCGCACATCGCGAGGTTCTAGCGCATTCCGCTGCCAGGCAAGTCAACATCGCTGCTAGGGGCGCGGCGGATGCCCGCGACCCGTCGCCCCAGAGGCCGAATCGTGGCAGCGAGCGCAGGCCCGGATCAGGGTCCGGAACTAGGAGGGGAGAACCCGATCGACTCACGAGCGGACAGTGCGGAGCCCAAGTTGCAATACTGCCACGCGGCGTTACTTAGAATTGGTCCTCTCCGGCGCTCCGGGGCGCGTGCTGAGCATCCTCGCCAATTTGCCACGTTGAACGCTGCTCGCGACGGGCCATCTTCAGCTCATGAGCCGCGAGCAAACTATCGGTGGGTGGGTGGACGCGATCGAAGCGCACAATTTTGGAAAGGCGGATGCATGGCAAGTGCGCGTCGAAATGGACGGGCCGCAGCTAGTCGAGCAGGCCGTTAAACGGCTAAGTGTGATCGGAGCGACGATCGGTCCGCATGGCGGCCCGCTGAAGTACATCGCAACGTTCCCGGGCTCGAGCGCGCGTGAGGTGGCACGCATTCTCGTCGAGCAAGGCGCACGTCTCTGCTCGGATCAGATCATGTCGTAGGGCCGGGTCCCGTGACTCTTTCACCTTCAGCCAGCGGCGCTGCCGCCTGCCGCATCTGCGTCTTCGCTCTCGATCGCGTGGAAGAACTCCTCCCTTCCGAAGGGCTTGGTTACGTGCCGGTAGAAAGTCACGCCCGCGGCTTGGGCGCCTGCCTCGGCGACACTTCGAGGTAGCCCAGACACGGCGACAAGGCGGCAGCCTTCGAGCCCCGGAATTGCGCGCAACTGCTGAGCCAAGATAAACCCAGAGTCGCCTCCGAGATGGAGGTCGACGACCGCAACTTCGGGGCGGAACTCATCTGCGGCCGCCAGCGCGCTCTGCGCATCGTAAGCGACGCGCGCGCCGTGCCCCCGCATTTCGGCGTACATGCGGGTCAGCTCCGCCGCGTCTTCGTTGTCGTCTACGATGAGCACGCGCCGTGGGTTGCTCGCCGGGTCCGTAGTTAAGCTTTTCATGGGGCGCAACGTAAGACTGGCGCCCGAGTTTGCTCGTCTGGGTTCCGTCATATCGCACGACGGGATGGTGATGGCGAGTTCATCGGTCATCGGCCTCGCTTTGGCGCAATTCAGCCGCTGAAACAATTTCCGGGAAGGTACGGTGCATTCACACCGTACGACGCAAACGGTTCCGCTCGAGCCAGAACCAGCCTGGGTTATCGAGTCAGCGCAGGACGGAGCACTTCTGCCAGTGCGGTCATGCCCCTGGTCGCCTTAGACGGGGCACGATGCCGGTTGGTGTCGGGCTCGGTCGGTGGCTGCAATTTTGCCCGGTGACAAAGGTCGCATCTTCCGAGTCGGCGCTTAATCGGAGGGGAATCGGGCCGTTCTCTGCCCGAATGCGCCAGGTCATCTACTCGAGCGCGGCCGTGGAGCCGTTCAGCGATTCCGCACTCACCGAGTTGCTGGCGGCGGCCCGCGTCAACAATGGCAGACTCGGAGTGACCGGCATGCTGCTCTATCATGACGGCTCGTTCCTTCAAGCCCTGGAGGGCAACGAGGACGTTCTCGAGAATTTGTACGAAAAGATTGGCAAAGACAAGCGCCACCATCGCTTGGTCGTCTTGCTCCGACGCAACGTGGAAAGTCGTCACTTCGAGCAGTGGCAGATGGGCTTCGCGGCGACGAAGGCCCTGCCCAAGAACATGCCAGGCTTCTCCGACTACCTGCGGTTACGAGGGGATCCGGTTGAAGGTGCCAACGCAGCAGCCCGCCTGCTCGCCGCCTTCCGTGATGGACGCTTCCGCAGTTACGTGCAGGTTTGAGCTCATTGCAAATAGCGGCAGGGGGAGGACGCGCAAGCTTGGCGAGGGCCCGCTCCGCGCCGCCGCGACGCCACCTGCAGCTCGAGCCGCGGCGTAAACCCAGTTGTCGACGCGCGTCGGATCGCCCCCCGGATTGAACCGCCGAGGGCCAGGTGGATGAAGGCCGTTGAAACGGACCACGGCCGTATGACTGCCCGTGTTCCGTTCCTGCAGTGCGGCCGGCGTCACCCGATTTCAGCGCGACGCACACAGGCTGATCCATGCAGGTCAGAGCCAAGCGTTGCTATTGGGGTATGCCCTTGTTCGTGGCGCCGGGCGCGGTTGCTTGCTCGGGTGAACCGCGCCACGGCGTGCCGCGGAGCGAGCAGGAGAGCCGCGCTGCCGAGCAGCCGACCGCACGGGGAGCGGTGCTCACGCAGCACAATGACAATGGTCGTACCGGCGCAACGCTCGCGGAGACCACGCTCAATACGTCGAATGTGAACGTGAAGCGTTTCGGCAAGCGCGTCTTCAACCAGCGGGTGTTTCTGGCGTGGGCGACCAACGACGGAGCGCTCCGCGTTGCACGCTACAACTCTGGAAGAGATCAGCGTCTACGGATTGTTGTAGCGCTCCTTCGGGCTACGCGACGGCCCGCGCTCGCCGCGCCCGCTATCCAAAAATCTCGCTCGTGATCAAGACGAAGCGTGGCCGTGCGCGGGGCAAGCAGCGTCCGTGCAGCGCCCGGTGAAACGGAGGCGATTGTTGGCCAACGCCCGGTACGATAGATCGAGCAACTGTGTCACGAGCGGCAGCCGGGACAGCGAGACGGGTGAGCCAAGCCGACGGCCGCGTACATGGGAAATCTGCCACGTTTGCGCCGTGCGGCCCAGGCGCCACGCTTCGGCACATGAAACTGTATTACTCGCCCGGTGCCTGTAGCCTTGCCAGCCACATCGTCCTCCACGAGGCCAAGCTCGAGAGTAACCTGGTCAGGGTCGATCTCAAATCGAAGCAGACGGAAGCGGGTGACGACTTCCGTAAAATAAACCCCAAGGGTTACGTGCCGGCGCTCGAGCTGGATGACGGCGACTTGCTCACGGAGAACATCGCTATCTTGCAATACCTCGCGAGCCTAAGACCGGAGTTGCTGCCCCAAACGGGCAAGCCAAAATGGCACGCGCTCGAAACGCTGGCCTTCGTCTCGACGGAGCTGCACAAGGCATTCAAGCCCCTATTCGATCCGACCAGCTCACAAGAGCTGAAACAGAAGGCGAAAGACTTACTCGCGCAGCGGCTCCAATTGCTCGCGCCGCTCCTCGAGCAGCGAAAGTTCATCGTGGGCGAGCAATTCACGGTGGTCGACGCCTACTTGTTCGTGATGCTGACTTGGGCTCGCAAACAAGGGGTGACGGTGCCCGCCGAGCTAGAACGCTATGCCGACGCGCTGGGCGAGCGCCCGTCGGTGAAAGAGGCCCTGGCCATGGAGGCGGCGGCGAAACCAGGGTGACGCCGAGGGCCATCGAGCAAGCCATCCTCGAGCTCCTCGAACAACGGCGGCCCAAGTCGGCATGCCCGTCCGAGGTGGCTCGGGTGATAGACGAGCAGCACTGGCGAAAGTACATGCAGCTCGTGCGTAGCGCGGCGGCGCGCCTCGCAAAGCGCGGGCGGATCGACGTGGTTCAACGCGGCAAGAAGGTGGACCTTGGCGTGGCGCGCGGACCGATCCGGCTGCGATTGGCGGCTGCAGTCGACGTCTATCGCCGGACCGACTTCCGCAAGCACGCCGCCCGCTACCGAATTGGTCGTGGCGAGCAAGGGGTACTCAGCGCCGAACCGTACAAGAGCGAGCTGCTCCCGATCTGGCGCTTCAAGACCGAAGCCATCGCCAAGCTGTCTTCGCGAGCGCTCTATGCCGCGTTCATCACTTATCGGGACGCGGGGGACTTCGTCGGCATGGATATGGCGCGTAAGTTCGTGCAAATGGGCTACACCCGCGCCCGTCGTTACGCGAACCACCGAGACGGGCGGAAGTACGACGAGCAGGGCAGCGTCACGGCGCGTCAGCCGGACCCCGAAAAGGCGCGCGCCGCCGCTGTCTTTCAACGCGTTTGGAAGAAGATCGAAGCCGATGCTCGCTATCGGCGGGCGCGAGCGGCGTGGCCCAAGTAAGCCGAGACGCCCAGGCGAGGCAGCGCTGCGCTCACTCAGCCGCCGAAGCAAAGGTTGAACAACTGTTGAACAGACAACCGACTAGTGCGCTCGTTTGCGAGCCAATCACCGAGCCGCACTCCTTGGTCGCAGAGCGCGCACTGACTCGCGCAGCTGTTCACTGAGTCAGCCGAAAGTCTCGCCGTCGTAGCCCCAAAGGTAGCCTTCGGCATCGGCAAACTCGATGTAGATCCGGTTCCTCGCCACGCCGAGGCCAGCGCTCAACCGCTCGCAGAGTTCGGCGGACAGCCGCTGCGTGAGTTCGCTCGTGAAGCGCCCGACGTTCTTGAGCTCGACATAACAGGCTGGATTGGTGCTGCCGCCAAACGTCATCAACGACGGGTGTTCGATGGCCGTCATCACATAAGACTCCGGCTTCCCGAGCCGGTCGGCGCAGAGCTGGGAGAGATCAGCGAGCAGTTTGCCGTGCTCACTAGCGGGCGGAACCGAAGTCGTGATTTTGAGGAGCGGCATGGCCAACCAATAACAGTTTCAAGAGGAACAGGACACGCGTCCGCGCGATCGAGCGCGCTATCAATTGGGTAGCGCACCGCACCGCCCCGCAAAATCAGCCACCTACAATCATTGCCCTTTGCTCCCGATCCGACGCCAAACGTACCAGGCTTCCGCGCCGAAGCCGAGCCCAGCGAGGTCCGTCAGCTGCGAGCTAGGCAGCCGGCCATATCCGGATTGAGGATGGTGAATCCGTGCCCTCCGGTCGAGAGCTCACACCAGGCGCGCCCTCGTCAAAATAGGTAATGGCGATCCGGTCGTCGAGGACAATCACCTCCTGTACACCGTTGCCCACGCAAAACTGGTCGCGCGGCGTGTTGCGGCGCTTCGTCAGGGACGCCGTTCGTGCGGCCTCCCTGCGGGCCAATAGTACGCAAGGTGGGTAACCGGGCCTCCGTAGAAGGTGCCGGCGGTACGGGTGAGCACCTCACCTCCCCGCGCATCATAGAAGGTGCAGCAAGGGAGCTCGGCAAGGGTTTCGAGATAGAGCGGCGCGTGCTCGGGGCCACGCAGGGTCGTGCAGGCAAGGTCCCAAAGCTTGCCACCGATCCCGGCGCAGCGGTGAGTTGGAAGGACGTGGACAACATAGATCTCGACACCCCCGGGAATGTTTTGCTGACGCGGTGGACCACCGCCGATGAAACCAACCACTTGGTCCGCGACCGTAGCGACCACGTCGACTCGGTTTGCCTTCTGCAGTAACTCCGCCCATTTCTCGGTACGTCGATCGAGGTCCGACGTTGGCCATTCGCGCGCGAGCGGCGCCAAAGAATCCTCAGCAGACGCGATGTGAACGCGAGCAATACCCTCGGCGTCCGATTGACGAGCGCGACGAATGACTGCTCGACCGAGGCTCAACGTTCGCATCCTGGTACCCCGACCGCCCATCATATCAGGCTTAAGCTGCACGGGTCGGGCGCAGCGAGATCCGCGTCTGGTTCGAGCCGATGTTGGCCGGCGCCTAGGACGCACCTTTTCGTTGCTCGAGGAGGTGGACATTGTAACCGACCCCTCGCCAGGGACCGTTGGACAGCTCGAGGAGAGGAATGCCGCAAAGACGGCACGGGCGGGCGAGGTGCTGTTCGCACCAACGAGGACAATCGTCTTCCGGACGAAATGGAGACGGAAAGAAGAAGGGAACCCCCAAGTAGCTCGCGACAGCGTTTCCAACCGCGACCGGCAGCATCTTCACTTATCCGGCGGTCTACGTTTGGAACCAGAATCGGCTCGCCGCTTCGGGCGGCCCGGCTGCATTCGCGGCCATCAACCCCGTTTGGGGCACGACCGCGCGCGCCGCGCAGACCATTCCGCCCGTCCCCTGATCATGGGCAACTATCGAGCCAATCCCTTTCGCTCGAAGGTCCGCGGTGTGGCGCAGACTTGCGAGCGATGGTGAAGCCGAGCCTCGCCACTCGGTAACCCTTGGCGCGCTGACACCTCGTGTTCGTCCAAGAGTCGCACTCGCGTCAGCCTCGGACCAGGCGCTCGTATTGCGGTACGCTGCAACCATGTCCTCGAACCATGGATCCGTCGCCGCCGTCGCGCGGCTGCTCCGAGAGATCGAAGCACTGTTGAAGCATCCGAGCGTGACCATCGAGCTCGGTCATCGCGGCGTCAACGCGAGCATCATGATGCTCGCCATCCAGGGCTTGACCGCCTACGTCGAGGGCAATCGAAGGCAGGCCCATGAGGACTTCTCGACGGTGGCCGAGGAGATCCGGGCTCGTCTCGACCGGCCCGGTTGAGTGAGCCCAGCCGGGCGACGGCGTTGCCGATGACGAGTGACGTTCGATCGCGAACCGTCAGCGAGCAAGGCGCACTCCACGCGAGCTTTGCACCGAACCGTGAGCGCTTGGCCCGCTTACCAACCCAACATCAGTCACAAATGTCGCGCAACTCGTCACTGCTGCCGACCGATCAGCGCCCAGACTGGAGGGCCGAAAGGAACGGTGATAAGTCATGAGCGTGCAGCAAGCGCTCGACCCTGCCCGTTGGGGTGGCAATGCCATGCCCGGCCAAGACGAGCTCCCGTGCTCCGACGGTGAGCCGATGGAGACGCTGTTTCACGACGCTCAAGATGCGCTCCTGAAAGACACGCTGCTCGACGCTTGGGCAGGGCGAAGTGACTTTTTCGTCGGCGGAAACTGCTTTGTGTACTTTAGCGCGCACCAGATCCGCAGCAATGATTTCCGCGGTCCCGACGTCATGGTCGTGCTCGACGTCGACGGCACCAAAGAGCGCAAGAGCTGGGTCGCGTGGGAAGAGGGCGGCCGCCTTCCGGACGTGGTGATTGAAGTGACGTCTCCCAGCACCGCTCACGTCGACCGTGGCGAGAAGATGCGTATCTACTCGCAGATTTGGCGCACGAGCGCCTACTTCATCTTCGACCCGGACAGCCAGCTGCTCGAAGGCTTCGGCCGCGATGCCACCGGCCGCAATTACACACCGCTCGTGGCGGACGAAAACGGTGACTTCGAGGTGGCGGCTTTGGGTCTGAAGCTGGGCCTTCGACAGACCGCCTACCGTCGCTTCGAGCAGCGCTTCGTGCGGTGGCTCGACCGCTCTGGCCAAGCACTGCCCACCGCGCAAGAGCGCCCGAATGCCGAACGCGTCCGCGCGGATGCCGAGCGCGCCCGCGCGGATGCCGAACGCGCCCATGCCGAGGAACTCCAAGCCAGGCTTCGCGCGCTGGAAAGCAAATAGGCCGTCGAGCGTTGGAACATCCGCATCCGTAGCCGGCTCGGGCGCCTAGAAGTGTGCCCCCGCGGTCGACGGGGTGTAAACGCAGAAGCCGTTCAAGTGTAGCGTGCCGCTCGCATCGCGACTGAGCGAGCTCGGCGTAAGGTTGGTGAACGCTGAGGTGGCGGCCGACTTGACGTTGCCTGTGTCCGTGCCGCCGGCCTGTTCCCACTCGCCGTTGGCGACGGTATTGGTGATATTGGCTCCGCCATACTCCTGGAACGCGACGTTGCGGTCGTTGTTGACCGACGTGCAGTTCTGAACCGTGGCGACCCCTTGGTTGTGATTCTGATCGAGCCCCTTGGCGAGGTTGTCGAAGGCAACGCAGTTTTTGAGCACGTGCGCGGCGCCGCCCGTCTGATCACTGCCCACCTTGAAGCCGTTGCCGTTCCCAGACGTTGCACCTTGATGGTATCCGTTGTGGTACGCGACCGAGTTCTCGATGGTCACGGCGTTCGTGCCTGCTTTGGTCTTTGGGAAGGTGTCCCAGCCGTCGTCCGAGTTGTCGTGGGCAACGCAGCCGAAGAACCTGTTTCCCGGACCGATGTTGATCTTGGACGCGAAGCCGTCCGCATTCCCGCCGCTGGCTTTGGTGTCGTAATTGTCGTGCGAGTCGCAATTGATGATCAGATTTTGAGCGGGGTGAGGCGGAGTCTCTGCCTCCGGACCCGAGATCTGCAGGCCGCTGTCGAAGCACTCGTAAAACTCGCAGCGATCGATGGTGTTGCTGTCGCCCGTGATGTGGATCCCGTTGTCTGCCGCGCGCGCAAAGGTGAGGCCACAAATGGTGTTCGAGCTGCCCGAGATATCGAGCCCATAGCCGCTGTCGTTTCCAGTAGTCGCCTGATAATCGAGGATCGTCTTCCCCGCCGGGCCAAAGATATTCACATTGCTCGCGCTCAGCTTGTAAGACTTGCCGGACAGCAAATAAGTGCCCGCCGCGATCGAGATCACATCGCCCGCTTTGGCGCTCTTCAACGCCGTATCGAGCTGCGTAGCCGTCGTGACCGTGACCGTGGGCGTGAGTCCGGCGCCGCACGCCTTCGACGAGCCACCGCCGGTTCCGGCTGAACCCCCTGTTGCGGCCGAGCCTCCCGTCGCGGTCGAGCCTCCCGTCGCGGTCGAGCCTCCCGTCGCGGTCGAGCCTCCCGTCGCGGTCGAGCCTCCCGTCGCGGT
>Ga0247778_1000299_pt1 | contig 77865 bp, 80 predicted proteins | sample UWRJL049202B5_FD_179939 | JGI IMG/M metagenome (GOLD analysis project Ga0247778, IMG submission 179939) | Plant litter microbial communities from Arlington Agricultural Research Station in Wisconsin, United States - UWRJ-L049-202B-5 | ecosystem: Environmental > Terrestrial > Plant litter >... | reverse complement strand
AGAATACAAAAAAAAAAAAAGGACAGACGATTACAAGGGGACTCGGGACAATGTGATTGCATGGTTCTCGGGTTATTGCCCTGAACATACGCCTTAGAAAAGAGAGGGAGCTGGATGGTAGACCCGAGTTATATTGAGACTATATATCTATCAAATCGTTCTATGTCAGAGCAAATGCCATATATACCGTCAGTATAAACCCAGCTGGGAAAAATGATAAAACTGCACTTCCTACTGGACCTGCAAAGCTAAAACCGATCAAAATGAGATGGCCACCCTCGTCTATTATGATGTTGCTGGGACTAAAATCGCTGTGGCTAAATCTAACAAAATGAACCCGATCGAGTATTTGTTTGATGTCATCAGCTCACAATTATAATTCAAGTGGTGAAAAGGCCAAATAATAAGAAGAGTATACCGCATCCCTTCTAATAGCGGTTTGAACTCAATAGTGAGGAAAAAGAATCTTGTATTAGTTATCCTTTTTACGGAAAGAGAGATCTTGCATTTATATGCAAGATCTCAGGAAACTAGCTAAATCACATGATCAAGCCCATCACCTGATCACCCACTACAGTGGTTTGAGTTTGGAGACCTTTTTATTCGAGGAGAGTTGTGAGAGTGTACGTTGAGAGAAAGCTGGGCACTAATTGGTCAATTGCTGTATTTATGTAAGCTAGAGAAGCCTGAAATCTGGGCTGTTGAGCGCTAATGGCCACAGCTGAGTCCCGAATGTTATAGGGCATTTTGGCGAAGACTTGCCCGATTAACCCTAGCCTTGTCACACTGAACGCCGCTACTAAACCTAAACCGGCTTCCTATAGGTAAATAACCATGTTCTTTGCTTGCTCAATATATCGCCACCTTATATATTACAGTGGGAGTATGTCGTCTTCATTTTTTCTGTACACCTTAAAGATGTCTCGACCAAAGACCTCAGAATACACACTCCTTGGCGATACCGTGCCCCCACAATCTCTCCACTCGTGTTTGAAGCACCCTGCGCCGTTAAAGTATTTGATCAATGCACTGTGCTTCTTACTAGTCGCGGGAGTGAGTTTCTCCATCGGCAGACATACAGCACCAGCCAGAAACTTCGAATTGGAGATACCTCGTACGCCTAGCAAATCTACGTTTGTATTTTCAAAAGCTAATGATTCAATAGTTGCTAGTGAAGATCGCACCTTCATTTATAATCGCACATTCGCTGAAGGCACAGTGCGTTCAGCAAAAGCATGGAACTCCCTCTTTCCCGCTGAAAATGGATATTTCACCCACCCCTCCATAGCGCCAGAACGCTCAACCCTTTCGATATACCACAATCTGCACTGCTTGGTAGGTCCTTCATTCCTTTCGTGCTCGTTAATTAGCTGATGATCTAAAGAACGGGATACGGGAAAGTTATTGGAAAGTCTATGAATTTGCTGTTGCGGGTACGAAGTTGAATGAGACTGAGCTGCCGATGATGAGTTCACCGCCGCATGTACGGCACTGTCTAGATCTGCTTCGACAGAGTCTCATGTGTTATCCCGATACGACCGTTGAAAAGAAAGATGAAGAGGCGGGAGGCGTTCATGGATTTGGAACCATGCACAACTGTAAAAAGTGGGATGAGCTGCTCGAATGGACGGCTGCGGTGCAAAAGACTGCAAGGGTTCATGGGGAGGGACAGGGGTAGCTTGAAGATCTTGAGGTACAGCCATGTTAACTTTGAATTCAAGTTTATTCGTCTCTATGTAGCTCAACGTCCGGGAAATCAGTCCGGAGCGGATTCTCCAACTCCTCCATCTCCTCATCTCCCACAACTCTGTCCTCAAGACTTTCTATCAACATATCCCAATCCACGCAGCTCCGAAGTGGCCTTTCTGGTCTCAAGAGCGGCCCTGACAATCCTGCTCGCCATTTAAATGTTGTCAAAGTCTCTAAATCTGGGCGACACATCGCCCTCGCCCTAAGCAGCTCAATACAATGATCGGCATGGACTTGCAAATCACGTAACTCTTGTCCCTTGGCTTCTGGGTGATAGTATTCTCGGTAATTTGCTCTGCGGAGTAGTTTCCGTACGTTTGTTAGTTAATTCCGAGGGCAAGTAGGTAGCTCCAACTTACGATGCAGTGCAATTCGTGGAAGACGCCGAGCCAAGCCAGATTTCCGCCATGTGGGAGCGAGATCGAGGTTGTTGATTGGCGATCAAGCTCAGAGTCGATCACTCGCAGACTCATATTACTCAAGAGTTTGCTCCAGGCATCATCAACTGAAGGATCGGGTTGCCCTATGAAAGGAGTGTCCCTCATGAGTGGAAATCTCACAGGTGCGTATTTGATTCGCAGGTTTGGAAGAGCTGTTGTGAATGACTTTCAGCACTGTAGCGCGAAGTGTCGGTTATGACTTACCATTTCGTCTCCTCTCTGATTCTGGAAGATGGAAGCTTAGAATGATTATAATGCTAGCAGTCGTGTAGAAAATAATTAGAATGCCATGTAAAGCCCAATTACTTTTCCGGGAAGTGCTTTTGATGGGTTTTTGGCCTTCACTTTCGAAGTGTTTAGAGGGCAAGAAAGGGATCTGTTCTTCCAATTCACCCATTCTCTCTGCGGGCAGATACTTTTGCTTCAGAAGCAGTGGGAAGTGAGCGATTTACAGTGGTAATTGCTGGAATCTGTATTTTTAGATCGCGTATACTTGCTCCCAAGGAAGTCACACTCTCATGATGTTCACACCTAACGAGGGGTAACGGCATCAACCGAGAATCCAGTATTCGCCACCCACGTCCAGCCTCTCGATAGATTAATTGCATATGTAGATCTCGGGCAGTAAATGAGGGAGAAAATTACTCCGCTACATCTCATGATTATTGCAGGAATGCTGCTTTTGGGTCATGCACTGCACTCCTTCGGCCCTCATGTATTGGTCTGGGTTCTGGAGGTACCTTCCAATTCAGGACTTCATGGTTGTGAGCTCTCTGATGGCGCAGATTTCTACTTACAATGTCTGATGAGATACAGATGGGAAATTTACATACTCGTGTGGAAGATAAGTAGCGTATACCTTGAAGTTCCTTCTTGATCGATTTTTGGAAGGCATATTGAGATTACAATCACTTTCAATTGCAAGCGGGGTACACAAAACTGAATTTTCTTCCATACAAACTATCTCAACGAGAAGATGCGTCTATTCACTATACTTCTTCTCGCCACTGGAGTTCTTGCAGCGGCAATGCCAGCTAAACGCCATCCCGGTAGAGCTTCATCGATTCTGTAGATAGCACTCACTAACACCCTCTCCTCGCAGACTCCGATGATGCCTTTGTATACCCTGACGAGAAACTTTATTCCGAAGAATACAAAAGAGGTGCGTTCAGTCAACGTAAGCTTGATTTCATTGCTAATGAAATTTCCACGACAGATACCGATGATGCTTTCGTGTACCCCGACGAAAAGCTTTATTCTGAGGAGTATTAGGGAGCAATTGATTGCAAGTCTCACAAAGGAATGATGTCTATAAGGGGTCTGAGAAAATGGAGATGTGTAGTGAATTTTGCAGAGTTCATTGACGCTTTAGAAAGTCTCAGGACTTTTCAAAAATTCTGTGCAGAGCTTTTGGAAATTTTGGCTTTCACTATCTTCTGTTCTGATAGTTCTCGGATCTTCTACCGTACTTGAGCTGGACATACTAAACGCAGTAACACTCTTTGAAATGCAAATTTAATCATATCGAATGCCGAAAGGTATTTAATCGGTTAATAGCTCTCATGTTATTTTCAAATCCTATTCAGAAACTTTATGTTGCATGCAGAACTGCTGCAATGCTACATTGCAAAGCTTTAAGAGGGAAATTGACGCAAACACAATTTGAGATATACTGTTGCATTTTGCGGACTGACTGATACTAAGCCTTGCTGTTCCCGGGGATGGACGACATTTGGTCATACAGTGAGGTTGGTAATGTTTGCTACATCCGACATGCGGCAGTCTCCGAGCGTTGGCATTATTGACGCTCATGCGGGGTAGAAACAGGGGGGCGAAATAGAGTAGTCGGGCGGATTCGTATCTTCCTCGTGGGATTTTCAGCGCACCTGCTGCTCAAGGTTCATATAAGAGGAAATTTAAGGATTCTGGACAGTTGGTGTTATTGATAGCTCACGATCGACATTGGAGAAAGCCTGGGCTATTCTACATGTGGAGAGGATCCGAGGCGGCGTTGCAAGATCCAGGTACTTGTGATATGGTTGCATACATGACTTGCAATTCGTGAGAGACAGAGCCCCTGCTCAAGCATCATCATGCATGGCCACTCGGATAGAGTCCCCTTGGTCGGGTCAACCTACCATATGCCCTCCGTACCCTCCCTTCCCCGTAAGCGGGCATTTGGTCGGCCCGCATGTCACCTTCGGATAAAATAGCTTTGCAGCTGGAAGAATAGACTTAGAGTGCTGACCCCAGTACCGATTTATTTGATTGTACTTGCATGTGCAGCGTGCAGCGTTGTCGTACAAGAATAGGGTGGTGGCTACAGATGATGGAGGGGTAGCTGTCTATCAAAAATCCTTCGGACAGCCGGAGGTTTCGGAGGTTTGACAAGAAGCCTATGATGTTTACTGAATATTTCCTCTAACTTAATTAAGGCTCTAACTCGTAGCAAGTCATGAGGTTGGTTGCTAACTGCCCAGGCCAATCAAGTGGCACCTGTCGTACGACACGACAGTGGCTGCGGCGAGGCTTCTTTAGCGAGCCACTCACTGTAGTTTCAGGCCTGTTTAGGAGCAGCTTCTCATTCACCTTCACCGCTACGATCCCAAATACTTGGAACTACAAAGAATCATTTTTACCTGACTAAGTATAAGATACTTAAAGAGTCCAAACCTCATAATCAAGCTCATTGTCCTCACCTTCAAACCTACTCGTACCCGACGTTCGCCGGCAGCCCCTAATAATGGAGGCTATTGCGGAACAAATTCGTAATTTGGCTAAGGGAGCCAACGAGAAGGACAGAAAACTGATGTTGGAATCTTTGAAAAGCTTACAGCATGAAATTGAGACTCCTTACGATGCCATGTGTCGTTTTGGTGGTTTGGTTGGTCATTTTCCTTGAATGTCTGACTCTATCATGTTCTAACTTTTTAAAGCAACTTCAAGTAGCCATGGCCCGTGTGGGAATTGATCTGGGAATCTTCGATGCTCTCAAGGACACCCAGCAATCCATCAGTCTTGATACGCTTGCAGAGAAGAGCGGCTCATCTCCAAAGCTCCTAGGTATGAGAAAGGCCTTAATTTTGTCAAGTCACGAGTTGCTAATTTTCAGGTCGTATCTTGAGGTACTTGGCATCGCAGGAGATGGTTCAGGAAACAAGCAAGAATCACTTCACTTCAAGTAACATGACTACTATGCTTGCGGACAAAAACTATCAAGGTGCCATTTACCATACGTGGGTGCCCTGATCCGCTACGGAAATATCTATTCTGATTCTTTCCAGATTCGATACAGTGGGGCCTCCCCTAGCCGCACTTCCCAACTTCTTAGCAGAGACAAAGTATGCGGAAGTCACGGATAATACCAAGACAGCACTCCAGAAAGCCTTTGACACAAACCTACCCGGTTTTGCTTGGTTGCCGAACCAACCAAAGCTGTTTGAATACTTTCAAAGGTTCATGACAGTTCAGCGTGATGTAGCCGTGTCTTGGCTTTCAGTCTTCCCATTCAAGAAATTGCTTGGTGATTACCATGGAGAGACTAGTTTTGTTGATGTTGGTGGCGGATTCGGCCACCAATGTCTCATGTTAAAGGAGACATTCCCCGAGCTTTCGGGAAAGATAGAACTGCAAGACTTGCCTCAGACGCTGCAACATGTTCCGTCCATTGATGGGGTCAAGGTGGTGGAACACAACTTCTTTGAACCGCAGATAGCGAAAGGTGAGGCAAGACAATGCTGAAAACAGTTGAATCCAGTACTAACGGCAGTCGTTATTCAGGGGCCAAATTCTACTACTTGCGAAACATCATTCACGATTGGCCTGACGAGAAGGCAGTGACTATTCTCAAAAACATCATTCCCGCCATGGAGCGGGATTCTCGCATTCTGATCGACGATATGGTCCTCCCAAATGAAAAAGTTCACTGGATTGCGACGCAGCAAGATTTGATCATGATGTCTTCACTTGGCTCAAAAGAGCGCACGAAGGACGAGTGGTACGCTCTCATCGATGAAGCTGGTCTCAAGATTCTCGACATATATGAGTACACCGCTCAGTTGAATGACTCAATCATTGTTGCCGTACCAAAATAGGGAGACATACATAGCTTCAGCAAAATCGCGTTGAATCTCTTGGATAAAATATATATATATATATATAACAGTGATTTCACACTCTTCCAGAAGCACCTTCCTGCTTGAAATTAGCTAGCATCTTCCCACTGAATACAGCCGCATCTATTCGAGTACCACTGTTATTATTGAAATTTCAGATCCTTGTGGTTGTTTGATATCATGAATCCTGAATCTAGAATCGGCAAGGCTAAGTAGACTTTCCCAATCTCCTCGATCTCTTTCTTTTGCGTTCTGAATTTGTTTCATGACCAAGTCGGTTGCTCTGTGAAGAATTATGAATTAGCTCCGACCATACATGAAAACTGAGAATTTGAATAAAATCTCACCTTGGAAATCTTTCCTCATAGAGCGATATTTTACCCGGCTCAGGGAAACAGAATTCATTGATAATCAGTCGCGAACCGGGTGTCATCGCTGGAATCAGCGCCCTCAAAATCTTTGCTGCGTAAAGATCTGACCAGTCATGCAACACCCATCTCAACAAATATACATCAGCGCCTTTCACAGGCTGCTCTGTGAAGAAATCATGCGCCATGAACGTAAGGTTACCAGTCGGATTTTGAACACTTCCGACCACTTGCGGAAGGTCCTGAACCACACACTGAAGCTTAGGATACATTTTCAACAGCGCAGAGCAGACTGTACCATGGCCACCGCCGACATCTACTATCTTCTCAACACTACCCCACTTAATACTTTCTTCCTCCGTCAAATGACGGACGGATAAGCCCGGCCGAGTATGAAACCAAGCCATGGAATTTGCGAATCTCGCAGCACGTTTCTGATCAGCCCCAACAGCTTCAAACATCGGCCGTGATTCATTGTGTGCGAGATTCCACCCGGCTTCATTTGGTTCCTGAGATCCAGGCCATCTTTCCATGGCATCAACCATACGATAAGCTGCGGGTGCAACTTCATCCAGTGAATTTGCAAGATACGCCCCTAGTGTTGGGTCTTGGGCAAGTACTCGTGACGATGCTGTATGGCCCACTACTCCGGGGCTCGGCTCACAGAATATTCGATAGGTCATTGCATGACGAAGAATGCGTCTTGTATCTCCTGTATCCAAGCCACAAGATCGAGCTATCTCGCTGAATGTTGCCGTCTCGTTGAGTGGTAGCGCTTTTGCAATTTCAAATCGCACGATAGCATGCAATGAGCTCCATGCGTTGTGCTATTTTCGTCGATTATACATCAGCAGGTGATTCTATATCTAAGTGTACTGTGGCAACCACAAATGCTTACTGAGTAGACACCCAGATGCATTAGATTTTGCACGGGACCTCGGACAAGGAGAGTGAGCTCATCCGCGGCTTCGAGTATGGAGTTTTGAACAGAATGGAGTGCAGGAGGCAACTCGTCGATCATGGCGGCCTCAAAAGTTGGTGAGGGCAGCCCTAATTCAGAGAGCTTTGCATCTAGCTCAGAAGATTGGGATTGTATCTCTGCGGCAAGTGTTTTTATTCGACTGTACGTGGACATGTTTGGATACGGAGAATTGGAGGCAATTCGGGAGGGAAATGGCTAGCTGAGGGACTTTGGTTGCAATCGGACTCTGTCCCAAGATTTCGAAGCTCATTTACACAAAATTGTGGGCAGACATGACGGAAGGAGGAATCGAGTGGGTAATGTAGCGCCCCCCCGCGTCGACGCCAATTTTGCCGGGAAAGTCATCCAATTGGAGACTGGCCGATCATGCAGCCAAACCCATTTTTGCGTCCCGTGAATCTTACGGCCCGTCAAGCAACCAGTTCGAAACACTACTGTAGTGTCCAATACCGCAATGACGAGCGTTGACTTCAAGGACATCATATGCTTCGTAAGTTCTACCAAAGGCAGAGACACCAATATTGAAACAAATGGATGATTAAATTTCTCTTTACGGCTGAAATCTGACTGGTACAACAGGGATGAACGACCCCCAGAGGCTTCTCAAGGCGGAATGATCTTGTTCCGCTCATTAACCCATTCCACCATTTGAGACCAATTCCTGCACTTAGAAGTAGTCCCAAAAGCTTGTATACCCTCATGATATGAAGCTTCCACCTGTAATGTAGTGTCCGCATGACACATGACGCTATTCCTTAGAACTTCGATGCAGTGTAAGACATGCACCTTCTGAATAGTTTGGGGGATATTAGAAATATCCTCGCCCCGAATCAAAGCTTCTTTGACGTCTTGCTCTTGGTAAAATAGCCTGCGTAGGGCGTCCTGTTTCAAAGACCTTAGTTCGCGGCCATTGAAGATACTGACATCTGCGGGGGCATATAAAACTTACGACACAATGAAGTTGATGGAACCCTGCAAAGCCTGAGCGTCGAGGATTTTCGTCAGGCCATTGAAAGACGCCATGAAGATCTTCGGGGTAAAGTGCTTCCCAAATCTTGTCGTTCTCGGGAGAGGGTTTCTCTAGATATGTTCGATTGGACACGATAGTTAAAGGTATATTATCAACTGTTAATCAAACATTAGCGAACATCGGCCCCCGAAGAGGAAGAGAGATCGGGGCCGCCGACTCACGATCAACGACTGGCTTGGGCCATCCGGCTTCCAATCTCCCAGCTTGTAGTCCCTCGTGGGTAAGTGAGTAGAGCCTTCCGGCGAGAAATCCGACGATAATAGCTGCCATCAAAGTGAGAATTGCAAGAACCACAGCGATATAAGGGCTCCAGGGTAATAATGATGTATAAATAAATCTTGCTGGGCCTTCTGACTGCTTCTCAACTTCGACATCATCTTCGTCCACCGAATGATATGCAAAACTCATTTTATCTGTTGAGCGCCACTCGTCACATTGCCAGAGGATATTGGAATAAAAATCATCGAGTTGAGAATAGAAAAGGCAGATGATTCGGGGGAGGGACGAAGTAGAGAACAAGGTTTAAAATCGCCCCTCCTTACGAATGGCGAACAAAATACAGTTATGACAACGCAATGGAGAGGGACTTAGTGTGAGCTGCTCGCGATGGCCCTACTACTCCTGTAGATGAAGTAGATAGGGTGTCTGTAAAATATTCCGCTAAGTGAGCCCCCAAGCCCCTGGGCGTCGAGGTGGAGTGATCTATCAAAATCTCCGCAACCCCTGGAACGATGGCTTACATGGTGAATCCTTCATATGCAGATGCTTAATGACGGAGCGTGTTCTCAACCTTGCTCCAGAGTGCAGCACTGCTGCTGCTGTTATAAGTGCAACGCTGTGGCCGAGGGGTGTGTGCAAATAGGTGGCTTCGGAGGTTGGGGGCGGGGTTGCAGTAGTGCAGCCCGCTGTCAGAGTAGCGATCGACTCCCTAGGCCGTAGCACGCATCACTAAAAGCCCAGAATGTTATCTCCCTAAGTTGCCGTGGTGGCGTTCTAAGATGCAACCCCTCCGAGAGGCAGCGAAATACTTGCAATTGGCGCAAAAACAGTCCAGGGCCTATGACGGCAATCTCCAGATTAACGTCGCCGAAGAAATCGGGGCTGAGCAAAAGACGCAAGCCTCAAAACCCGATATTGGAAGTATTTCCGAGCACATCTGATCATGCTCGCATTTATCTGCACAGAGAGTAGAAACGTACGGAAAACGGCCCGTAAGTCACCTGGAATATGCATACGAAGGTAGGAGGTTATTTGGGTACATACCTTGGCATGGTAATTAGCGGAAGGATGTTCTGCACTCCCAGTGAGAGGCTCGCTAAATTTGGTGGAATGATCGCATCCATTTAGCGATCTGCAAGCTGTATTTCCAGCAACGGTACGGAGTACAGCGTATCATAGGGACGCAAAGACTGCTAATTTGCTTTAATCTACCATGTAGAATACATACTTGCAGTGTGCGTAGTGATGGATCTATCACAGGCCATGTTCACTCCATCCTCCGCCTAACAAGGAATGTCCCACATGGGATGAGATGTTGAAAAGTGAAGGTGAATATAGGCAATCGGACAATAATCTCACTACTTTCCCTATCACTCCAAAATATCCAGTACTTCTCTGAAATCACCCTTGAACCAGGACACAAATATCAAACCAAAATATTATTACTCGTCATTGTGACAATCGGACATTATACAATACACTAGTTGATTCTGGAAAATACACTCATTACATCCAACAGACGTAGTACTTCTTACAAACATCAATAGGTCTTGAAGAGCGCCAAAATTTCTGTGCCGAGTTCCTTGCAGAAGATACCTAGAAATACATGTCGAATGGCACAAAGGGTTTTCAGACTACCTCTCGGGTGCTCACACGATCTATCTCCGTCGTGGTAACAATACCTTTGCCGTATTCACTTCCTGCCCTAGAATCGTTCTCGTTGGTGGCGGTGATGCAAGTAGAGTAGTGCGAGGACTTTTCGGTGCTGATGCCACTCTGCTTTGATCGGTCACTCATTAAATAGGATTTTCCCGTGATAGGGGTACGTCCATAATGAGAATCAAGCTTGTGGGTAATGAAGCGATCCCAGAGGGGTTGTAAGGGCGGGATATTACCGCAAACAATGACCATAAAACCTTCTGCCGCACTCCAAGCTTGAACGTCATATAGAGTCCCTAACAATAACATGTCAGTATATGGAATGAACTTACGAAGGATTGAGAGAGAACGTACAGGTGAAATCGACATCTCTTTGAGAGAGTTCCACAAGGTATTTCACTTTGATACCGGTGAACACAGTAGCACTGGATTTGTTAATGCTACAAGTCCTCACAGAAATAGAACTAGAGCCATAAGACTATAAGACTTACATAAGACCGAGACCCAAAAGGCAGCACAAGGCAATCTTTTTCTTAGGCGGAATGCTCATATTCCAAAATATCGTAATCGGTAGCAGTGATAACACAGCATCCATCAACATGTTCCATGCTTTGATAGTTAGTTTGATAAAGATCCTGAGCGAGATATTGCCGCCTACCAGCCATGAAGTAGTTGTAATGCATTTGTATGATAGGATTCCAGCATTTGTGTGCTATTGTCGGGGTCCACAAGGCTCGTGGAGGACTGCACTGAACGAATGTGATTATACATCCCAGAGAGTTGAAGACCAAGATTGTTGCAATGAAAAAGTATAGAATCCACTTGCGCCATTTGGCGTTGGGGCCCATGATTCTCAAAATAAGAATTGCAACTGCCGTTTTCCCGGTGGCGTAAAGAAAAATACACCACGGCTGGGCGATCCAAGACCATTTGACGGCTTCGAGTTGTTGTGCCGGCGCAAGATAATACATATGGCGCGCACCCCCGATCAGAGCCAGCTTTGTAACAAAACCAGTCATTATTGCGAACAAAATCTAATGGGGATTAGTTCTCTTGGTCTGAATGCCATGTCTGACTCAAAACTTACCACTGTTATGAGCATCATCCAATCGTCCGGTCCCAGCCCACGAATGGCATGTCTAACATAGAATCGGGCTGAAAGGATTGCAATAGCCAGAATCGTCTCAACCCAGAACATAGCCATTAGCTGCGGTCCTCTGTCCTGGTCCCCTCCAGCAGGTGGCGGACCCAAGGGTGGTTGTGCCGACATGTTGTATACCAGAAAAGAACTGAAACACAACGAGTGAGGGAGACTCTGGAATGACGTCTACGAGTCAAGAGGCAATCATTGATACGTCTGAAGACCAGTACTAGCAGTGTACCCCCTTCCTTCTTATAACATTAGAGAAAGGCGATCTTTCCAGATGTACTACATCGCCAACGCGGCAACGCCACCGCCCTGGAAGAGAATCCTCCATAGTCTGTACTACAAAAAGCTAGAAGTGAGTCTGGAGAAAGTGGTCAACGATTGTGGATACCAGAAGCGAGGGATCATAAACTCGGTGGGACCATCCCCCGGCTTACCTGTCATCGCCGTTAGGGCGGGCTGCCGTCCCACCGAGGAGTGGCTTGCATATGCACGACAGCAGTAATATCCAGGAAGTGGCTCCTCCAGTAAAACCAACGTGGCTTGCACATGTCGATGAAAGATACGTCCCAATGACACTTGCCGGTAAAATCAATAATTCAGGGATTATTCCGGGACTAGCCGAATCCGAGCTAGAAAGCCGTAGCAATGAAAGTCTTGATACTAATAATACTCTCGGCTGCCTCCTCCACGAGCAAGCAAACAGAGTACTGCAGGAACATGAGGTTGTGGCATTGGAGTACCCTGCCATGTGACATCTTGCTCTTTGGTCTCGATTCACATTGTAGTACATGATTCAAAAGAGCAGCAGGTCGGGGTACAAGGACAGCCCGCGTCTAAAATTGGAAATTGAGATCTAAAATATTAGACACAGTACTTCAAACAGACCATGGGCAAATGCAAGGGGGTTGAAGTCAAGGTTCCAGCAAGCTATTCGTCCTGTATCCAGTTATTCACAGCAGAGGCTTCGGATACCGCTCGTTTCAACAATGGGAGTTTAATATATCAAATGAAATTTCGAGTGCCCAGGTGATTTTGGTCGCCAATAGGATAACTCAATTAAAGCAGATGTCGGTTCTTTCCCCTAAATTTACCTTCAAGCCACGGACTGAAATGTGAAGTAGGATCATTGTAAGAGCTTAACATATCTTGAAGTATATAAAAGCAAGAAAACAAGAAACAAAAACCCGACAGAAAACCCAACTGCTCCCAAACTCCATCTTCAATTCCACACCCTTGGACTGAGCCACGTTACTCTCTATCACTCACCACTGCTCAACGTTATTATAAACCTTTCGTGGCAACACGATACCCTTGCCATCACGCCGATTGTTCCCCGGTCCAAGTCGCATCTTGTTGGCAGCGTTATCAAAGCAAGTCTTCTGATCGGCAGTCTGGCAGAGCGGCCAGGTTTTCTTTTGCTCCATGTCGCAGTAGAGATTCTCTGAAAGTGACACGAAGTCAGGACCGTAGGAGGTAGCGCTGCCGCAAAGCTCTGTAGCACTATGATATTGCGCTCCACTCTTGACAAGCTGTCCTCTGTGTCTCTCGTGCTGCGGGGGCGCTACACGGGTACCATTAAATGTGCTGGCACCGATGCTATTTGTATTGTTGTTGCCATTTGGGATAGACTTAGAGTGCTGCGACAAAGTCTGATTCCCACCTCGGTCTGCCGTATCGCGGCGTTCGCTCCCGATACCCTTCAGCGTTGATCTGTCGACGGGGGTTGTTGCCCAGTTCTTTGGATCAAGAGTCTGATCGCGATTGTAATCAATTAGCGTACCCAAGTCAAATGGTTGACTCTTGAAATATGGGATCGGGTCTGCCACGTCCAATGTGTCGTACAGCTTGAAGCGAGGATCAGCCTTACACATGAGATCGTTGTCTTTATTATACTGGTCGACTCTGCCTTGGTTTGCGAGAACAGAGGGCAGGTGGATGCCGATGGCTTTTGTATGGAGACCATTGCTGTCATCTCCGTCGATCCAGTTGCATCTTGGCTGGTAAATACCACCATTTGGGTCCGCCGTGAGGGTCGTGTTCCCATATGTCCAGAGAGCACCACATTGGTAGCCAAAATCCCCGTTGTAAGCAAATTGGACGCCCGAGCCGGGGAGAGCCACTGTGATATAAGAGATACAAAGAGCATCCTTGCCTCCGGTGACGACCGAGATGTATTCTGCCTGAGCAGCGGCATTGTCGTTCAGCTCTAGATGGGCTACTTTGATCTGAAAATCTTTGCCTTTGTCGATTATATTGCCACTGGACTTTTGTATTCCAATCGTCTTTCCCTGAAAATCAAAGAGGTGGACTCCCGGAATATTTCCATCGTTGTCGCTATTGGATCCAGCGCCAATTTTGATGTTGGTGGTCTGATCTGCTGGCGGCGGTGGAAATATTCCATTTTTAACAGCCTGAAATGAAAGGCCCGCGGTTGCGAGGAGAATAATAGCGTTGGTAGCCATTTTGAGGACCGAAACGTCGTCGATAAATTGTATCGAGTGGAATATCAAATGGGAAAGTATGTCAAGAATGAGTTGTGCACAAGTTATAAACAAGCCAAATACGAAAGGATCAGGGGAACTATTTCGAGACGAGAGATGTCAGAGATAGCTGGGAATTGCGTTATGAGAAAGACATTTTACTTTGAGAAGGGAGAAGCCTTATATAGAAGCACGTTCGGATCCGGATTCTGACACTTCACCTTTTCATTTCAGCGGAGCCTCATTTTGAAGCTCATGACAGTACTTTTACGACTAAAATAACTTGAAACTTGGACGCATGTTTTGGCCTTGATAAGTCATGCAAATACTTACGTGGCATTGATAGTAGATAGATCTATTCTCATGATGAGAGCATATTTTTGGGATATGCTGACCAGTTCATTGTTGTATCTTACTATAACGAAGTCGAATGCTCCTTCAGAGGTGAAATCGTGACACAGCCATCACGAGGATAGTGATGGATTGCTTCCGGCGTATTTTGTGTTCGTGGAGGAATAGATGGATTGTCATCTACCATGATGTGGTTCGATGCTGTCAGTTACTTAGTTGGTAACTCAAGGATGGAGCGGCTGCTATTTTGGAAGATACTTATATAGACATAGACCACGTAAGTGAGATCTTTGTTAGAGGCTCAATGGTGTTTTTGGTGGGGCAGAAACTTGTCAGCTTAGTGATGTTGGTGTTTGCGGCGCTGGTTGCGGCGGTTGTTAATCGCTTCGTGATGTTGGTTGTGCCGAATTTGTTGAGCCAGCCACTGCCATTACACAAAAAGATGTCACGCCCGATCCTGACGGGTCACTGACGGCCAGAAAGGATTTAAATCCAATCTTCATGAGAAACAAATCCAAGATAGAACGGCAAGATCTCAATCCGATAGTGCGTGTCAATCCCACAATAGTAACGGAATGTTTCAAGCAGCCGCTGAAGCTGGGATGCATCAGTTTCAACACATCAGATGAGATACCTATGACTTGTCAGTGATTGTAACAGAAAGTATATAATGTCCTTGAAGGCGCTCATATCTGATCTTCACCACAACAGTCATTCCATTACTACTATTCAACCACAGCGTCGATTTGCTCCGATCTTCTCTATCTCTGCTCTATTATCCGTCTCTCTTCCTCGGGCTCGAACTTTCTTTCTGATTTCACAATGAAGCTTCCATCAGGCAACATCACCCTATTGGTTGCAGCCATTCTCGGCGCGCAACATCTATCTTCTGGCTTTCCACTGGGAAAAGACCTGACAGCCGCACCAAAGTCACTGGGTGATGTTGTTCGCCGAGGCCCACCAATCATACGCCCAGAGCCTGAGCCTGAGCCCGTAACGGGACCTACAGAGCCGCCTCCAGGTTCAGAACCGCCAGGGTCAGCGCCTCCGGGGGGCGCTCCGCACTTTGGTGGGGATCCAGCACCCCCAGCTAATCCGGCAAGCCCGGCCGATCCACCACCACGCTTCGGCGGCGATCCTGCACCTGTACCAGAGCCCGCCCCCGCACCTCCGGCACCGCCGGCTCCTAAAGTTGCGACTCTGGGCACAGAAGATGAGTTGGTTGCGGCTGGTTTGAAGCAAGGCACCCCGGAACGAACGGCTTTTGACAGATTCGTTGATTGGTTCAACAACGTTAAGGCTACGCAGACGGAAACGCCCTGGATATTTTATACCAAGCTAGGCGAAGAGGCCACTCAACCAGGTCGTGGTGAACTCGTGTTCAAATTCCAGGACGCCTTCAAGCAGGGAAACTTTCGTCAACCTGGGGATGAACCCGTTACCCCTAGCGATAGAATCCAGAATATGGGTGAGGTAATGAACCCATCGGATTTGCCGGCTCAAGTAGGAGAAGCGCCTCCTCGTATTGATAGCTGGTATGATATGATTGCATCGTACGGTGCTGCGCGACTGGCGGCTGTTCGCGGTGGTAATGTCCGCATTTTGATGCCAAAGGACGTTCCAGATACTCCAGTTGGCAGATACTGGACGGATTTTGAAGCCTTCGAGCTTACAAAGCCCGGGTCAAATGTTCAGTCGATCTGGAGATACAATTCAGCCGACTTCAATGAACCGCCTACTCAGATGTGGACGAAGGGCATGCCTCCTATTGGAAACCAGGCCAGGTTTGATGCGCCGCCCGCAGAGGCCGCAGAGGATGATGGCTTGATAGATCTCGACATGTAGGCGTGGATGGATACGAACAGATTGTCTTTTTGTGTTATTTCGCACTCGTCCCTTTCATTTGTTTTCTTCCTGTAGCTGGGGTTTTTTGGTGGGTGTCGTTCGTTCTTGCGCTTGTCAGGAGGTTCTGTGTTTCTGGCTGCTAGAAGTTGTACCGGTTTTAGATTAGAGAATATCCCTTGTATACGATTTATAGAAAATTGTTTCACTGAATTCGGCTTTGTCGTAAATAGATTTGGCCAGCTAAGCACAAAAAGTTCACAGGTCAATTCTATGAAAACTGAGGAGAATGCCTAAAAGAGCCTGAGGCTGCGGCGTAGCGTGCATGATGCCTGAAAGCTCAGGGCCGAGCAAACCTGACCCCTTAAAATAGCGACGACCCTCGCTTGACTAGCGAGTCTTCGCGCGCCGAATCTAGTCACCTAGGCTCTCTAAATTATACACGCAGAGGAGAGCTCTGTAGGCCAAAACAAAGAGTGAGTAAGAGACCGAGAGGAAAGAATTATCTTGATGTGTAGCTAGCAAAAATCGCCACAAGTAGTCCTGTTTAGGTTTAGGTGAAACTCCAACCGTCGCTTAGAAGCAGTCAGGTTATTTATAGACGGATCAGGTTGGAGCGATCAGAACTCTGCATACTCTTATAAATTGATCGGTTGTGCCCCTCCGAATATGTGTTGAGCGAAATGAAAGCCCACACCATCAGAACATTTCCTCTACTCGACCTCACAGGCAAGTATTCAGGCTTTCATTGGGTTTCACGGAATCCTAGACATTGCGTCGAAATGGCTACCACCGTTATCACCAACTTCGATAAAATCGCTATCCTTGCCCCACGGCCAGGCTTATTCGTTGGAGGCTGCGTCTATAGAGATGGAGAAACTCCAGAGGAGGCCACGAATCCAATCGTTAGGCACTACGAGCTAAGCCAGGCGCAGAACATTCCGCAACCACCGCCAATGTTCCTCCTCGGGTCCCTCAGCCAGCTTCCAGTCGAGATACTATACGATATCATATTATACCTTGATTTTTTGAGCGTGATAAGCTTTCGAAATGTTAATCGATGGGCTACTTCCGCTGTTGCGTCTTTGCACGAGTTCAACCTCGTCCTCCCCGTCCCGAAGGTAATGAGCGCAGTCATACATATGCAATGCCGGTTCTTTTCACTTGGACAACTCGCCAATAACCTCCACGATACTCGATGTAGGAAATGTGAGAAACACTTTGGCGAGCTATTGTATCTCATAAGTGGCGAACGAATATGTTGGTCTTGCTGGAGGCGCTACTCAGATTTCATACCCAAAACTTCGAAAAAGAATTGGCAATTCGAGGTATCACTTGAAGCCCTCGAAGCCATCCCACATATCAAAGGAATACCCGGCAAGTACGGATACTCGCCCCCTTACGGGATAGTCAAAGTCGCCGGACGTATATTCGACAGATGTGCCGCCGCTGCCGAACAAGACAAGATGATTACAACGCAAGAGAAAATCCACACTCCCACGGATCCAGAGCTTGAGCCAGAGCGCGCGAGGCTGCGAGCACCAAAGTCAGCTGCGGACGCCGCATATGTGGGCAATTCAGCTTGGCCTGGAAAGCCCATGCCCACCCGGTATATCGCTTTTCTCCGTGCGCCGTACTTCGACAACGAGCTGAAGGCGTTTGTAGGCGGATACTTCTGCCGAGCGTGCATCGGCAGGAATAGGTTTTCCCCGAAGACTTATTCTGCTCGTAGCTTGAAGTTCCCGGCGTCTATCTGGCACGAGCCTTGGCGTCGATATACCAGAGATGGCTTCTGGGAACACGTCCAGAAGTATGGGCAGATTTTTAAAGATGGGGTTAGTGGAGAGTTTGTTCATGATTCGCCACAGAGAGAGACCTAGACACCAGACGATGTTCAATGGGAGATGTACAAGTACGAAGACCAGATATTGGCCGGTGGATTGGATATTCCTGATGACCACCCACTTCCCTTCCCCCCAGGGATGTGCTACACCATTCGTACCCCGTAAATGCCAGTAGCACTTGAGGGTCAAAGATTTCCGGCGAACAAGTGTAACATTTGGGAAAGTTCAAGTAGACAGCGCCTGTCTCGAGTTATATGCAAAATAGCGCGCATCTGAGCAAATCCATCTTCGAAAGGACATTCCGGATAGGGGTCAGACTGTAGGGGATCCTCTGGGGAAAACTCTATTGTACCCGTCCGTCCCCAGGCTGCTATGGTGACACTTCTTCGCATACGCTGCGGTTTCGGCCTCTTGTGGGTAAGGTGGTCGAAGCCTGTTGAATTTAGATGAGAAAGAGCCCTGAGTCTCTCGTCTAAATGCCATGCTCGGGGTGGCTAGATAACACGGCGGTACCTATGATGATACTCGACCGATTCGCTCTCGGTTCTACTAAGAGGCAGCTTTACTTCCGATTCTATTATGGGGTTGTTTCGCTTCCGATTCTACTAAGAGGCTGTTTCACTTTCGGTTCAAGGTGAGCTTATTCCGCTCTCGCATTGAAGGGGGGATGCTTTCGTTTCGCATTGGAAGGGGACACTTTCGCTATCGCATTAAGGGGGAAACACTTTCACTTTCGCATTAAAGGAGGACTACCTCACTCTTGCAAAATGCGGTCGAACATAAGACACTACATATACTATCAAGGAATCCTACTTTTTCATTGTATGCGCGATCTCGTGGCGGGGCTGAAGATCTGTGTAATTATTGAGTGAAGTATGATCACCTATTTTCCCTTTTCGAATTGACGCTTAGCAGCCTGGAGATGTATCTGATATTTCAGTTTACGATGACAGAGTTTCGGCTTTAAAACGTTCAAAAACGCAAACTCAACAAATGTCGAAGTTCTGCTCTTTGCAATTGGATGATGGCTCGGACATTTTCAATTTCCAACTGGCGGTGTGAGATTTTGAAAATCATCTCCACATCAAAGTAACTACCTACCTATGGGCTGAAATACGACTCTCTTTCGAAAGCTTACTATGCGGATTAATGGAAGGATTGAACGAAATTCTATTGATAGCTCAAGGTACTTGTGGACCCAGAGTACAACCTTGGACGACTAATGTTGGCTAGTCGCTTACAGCTCTACTCGCGATCGCTCCATCGTCCAGTGAGCATTCCCTAAATCTTTGAGCTCCAAAGCCTTGAAGGACGCTAATTTTACGGCACAGCTTCACGCATCTCCTCGTGGCCCACGCATGTGATGATGTGCTAGTAGTCAGTGGGGAAATACATAACCGGCAAATGCCTGTCTCATCAACCAAATTCTTCCCCAGATCTCTGAACTAAGCGTTATAACACTTTTGCCGTCAACACATCATTCCACCATGTCTGACGACCCCTCCGAGTCGGCTGCTCAGAGAGAGAACATTGCACAAGCCCTCAGTAAGGTAGCGTCGCAGGGTCAAAATTACATGAGCAATGAGCTCGGGGCACGAGAGAAACTAATCGAGAGTGCTCGCGAGCTCATAGCCGCGACTGAGAGTCCGATGGAATCGTTGTTGTGGGCAATTTGGGCACAAGTACAAGCTTTCGATCCCCGGATGCTATTTTTCCCGCTGATTAAAACGTCAGCCAACCCGCACGCCCGCCGCCCGTATCGCTGTCGATCTCAAACTATTTGAGACAGCAGTGGAAAATGGGGGGCATTCAAAGACTGCTACCGAATTCGCTGCTGTCACGGGTGCCTCGCCGAAGCTCGTAGAGCGCATCGCCCGTATATGTGTGTCGATGGGTATGCTTGAAGAGGAAGAGAATGTTGAAGGCTCCTATAAGCCTAGCAGATTAACCCGTATCCTGGCACAGCCAGAATACGCAGCCGGAATCACCTTCTGGTTCGTTGACTGTATCGATTGCTCAGTCCAGGCCGTTGACCTTTCAATCTAGTTTCGACATTACACGGCAATCATTCGCACAATTGCCTGCTTATCTGAAAGAGAACAACTTCAAAAATCCTGAGGACTCCTTCAATGGCCCGTTCCAGTATGCAAATCATGGTGTGAATGCCTTTGATTGGCTGAATGAGCACCCTGATGTGTTCCAGGCCTTTCACAAGTATATACATACGTTGCGAGCACACCGACCAAGCTGGATAGAAATGTATCCAGTCCAAGAGCGGTTAGTTGAAGGGGCAAAACAGGAAGGTGAAGCGTCGGCGTTCATAGATCTTGGTGGCAGCACAGGCCAAATATTGGACGATTTCCGCACGAGCGTTCCACAGTATACTGGCCGACTGATTCTGCAGGAACAAGAGCCGGTGATTGCTGTTGCCAAAGGTATGGAATTGGATGCCCGCATTGAGCCTCAGGTGCATGACTTCTTTACCCCGCAACCGATCAAGGGCGCGCGGGCCTACTTCTTGCGTTCAGTATTTCACGACTGGTCGGACGAGAAATGCCGTGTAATTCTCGGACATCTCAAAGACGTAATGGAACCGGGATACTCTAGGATTCTCATCAGTGACTGCGTGGTTGCGAACAAGGGCGCGGATTGGCAGCATGTCTCGCTCGATCTATTCATGATGGCGCTCGCTTCTTCTCACGAACGCACTGAGCGTGAATGGCATGAATTGATTGAGAGTTGTGGCCTCAGAATCAACAAGATTTATAGCAAAGGTCAAGGAAACGAAAGTTTGATCGAAGTAGTCATTTAGTTGCATCTCAGGTATTCGTTCAGCTAAACCCTTGAAATGACATTAATGGAAAATTATGAACCGCATAGCTCTTTCAAGTCGCGTAGCCGAGAATCCTGTATACCGGGGGCATACTCTTTGCTTGAATCGTGATGCCTTCGCATGATAGAATCCCGCCTTGCCGGCCAAAAGGGCTTGAAGGGTCGTCAAGACAGTTTGCTAGGAAATTTTGTTGTCATAGAGCCAGATTCGGAGCTTCAGTACTTGCTGCTAGCAACTATCAAAAGGCCGAAATATAGATACGAGGGGAGAAGTGAAGAAAGAGAAGTGGGGAGGACGAGGAATCTAATGAATCAATGGATAACACCCAACAACTTGAACGCGAAGACATATGGCAGGGCCAAATTGTGTTGCCCTCCGGATAAGTGCTTACTCATAGACAAAAGCCTAGCTGACGATTTGGAACGTGTAATTTGAATTCGAACAAGAAGGTCAAAGATTGCTGGGTCGAAAGATCCGGTGGTGGGATGGTATTGGGACCGACGAGACTTGCACCGGCTATAACACAATTATTTGTAGCCCTGAGATCGTTTTTGGCACTTTGAAGACAGAAGCTTGGGTCTCGTACTTCGTGCATAGTCACATCGAATTACCACCAAAATACGAAGCCCCAGATTCAGATTGCCGACGAGGACGAGATGTTAGCGGGTGCTTAGTCATTATGTTGCTTAATCTTGATCTAACCTCTTTTGGTCACTACTTCTCCCTTCGTTCTTGTCTCTTTTCTTCTTCTTTCATAATTCAGGACCATAATGGCAATACCTTCGTTGTACATCCGTACGTCTGTACCCCACCAGCCGGGTCTGCTTAACCATGAGCTATGATATTCAGGGCACGTTCTCCGCAAAAGGCAACCCACGGCCATCCATACACCGTTGTGGTGGGGTTAGCATCCGCAAATCGATACGATCCGCATCCAATTCACACCCAAGAGATACGCCGAATGGCAACCTCCACTCTGTCAACATGATGACCGTGAATCTCGTCGGAATAGTTCACCAGCCACCTGCAGAACCCCCGAGAACTGCTCTGAGGCCGAGGTCAATGACAAGACCTGGAAGAGCTCCTCGGCATTCGACTTAATTAAAACTTCTTGGCCATGCAATCATTCGGAGTTCGGGAACTGTCGAAACAATGCTGTTGGAATTTTTCGTTTCCCACGTTCAGTAGCACAACATAGTAGGGCTGGGTGGGACGTACCCCCTGACGGATAGCCGCAGCGCTTAGAGCGACGGAGTCAGCCTCTAGCTTCGGGATCCCCAGTTTTAAGACTGTTGGAACGGCACTTCCTCTAGCATTGGACATGATGGGACTCAAAAATCCATGGTCGACGCGATGTGAACATTGGAACGAAGGGATAAGTCAGAGCGCTCAATGAGCCCGTTGGAACCTAACGTTTAGGCTGTTTCCCCGATTTTTGTGTTTCAATATAGACTCCTGCACGAGCTTCAGCAATTGTATAATCGCTACTACAAGCTCACGGTAAACTGACAAGTAAGCTACTAATCAGAAACCATGCCCCTCTGAGCCCACTTCTACCTGCCCAAAAACGTATCTGGATTGTTGATAAGGCCAAATTCGAGTAGCACAGCAATATTGGGGCCGAGAGTCATCGGATACATCTTTTTGGCAGTCTCAGAACTATCGTTGGGCCTTTATAAATTGGCCGATTTTCGAAATCATTGGATTAACGAAGTTTGGAAACGCACGCCGCAGATCGCTCTCGCGTCTTGCCGAATCATGCTCACTATCTCATTCTTTGGTAACTCGGTCTGACCTTGCAATATGTCCTCAGCCCTCACGGTATTCAAGTGGAGATTGACTGGTTTCTGCATAAAAGCTGTTGCATATCATGCAATTAGGTGTCCAGGAGGGTGCTGCCGGTATGTTTCGTGGGCGCACTGGATCACGGGCGCAGCAAGGGCAGTCTACCTCCCACACGAAGAAGATCGAGAGAAATTTTTATGAGCTCATTCCGAATCTTCAGCTGAAAACCTGGACAGTCGTTCAGCTGTACTGCATTATGCAGTTGACAGTATAAAAGTTTTGCTCTGGCTTGAGATTAGGGTATGTAAGACACACAGATCGCTCATGAATATCACGTATTTTCCACGCTCCAATCTATCCAGAATTAACTACATTGATCCATCTACACTTCCAATTCCGAGGGCGAATCTCATGCGGCTTTGTGAAAGTCCCCTTTAGAACCCCTGACAGTACCTCGCCACCCCATCATTTAGTGCACTATTAACATTGCCCTCTAGCATACACAGATCCATGCCACATTCGAATAACATGAGTAAATCACGGCCGTGTCCGTCCAGAATCGTCAAGTTCCACATGCTCAGGGTCATTCATTCCATGTACTTGGGGGTTTACTGTCTCTCCAGACAGCTCCTTTGACCTCGCATCAGGGAGCGGCACCACACCTAGCGATACAGATGGGTTCGCTTTTATCTCTGGCTGACTAAATGTAACTGGAACTCCTTGTGCCGCTCGTTTTCTCTGCCGTTTCTTGTAGAGAAACCATCCGATGGCTGATGCTAGCAGTAGAACTACAACCAGTGTAGTTAGGACAGCAATGGCAACAATTGCCCCAGTAGAAAGAGAGCCTCCCCGAGACGAATCACTAAACGCTTGTTATGGACAACCACAATGAAAATTGTGTTGCGGGGGCTACTGACCCTGAGTTCGAGGATGCGTTGCTGGGATTGGAGTTGCTGCTGTCGCTGCTGCTGCCCCCGCTGCTACCAGAACTTGTGCTGCTGGAGCCCTTTCCCGTCGGGACCGAAGAGACTTGCGTGGTTCTGGTTCCGGTGGCCTGCGTTTTCTATTCTCCTATATCAGGATCACGGAAGCACATCAGGCCTTCAGAGACATATCATACCTTGGGCACCTCCAGACTAGCAGGAAGCGGAAATGTATTATTCAGGCAGTGATACCCTGAACTGTACGATCCAGCTCCCACAGTATCTGACAGGCAGCAAAATACGGACCCGGAGAAGCCAGGATCGTAGAGATCCCAGGAATTGTCTGCACATGCTGGCAACAACCTCACAGTAGATCTACAAGCGGCATCTGCTCACATTCGCCAGATGATTAGCCAGCGCGCAACATGGAATACAACAGCAAAAATGGCGAGGGGGGTAGAGAGTATAGTAACGTACCGCTACTAGGGCAGCATACCGTTGGGTTGCCCGAGTACTGGTCGCAAGAGTAGCCTGTGGGGCAGCAGTCAGAAGAGCCGCAGGTGGATGTGTCGTTGGGGCAAGGTCTCTGTTGAAGCGCATAGCCTCCAAAGGAGGAGAGGCCGCGGCGACTGAGAGTCGATGGCTTCTGTGGGTTTGCGGTTAGCATCTTGAGGGGCCGGAAGTAGATTCGGAGTATATGACGAACGACACGACTAAGAGGTACAAGTAATAGGGAGAGATGGATCCTTCACGACCTGACGAGATGCACCAGGGCTGAGGCTGAGGTTGAATATTTATGGCCGCGTTAGGATGCCAAGGACGCCATGCTATTATTATACGCGTCGCGTGATAGAGATTTGTTATCCCTTAGTTGAACGGGAGGTAGGTGTGTTGTGGTGTGGGTTGGCTTCGGCTAGACGAGAATGTGGTACTAATTTTGAATAAACCAGGTCGAGTAGAACATTCAAAATCTGTAATGATTGATGTTGTGTTTTGGCCCAACTCGAGGTCGGATGGTGAGAGGAAACGAGTTTATGACATGGAAAGCGAGTAATGAATTCATTCCTCGCAAACTACTACCATGCTCACTCAGTGCATTTGGTGCAAGTTCTCGATGTTCTCCCAGGTTTTCGTGGGTTCCCCAGGTTCTTCCCCCCCTTCCCCAAATTCGGTTTCCTACGTACGTCCCAATCGGGTGTTCATAAGTCTTGGCAGGGACCGCGTCTGACAAATCAACCCTCGAATTCCACGCCCCGGTCTCTTCACCACCGCCCTCTTCCTTATTCTTGCCGACAGATCAATAGCTTAGCCATTGTAAGGCTCTGCGAGTCAAGTTTTAGAGATGGTCCATCAATTCCAATTTGTCAATGTTTCGAACCCCACGCAACCCGTTTCCTCCAAGTCTCGCAAATCGACCCAATCACATGTCATGCGTCAAGCCCATGCTAGAAAGAGGCGCCTGCAGATACAAAAATACCAAGATGAATCAGTTATTTGTGGGACGAGGCAGGACCTAGCTATTTTCAAGGCAGTCTTACCCAGCCCTCTGAGCCAAGGGTTCACCAACAGCGAGGATCCTTTTTCGTCCCTGGCACAGCCGCTAAAGCCTGAGGAATACTTCTTGCTGGATCACTGTATGTTCATATTTCCCATGCCGAACCGCCTGCCCTGTCATTACTTCGTAATCGCGGCTTTTAGCATGGGTTTCTTCTCCACCTACACAGTGTATCACTTCCATTCCAGTCTTCTAATTATATCGCAGATATCCAAGTCGTGGTGCCGCATTCGATAGGTCATTGCGGCTTATTCAACTCCCCAGGAGACCACCGGACACAAATGCTTCGAGAATGGGTCGGCCTCGCTATCACAGACCACGCCCTCATGGTTGCGGCTGTTTTTCTCAGTACTTGCCGCTATATTCTGCGCACCCAGCCGCATCATCTAGTCTTTACTCGTATGGCTCTACAGTATAAGCAGATATGCCTCCATACACTGCGGGAGGAGGTTAGTACTGAATCTCCTGCAATTAATGCAATGAGTGTTGCTAAGGCAGTGGCTCTTGCGATAGATGAGGTGAGTTTCCTTTGAGCATAGCGTGCCCGTGTTGCTTGGTATCGACGAATGTGTAACTGACGAATGGCTTTTCAGGCAAACTCTGGTGAGCCCGGTATAGCTCGGAAGCACCTTCAAGGTGCGCTTGCTATGATTCAGTTTAAAGGTGGTCCAAAATCATTTAGTCTAACAGGATTATTAGAGCGGATGTATCACAAGTTTATTAAAGTACTAAAGATTAAAGACGTAATTGTAGACTTACAGTAGAGGCTGGATGAACGTAGCCCAATAGAAAAAAGAAGTGCTCTATGAGCTGGAGCTTAGTCACCCTTTCAGTCATTGGTCCTCACGTCACCTGGAATTCCTTCGCCAAGAAGTAGCAGTTCCTAATCGGGCAACAGGTGGGGTTCCAAAGCTCGCTCTCTTACAAGCTCATACTTTCATGAATTCAAAACTGATGGATTTTGTCAGAATCAAAAACAACCGGGGAGTTTTTAACAACTATAGAGCGATGTACCATAGGTATAAAAGGCCTCGATTCCACTGCCGTTGACCAGAATCAAACACCCCAAACTCCAACTAGAATTTGTCAATACATTGCATCCATACTAGAATCAACTGCTCACGTCCTCTTGCAACATCATGTCCTCTTTACCTACAACAATCCCCAAAGGATCATGGGTCCTCGTGACAGGAGCAAGTGGCTTCCTAGCCTCCCACGTCATCTATGAATTCCTAAACCGCGGCTTCAATGTCCGCGGCACTGCCCGAGATATCCAACAATCTTCATGGCTTCTCGAAGGTCGCTTCAAGAAATACGCAGAAACCGGCGCCCTTGAGCTCGCACCCGTACCCGATCTCAGCGTCGCTGGCGCCTACGACGAAGCTTTGAAGGGCGTCACAGCCATCTTGCACATCGCCTATGTTACTAGAATCGTACCAGATCCGAACGAGGTTATCACCCCGACGGTGGCTGGTATTCGTTCTATCATGAACTCAGCTATGAAAGAGTCCTCGGTCAAAGAGGTTGTGTTTACTAGCAGTGCTCTGGCCGCCTCTCCGCTTGCCCAGGATGTCGACAATGGGGTGGTGGATGGGAAGTCCTGGAATGATGCTGCTCTTGAAGCGGCTTGGGCCCCGCCTCCTTATGGCATGGCTCATGCTATGGCTAATTACCCCGCCAGCAAGGTCGCTGCTGAAAAGGAAGTCTGGAAGTTTGTCGAGGAGAATAAGCTGCCTTTTAATGTCAACGTCGTGGCCCCCGCCGGGATAATCGGGGAACCGATTAACGGGAAACATATTGAGGGACAAGCCAACTGGGTCGTCCACGCCTTCAGGGGCAATAAGGCGATGATGGATGGCATGCAAGCTTGTAAGAGCCTAGTCCGAATCCCAATTGGCTCAAATACCTTGACTAATCAATTCTTTGCAGCTTTCTATGCGGACGTGAAAGACCTGGCGTTGATCCACGTCGCCGCTATCCTGGACCCCGAGATCAAGCAGGCGCGCTTGCAGAGTTGGGGTCATAGCAGTCACTGGAACGAGATTCTGGCTATTCTGCGCAAACTTCGCCCAGAGAAAAAGTTCATAGATGACTATCCTACAGCTTACCACCTCAAAGTGTCGGTCGATCAGTCAGAGTCTCTCGGACTTCTGAGGAAATGGTCCGGCAAGGAAGGATGGACACCTTTGGAGGAGAGCATGTCTGCAAACATCAATAATCCGTACTTGAGTGATTAAAAAGGTCATTGAATCTGTGGATGTAGTGATCTAAAGGCGGGATGTATGGAGGAGGCACGTTTCCGATGAAAAGATAACAAACATTTCCGCCCTTGCCAAAACTTTCTGATTCATTTGCTTCGAGTGAGATAGCAATGCAAGTTAGCAGAAGAAAAGGCTGCCTGCTAAATATATAGAATCCTAGAATCATTAAGGAATTCAATATCGCCTGCGGCTTCGCAAAGATGATTCATTTGATGCTTGTAGGATCACCTGACCACGCGTTCTTCCCAAGATGGAAGGGGCAGCTCGGTGGTGAATGCTCGCCTCAAATATCGCGTCTTCGAGACAACAAGAACTTTCTTTGAACAACAAAAAGCTCCATCAACCTCGACAATGTCCGCCGACAAGGACTCGTCCAAAGACATGGCGAACACACCAGCGAATGACAATTCTGTCCAAAGCATGGCAGTCACGACTACAACCGTCTTTCATTCGAATACCTCCATAGCCGCGATGCCCCAGAACCAGCCGCATATGGTGCAAGTCCCAGCAGAAATTCTCTCGGCCCTTCTTACATCCATCAACGGTCTCCGCCAGGAAGTCACCTCGCTTCACACCGAAACAAAAACACTTCGTGACGACCTCCCAGACTTCATCAAGGCTCGTCAAGAGATCGCACTGCTGCGTAGCCAAGTTCGAAGCGACATGAAAAGCAATACCACGAGTATCAACAATCAATTGAGGTACTTGAACAGAAACGTCAGAGACCTTGAAAGACGTTGTGGCATTGCGAAGGGGTTCACTTGCTTCAATCAACTGCCGCCCGAACTACGGATCAAAGTCTGGCGCTTTGCACTCTTCCAACCTGAATTGTTCGCAGTGGAGAAGAAATTGAGGGAGATTGGGCACCACCCTGAGATTTACGATAATGCCGGGTATTTCGGAAAATGGTCCACGGCCAAGTCTCAGATCATGTGGGTGAACCAAGAGGCCCGCAAAGAAGCCAAAAAGGTGTTGACAGAGTTTGACACGAATACTTTCTTGAACTACTGGGTAGACACAGTGTGGTTGGTCCGGCTTGACTGGCTAGACGAACCGTACTACGACTTGGCCGGATACAGATTGCAAGGCTCGGCCAGGAGCCTAGCCATCCACTACACTTTCTTCATCGACGACCTTCATGGCGAGAAAGAAATCAGTCAATATGACAATCTCAGCGAGTTAGTCTTGATTGTTGGTAAAGAGGATGGTCTGAGTGGAACTAAGCCGGTGATGGTTGAGCCTAGAAATGCGCCTTCCCGTTATACAAAGGACTTTTCGCAATTGGAAGGAGAGTCTTGGAGTGCGATGGGCGAGAAAGTAGTGAAGGAAATACAGGGTGTCGCAAAGCAGCGAATTGCATACAGAAAGCATTTGATGGAAGGTATGTTATGGCTTGTCGGCCTAATTTCTCCGCTAACACGACTCCAAGACCACGACATTTCAGAGGACGAACTAGATGACGACCCGGAGACGTGGGCGCTGTGGGATACCATACCAGCAGTAAGATTCGTGGAGTTGGTTTCAGAACATCGATTCCAACAAATCAAGGACGCAGGAGCGGGTGAAGATTGCAGTGCTTGAGTACCATGTGTCATTCCCCCACCTGAGCGGGGACACTGGCTAGAAGGACGAGATACAAGGAGCTACGAGCTTACACAATTATGAGAAGGATACATGATTTGCACTGGCTGTAAAAGAGGATTGCATTCGCAACCGCTCATGGAGTAAAATAATACATTGCTACAATAGAAGGAAAACTATGAAGACTCTAAATATGTCCCTGCCAGCCAGACAAGTGAACAGCCAGCCAGAGCCCATGCGCCAATAGCCTTCTTTCCCCACCAGTTTTCATCCACCTGCACCTTTGCTGCCCCGATTTTGCGTGAGGGCTGACTTCCCAGTATCGCATCTGGAATAGTAGTATTCTTCTCCGCTGCTTCCTGCGCCTCGGTCCTTTCTCGCAACTCCGCAATCTTCTTTCCCAAAAGTAACAAGTCTTCCTTCCATTCCGTCTCATTACCAGCATTATCAACCTCTACATTTTGTACATTTCCAAAGAAGTCCATCACCAATCGTTCTCGACCTCCTTGCTCGTCCCCAGGGAACAAATCCCATCTCACACCAGGGTGGGAGTGGATCTTCGACTCATCATAACTATCAAAGAGATCTCCCAGCGTCATTTTACTGCTCGGTTCCCGCACTTGTGTCTCCAAGAAATCGAGGTTGTAATATGTGTATCTGTCGATAACTGCCACTCCAACGTCGTTATCCGCGTGATGTGAGTACGAGGATTGATCGATTTCTGAAGATCCAGTAGCAATAATATTCGGCGAATAGAACTTGCTGTACATAGTATTCGCCTGGCATGTATCGATCATAAAGAGTATCTCATGATACCTATCCCCCATTAGCACAATCCATTCCCCCAAAAGGGACTTGCTTACCTCTTCTTCTCCCACATCTGCTCAAAAGCATCCGCCAAATCAAACGCACTAATCTCCTCCGCATCCTGAAACTTTAAAAACTCATTCCCCCCATGCCCCGTCATATACACCAAAATATTACTCCGATCATCCGTCAACAACCTCTTACTCCTCGGCATCTCCTCCCCCACCCTATCCGTCAACAACCGTATGAAATTCTCCACCGTAACCTCATACCCCCTATAATCAACCTCGATATTATCTCCATACAAATCCACTGCGCGGTCCGCGTTACTGTAGACTGTGCCCGGGAACGCGTTTCGTGGATTGCATGCCATGTCATCCGGCAGCATGAGTATGATTTGCGAGTCGGGGATTCCGAGACGCTTGACGGTGCGGTAGAGGGAGAGCACGTTGGCTAGATGGCGGTAGTTGAACCAGAATCGGGAGGTAGAGACCAGGACCGCCCAATTGCTGGTGTGTTCTGCTGTGACGGATATCGGTGCCAGCAGGGAGGCCAGCACCACTGGCAGACGGAGCAGATTCGCGAGCTTCATTTTGAGGATATTTAGGACCGGAGAATCATGGGTGAGGTTGTTTGGGAGAGAGGCTGAAATGATGTTTGAATGTACGAGGTGAGATTAGATTATTAGTTCGCGGCTGGCCCCTGAGTCCGGTTGTCTTACCAATCAATACAGGCTAAAAGGTGGAAGGCGCCGCTGACGGTTGTCGTAAAGCGGCGTCCATGACACTCAAAATTCCGCGGTAGATGTTGCCGCTTTTGCTGCACGAGCACATTAGCACATGCTGAAGCACGTTCTCACGATTGCCCCGCTTAAGGATTCACAACCTTAAAGTCTGCTACCATTACCTTACCATCGTGAGCCATTTTGGCAGATCTGTACACGTTGTTGATTCTCTAGAAGCTTCATTATGCCAACGTGATGGGTTGGTCTCCAGCTGTTGTTATCGTCGTTAGGTACGTCTAATCCTCTCCCTTGTTTGTTCGCAATCCTGCTTCCATTCCTTCTGCTCTGAGTTGAGCCATACGTATCCCCGCTATACTTGGCGCTGACAATGGATTCTAAATGAAACAGACATGGCGCTCGACTAGACGCCGCTGATAAACAATGGCATCTCACGTCGCCGACTCCCTACGATCCTCCTCTTACATATGGCGGTTGGACCCAATCGAGAGCTCTCGGGGCGCGTATCGCGAGCATCTTGCGCAGTCGAGAGACTGATGACGATATACCTGCCTCGGAAGGAGAGAAGACTGGAGGGGATAGGAGGAAGCGCAGGCATAAGGTTATTGTGCACACGTCGCCCTTTCTACGATGTGTACAGACATCTATCGCCATCAGCGCTGGGCTAGCACAGAATCCCGGACACACCCACCATCGACCTTCCTCATCTGCTTCCACCGCGAGCAAGACTTCAAACATACACTCTTCTCCAAAGATTCGGCCTTCAGTCTCCACGGGATCTCCTCGATTGACACCCATTACGGAGCCCGCTTTGAAAGCAAATGGCAAGCCGCAGGAGCAACCAGAGAATATCAAGAAGTCTACTATCCGCGTTGATGCATTCTTGGGAGAATGGTTGACGCCGGATTATTTCGAGCTCATTACCCCGCCACCGAGCTCTATTATGATGGTTGCTGGGGCAAAGGCGGATCTACTTCGGAGGGAGGATTATAGCAGCTTAATACACATCAAAGACGTTACAGGTGGTGTTCAATTCCAAGGATTTCCCGGAGGTTGGGGCAGTCCGGTAGTTGACAAGGAAGATGGGCCATTGACGAACCTGTCTTCTCTTGCTCAGGTGTTGCCCAGACGAGATCGGACTAGTAGTCTGAGCAGTGGTGGGGTCAATGGCAGCGGACACCATAGGCGCAGGAGCAAGTCGCCCGCGCTGCTACCGCCGGCAGAACATGGGGTCTATCAACCTCCCATCCCAAGCTATGCCATCTCGCTGTCCGACCCCATCCCCCCTGGATATGTGGCACATGCGAGAGATGCTTGTGTTGATGTGGATTATCAATGGGACAGTATGCGTGACCCCCAGAATTGGGGAACTGGAGGAGAGTATGGTGAAGAATGGAGCTCGATGCATAAGCGATTCCGGAGAGGATTACAACAGATGGTCCACTGGTACCAGAACGATAACGATCCAGGAAAGCTCTTGCCGAAGAGTCCTGGTGGTCCAAACTCTAATCCAGGAGGCCCACTGGAAGAGGCGCCAGAACACGAGGACACTGATTTGGTCCTCATTCTGGTCACTCACGGTGCTGGCTGCAATGCTCTCATTGGGGCCTTGACCAACCAACCAGTTCTTCTGGATGTCGGAATGGCATCCTTAACGATGGCCGTTCGCAAGCCAACTCCAGCCAATTCCCCAACTTCTTCACCAGGTCATTCCCGAAACTCGTCACGAAATGTCAGCATATCCGACCAATACGAGGTCAAGCTCGTAGCGAATACAGAGCATCTAAGATCCAGCACGACCTCCACACCGTCATCTTCAAGAACCCCATCAGTTGCAGGAAATTCAACTTTCCAAGAACGTTTCGTCACTAGCGCTAGAGCGTTTGATGCAAATAAGGGTAGATCCTCCACGACATCAAGCAATTTTGGCAGTATTCGCCGCACAGCGAGCATCGCAAGTTCGGCTCCTAGAAGCTATCAACCAGCACGTCAGAGCTCGATTGGTCTATGGAGCGCCCCAGCCCAAGAAGAAGAGCACGAGGATCGCGACGACGACAGCATGATCCTTAATTTCGGCGATGACGGCACAAATGAGAACGCGAAGCCGGCTGAGGAAGAAAGCAAGGATGAAGAGGCAATTACCAACGAAAAGGACAAGGACGAGGAGGATGACGTAGCGCCGTTGGGTCTTTGGGGCAGTCCGCGACCACCGGGATACGCGGAGAAGATCAGGGAAATTGCTCCAAAGCGGAGATGGACCGTGAATGAACGCGCTTAGTTCTCAAGTTAGAAACTTTTATGGGGGAAGCAACAACATTAGAAGAAAGGTCCGACTTTCCACGAAAAGCATGAGATTCATGAATACCATTCATGAAAAGGAAGTAAATGGGTAATTTGGCATTTGGGAGCGTAGCGAGGGAGTTTGGCGCCTTGGCTTCTTTGCGACTTGTTGTGATGAGATAAAATTTGCTAGTTGGTAGTCACAATGCCACTCTTTTATGGATGGACGGACGAAAAGAATTATCACTTTGCGGTCTTATCAAATGCGCTGAAGTTGCTGCTCCCCACATTTCAAGACACTCCCTCAAGTGAGGCATTTCCATTCCTTTTCCCCGCTTCAGCCGTACCGTGTAGCTTCACGCATAGCGCTGTATTGGCTACTGCCTATATCTTTAGTGCGTGTTAGCTGTAAGCCTCACGTTCGTTAAACTAATCGGAGTGCATGTGTCCGCGGCCGTGTTCCCAAAACAGAGAATGTCTTCAGCTTGGCTTGCACAAGGTTTATTTAATACTGCGCTCGCTCGAGGTTTCTTTACTGGTCGTCTTTTACTTGGCTCCCACGAATGTTTATAATATATCAGTCCGAACAACTCACCTTCTGGACAGCTGATTCCGGGATCACAAGATTGGCAGATATGGCGAATATTGGTCGAATCAGTGGCGCTATAGCAGCCATCAATAACGAGGCTACGGCTGCACTAGCCAACATCAACTTCGATTTCACTTTGCTTAAGGTTGAGGCACCGCCTGAGTTTACAGGAGTTGGAGAATCAATTTCGCAGTCGAGAAAAGAGAATGCCGAAAATGGGCGGTTCCATGTACTCGCGCGGAAGTTGGCCGCCCTTTTTGGGCCGCTTTTACCCCAAACGGAGAATCTCTTCAGAGCCTATGGAAAAAGGGCTTCTGACATTGCAACTGCACGAAAAGGAAAGAGTGCCGGGTTATTCGCGACATACTTGGGACCTGATCCAAGGTCTCTCTGGGCAGCTGCGACTTCGGGCAGTTTAGCAATAGCTGTGCATCTTCTTGCCTGCATGCTAGCACGGGCATGGCATGGGCCTGAAGCGACCTCAATTTGGGTCGAACTGGTTGCAGCCCGAAAGCAGGAAATATTGGCGGAGTTGGAAATGAAAGGTACAGAAGCTTTTGATTATTCCCTCCTCGTGGCCCCACGACAAGAGATCTCAAGAGAGGATCTTGCCGCGTGGGACAGCAGTGCGCGAGCTTGGCTCCAGACAGCAGACGATGTCATGATGCGCCAGCAGAAGCAGCTCATGTTGGTAATCGGAAACTGTGCATCGAAAGTGAACAACGAAAACGATCTATACACCAGCGTTATCCGAGCATGGGTTACGTCTCTTGGCGTCATGGAAAATACCATGAGTGGAATGTCACAGATGGTTAATAGTGGATTTGTCTTTATCGCTATATCAGCCTGGCATTTATATCCGGACATGAGTGTCGTGGGTGTGGCAGACTTAGTCAAACAAAACGATCCATACGTCAATTCTCTGGGAATAGTCACAGTAGGACTGGACAGGACAACAAGTGAGAGTTCCGCCGGGATCTTCTGGTCTGTCCCGCTCGCCCACTTAAGGTATTATGGAAAGCCGGTACGTTCCACTGGAATATTCGGGCGAGACAACAGCCGCTTAACAATGGATGAGTTCAGCTTCGTGATACTCGGCTCCGTATTGTCAACCTGGAGAGGCTTCGCAAAAACGCCCAACGTCGGTGTACAGTGGGCTCTACGGGTATTATGGCTTTTGAGATCTCCCGAGCGCGAATCAACCCATCAGCATAAAGATTTGTCTCGAATGCGCGAGATCACGAGTAAGGCGTCTTGGATTGGCCACTTACTTGATGCCGCCGAGCGATTCAACGATTTAGAGGACCGAGTGCAGGTTGAAACAGCAAGAAGGATCGTTCTCTTTGGAATACGAAGAAATGCCTTCCTGTGCGATAACGATATGCATCCACCGCCCCTATTTGGTTTATCCAAGTTCTCGACGCTTTTTGGCCTTCTTCGAGGCCCCGAAGAACGTATCACATTACTCAGAAAGCTGGGAAAATACTTGAGCTTGTCAAATGATCAATTTGTGATCCGATACTTCGTTGATCGAGGTGGTGTGCGGACCTGCGAATATACGACCGTTTTTCCAGTCGGAACGGCATCTCCAGGAAAACTCCCCCGGTGGCTCAACGAAGAAGAAGAAGAAGTCTTCTCGAATGGGATCCACATTCGCTGGCTTTCGTCTCCAGATAATGCAGAATTGAGGTGCCAGGCTATTGCCAGACTGGGCGAGAAACCCCTATTCATAGCTAGGACTCCTAGAATGCAGGATTTCAGAGACGGAAAGGATTACTCAGCCAGTCGTTGGAAAACATCTCGTGAGTCCAGCCCCTCTCCTCTAGACCGAAGCAGGAGGCTGATAGTATGTGTGTGCTCGTATAGCAAACCCGAGCCTACCAAATCCCGGCATGAAAATGTTCGCTGGAGACGAAAATTCAGCTGCAATAATGTGCGTTGAAACTGTTGATACGTCGACAGATGCAAGGCTTGTAAAATTGCACGCGGATTCTGCAAGCAGCCAAATCGGCGCATTCTTGAATGCTGAGTTTCTAGAGACAGCGCTTCGGTCTCAAGACTTCAACTATGACAACTTGACTAGATGGTTTACCTCGCTGAGTGGAGGCTTTGAAGACTGGCTGTCTGGGCTTAAAGCTGCCGCCTCCGCTGCAGAATTGTACAAGCTTCTGCCGGAAGCCACCGTCGACACGATGGTCTTGCAACAATCCTTAAAGTCTGCGAGATGGATACCACGAGTCAAATGGAGTCAATATTCTTCCTTGAACTATAAATTGACCAAGGAAGAGACTCTCGCTTGCATTGCAATGTTCGAAAATGGCAATACCAACCTCGATCCATCCGTGTTAGCAGACGTTTTCGGGCTGTCATCTGGAAACTCACTGTTCATCGCGAGCCAACTGCTATGCGACCCTCACGAAGCTGTTGGTAATACCGAGATACGACGCGTCACTGGCAACATTGGGAAAGCTGGCCTCAGCTTTCTACTACCGCCACCCAACCCGGCGATTACAGAGCCGGACATGGAATCATGGGCGCACATTGACAGGCTTCCTTACACAGGCACTCTTGACGATTCATTCCAAAACACTTCTCTTCATTTATCCTTCACTGCTTACGAGATGCCTTTGGCGTCTGAGACGGATGGACACTTAATTGACCGACCTATCCGCCTCGTAGAGACTTTGATCCAAGTCTACGATAAGGGAAGGTGGATTGCGGACCTCGATGTTCTTTCCGCATTGACAAGCAACAGCATCTCCAGATTGTTATGCAAGAATGTCAGTAGTGGTGATCAGGCTTGCAAACGCGTCAAAGAATTGGCCGCTTCACCTGATGTTTTTGCTGAGGTGTTTTGGGATGTGATACACCCACTGATATCGAGAAGAAATTGGCCCGAGTTCCTTGATTCGGATCAAGGCTGCGTCCGAGTCATGCACGCCCATGACAACTGGCTTGCTCGTCTGGCCCTTGCTACCTTAAGTGTAGCGCAGGGTCACAGGGCTCTCATTCTCCCTTCGCAAGTGTGCTGGAGCTGTTGCAAGGCGGCCTTGGCGGAGTCTCAAAGTAATATTCTGATACTATAATCGACGTCGCTAGCTAGACACAAGTGTAAGCAGTTTTGAGCAACTTCCTTATCTCTCCGGATGGATATGAAATGAAAGATAGCAGATGCAGCGAGGAAATGTGGCAAGCAAACAGTTTGAGCATCAATTTTTGTTTTCATTTCAAGGGTAGTTGAAACTTCGTGCAACTTATTATTGTAAAGTCGTTGCAAATATTCTGGTGGTCAGAAAATACAAAGTCAGCCCCAGAATTTTACAGAGAAACAACCACCTTTTTAGCAGAAACGCCCTTTCTCATCATATCAAGCCCAGCCTGAACGTACTCAAGGCCCTTCCCTACAATAAGTGGATCCGGAGCAGCAACAAACTCTCCTCTCTGCAAAGCAACCGGCAGAAAATCCTGATAGATAGCCCTCCCAATCCCATTATCAACAAGCTCGTCGCCCGCCACAAGCTTATAGCCAATCCCTCTCACCTTACTCCTAACCCAATACAGAATACTACGAGATACCCAGTACGAGGCAATTCTCAACAAGACGAAGCTTTCCGGTGGCGGCGATGGCACGGGATAGGACGCCATAGCGATGAATTTATCACCTTCGCATTTGTCTAGGATATCGAAGCAGGCTTCGGCTGCACCGTGTCCAATTGACATTGCGCCGGCCGACTTTTTGCCTTGGAAAGCGCGGATGATATCCGGGACGACTGTGGGGCTGTTATAGTCAAAAGCTTGCGATGCTCCCAGCTTCTTGACATATTCAAAGTTCTTCGGCGAAGCAGTCTAATCACAAAGTCAGCTTCAGATTCTCGAATGACAGGAATTAAACATACAGTAATAACTTCATACCCCGCCGCAACAGCAAGCTGAATCGCATTACTCCCCACCGACGTCGAACCCCCCCACACCAACACAGTCTTCCCAGTAGCCTTCCTCGCCGGCGCAGCAGGAAGTTGCAATCCCAACTGGTTCCCCTGAAATAACCCCGCCACAGCAGTCGACACCCCCAACGGCAACACCGCCGCACTTTCAAACGACACCCTATCCGGAATCTGCGCCGTCATATCTTCCAACAACACAGTATATTCCTGAAACGCGCTCTCAGCCGCGCTATTCCGTCCCTTGAGCAGCCCCCTGGCTTGTCCTACCACTCTATCTCCGATTGCGAATCGGGAGACGTTGGGGCCGAGCGAGACGACGGTGCCGGCGACGTCGGAGCCGATTATGAAGGGGAGGGTGGCCCAGGGGAGCGCCATGCGAGGGTTGGATTGCATGAGCGTGTCGATGGGGTTTATGGCTACGGCGCCGTTTTTGATTAGGATTGTGTTGGGAGGGAGTGTTGTGGGGTAGGGGGCTGGTTTTACTGAGAGGGGTGCGGATGGGGAGGTCAGCCAGGCTGCTATGTTTGAGGGGGGTTTGGATTCCATTGCGAAGGTGATTTGGGAGGGAGTTTTCTTGGTGAAGGAGATGGTTGGTTTGCGATGTACAGAGAGCTTGTAACGAATTTTTGGGTTTGAAATGTCTTGGATGGTTTTAATGACTGGTTCGGATTCTGTGGAAAATACGAGGGAAATCTGGGGGTTTTATATCTCGAAGTCAGTCTCTCGGACCCTCTCCCCTGCTGGCTCTCCACAAGTTTTGAGTAAGTCATTGTTCTATGAATGCCTTCCTGTAAGCGAAAAGGGGTTAGCGCGGCCAAGAATCTAAAGAGTGGATCCGACGTTTTCGAGAAGATAGCTCACTCCACCAGCTCCACTCTTCATAGGCGAAAGCAGGTTAGCGCGACCGAGGTCAGGGAAGCTTCAAATAATCCTAGGCTTTTTGGATTTTGGATTTATCATGATTCATCACACACCAAGGCTATCACAATTGGATGGAGGAGCGGGACGTTGCAGTAGTCTGTATTTCATAGGCGAAAGGAGGTTAGCGCGTAGTCAGGGGCTCAAGCGAGAGGGGGCTAGCGTCGTACTTAGACTTTCCCTTCACTCTCGAACGTGTAATCCACATACTGGCATGTTGTTCTTCCTGTTGCAGCATCCCGCACCAGGAATACCGTTATCTGGAAATGACACTCGCTCATGGTTCATCAAAGAAGGTCGTCGGCCGTCCGGCCAAAGGCCAAAAGAGGTCACGACAGGGATGTGCTAACTGTAGGCTTCGAAAAGTGAAGGTACGCCATCGCTGAAATTCTTGCAAAGGCCCACTACTAACTGAAGTTGAAAGTGTGATGAGATTAAACCCACTTGCGAGAGATGTAAAATCTACGGCGTCTTTTGCAATTACGATAGCAGTCAAAAGTCTGATCTACAACTTTCGGCTGAGGGAGTCTCGAATTTCCAGATTGTGAAGACACTTCCTTCTTCACTGAATATTATCACGCTTCCTCCTATTTCTCCCTTAACTATACCAAGTTTTAATGAGTTCTACCGACTTGGTGACCAAGATCTGGACCTGCTGAGCAAGTTCCAAATGAGAACTGTCTTCACCATCACGTTTGACAAAAGTCTCACCATTTATCAAAATGAGATTATTAAGCTCGCTTGCGCCGTAAGATATCATTTGACCCTACTTAGCGGAGTTTGCTGACTATCCAGTATTAGGCCCCGTTTTTGATGCATGCAGTATTAGCATTGACCATGATGCATGATCGGTATCTAGACCCGGACTCTTTCAGAAAACAGTCGCCACTCGAAGCCTTCCATTGGTCTCGCAGCATAGCATTATTCAACAGCAAGCTATCAAGACCTATTCAGCCCTCGGAACGTGATGCCTTGTGGGGCACCGCGGCTCTCCTAGGCGTCATGTCCTTTGCCTTCATCGATGCACAGACTCCAGAGGAAGCATGGCCCCTCGCGCCCTCGTCATTTTTAGACCTCAACGTAAGCAACTCTGGGTCTTTGTTCTTGTGCCCCCCAATCATGTTCAGTTTCATCTGATGTACTCCGATGTACTCCATAAATTTCCCAAAGAGGAAATGACACTCCCGAAACGTTCTTGAACAGGAAAATACTGACTCCCTAGTGTTGCAGTGGCTCAAGCTGAGCGACGGAAAGAAAGAAGTCTGGAATATTATCCAACCATTCCGATCGGACTGTGTTTTCCAACCCCTTGCTCTCGAGTTCACCACTTTCCTGCCAACTCCGAAAGGACCTGGAATCGAGACTCTCCCTCCTAAATTCCGCGCTCTGTATGGCCTCGATGATGTCTCAACTTTGGATACCAATCCTTATCATGATGCAGCGTCAATATTAGCGAGATCACTAAATACCGACTGCGAATTTACCTCAACTACAAATTTCTTTGCGTTTTTGAGGCAGATGAGCCCAGATTTCAAGCAATTACTTGAACGAAAGGATCCCAGGGCGCTTCTGCTGTTGGCGTATTTCTATACTCAAGTCTGCCAATATCGGAAATGGTGGTTGAGGCGGACGATGCTTGAGTGTCAGGCTATTTGCATATATCTGGAAAGCAATTATCAACATGAGGCTGAGATTCAGGCGCTGCTGCAGTTTCCGAAGATGGTTTGTCGGGATGGATGAGGGTTTGGTTTTCTTGGTACACAAGAATCAACCCAAAATGCAAAGTCTTCATCATGCGTCTCGGTTTTACGTACATTGCTTTCAGGGCCCCCTTTTCCTAGTCGTGTCCGCTAGCGAGGCCCGTGATAGGCCGCGATGTACGAATTGTTGGATCGAACAACAGGGCAAGGGATTTCCAACAAGCATTGCGGCTGTATCCGATCCTTCTTTGGGGATTCGGGGGCCATAATTTGTGGCACAGTTGCGCTGAGCCACCAACTAACTGTTGGTACCTGGTTTCATAACCTGATACCTGTCACGTAATTCTCGGCGAAATTTTACATTCTTCTTTTTAATCATTATCTTGTTTAACGAGACTGTCGATCTGTGTTCAGATCTATTCCAATTGGCTTCAGGTATTGCCTTCACAATCCCCCAAACTACAGCAGCGCCACGAATCCATTTCATTCCCCGCAAGCCTCCTGCGCTTTCGAAACTTAGCTTCTTCATTATTATTGGACTCCAAGCCTCACCCAAAAAGAAGCCGTAAGTAGCCCCCTAGTCTCCAATTCTCCAAATTTCCATCACATCTAAACGCCTCAGATGTCCTCCCCAACCCCAACCCCAGTATCTCAGCCCCCACCAATCTACGACCACCACCAAAAAGACCACCAAAACGCCATCCACGAAGCGCCACTCCTTGGCCCTCCCCGCAACCCTGCAGAGAGATTCGATTATATGGAAGGAGGTGGATCAAGCGGGCGGCGTAATGATTATTGGGATTATACGTATAATAATCCGGAGCGCGCGGAGTGTATGCGGCAGAGTTTTAAGTTGAGGTTGGGTATTGCGGCGGTTTTTATTGTGGTGGGGATTGTGGTTGCCGTTGTGGTGACAAGGAGGAATAGGTGTGGGTATGATTGTTGAGTGTTGTGTGTAGGGAAGTTCGGTTTTTCTGTCAACTTTCTTGGGAGTTTCAAATCTTTATATTGACTCTGCGCTATGGGTAATGAGACTAGAGATAATTTTCATATTAGAGAGGTATACCACTTGAGTTTGTTCTGGATGTTTTGATTTGCTTCATACGATATCTGTGGCCCCTTCTTAGATTCATTTTGACCCAGCTTCAGTGCGCAGCTAGCGCAGGCATAGTAACTTGAAGAGTAGCGGACAAGTTTCTAGTTTCCCAGCAATGGTTGAGGGTCTGGAAAATAATTGTGCATTGGATACAATCTACATGTTCTTGGAGTACAATTGGCTCCTGATCTATCAGTCTGACTTATAAAATCTGAGATCCTCCCCCGATATTTATTGTTGTTGCCTTTGGAAATGAGAACCAAGCTGCCCTATGGAACGTTCCTAAAGCCTTGGTTCTTTCATTTTGTTAGAGAAGATAGCTCCTTTGGCAGCGATTTAGAATTATCAAAAGAAGAACGGTAGGTAATCGCACTTTTCAGCAGAGCTTGCAAATTTGGCCAGTGCAGGTTCTCGAACTAGCTTTGCTTTTCAAGAAATCTTCGGAATATCTAGACGTTGAACCAACAAGAATCATTATCAAAATTCACAAATTGGTCAAAGAAGAAACCCAAAAGCTCTGGGAATTCGCTAACGCTGGAATCATTCTTGATACCAACTCCAAAGCCATAGGTCTTATCATGGTCCTTACTGTATTCGGAATGATTTACATTCCGAGTTGCCAATACATAAGTGGTATAATCCAGTGATGAATAGACAGGAAGAGTAGTACACCTCCATCAAAGGAAATAGTTTCACTGGTAGCTTCAGTCCAAGGATATACTGGCTGCATAACTTCGATCGTATGTCTTCCCGTATGCATTACCACTATCGAGGAAGTTAGAGCTGTAGCAAAAGATAAGAGGCTTCATAACACAATTTGAAGCATTCATCGTAAAATTAAGGAGCCGTTTGGGAACGGTATGATTACAAGTACCGACAAAGTTTTCCAAATAGGGGTAAGATTACTCCGTGATTTGGTGTCTTCTGTGAGAAACTCTTACTACCGAGCTAAACTCCAAAGCTTTTCACGAGAGTTCTGATGTTTCTTACGCTCCGGTAGCTAGCACGTGCCATCTCCCGCGTCGTATCGTTGGTATGAATGAGAAAAAGCAGATGGCCTATTTGATGCAGGTAAATGCACTAATTATTTAGCTTCTACTACGATGCTATCGAAGCTGGTTTTTTTATTGAAAGTTCCGCTTGAATGGCTATTTATGAAGGTAGTGGTGCTTACATTATCACTTCAATCCAGCACAATGAGAAGCAAGTGTTCATTCGCTCCATTACCGGGACTTTCATGTCTAGGAACTAATAATTGTTACGTAACCCCCACTTTCAAGACAGGAAGCCACTCGGGTTTGCAAAAGCTGATGATAAAGTCTCTTCACGACATTAGGTTTAGCCTGTTCCAGACTGGGGTGGTGTGGCAGCACGAGCTGCAAGTGTGCCTCGTGGCTCATTTTGTTTGGAGATAAGGAGCCTAAAGCGCACCTCGCTCATTTAGGAATTGGGCACATTATGTTTCCACTCCCCGATGATCATGATTCTGGTTCAATCTCCACCAGTAAAATTAACGCATTTGTCGGGCCCGGCTCAGAGTACATTTGCGACATCGTGTTCCAAGGCAATCATCACTTTATCAGAGTGCACGACAGTCCTAGTAGATGAATATTACTTTTTTCCCTGTGAAGACTATTATTAATGTGAATATCACTAGCTACTTTGATATGTTTCGAGGCTATTTCCAAAATTATAAAAAGAAATACACAGAAAGAGTCTCAAATTTTAGTAAACAGGTAGAAGTACAGTAGCTCAAGCACTTATTGAACCCAGGACCTTGCACTTAACTCCGAATGCAGTATTGTAGTAGAATCATCCTGCACCTCGCCCTAAGCGAAACGCCAGCGGGTTGCTCTGAATCCAGGTCTTATCACTCTGCCTTATGCACAGTTTTCTGCGGCTCAAACGTAATTTAATTTCATTTGTTTTTAGTATTCTATACCCCATACAACAAATCAAAGACCTCATTGTTATCATGCAACCAATTATGAGCTGCTAACTGGGTAGGGTACCTTTATCCGTGATTGTTTCAGTGGAGCCGAAGGATACCAGTGGAAATGTCTTCTCTTCCGTGGTTTCTCTCACTCTCACTCTCGTCTGCTTTGCCCTCGCCCTAAAACTCTGAGCCTTTGCAAACTCTTAGTGAAGACTACTACTACTACGTTGCCATATTCAGTCAAGTCTTGAAATCCTCGATTCCGCAAAGCAATATTTACCTCCATTCTTCAGAATGTCTCCAGACACCAACAAGCACAACGTAACAGCTTCAAACTTGACAAGTCGCCCATCGGAAGAGAAAATCCAACCATGGCGGGCCATCTGGCCCCTTGACGAGGACGTGGACTGCGCTTCCACCAACCAATGCGGCAAAAATGAAATCAGCAGTCCAGGAGTCACGGCAAAGTACTGGTATAACATGGAGCGAGGCGGCTACGACGATTCAGCAGCAGTCTTTGCGACTCGCCGCGAGCGACTGAGCAATCTTATCGCAAAGAAGTTTGGTGATGGGAAGTGGTACTATCCTCCCAAAGATGAGGCTCCAGAAGGTGCCCTCGGGCAAAATCAGTTTCACCCACCGGAAAACCCGCCGCGTTGTGAGTCCTGCGGGGAAACAGGGGGGTGCACATGTTCAACTTTGGAGGGGGGATGATCTTTGATGTCGGGCACCATCGTTCGCATCTTGGATACAAATTGCAGCTCAATATTGGCTGATGGGCAGTGGGCTTGATACTCTTGCAGGGGGAGTGGGACGTGTGATTTCAAGGCTTTCATTCTTACCAATCAAATGCAATAACTTCTGCCACACATATGGTTAAAATGAACGTGAGGCAAGAGCTCACCCACCCCGTACTTTGATGACGTGTAGCAAAAGAGCACGTCGAGAGCGAGCCACCTTACGTTCTAGGTAACAGATTCGCAGAGCCGCTTGAAGTATCTTACAGTATCCCACGTCTCCCGTGCATTGCTACTCTGGATGCCAGTGATGAGAAATTATTACTCACAATGATGCTGTGTAAGTCTCGTGGCCTTTCGGAATTTCTACTTCTGTTGACCTTTTACCATCTCATAGCTGCAGACTGCTTCGATAATACACAACTGCCCGCATCGTGCGACACTGCTGAAGTGAACTTGGACTGGTGCCTTGGCGGGCCCAAGACACTGGCTACAATCCGCCATCTAGCACCAATCTCACGCTGGCAGACCGAGAAACCATTCTGTCTGAATCTTCCGCTTCCCGAGGGACAACCGCGAACCAACTTTGTAGGGGCTGACTACAGGGCTGAAATATGTGATGGAAGAAGCCGCATGGAGGCTTTCGATTTGGATACTCATGGTTTTGCTTTCACGTTGCTACCAGGGCTTTCCGATGATTTTGATTTCAACAATCTCTTAGGTATTGAGCAGCGGTACGTAGCAGACATGGAGGCTTTCCTTCTCAAAAGATTCAACGCAAGTGCGGTCTATGTATTTGACTATACGGTAGGTGCTAGGGTTCACAGCGACGTTGACATTTGCTGACTAGGTCTGCGCAGCGTCGTAGTGGGGATCCAGCCCGAACAGCAATGAATATTCGCCCCCCTGGAATGGTTGCGCATATTGGTTTGTGCCACTAGTTTCTTCCGATAGCGTACAGCGCATCCTTTACTGAGACTTTCGGTAGACCAGACCCCAGTTTCTGCGTTGAGGCGCATGCAACTCCATCTAGGAGCGGATTACAAGCAGATTCCTGCTGGTCGAATGCAGATCATAAAGTAGGTACTCAATCTTCTTCAATTATACAATGATGACTGAATGTATTCAGTGTATGGAGACCGACCTTTTCACCCCTCGAAGACCACCCTCTGGCTGTTTGTGATGCTCGGACTGTTGACAAGTCAGACCTTGTTCCAGCTGACTTGATATACCCACATCACATGGGTGAAAAGTTTGACGTGCTACGGAGCGAGCGGCACAAATGGTACTATTTGAGCAATATGAACGCGGGAGAAGGAATTTTGCTTAAAAACTTTGACTCAGCCATGGATGGAAGAGCTCGTTGTATGATTCCCGAAGCGGTGTCAGGGGCCAAAAGGTCTTAGCTGACTCTTTCAGTCTGTCCACATGTTTCATTCACGCATGGAGATACTCCGAAGTCAGCTTTACCCCGAGAAAGCATCGAAGTCCGTGCTATGGTGTTTCATGAACGGCCTCCATGATGCAATAAGGGGGTTTTCGAGCAAATCTTTCGATGGATTTGAAAAAAATCGTAGTTTCAAGTGTTTAGGGAGATTAAGGTACGATCTTACGGTAACGATTAGACACTTCGACCATACCATACATGGATGCAATTGATCTACGCGTTCAAACGTTGGTGCTCAGAAACATAAAGCTGGGCGATCGAGACCCCGACCTGCGCCGCAGCTAATAGAAGTCCCAAACCGCCAATGACAATCACAGCCCAAAAAATCCACCATCTTAATGTATCCCTCTTGTCTTTCCAGATCCCAAAGAGACTTCGGGGGTTCTCGGCCTCAATCGCGTGCCGAATGATATCCAACTTTGGCTTGAGGTAGGGGAAAACCCGTTCAATTTTATATGCATTTTTGGGAGTGTAACACCAGTCTGAGAAAGGCCAATGTTCTCTGCAGAGCAGCCTTAAAAGTGGATCCTGGGCTTGTTTCGGAATCCCCTGAAATGCGGCGCTTTCCCGAAATCTCGCTCTTGATTTCTTTGATTGAGCGAATAGCAGATGGATTGAAAGTACGATCTCTTTCATGTATTCAGAACTTCTGGTGGAGGAAACAGATGGTGAATAGTATGGACTTTCACTAGGGAAACAACTGTGGCATTGTTAGTTTTCGAATACGATAGTAGTTATCCTGGTTGATTCTGTAAAGACTGGCCACGAACCTATTGAATATGCTATTCATTGGAACGTTTGGTTGCCCGGGAATATTCATCAAGCAATAAGCGGGATATCGGAATAGAAATAGAGTCTTAGTGTATTCGTCATAATCAAGATGAGCGGGAAGTAAGTCAGTCCAGGCGATGTTGATTCCAGCTGTGGTTTTCAGAAAATCTGCATCGAGCTCGGAAACACGAATGATTTGGTGGCTGTTATCTGAATTTGGCGTCTCTAATCCTGCTATGTGAAGGATAGGCCCAAAACTTTGAAGGAAATCTCTCATAGGCCGGCGAAGCCCCTGCTCTTCAATAGAATGCCGTGTGAAAGCTGTAAACTCATGCCCCGTGTCATCGTCTGTGTTGTGAATTGAGAAAATGTTAAGTTGAAGACTAGTCACCATCTTGGCAGGTTTCAATAACATCGTTGCCCAACCAGTGGTCGTGAAGATAAGCACTTTCTCAAGGTGATTTAGATCCGGAGCAGTAGCCTCGTGGCCGGTTGTGAGGCTAGCGTACCGGAGACAATGGCAAGTAGACTCCATGTTAAAGACAGGATTGTCTCGGGCGTGGGACAATATAACAAGGACAACTTCCATGAACCAGTCAAATGCCTTGCTATGGTCGATAAAACGTACGGGTATGAGTGGCCGAAACATGGGACCGCACTCCTCGAAACGTTTGCAAAGATAGTGTATGTAAAAAGTCCCATGCTGTGGTGTATTGTTGAAGGCTGACAAGGCAGTGTCTTTCAGAAGTAGATCCGAAGATCTTCTGAAAAGAGCCGCGTCGATCTTGATAAATGTTAGAGATTCGGCTATAAGGATAACGAAACGGGGAGTGTAACGGATTCTGACCTTTGCATAAGACATTGTCGCTCATTTTCTCCAGATCCCCTGAATCCAGTTTCATTTACTGCATTCTATTATACCCCAGCTTTAGGCTCCTACGTACGACTGAGTTCTTTTGCCCGGTATCATTGTTTGGGCATCAACGGCTCCCCATGGTGTTGTCTGCCTTGCCATGACATCGAGATAGCGCGTTGGCAGTGATACAGCATCCGCCACAATATGTATCCCTGCCTACAGTAGCATGCATGCGCTGAGTCGCGAAATGCTAGCTCTCTGAAGCCCTGCGTCTGACCAACCTCACTCTCCACCACTGTGAGGTTGTGTGACAGTCATAGCAATATTGATAATGAAAGAACCTCCGCAATCTTCCTTCTGAGTAAGAGCACCACCGAAACCAAAGCCAATTGCGAAATAAATGGAGGGCCTCCAGGAAATGAGGGACGTCCGGGAAATATTTTGCGCAATATTCCGCAACGATCCTGACACGTTGGATGAAATCTTCAAAATCACGACGCCGTCAAGTTTGTACGAGAACCTAGGTCAGAAATGGCACATCAGGATCGATGGAGTAGTGAAAGCTCTGGAGGGGACAATTAGCACCATCACTGAACATGTTGGCCATGGGAAATCTGCGAAAGCGTCATGGGTGCCGATGATCTGGGGAAGCATTAACATGCTGCTCAAGGTAATTTATCCTGCTGCTGGGCCATTATTAGTTTTGTTTCTGTTTTGCTTCCTGTGAGCTTTAAATGACGTAAAGACAGCTTTCAAACCAAAATTACGAACTACAAAGCAAGTTCGTGTCCATGCTAGAAGGATTGACGACGATGATAATGCTGCCGCGCCCTCCCACCAGAAAAGACGGTCAACAAGCATACCTCCGGGGTGTGTTGTTACAAGTGATTGCAGAGCTTGTGGAGAGTTTAGCAAACATGGTAGTGTTCTTGCGTCAGTCTCCTCCCGGTACGTGGTCACTGAGGATGTCCCAATATAGCTGTATTTTTCTGAACATTCATTCTCACTGCAGGCAAGGTGCTGACGACAAAATGGACAAATCTTGAGATTGAACAACGAAATACAGCTACTCGCATTGATACCGTCTCGAAGTGGATAAATGGAACCTCATTGGATTGTCAAACCATCAGGCTCAAGAGCCTTGACGAATTACTCAATATCAATGTAACTCCAGACGAAATCGCGAAACTCCCCTGTCGTATGGTACCCTACACGGCGAGCCAGAATTTTTTTGCTCGCAGCTATGATCTTCAACAGATTCGAGACATATATGCCGCCTCTGCTAATAAGCTACCAATTGCTCTTTCTCTATACGGACTCCCAGGTGTTGGCAAAACACAGCTTGCATTGAAATATGCCCAGCTCAACGAGTCAAAGTATAGTGCCGTCTTTTGGATACCCTCCGATACAGCTATCAAAATCTCAGAGGCATATTCCATCGCTGTTCGGAAGTTGCGTCTCCCAGGATGGGATTTACGCGTGAGTAGATCGAGTGAAGCTGCAACTCTAGTTGCCTGGCTGCAAGAAACAGGTGAAGGGCCCCGATCAATTTTACTCACACTCCTCTTTGACTATTTTGCAGACGTGCCTTGGCTATTGATATTCGATAATGTAGACGATATTGACATATTGCGTGAATTTTGGCCAGCCGCTGGGAACGGAAATATCATCATCACCAGTAGAGATCCTGCGACGGCGGTATGCCCCGCGTCAAATGGAATTCACGTTGAACCTTTCAGCCACAATGACTCATTAGAATTTTTCCTCAAGATCACAGGATATGGGTCCTGCGCGAAATCATCTGCACTGCCATCTATAGTCAGCGAGTGGGGTGGACTGCCCTTAGCTCTCAACCAAATTGGATCGCTCATCTGGCGACAACAGCTATCCCCTGAAGCTTTCCAAAAGCTCTACAGAAAAGACTCTATCCCCTTCTACAGCAAAAAGGTCAGTGATTGGAATTATGATTCTAGTATTGCCACAGTTATGTCGATCTCCATTTTGCAATTGTCGCCAAATGCCAGGAAGATTCTACACCTCTTATGTTTCTTCGATCCCGATAATATTCCGGGCGAGCTTCTGCTTGATTCTTTTGATGATGGGGCAGCTCTAGCGAGCCTCATGAGCCCCTTCGAGTATGTTCCTCATCGAATCCTTGCATTTTTCATTACTTGACTTACACATCAAAGTTACATAGACGCTCTAACCACCCTACAAAAGACATCGCTAGTCGACCAAAATCGCCGACACCTTACAATTCACCGACTCGTTCAATCCATTCTTTTTGCAGCTCTCACTTTCGCAGAACGAGACCAGAGCTTAGATTTAGTAGTTGATATTTTCCTAGCTTCCTTTCCTTTGTCGGGATTCAGTCGCAATTCTTGGAAAGAATGGGAGACTTGCGAACGTTATCTACCTCATGTAGTTTTCCTCGGGGACAGGTTTCTTAAAAATGCCACAATAGGTCCAAAGTCCGCAAAGCTTGCCGAGCTGCTGAGCCGATGCACATGGTATGTATAGATCCTCCATAATTCTTGATTACTAGTGTTGTTTAATTCTGCGGAGTTTAAAGATTCACTTTGGGGGGCATTCCTAATATGATTCTAGGTACATGTTTGAGCGTGGGTACTTCACAGAAGCAGTGAGACTGGTTCAGATTGCCGAGGGTGCTTGCGCCGACTCCCAAAGTCCAATCGCCGCTGAAATATTCGAAGCGCTTGCTAGTCTTCGAGGCGAATGCAATCGAATTGACGAATCGACCGATCTCCTATGCAAGACTCTCTCTATCAGAGAGCGTCTGCTTTCCCCAAGCGACCCTCTTTTGGCATATTCATACAAGAACGTTGGTCTTGTGCTCTCCTGTCAAGGAAATTTCGAAAAGGCATTTAGCTGTTTCGAAAAGGCTTTCTCGTGTGTCAAGGGATTTCGAGAACCAAATCCAATCGCAGCCGCGGGAGTGTTCGGGAATCTCGGAGTCTACTATATGCTCAAAGGGGAATATGATGACGCGGTGGTAAATCTGGAAAGGGCGCTTACTCTGACCCTTGAAGCATCAGCTGAAGGTGACGATCACTATGCAGAGTAAGACTGACCGATGAAGTGCTTGGAAAGTCTGGACTAACGCAAAACCCCCAGAAGAGTTTTTTACTTGGGCAATGTTCGACTGCGCCAGGGACTTCTAGATGAATCGCTAAAGCTACACGAAAAGTGTCTTGTCCTCCGGTCCAAGATCTTACCTGCACACGACAAAACGGGGTTCTCTTACCACAAGGTGGCTTTGATTCAATATAGGAAAGGGTTTTCTCTGAAAGCAAGGTAAGAGACTACTTTTTAAAAAGCTTAAAACCTTTCAGATTGACCAGTGGTCACTCCGTCAAAGACGCTAACAGTACTTAGAGAAAATCTAGAGAGGGCGATTGCCATCTTCGAGAAGAACTATGATAATGCGCCACGACTGGCTCGCTCAAAGTACTTGTTGGCCCAAATACTGAGAGACATCGGGAAGATAGACAAAGCCCAGGTGATGAGTTCACAAGCCGCGAAATTACTGCAAGAAATAAAAACATTTCCCATCAGTGGTGGCACAGAAGCAGAAATATACGACTCATTAGCAGCCCCGTGGCTAGGGTGAGCCCTAGCCTGTCTCATTTGCCCGGCTCCATGCATAAGGGCTGGGGTGGTGTGCTCACCCTCCACGCGGCATGTTCTCAGAGGGCCGAGAAGGGCGAGGTGTTTACTTGATTGACTTTTCGTTTGAACTATAATTTAATGGAAGTTTTACCTGTGACAACAATTCTCGTCACCTGCTGTGAGAAAATGTTGTATAACAAAGACTCGGAATCATGGTTCATGGATGTCGAAGTGCAAGTGTTTGTGGACCCATCTACCCGCAGCACGCGCACGATAAAGACTCAAGGAGATGCAGTGTGATCTGTAGTTGGCCAATTAGACGAGCCACACAAAACACTCAAAACCAAGGATTAGAGAACGATAAGAAGCTTGCCATCCCCGAGAGGGCGTCGGGCTTTAGCCGTAGGACTCTAGCCTTAAAACTTCGACCAACATGGAGCTCTTCAGCGGGTTTTGGCTCGGAAAGAACAGATCTGGATCGCCTGACTCCAACGCAGATTCTTTTGAATCTTTCGAAAGGATATCGCTCCGTTCTGATGCTGTAACTTCCGACATCAGCCTTGCCAGGCTCGGTATTGCACAAGTTGCTCTGACCCCAAACAAGGGAGAAGAAACCAACGCCTCGTCCTCCACAACGGTTATTGAATTTGCAAACGGCGACTTCTACGTATTGCAAAATCTTCCAGAAGTAGTCATTCTGTTCAGAGGAAGAAACACATACTAATTAGTTACCAGGCTCGTATTTGTATCGATGATGCAGATGCAGTTTTTCGACCTTTGACCGTCTTTAAAGTGACCGGCGAGGACCCTACAGCTAAAACTATAGAGAAGGGAATTGATCACTTCCGCAAAATTGACGATGTGTTTAGCTCGACATTTTTGGAGGCCGTGATTATTCTAACAGCAGTATACAGAGGAAATATAGACGATGAGTTAAGATCTTTCATGTCGTCTCGAGGATGCAAAGCCATTTTTATTCTTCCACTGGAGCAAGCAGGATTCTTAAATGAGGGTCCCTACTTCTATAACTCTCGCGGATTGTTCCCAGCTTGGCGGCTTTACTCGGATGTTCAAGAGGCTTTTGTGTTGTCTACTATCCCTTCTCAATCAGATCCACAGGTGTATGATTAATTGACCCCGAACAAAAAGCCTTTTGCTAAAATTCCAAGATACCATGCCTTGAACGCAGCAGGATGTAGTGCACATACACTTGCTATTGCGGTTCCTTCGAGGTTGAAAGATCAGTCCTCCAGACCTCTGGCCGGTCTCAGGATTGGAGTTAAGGATCTATACTTTCTTCGAGGAGTTTACAGCGGTCAGGGTAACAGAGCACATCGAAAATGTTACCCAAAGTCCGGCCAATCTTCTGAAATCGTGGAACGAATCATCAAAGCAGGTGGGGTTATTGTTGGCATGACAAAGACTGCTGAGTTCGGCGGCACTCAAGAAGTCGTGGGTGATTGGACAGACTATTCATATTCACTTAACTCACGGGGAGATGGCTATTTAGTGGCAGTTGGAAGCTCCACAGGAAGCGCATCCGCGCTGACAGCATATACATGGCTTGACATTGCCATTGGCTCCGACGGTCTGCCTGCACTCATTACATCAAAGACTAAGGACTGATTTTTCTAGCTGGAGGAAGTGTTCGAGATCCCGCTGTTGCTCACGGAATCTACGGTCTCAGGCCATCTCATGACGGGAGGAAAGAGCCTGGAGCCGCGATCTACTCCCCGTAAGATTTTTGTCCATACCGTGGTTCTTGCTGACTGTCGTTAGAATCTTCCACACACCAGGATATCTCGGACGTAGTCTTGAAAAAATGTTGCATTTTGGTAAATTTTGGTTCCAAGCTGAAGATGCACCAAAGGTTCGACACTCAAACCAGTTCCTTCAATGTGCAAATATTGATTCATTAGTCCCTCTGTGTTCGAAGACTATTGTTTCCCCCTGAAGAATATGTGAAAGGTCGCTGGTGCGCTGTCCAAGACACTGTTGAAGAATTTGTCAAGCGATTGTCGCAAACTCTTGATATAAAGGTCGACCGGAGCTCTTTGGAGGATAGCTGGCAAGCGAATAGGCCATCAGGAGTTCGAAAGACGTACCGTGAATACTTGAGAAAGGTACTTCTGACAAGGACCCAACCGATCAAATAGCATTCATTGACAACAGCAGACATTGATTGATTATCTGACAAATGATTACTGGCGCGAGTCAAATACTTTTCGGGACGACTTCCAAAGGCAATTCAAGCGCAAACCATACATCAGTCCCTCTACACAGTGGCTATGGTACTGAAATCTAGTTCTGATTTTTCTTGATTCATCTTCATCCTATTTAAACCAACCCCACCACGTTTCTTGTCTCTTATCTTTTGATCAAACAGCTACTTACAGTGCAAGACTAAAGTTTTAGCAGGGCTCACGGTGCTTCTATATCACAAGATCGGAAGGAAGAATGCCTGGAAGAAATTAAAACTCATAACGAGTGGTTCTGGCAGCATATTTTGCCGACCACTGACGACTCGTCCGACACGCTCCTGATTTTCCCCAGGTACAATTCCGACTATAGAGATGAATACTGGGTGTAGGCAGCTTCCCAACCCATTATCTTGGACCGAGTGTAATGTGATTAGTAGGAAACCCACGGAGCGTGATTACTATGGCTGGGATTCCAATCTGCATGCGTCCTTCTCCGGAGCGCCTAATATTATTGTCCCCAGTAAGTTTCACTTTTTTTCTTCGCAGCATGGCACCTACATTCATCACAAAAATAGTTGGGCAAGTCCCTTACGAGTCTGAAATCACTGGACGAACCGAATTTCTACCTGTTTCGGTATCAATCGTTTCTCCAAAAGGTAAGTCACGACTGAGTCAATCGTTTTGCCCATTCACTACTAATAAATCTTTCTCAGGGACGGATATGGCATTAATGGAGTTTTTGAATGAAGTGATGCCGAAATGTGGGGTAAAAGCCGAAGTCATGGTAGGACGTGAAGCGTTCGAAAGAGAATCCCGTCATGAGGACTAGCTTTTGGGATATTTCGGAAACTTGATTCGATGATAGGGCAACGGAGCAGCACCATCCCACTTGTAACTAATGAGTGCATGGCTGTTGCTTTTGCATCTTGGAGCTTTCCTGGCAACAGTCCCCTCGATACTCGGGCGCCACTGCACGGACCAGAAGGACGGGCGGGACATTAGGCGCAACTGACCTAATAATGGCAAGTTTCAGGCTTAAATAGGGTGAGGGTTTAGTGAGCATCTACTAAAAATACAGTGGTTCGTCCCAACTCGTTTACAGTATATTACAGCACGGAAGTTGAGCACTACTATAATTTGAACCCCGAGGCCAACAAGCAATTACAGCGTTTAAGATTTCCTCTCCTCGCGATTTCCTCTCTTTTCATTCCCTCTTCTTGTTGCGACTTTTTATTTTAATTGCCTCTCCTCTCCTCGCTATAAGATTCTTTGCTTGCCTTCCTCGCTAGAAGAATAAGGAGCAAACTGAACAATATAATTAATTTATTATTCTGAAATTTGCTTTTTTGGGAGTTAAAACTCATTGGATACCTATTACTAATAAAAAAAACTTCAAGTAAGAAAGAAAAAACCCAAATAATATATATTTTGGGCACGTTTTCTTATTTTTAGTATGCATAGGACTTTTATCTCCCCCCTCCCTCCTGCATTTTCTTTTCTTGTTTCAGATTTTCCTACTTTCCTCTTTTTCGTTACTTTTTCAGATTCGTTCCTTATTTTTCCTTTCCTCGCCAAAAGTTCTACTTGCCTGCCATATATTTTCCGGCGAGGAGAGGAAGGGAGGGGAAATCTAAAACCCTGAGTAATTATTTTCACCACGTACGTCTTAACCTTCCCTCTCCGGAGATGCTCTCTCTACCTCGACTTACGAAACCTCGCAGATTTGAGTTTGAGGTTGGTTCATCCGAGGGGTCTCAATCGATACTTTCCATTACGAAGTAGGTCGTGGAAGAATAATGCAGGAGCTATTTGCCATGCGCGTTTACTCTTAACACAACTTACTCGGAGGAGGCGTGAGGATTTTTGAAAATTAAATAGGCGATATAAATTTTTTAGAAGCTAAAAAAGGAGACGCGAGTCTTTTGACATTTGAAGAATATGCAACTTTAAGTAGCAGATTTTTGATTCCAAAAAACATTACCTAAGGATCATTGAGCTCTTATACAATTGAACTTCTGTCCGAATCAAGCCTTTGCTGACTCACAATCAAGTGTGATTCAGTGCCAATGCCTTCATTAATACATTTATAAATGATCATTCCCGTTAATTCCTATTCACATGTCTGGAGTTTCTACTATTATTTCATCCTACCTCGCACAATCGCTCCAAATTGGTCAATAATATTTTAAGCGTCGGGAGCGTCGAGAGCGTCGAGTCTGGATCTACTCGAGATACTTGACCGCTTTAGGAAAGGTAAGTTTTAGACAGCGAAAGGACTCTCTCTTCCTCGCCATTTATTGTAGTAGTGGAAAAGGGGGTGTGGCACGTGGTTCGCAGACACGTGACCACATGCATATAAAGCGTTTTCCTGTAGCTAGGCTCTTGTTCTTTAGTCAATTCCACACCAATTGAACTCCCTCCATTTATGGTTGTATCTACGTCCTTACATTATTTTCCTTTAATTGTTTCTCCTTTCTGAAAATCTAAAGGCAATTGTCTTATTTTTTCATTGTCGCAAGATTTTTTAATTGTTTTCTTCGTCATGAGATTGTAAGGAAAGGAAGGGTAGGGTATCCGTGTATATATATATATAAATTTAAGTAGTAAATACATTGGAAAATAAGTCTTTTTGTACCCAAATCTTTTTTAATAATTTTTATATGATAATATTAGAAAAACATTCTTGTTGTATTCAATTATAATTTTATGCTAGGGGTTGACGGAGGTAATTTTCCCGATTTTTCCTGTTTCTAAATTTCCTAATTTGTTTTTCTTTTCCTATTTCATAAAAAAGGCCCCTTTTCTTTCTTTTAATTGTTTCTAATGGGCGTTTCCTACTCCAAATATAGAAACAGGCAAAGGTGAGGAAGGTAAATCTGTTTCGCTGGTTGTAGAGGCCTTATTGTTGACGGATACAGATTACCTTGTTTATATGGCTTCTTTGTCGATAGCTCTATATAAGAAAGGATCCCCTTCTCTTTAATACTACACACAATTGTACTTTAACTATTACGTTTCTCACTTCTCAACACTCATAAGTAACACAGAGACAACCATAATGCCGTCTACCGATACCAAAACCAAGGAGTCTCGACTCCGGTCGCTTCCAACAGAACTCCTTCTCGAGATCTTTAGCTACCTCCACCCAGTGAGCTCTACCAGTTTGGGGCTTACCTGTAAACATTTCTATGCCATTCATCGGAGCCTTCATGATATGGTCTGGTGGAGTGAGTATGAGACAATGCCGCTGGAAACAGAGTCGCGGATGAAAGAACGGATGAGGCAATTAAAGATATTGCCAGATGATTGGATGTACAACCTTTACGATGGTAAAAGGCTCGAACTCCATCACTTATTAGGCACATGGATGCTGAAAGCTGGCTATGTGCGTCTCGATCGAAATCATCACGTTGGCTTCTTTGAAAAGCGCTGGAGATAGAAGGGACAAACCGAGGTTCTGAGGGTGTGGGGTGGCCAGAGTATTGGAAATGGCGATTGCAGTAGAGAAGATCGGGTTACGAGAAGATCTCCCGGAAATCGTCCACGCCAGACAACATAGTACTAGTTAGATTATTGATAAAATAGAATAAGAAGAATCATTTGACTTAACATTGGCTATAAGCTATCGTAATCGCCCTGATGTATTCAATGAATCTAAACCACCGCATTGAGCTCGGGCGTAGGCCATCCGATATGTGCTATATTCGCCTCCTAGATTGCCACCAGATGGGACTACCGAAGCGCGACTATCAAGATCTTCGGAGAACTTTCTTTCTCAGAAAAATTGCAGTTTTGCTATCGAGAAGGAGGTTTGCTCAAGCTCAAGCGGCGCGGGAAAAGATATTTGCCAAGTTATCGCGAGATTAAAACCAGGGACAGTGAGCTCCCATCTGGTTTCCTGTTTGCTAATTGGTCCTTTGTGTGGCACTCACTTGCGGCTAATCTGCATTATAAGTGTAGAAATACAATGTTGGAAGCCGTGTAGTGTTGATTAGACCCCCCCCTCAGTACCTCGAGCTTTCTATTTGTACCCGGTCCCACATATCCCTATATCCCCCATAGATTGTATTCCGCCAGAAGAACCCTTCAAAAACCAGCACCGCTGCACCAGAAAAGAAAAACTTCCGGCAATACGATAGCAGGAGCGGGGTCCCTTTCTAAGAAAAAAGAAACAATGAAGTAGTATCAACTTGTCCGGTACAGGTTCAAGGGGCGCTGAAGCTGTCAGCTACTGCTGAGATTTGCGGATTTATGCCCTTACGCAGACCTAGGAAGTAACAGCAGTAGAATCCGGCATCTAGAGCCTGGTGAACCATCAGCCTTCCACGCCATCACTGTCGTGTTCGTTCGGAAGCTAATTCTGTTGAGAACCCTGAATGATGTTTGAACTTGCCACAACACGGAGAACAAAGCCTAGACATCGAGGGCGATTATCATATCAATGGCCAAATATGCAAATACCACTCTAGTTCAAACTTTGGGCTATTATAATTTGATTGCAGCGTATTGCGTGCCAGGTGTTCTCGCATTGGTGGATCTCACACGGTAAAGATCGCCATGGCCCAAAATGCTCATCGTTACCCGTGACTTTGAATGATACAAACAATTCGAAGGTCTTTGGAATCGTCACGCGCCTGATAGGCTCCAGTAATGATCTCGTATCATTTGCCGATATGTTCTCCCAAAAAGAACGGTCGATGCGCAATCTTATTCGTAGGACACGGAGACCTTCCATGCTGGCGATGTTCGACCATGTCTTAACCCAAACCTTGTACTTATGATTTTGGCCTTTCTCCTTAAGAGACTTGGGTTTTTGGAGGGGAGGTCCACCCCAAATAGACCATACGAATCGAAGAGAATGAATCGTATTGATTCTAGATCTCGGAAGAAAGCGCGGCAGATATTCGATATGGTCGCGGTAGGTGGTTGTAAAGCTGTTGCTTGAATAGAAGACATCAGATGTTTCAGAGTAACTAGAGTCTCATAAGCCTGGGTCAATCCTAGTCATCCGATCTAAACCTACATTTGACGGCAAGTAAGAAAAAGCGACATTGGATTGACTCCGGCATTGTCATGCACCGGCTCATCGCACGTCTGAGGTTCAATTGATCTGCACCAACGATGAGTGCGGTGTAAGAGATGAATAGTGCCACCGCCAAGATATTCTTTCCAGATAAGTTGGCGTAATTCAAAGGGGAGATCGAGAAGAGAACAGTCCGGTTGTGGGGTTGGAACCGCAGGTGTCTTCGTTTTGTGCCGTGACAACTTCGAGGCAATGGCCCGGCGACGTTTCCCATTTTTCATTCCCCGAGGTTCCGGGGCATTTCGACGTTGATCAACAAGTCTTAGTTCGCGCCTCTTCTCCCTATGATGATACCATAAAAACAAAGGCACGATTATGGGACTGAAAGCAACCCCGATTATCACCGCTGCAGCGGTAGCTAGAAACTGGGATCCAGCAGGCGGAGCTCTCCCTGCAGTTCGACGATATGGTCGAGTCATGGTAAGAGATACAATAACAATCGTGTTGATACGAGAAAATGATGCGGATGGAGAAGGTCCATACCAGGCAACAGCTCGTAGAAAAACAATGAGGCGCAAGTGGCGCAACAAACTTTTGCAACTTCAAACAGCCTTGCTGTGAAGTATGAGTGTGAACACCTTATTTTGAATATATGTGAAAAGGATGGATTGTATAGTTTTATGTAAGTAGCAGAGGAGAACAGGAATGTTGGTAAAGTAGGTAGTAGGTAGGTGCAGTACTGCAAAACACCACCATTCCCCTTTGGGAAATCCCAAAGTCTTCAGCCTTGCGCTAGTTCTAAATTTGATTCAAAGTTGACAACCAAACACCCCGCCAACGACGACAATGTAATGAAAAACTACGATATATTTTCCCCAAAGCCTGCTCAATTGATCTCGATATGTACCGAGCATACCACTTGCCATTCGTCATGGTCATTTACAGATATTGAACACACGAACTCCACGCGTCGCGATCATGGCCATTCTCGACGGCTTTCTTACCTCCATCTCGGGCTTCCTGAGATCCAAGGATGCAGCGCAACTACAAATGTACCTTCGAGTCGAGCCTCCTCTCCCTGAACAATTCACGCAGCTTAGCCAAGAGTTGAAGGCCTCGTATCGCAACGGGGACCACCTCGAGCGGCACATCACGAAGCTCATTCCTGAGAATGACGATGGCAAGGCTGACGAGGGAGACGTTTGGCCTGGGTTTCTGGTTTTCATGAAGGAATACCTGGAGTTTTGGAGGGAAGTCAATTTCGATGATCTTTTGGAGACACATTCCCAATTGAGTGGGCTAGTAAGGTATGCATCTGCCCTGGACGCCGCTGGAGTAGTTTTAACATGGTATACAGCTCTTGCATAACGGCTCTATCGAACTCGGCCTATGGTATAGTTGTGCTGCCTACAGCTATTCAACTATCCTCGAACTTGGCAACACTTGCCATGATGCTAGATAAGCGCCCAGACTTGACACGCCGGCTTCGCAAAATCACAGATAGCGACCAGGGAGAAACACGGAAAACGTTGGTCGAGAGTACTGCTGAATCCATACAAAGAGCTTTCACAGTGTGTCTTACAGAAAGGAGTTCGAATAGGAATGGCATTGGGCAGGACGGTAAACCCGAAGGAAAGAAAATCGGCATATATTCCTTCGCAAATCTAGCGTTGAAATTATTCTTCAAGGTAGAGTCACATATTTTCGGGGACTACGCGGATATATAATTAACTGGAAATGCAGTGCCGGAAAACCCAATCAGCAAATCAATTATTTACCAACATCTCACAACATTCGCCTCCTCTTGCGCTCTATCCTGCCAGTCAGCGTGTTACATATCTCTTCTATCTTGGACGCTTCTTCTTCATCAATGACCAATTCTACCGCGCCCAGTTATGTCTCCAATCTGCTTACGATCAATGTCACGCACAATGTATCAACCAGAGACGAAATATACTCATATATCTGATCTCGGCCAATATGATCCTGGGCCGCTTTCCATCGCGACCGTTCATGTCACGTCCCGAAGCAGCTGGGATTCTCGAAAAGTTTGCTCCGATATCGAAAGCTATCCGAAAAGGGGACATAGTAGGTTTCAAGCGTGCATTGGGATCTGAGTCAGGAAATGAACAATGGTTCTTTCAAAGGGGTGTTCTACTTCCTTTGCTCTATCGATGCGAGGTTTTAGTATGGCGATCTCTAGCGAGGAGGGTATTTCTCCTCACATATCAATTTCCAGCCGACCCAAATTCTCGAAAAGCACCAACATTAGAGATCACGGATTTGGTAGCTGCAGCGCAGTACTGCCAAAAACTGCTAGAGGGTTGGCAGAAACCTGTTGATCCTCTAGCTTTGATGCAATCGGGGCGCACCCACGCAAACACGATGTTCATGAAGACCCCTGATCTGGTTCCTCCGCCGCAAGGCCCCAAGAAGTTAGGAGCGCAGGAGGGAACTGTGTTTGGTAATAAGATGCCGGACATGCTGGAAGTTGAGGCTATCGTCGCGAGTCTGATCCAGCAAGGCCTCCTGCGCGGATTCATAAGTCACAATCAAGGAAAATTTGCAATTCTAGGTGCGAAGCAAAGAGGTGGGCCATTGAATGCAGGCTTTCCTGTTGTTTGGGAGGTGGTAAAATCGAGGGCTGAACGAGATGGGAAGGACAATGAAGTACCAGCGTGGGTTCGGAGCGAGAGAAAAGTTGCAATGGGAGGAGTTGTCAATTTGAGTGGGATAGCGAGACCTGTAGGAAGTGGTGGATGAAAGTGGGAGAAAAAAGAGACGCCGTATCTAAGTTTGGGAATCACTGACGATTTCCACCCCTCGGCCGATCCTTGGATTCTTTTACCGCCGAATCACGCCAACCGTCCATCCATTGAAGGCGATGCCAATTCATTGTGCAATTCAGTTGTTCGCGGGTCGCAGGACAGCATGTATCGGTGCTCTTGACGCCGTGGAAAGATTGTGTGTCATCACATTCCAATTAAGCTTGGGAAAAGCAAAGTACAATTCCTATTTGAACCCCAAATCTACACTGCCTTTGTTGATCCCAATCGAAATCATTCTTCGACATCTCCTTTGCCACCTGCACTGTTGGCTGCTGCTTTCTTCGCCATCTTGACCTTTTCGACCCTCGCCCAGTACGCGCGACGTGGTGACGAATCTACTCCGTCAAAGCAGGACGCTGGCTCCCAAGTGTATTTGTTGACCCAATTTCCTTTCCAGTTGATCAAATATTTCTCAACGCTGACCTCGCCCTTCGCTGCTGGTAAATGGGCCAAGACCTCTTCGACGACATAATTGTCTGCCGTTCCGACGTACATACCCTTCTCGTCTACTCCGAGCAAAGAATCCTCCTCGTTGGCATACTCGTCATCGGTTTCCTTGGTAATCGCTAGCCCTTTCCCCTTGGCATCCACGCTCGGAGCCCCCTTTCGGCGAGCCCCATGAGTCCTCTGGGCCATGTTCTTCGTTAGATCCTTCGCAAAGTCTCCGAGCGCCACCACACCGTCCTCTTTGTCCATAACACCCAAAGCACCCGAACTGATCCCCTTCAGCACGTCGTCGAAGCTCTCCTGAGACAACCCCAACTCCCACATCCTCTGCTCGCCAATCTCTTTGTGCTCTGCCACGGCTTCTTTTCTAACTCCATGCCACACCAAGTACACACCCTCGTACTGCTCCTTCTCGATCGCCTCCCTTCTCGCGCGGTCTTTCCTGGGTAAAGTCCTCAAGACCACTTCCAAGAGCGAGAATTGCTCGTTCTCCATCTTCGCCGTCTCAATCATGGTTCGATACCAGTGGCCCATCCCGCCTTTTCGATCAAGTTTCCAGCATTTCATTACATCTTCCGCCGCATACGGCGTGCTCCAAAATACAACAAATCTGCTTTTCTGTTTTTCGCTAGACACTTTGCTCACGGGACCCTTTTTGTGATCCGACAGGAGCTGTAGAACCGTTGACTCAATTTTTCCTTCGGTATCAGGGAACTCTGACGTGGTGTCATGTGCAGGAATTCCGACTTTTAAGGGATGGTAAGGGTTATCCAGGTCGTAGGAATCTACTCGCCAGAGTCTTTCTGGAAGCCTATGGATATGGACGCAGTACATGTCGGCCATGGTGGTGCCTGATTCCCATCTTTCGCCTTTGTAGACGTAAGAGCTGGACGACTTTTCTATCACGCGTTCGATCATGAGTTCAAAATTAATAAGGTTCTTCTCTTTCCAAATGGTATATTCAGAGAGAGGGAGAACACTATAATATACCTCTTTTCTTACTCGGAGATCGTTCTTTGTTCCTTCCAGTCCAGCAAATGAGATTAAGAAATCATAGTTAGTCATTGGGAAGTTTGTGCCCTTACCCTTGAGTAGCAAAACCCCGAAACCAAACTCCAGTTGCCCCTCATCACACTAGATGAAAAGTGCATCTTTCCCTAACACAGTCATTAAGATTTTGTGATTGTCAAGCGTTGCCGTCATGTGCTAGCATAGGGATGTCTTAACTGTTATCGAGGTCGATCGCATTTCGCATTGTCCTTCCGATTTGCTTTCTGCTTGGCGGAGCAAACCATATTCATATCACCAGCACAAGACCAGAATTCAGTTTGCTCTCATCAAGGACGAGGGGTACGGCATGTGTTAGAGAAGAGTTCAGTTGCTCGATTGCTTTCTAGATACAGAGCGTTGAGAACCTCCTCAGAAACCAGCAGTTCAAGCAGATTTATCAAGCTCAGTTCGTACTGATTATCAATGTGGTAATTTTTTGGTGTACGAATAATTTTTCTATGGTAGCAATTTGGGACTAAGGCTCTAAATTTTCTTAGCTGTTGTGGCAATCAGCGACGTCAACCTCGCCAGGCCTTCGATGCCTCTCCCTTCCTTCCTTTAGCCCCCTTCGTCTCCTTCTCGGCTTCTTTCTCGCCTGTCTGCGCTGCCGCCGCTTTTGCACTTTTGTCTCTAATCTTGATAGCTTCATTAAAATGGGCGATTTTCTTCCAATATTCATTGATCGATCCCGTTCCAACATCTGTTTTCAATTTCCAATCATACTTTTTCTGTTTGGGCAACGTTCCCGCTCACTCGACTAGATATGCATTCATTTGTGTTCGGGATGTGCTTTCTTGCGGCCTGTGGGCTAAGATCTTTTCCACTTCCCACCCTCTGTTGCCAAGATCGTGGTTGCTGTTAGCTACCTCACCTTCTTCGGCAGCAACGATATTCTCATCATTAGGAGGTCGAGTAGGTTGACTGCTTGCCTGCGGGGGGTTGTTTTAGCCAGGCTTAGAAGCACTCTGGGTAATTTGATCTGGACTTCCCAGGGTTGTCAAATATATATCTATTTTTAGATAAAGATTGTATTGAGCTGTATATGTAGTTCAATTCATAAGAGACAAGGAAGCAACAAGATTTCCTTTATTTCGAATTGGATCACAGTTCTCGGATAGAGAGCTAAGACATCAAAAGTTTCTCGACAAATTGCTAATTCAATGAGCCATTGCCTCTTCAAAAGAAGTATCAAACACTTCGTATTTTCTCCCGAAAACATACGCAATAGATACCATTCAGCGTGTGGTATATCCTCCGTTCGCAAAGATTGTCTGACCCGTAATCCATTGACCTTCTGTGCAAAGAAACTTCACAACAGGAGCGATATCTTTCACATCAGTCAAGCGTCCCTCGAGAGCATTACTCTTATGGTATGCAACCGATTCTGGAGATTCCTGCCCATAGAAGAATGCTATAATCATTGGAATTAGAACAATTATTTTCCAATAAAGATAGGACTTACGTGTATCCATTGGTCCTGGAGCAATAGAATTCACAGAAATGCGCTTTCCCATCAATTCCTTTGAAACGCCACGAGTAAATTGTTCAACAGGTGCTTTTGATCCAGCATATGAGGTGTAGTTGCCCGTGAAGGCGGCGAGTAGCGCAGTCACTATCATGATAATTTTCCCGCCTTCTTTGACGTTGACTGCGCCTGCTTTCAAGATGAAAAATGCAGCTTTGGAGTTTACTCTTAAAATCTTTCCGTCAGTTTGTTCTTTGCTATAGTCAAGGTATTAGAGAGAAATTAGGGAACATACGCAAACATCTGGTCATACTCCTGCTCTGTGATCTCACTGATGGCTTTCTTGAGGACCATTCCAATGGTATTCACCACAATATCAATCTTGCCAAAGTCCTTGATCACGTCCGCGAATAAGTTGTCGACTGCGGTAGCAGTTGTAATGTCGGCGGCGTAAAAGATGACTTTGGTGGATGGAAACTGTCGCTTGAGCGTGTCTTCCAATTTCAAAGCATCCTCCCTGGTTTTGGAAGAGTTGTAGTGCAATGCAAGATTTACTCCTATCGGCGCAAGCTCAAGGGCAATTGCTGCTCCGAGGTTCTTGGCACCACCAGTGATGAGAGCAACTTTTCCTTCGAGTGACATTTTCGAATGGTTTCTGAGACTATGGAGATGAGAAAATAGGATTCCGACTGGAACGAGATAATGAGTGAGTTATGGAATTTTCTGAGGCAAATGGTAGCGGCTTTTATATATCTATCATCTCATCGTGGAGCCACAAAAATTACCAGGGAATTCATCTACTTCTCTAACGATTGAAACTGTACAGTACAACTTAGCAATTTTGGCATGTATACTTGGCATTTACTCCATTGAGAAGCAATGCGCGGCTATTGCTAATGTCAACTTGCGGAACTTGCTACCTTGATCACAGCTGAGTTTTACATGCAATTGTCAGCAGCGCCACAGCGGGGTTTGCATGCCCAACCGCACCAATCGTCCAGCATTTCGCGAGCCATTTTATCTATTCGCGGGTATATTTGGTCAGATACACAGTACTAGGCCTAGTTTGGAATATGCAGGTTGGCACGCTAAGTTGCATGACCACAGTAGGTGTACATTGGCATCTGGATACTTCAATCTCACTTGATACACTTTCGCCGTGGCACAGTTTGTGATGCTTTCTAGCAAGGTTTTGGAAGCCAATACTTGACTATGCGCGTGATTGACGCTGGATCCGTACCGAGAAGCAGCGGGGCACCTACTTATCCCGGTTTGAGCTTCATAACCGTCTCCGACCCTGGCGAATCCAAACTTCCCTCGCAACGGAAGGCCGTTCGCTCTCATGCAGCCCTCTATCAAAAATCCAAATCTTGTCTGGGTGCTAAAGCACAATTGCAGAAAGCACAGCCCCGTAAACCCCGACGTAAAGGGAACTGGCGTGAAGAATCGGTCACCTTAAACGTAGATTCCTGTCCAAAATCCAGACAAGAATTGGCTCTTTCAGGCGAGTTGCACAGTCAGATACTACGTTCTTTCCAAGGCGTCAGATTACTGGGTGCAGGACGAGTGGATCCATTCCAATCTTATCCAATATCATGGGAACCGTTTCTCCCAGAACTTGTCGACCATTGTTCGTACCTGCGTCTCTTCTCTTAATTCCCAGACTTTTGACTGACCCTGAAATTAATCAGATATTACCAATATGGCGATCGATATGCCCGAACTAGACGAACCAGAAAAGCCCGGTCTTCTCCGAAGTCGATGGTTTCCAATGGTCATGACAGAAGCTGCAACATTCCAAGTCATCATCTTGCTAGCTGCCTCTCACTTCGCTCTCCTCCGACCTTCAGCGAACTACGGACCAAACCTCCTAATTTTGAAGTCGAGAGCTATATCTGCCGTGAGGAATGCCCTTGCGTCTGCTGGCCCCAGCGATCAGCTCATTGGCGCTGTCGCGAAAATGGCTAGCTACGAGGCAATGTTCGGAGACCAAGAGAGCTTTGTGAATCATATGGGTGGTTTGATGAAGATGGTTGAGATGCGAGGGGGTCTCTCTTCGCTTGGCTTAGATGGGATGTTGGCTCGGATGTGTGTTTGGATTGATTGCAACTCTGCGATGCTTCACAACACGCCTATTCATTTTACTTTGGTTCCCGAAGAGCTCATCATGGATGTGAATCCCAGTGGTTTTCTTGCGATTCGATAATATGTAGGAATCGTAACATAGGTTCTTTGTGTCGGTCTCAAAGGGTATTCATAAGAAAGTGGTAGAGTATTGTGTGAAGCTATGAGCTTTTGAAGCAATGTAGCAATAAACGCAACCCAATTATAGTCTTGGTCACTGGATCATACATACTTCTACAATTCTGCAGAGTCGTTATCTTCAATCAGCCAAGCTATGCAAATCATAGAAAATTGATAAAGGCACAATTGATCTACAAATGAGGACACTCAGAATTGACTCCGCCACTTTGATATAAGCTATTTGGACAATACGATCATGCACACAACATCATAGCACTTTAATAGCTCCCTAAATTATATACCATAAACTCCCGCTGCTAATCGCTCATAAAAAGTACCTGAGAGTCTCAAGGACTCATACTGTCTATATACACCATTCTTATCTCCTCTCAACGTATGGCTATAGCATCTTAATACTACCCCCGCACCTCTCACACACTAAAAACGTATCCTGACGGCGGTGCATCAGGTTTAGGACCATAAGTGTCCCAGTAAACATCAAGACACTTCTCTCCAATATTCGGTTCCGGCTCCCACGTATTCTCATACCCACTTCCTGCCCACTTCACCAAATACTCTAAAATAGGCGTACCTTTCTTATCTCTCGTATAAGTGCCTGCTTTCTTCTTCCAAAGACCCCAGCGATGATCGAGGACGCTATCAACTGCGAAGATATCGTCTTGCACTTGGGCCTTGGTTATTTTCAGGGCGCTGCCGCGGGTAGTAAGTCTCCTAGTGGATTTTGACGGTGTCTCATCTTGTGATCTGGGAGGTATATATCGCGCCGGTACTCCTCGGCGTGAGACACGAGGTGTTGAGTAGCTTTTTCTTCTGGAATTTCCCCGTGATAGAGGGGCATCAGAAAGACCGCTATTTTCCAATTTTTCCGTAACAGTGGAAGTCCTTTTCCGCTTCACCGTGTCAGGCACAAATTGCTCTGCCTCACGGTACAATGGTTTGGCGGGCTGCTTTTCAATTTTGGCGGTTTCACCGGATGCTTCTTGGTCAAAGACACGGCGATCAGCCTTCGTCGACCGAGTGACTTTTGATACTTTCTTAGGAGTCAGTTGCCCTTTTGCATTGAGAGATTTTGGTTCTCCAAGTGAGCCTGTCTTCTGTCGTGGCTGTATCTCAACGGGGGTCCTGTATGGCGAAACATATTCGCCCCCTCCTTTAAAATAGGCCGACCTTATACCCAGGCTTCCAGAAATTTGCGGAACGTATTCAGTGGCCACTTCCCTCGCAGTAGGCACCTCCCTTTTACTCTCGCTGATCCTCCGTTTCTTGGGTTTCTCCTTCTCAACCATCGGCTCACAGCTCACAACCGCTTCCTTCGGCACCCTTTTCCAGACCAAGAAAATGCCCTTAACTTCCTCCTCGGCAATCTGCTCTTTAGTGAGTAGATCCCTCATAAGCAAGGCGTCCCAAAGCTGAAATGCATCAATGACGAGTGCGCCTTGACCAAGCAACTGAGTAGAAACGATGCATAAGTGGCGATTATCTTGCTCTTTTTTGAAAGTCATCATCGCTTCTTCCATCTCTGCCATTTCCTGCTCTGTGATCATATTTCCGTCTCCGGTCTTCCATTCCTCTAAAGCATTCTCATAGATAGCCTTAGCGCACAAATTCAGACTTTCAATCTCTTTTTCAATGTCTGACTTGTAGCGATATAATTTCACGAACGGGCTGCTGGCTAGAAGAGTCTGACGCTCGGTGGCGTCGATAGCTTCTTTAGCGTGGCGCTGAAGCTTGCAGTGATTGTAGAATAGCGTCGCCAGCGCCTTGTAAGTTGTCGGAAAAGGAACAGTGAGGTTGTTGGAGAGGATTCCGACAGCTGCAGGTGAGTTTGGAGATGAGGCATCTGTGTACGTGACGCATCCGAGAGTCTTTGGGAGGCCAGGGTCCGTGGAAGGAATATTCTCGCTCCAGCGGTTGGGAAAATCTACTTCTTCTTCGATGTGGCCCCATTCAATATTTGGTTTTAGTCTTTCTACCGATTCCTGACCCGGAGCCTTGGATTTGGGCCACAAGTAAGGGTTTGTCCACGGGTTGAGTGGCCAAGGCTTTTTTGCATCGCGCGGATCTAGAAGTGGAGTGGGAGGTTGAGCAACCGGTGCTGTCCAAGGCGGGATGCAGGGCCAGGTTGAAATAGTGACATCCGATGTGCTTGGACGTGCTCTTGATTCCCTTGTCATTTTGATGTTGTTGTTGAGGGGATGATGCAATGACTCGGGTAATGAAGCTGTTGATATGGAGAGGTGCTAGAACCTTCTCCTTGGCGAGTGTCGCCTCAGGAGCGACGTGGTGCCTATCAACAGGTAAGATATCGATGTACAACTTCAAACAAAGAATAAAAATGCTGAATAGAGGGACACGTAGGACATAAATCACTTACGGTTCCTTGCGTCAAGTGAATGATTTCGGCCGAGATCCCTTTCCCGAGACTTGAGTCCTTCACAACCTCTGATTTGAGACGGGCAAGTACGTGGAGGATATAAAAATTGCTGATGACGCTTCTTATCCTTAGATATTTTGAAAATGAAAAGTTGCGTTGTTGTGATCACGGAGTTGGAGATGGATTTCGATGGGAAGCAACGAGGGTGTAAATTGTCTGATGGTTTCAGTCTGCGGTCAGGTAAAATCAGGAGGCGAGAATTTTTGTATGAGCGCAGACGAGATTAGCTCACGAGGTTACATCCTGGTTCGGAAGCGTATGTTTCGGAGTCTAAGTCAATATAGTGGGGCGCTGGGGCAAACTCGGCTTTCACTCTTGGTCATTGGATACATCATCTATCTGCCTTGGAACTGGAATGCATTGCACTCTTCACTTCGATCTTATCTGTCATATGATCCTTTCGGTTCGTTGATGGTACCCTAGTGTCGTGGGATTTAGAACGTGGCGTTCCGAAGATAGGCTGATTGCTGTATTACGCCACTCTTAATTTACTTCTACGAGCTGAAAATCAGGAAGACCTTCCCCGAGGTGTACCTTTATGAGTATACAGACATCAAAGCTGTCCGTATTGTATTTACATCCGCTCATCCGAAAAATTTGAGAGGATTTGAAATCTCTGATGCGTATGACTAGTTAGTCAGATAGCCTAGTCAACTGGCCGAGATTCCTGAATCGGGACAATCTAAGTAGCCAATCAGGAGTATATGAAGCTTACAATATGTTTAATGAACTGGGGACTACATGTTATGTACTCAAAGTGTCCCTGAGAAGCTTGATATGTATATCTGACTTCTATTCTGAAGATAGAGCTTTTCCTTTATTTAAGCAAGGGCGCAAAGGAATAAAGAGTAGGAGTTCTAGATCAGGTGAGCACTTGAGCAAACGATGCATCTGTAAATGATCTGACTAATAAGATGCCATCATAAAGAAATTCCTAGATGCTTTTACTTCTATTTAAAACGGTCACAATGCGGAATATCTACGGACAGCCATCAAGGAAGCGAATATGAGGTGCAGCAGAAGCAGCTGCGTCTCTAATAAATCTTGGGCAAACCTTCCTTTAGAGAAGAGACTACCCCTGCACGGATTTCCTCCTCTGCCCCATAAAACAACTCCATTCATGAGTATGGTTGCTTCTATTTGGGCGGTGCTATATGCGTGAAGAGATAGGCCATTATTTCCACCTATAAAAAGCCGTACTTAGCCAAAAACCTAGGTCGGGATGGCTGTATCATCACCATTTCCATCAGTCCCTGTGCGCGTCTGAGACTATGTAATAAGACTCGAACCCACTCGATTAGGCGGGAATATGGCTATCTGCAACCTCAAACGATTACTGCCACGATCACTTCCGTTAATGCGTGTAAACGTTGTTGGACACGGTCAATACCTTTAGATCATGACAGATTACCAGCTTGAGTCTTTTCTTCATATTTATATAAGAAGAGATTCCCCGGCCAGAAGTTTCACCCTCAAAGCTTATGTCCACAAGACCCAATTTTCTACTCTCTATAACTTATCATGCATGGAGGGAGCTTTGTTGAGAAATTTTTGATTAACTATCAACGCGCAGATACCAACAAAAAGCCCAAAATTCAAATTCCCTCCTTTGCCAGGCCCCAAAATCCCAAAAGAAAAACAAACATTCCCAATCAATAAAAACTCCAAATCGCAAGAGTCTCTGACTCCCCATTCACTCTGCAAGTTCACCTTCTCCAGCCCTCTAAAAAGCATCCTGATCACCGCCATCCTCATCCTCCTCCTCAGGAGACATCGGCTTCCCACCCTCCACCCCCTTCCAGTAATCATTCAACACCTTAGAACGAGGGAAATGTCTCGACGGCTCCCAAGAATCATACTTGTCTTCACTCCATTTCTCTTTGTTCTTTCCAACCCCATCCCATTTGACCAGATACTCAAAATAAGGGTTCTGAGCTCGATTTTTCAAGAGTCTGCCATTTTCATCTGTGGCCCAGCGATGGTTAAGGACGTCTTTCACTTTCCACATTCCACCGGGCAAGGGACCTCGTCCGTAATTTACTTTTGGGGTTGAGGGGAGTGCGACTGGTGCAGAGCTGGAGCTTTGGCTGGCGTTTGGGGGTTGACTTGCTGTGGCGGAGCGTGTGGTGACGTTTGGGCGCGCTGTTAACGTTGCTCTTGTGGATATCTTTGTATGTTTTGGAGTAGCTACGGCTGGGATGTCTTCATCATCACTGTCGTCGTCGTCTTCGACGTCTTCGTTGTTGTTGTCGTAGTCCTCAGCAGTCCAATCCATCGACTGCTTGCCCGGCTTTGATGTTGTCTTCTGAGTAACTTGTGCAACGCCGCGACTGGATCTGTGAAGATCATGCTCATGAATACTACTGGCTCCACCTCGAAGCTTGACCCGTCCTTCCATCTCATCTACCTGCTTTTCAACAGTGTCGTGGAATGGTTCATCATCTTCGCTGATGTATTCGTTCTCATCCAATTCTCTCATCCTGGCTGCGAAAATTGACTTGAAGCTAAAGGCTCTTTTGACTGAGTTTGCCGGTACTAAGCCCCAGACCCAGTACTCGTCTTCGTACACCTCAGAGTTGTGAAATCGCATGTGGTCGATGACGGTTTGATTTTGTCCTGGAAAGCAACCCTGGATAACGTCCGAGGCTTTGATAATGCACACATTGGCAGCAGCGAGTTTCCTTCCCGAGACCTGATAGACTTTAAAGCCAGGCTTGCTTCTGTCCTCGACGAACCGGACCGTGTTGTTCACAAGCTTTCCGTTCTCAGTGTTATCTCCTTCGACTACTGAAAGCTGTACGACTTCGTCTTCGGCAAGTCGTTTGCTTTCGTACAGGGTGATGAAATGGCTTTTTGACCATGGCTTAGACTTCTGCTGGCCTTGTTCCATTTTCCGTATAATGTGATCGCGAATGTCCTTGCGAAAGACATATGGATCGCTGGGGAAAGCCCGAGTGAGGTGGTCAGTGGAGGCGATACCTTGAGCTCTGGTTGAGTAGTGAGGTCCATCGTTGAAGTTGTATTCAGAGCAGAAGAGTTTCTTGGGGATTGAGGATTGGCAAACGAGGAAGTCGGATGGTCGGGTTGTAGGATGAGGGACGTCGGTCATTGGGCTGTCCTCTTCGTGTGTTGGTGGGGTGGTTTTGGTAGACATTGTTACTTGAGACGAGTTCGAAGTCCAGATGGTAGATGCAGATGATGAGAAGAGCGGATGTAGAAGGGGTATTTCGGTTCATAATATACAGTCCCTTGGGGTGAATAAAGGCCATTTCTAGAATTGAGACTACCAAGTAAGATGATACTAGAATCTACATGATTCCTTTGGGCATTGACTTTTTTCAATTTACGAGTAAGACACATGTGTAGAATGACCTTGAATGACTTGAATCGTAAGATCTTACCAGCAAATACGAAAAGAGAGACATCGAGACATCAAAGAGAACTTCGTTTGACATAATCTAGCATCTTCAAAAATAGAACTTGGGTTTTCTCTTCGACTCAAAGTACATAAAAAATGACGTAGAAAGTAGCAGAATTTCTTGAAATGTCCAGAATGTCGGCTTCGAAATATCTTTACAGCTATGTCTCAAAATTCTGGGACGTTCAAGCTGCTCCTAGATCAAAGTGGTCCAGCCCTATACAGCAGCGAGGACAAGCAACATGAGTGATAATTGAAAATAGCAACATGATAGAGCTCATGACCAATAAAATTTACTGGCAGACTTTTCCAGTCAGTCGAAATGGGAATGATAGATGATGGATGATGAAAAAAAGGGGCCGAACTCCGGAAGCGAAGCTGCAGAACCCCGCCTTGCCCGCCAACTTTTTGCCCTGGATCCATCAAAACCGCTGCAACTATCCGACGCTCACATTTACACGACACTCTACATTCCACGACAGAGAGCACTCAACCCGGTTGCTGGCTTCGCTGCTTCCAATTAATTGTCCGCGACACCACACCCGTCGAGTATTCCACCGGACATTTTCTGACCTGTTCGCCCGCAATTCCTTCCGGCGCATCTCGAGTCGTCTCCGAGTCACCATCAGACTGCACCTTCCCGCGCACGAAGCAGCTACAATCCTCTCGAACATATCTCTCTCGGAGCCCCTTGCTTCGTTTTTAATTAGGGAGCAGGTCCTGTCGAATTTCCCCATCGACTATCTCTTTCACCACCTCTTTCGGTCACAGCAAGAAAAAAATCATATCAACCCCGCACCAAGCCCTTCAAAGCACACAAGTACGGCACAAGTCACCATGGCGGCGGCTGGTCTCCTCGCAAGGCAGCTGAAGGAAATGCAAAAGGGAAAAGACCTACAAGGAATCTCTTGTGGGCTGATAAATGACAATGTTTTCGAGTGGGAGGTGATGCTCATGATAAATGATGACTGCAAGTACTACGGCGGTAAGTGCTCCCCCCGTTCCCCACGCGGTACGAGTCTAACGGTTACCCCACAGGAGGTAACTTCAAGTGCCAACTGTCCTTCCCAAAGTCCTACCCTCTCATGCCGCCAAGCCTCACCTTCAAGAACCCCATCCCATTCCACCCAAACATCTACTCGGATACTGGTCTCATGTGTATCTCGATTCTTCACCCACCCGTGGAAGACGAATACGGCCATGAGAGCGCTTCCGAGAGGTGGAGTCCGGTGCAGACGCCGGAGACGATATTGTTGAGCGTTATCAGCCTGCTGTATAACGTTAGTGATGTAGGCCCGGCGAATGTGGATGCGGCGAAGATGTGGAGGGAGGACAACAAGGAGTTTAAGCGGATATGTCGGAAGCAAGTGAGGGAAAGCCTGGAGGATTGGGACTGAGGGCACATGTGCGTCAGTATTTGGGCATCTACACAGATTGGGCGTACGATATTGGGTGTCTTTAAGCTGGATATGGCGTACAATCGGGGTGCATGGCGGTCACTTTGGACGTGCATTTACTAGTTTGGCGAATTCCAGCGTTTTTGTTATCTCTATGAGTATTTTCCAAGAATTGTTCTTGTGAAATTTGATCATTTTAACGATAATGTCATCGATTGGTTGATTCTATTGTTACGCAGCATGTCTCAGTCGTTTTCAGCTCAGCCTTGCGTTGCACCTGCAGAACACATGTTCCTAATTTTTCGACATTTCTTCTTCATATATATCGCTGTCCTACGTTTTACAACTCGATTTTATCTCAACCATATACTTGCTTGTCTAGACTTGGAAACGCAACGATTAGCGACGCACAATGTCTCATAGCCTGGTGCTTCTCGCACTCGTCGGCTTGGCACGAGGCTACACCACATTCAAAACACAGTGCACTTCTCCCTCCGTCTCGGTCGGTTTCGTTTCTGGCGCTGACGTACGAGGCACCATAGATATACTTTGGAGCTGTCTCTTCACAATCGTTGCCTGCACCTACTCAGTCCTCCATCTCAACATTCCAGAGCAGCGCTGGGGACGAGATCCCGGCCAGATGGGCGATATCAAATGGATGGTCAAGCGTACTTGGGCAAGTCTAAGATATATGCTGATTACCATGATCGCGCCGGAACTGCTGCTTGCCAAATATTGGGGAGATCTTTGGGACGCGAAGGCAGATCTTGTGAGGTTGCAACAGCTAGCGGCTGAAGACGATGTCCCATGGACTCTTACTCATTCTTTACTTGCGAATATGGGCGGGTTTGTTGTGAAGTGGAGATGCGGGAAAGGAGATCGGTTATTCATTGGAGATCTTGATGTCACGACTCTTGAGAAACCCTTGCAATTGAAGAGGGCTCGAAGTCTTCCAGGGCTTCGATCTCGGGGTCTCTGTTATGTGTTTGAACCCACGGAGAGTCGATTCAAACATATAGCCGAGCTGAGAAGCTTCCAGGCTAATAGGCAACACATGACAGAAGACGAGGTGCAGAGACAGGAATATCCTTACATGCATCTTCTGGGACCGGACATCATTGAACTCCGAGAAGCCAACGTGATCCGAAGACTCCCATATATCACCGAAGAAGAGATCAACGACAAGAGCAAGGGCAACGTCTTCGTTCGCCTTATTGCCATGACTCAAATCAGATGGATAGTAGTCCAGATCATTGTGAGAGCGATTCGAAGTCTAGCAGTGTCCCAACTCGAAATTGCGGTGTTGGCTTTCGCAATTTGTGCAATGTTCATGTATGGGTTGAGCTGGAACAAGCCAAAAGGAATCCAGGTCCCATACAAATTGTCTCCACCTAACCAAATACTACCAGATGCCAATGTTTGCACTATCAGGGAACGGAGGAGGTACAACAGCTACTTGGGAGAAACGGCATTTAGTTGGAAAGAGCCTATTCTGAAGCTTCTCGGAATCAAAAGAATTGAGGCATACAGCAAAGTTGTGCCTAACAGCTTCGGTCGCAAGGATCCAGTCACCTGGTGGCGTGGAGAAGGCTGCGGTCTGTATCTCAGTCTCACACTTTTCGGTGGGCTGCACGTTGTAGCCTGGAATTTCGAATTTCCCACGAAACCAGAAATGATGTTGTGGAGGATTGCAAGCGTTTGGTGCACGGGTTTTGTTGTCATTCCTGTTGGTGTACTTTTCCTCGCAGGGTTCATGGAAAATACTCTGCCCAACAACCGGCCTGAATGGATGGTAGCATTAAGCAGATGGGTCCCGTGGCACACTCTGGTGCTTGTAGCCTTATATGTCTCCTACATTGTTGCCAGAGCGTTCGTGTTGGTTGAAATATTCCGCACGCTGTTTTTTCTTCCTCCTACCGCATATATCGCAACTTGGACATCTGATGTACCTCATGTTTCTTAAACGCACGCATAAATTATAGGCTAGAGATCTCAAGCCTAAAGCGATGCAGCATTTGTATATGTCATTGATATTTCTGACAGATTCAAAGCAGTATGGCCGTCGCTCAGAATTTGCATGCCGTCTGTCTCTGAATGTCTCTGAACACTTGGATAATTCACCCTCCCTGTGAGTAGTTGCTTTAAAACTCACACAGCCCAGATAAATTTCTCACTGAGGCGTGCAGCTACTGCTATCACCTTCTTCCGTGAGAGCGTCATCTATCGACGACCCATAGCTCCTTCTCCTTTTGATACAAGGAGCAATCAAGTCCTGCTTCTCGTCACTCATCCGAGCCAACATCGCCCTTCCCCCATCAAGCCAATAAAGTCGAGCATTCTCTTCCTCTGGCGTGGACGTCTGCAAATCCTCCAATCTCTGAACGCCCATCTTACACAGGTTCGACCGCAACTGTTGCGACTCATCATGAGCCATTAAGATGAGACCTATATTCCTGACCAAGGGCTTTGCTGGGAACATTGTAAACAGAAAATGGCCCAAGCTGTAGCAGCGTGCTTGGTTATTATCAACCGCCGCTTGAATTCCCAAATTCAGAGTTGTCGCGATCTCTGAATCCTCCAACAGTTTATCTGCCTGATCCGAAACGATCTCCAGGGCCGCTGCTTCCGCATTCAATTTTTTCTCTTCCTCCGCGATCGTGATTTCCGGATCTTGCACGCCCGAATACCTTCCTACTAGAATCATGAAAGTGATATTGAGCATCGTATTAAGTTCATCTGCCTCCTTGAGAAATTGCAATTGCCAAGCATACTTAGCACTATTCCCGAAATCATTCATCAGAGTCCGAAGATATCGATTGACCCTCATAAGCAGTGACTTGTGACGCTCATCTACGACTCCCGATTCTTTAAAAGCCAGCGTTTCAGCAGCCTGATCTCGTCCTTCTTGCACATAAAGATCCAGCAACTTGCGTTGTGCAGGCACAAGGTTCACCAGATCCACCGCATGCCAAATCGCCTCATGTTCCTCCTTCGCTTTCAAAATCTCTATCGATACTTCCCATCTCGTCCGCCAGAACTTGACTCGTTCCTTCACTTTACGCTCAGCCTGTGCCAATCTCTCAGCAATAATGTACGCCTCTCTTTCTTCCCTATTTAACGCGATCGCGTTCTGAAGTTCCTGGTTCTTCGCATCCAGTACTTGATCTAAATCACTGCGGAACGGCGATTGAAAGGGCTGCAATACTTGTACATAGTTATCTATACCTTTCTTCTGCGAATCAGCCGCGATGGAAACGATCTCATTCTCAGGCTTTACCATCGCGATCCCCCATTTTCGTACCGCGTAGTCCCAGAACTCATCATGGTACATATTCTCCAAGTGCTTCGCGGGAATCGGTTTATAGTAATCCTGCTTGGGGAGCGCGGTCCTGCCGCCTATGAATGGCAAATCTATGGAGGCCGTGCTATTGCGTGTGGGAAATGACTCGATGAAGAGTCCGAGGTGGGGCGTATCTTGGTTCATGTCCCGGATGAAGGCTTTGGGTTCGCCGCCGTGGAGGTGTTGTTCGAATGAGTAGCCTAACTCGGCGAATATCTCGCCTTCCATGTACGGTTCGTCTAGTTCGATTGTATCTAATTGTTGGATAGGTAGGGTGTTAATCAAGGCCAGCGTTTCCGATCCACGAATCACATGCTAACTTTCACGTCAGTATATTACTTTGAAATCAAGAGGGCATAGGACGCACAGCAAATTCGTGCAGCATAACAGCTGCGCAATGCCACTGCTCAGTGAACCGTTCCGAGGCGTTCAAATCATTCCTCAATAACGGCTGCAACAAACTCGATGCAAAACATGACGCTACAAAATCTCCCGGCTCGGGGATCGACGTCACACCATCCCAATTCATTGTCTTGTCCTGTTTCTTCCACGGCCTGTTCGTACTAGCATTATTCTTCCTGTTTCCGAAGCCGAACGTTACTTGTTTCTCTAGTTGTTCCATGAACTTTTGCTTTAGTTGCAAGATTTCGGCTTGGTCTTGGTCGGTGGGGGATCGGAAACCGAATGTGTAAAGGGGTAGGCCGGATGCTGCTTTGGCGGCTGCTGTTCTGCCGTCTAGATGGGGTGGCAGCTCTTTCCGGGGACCGCAGAGGTATGCATCGAGCTATTCATCATTCGTTAGGATAACTTCCAAGTAAGTGGGGGAAAGTGGAGAAATACCCAAGCAGAAGTATGCATCGAATCCAAATACCTCCCCACCAACTTGAGTACCGGCTCAAGCACCGCCCAAACAATCGGATTGGCCGCAACCCAGGACCCAGGATCCCACTCCCCAAAATCATACTGCTCTCCCTTCGCATCTATCTTCGATATCACCCTATCATCCTGCAACCTATTAATCTGCATCTCCCAATGATCCAATCTGAAGATCGGCCTATCTCTCATCAGCCTTCCACCCCACTCCCGGAGAAATTCCACAAACTTACAACACAGGATTACTCAAAATGCTAACACAACCCCCCACATTCCCATCCGGATACGCCCCCATATCACTCAACTCCCTCGCATTAAACCCCCTCAACAAAAACACCCTCTGAAACTCATCTTCCTGCCGTCTCCTAATCCCCTCTTCCTTCGTCCCTCGAATGATAGTTACCGGATCGGTGGGTGTGTAGCCGCTTTTTGAGAACTTGGAGAAGAAATCGATGGGGTCGCGGGTGGAAGGGAGGAAACCGTATTTTTTGGCGTAGGGTGTTG
>Ga0247778_1000298_pt1 | contig 77925 bp, 75 predicted proteins | sample UWRJL049202B5_FD_179939 | JGI IMG/M metagenome (GOLD analysis project Ga0247778, IMG submission 179939) | Plant litter microbial communities from Arlington Agricultural Research Station in Wisconsin, United States - UWRJ-L049-202B-5 | ecosystem: Environmental > Terrestrial > Plant litter >... | reverse complement strand
TTAAATTAAAAATTTATTCTTAATTAATATTATTAAAATATATTTATTTAATTTTATAAAAATTTTTATAATAATTAATAATTTTAAATTTTATTTAATAATATATTAAATTATATATAATAAAAAAATTAATTTTTTTTAATTTAATTTTAAAAATTCAAAATTCAAAATTAAATATTTATTAAATTTTAAAAAAAGATTTATATAAAATAATAAATTTAAAAATTTTTTAAAAATATTTAATAATCTTATATAATAAAATATTATTTGATAAAAAATATTGTAATGGCAGAAAAGGAGGTTGATGCAGTAAATGCTGTGTGTGTATGTGTAATAAGAGATGATGGTGCCGTAAGGGCAGGAAGTGAGGTTATCTACAGTAGGTGCCTGAGGGTGCCTGAGGCACAACACTGTGTAGGCTGTAGTCGCAACAGAGGTATAATACGTAATTCGTAGATATATGATTATATATATATAAAACATTTTTTTATAACTAAACTTTTGTTTTTTAGTCAATTTTATATTAATTAAACTCCTTCTATATTATGGTTATATTTATATTTTTATAATAGTGACTTATATAAAGAGAAATAATCAATGTTTTATTTTTATATATCCTTAATTTGCAAATATTATTTTTATTATTGTTGTTGTTATTGTTGTTGCTATATATCTATATAGCCTCTTTTTTTTTTTATTCGAATTAAAGTCAGGAAATTTTTATATTTTAGGTTTTATTTATATAACTAGAGGTTTTTATATTTATTTTTATGCCTAATTTCTTCGATTCGAATACGAATATTATTATTATATTTACATGATTTTTTTTCCCTTGAGTTGGATTTAAAAAAACTTATTATATCTTAAATTTTATTTATACGAATTTTATTATTTTTTATTTTTCCTACAATATTTACAAATTATATATCCCCGAATATCATCTAACGGAAACACAGAACAAAAATATAAACAATTGGAGTAATTTATAATAGTAACCGGGTGTTACGAACGGAACCCAGGAGGGGAGTAATTCTTGGTATGGACAGCACGGCCCTGAGGCTCGGCAGTAAGCACTGCACAGAGAAGCCGATGTCTAGGAAATCACGTGACGGGGATCCCCTGAGAGTCACGTGGGTGATCCAGGATCCCCGCCAAAAAAGAATCCACGAAGTGCGAAGATTTTATATAAGGTAAAATCTTTATTTATTAAATAGAAGTTTCGTGCTCAACTCAAATAATATTTCAATATATTAATATTTTTATATTTATAATAACTATACCGATATAATGACAACTCCCTTCCAAGGACCTCAAATATAAACCCAACGCACGCGCTGAGTCAGCAGTCCAGAGCAATCGTTACACCGGGCACGAAAACAAGTTATAATTAATGGTATTAGGCGAAACTGGATGGAGTATTTATAAAAAAAATTAGTAATATAATATTTGAAAGATATTAGACTTATAATACTCAAGGGACGAACATTTGGTGGTGGTGGACGAATATAGTGGCGGAAAAGGGGGTGTAATACGTGGTTCACAGACACGTGACTACATGTATATAAAGCATTTTTTGTAATTAGGTTTTTGTTCTTTAATTAATTTTATACCAATTGAACTCCTTCTATTTATAGTTATATATCTGTTTTTACAACATGGTTCATGCATCCTCGTGTAAGATAATATTCTATATATCAAAAGTTATCTGAAATAAAAGATAAAATTATTTCATAATTTAATTATATAATTAATATATTATTTGATTCTTTTTATTTTTAATATATATATATATATATTCAAATTACATAATAATATAATTATAATATTATATAAATTTTATTATTATTTAAGAGCTACGCCCAATATTAAAAGATTACCCTATAATATTAGCAATATAAGGGCAGATATACAACTATAAATGGAGGGAGTTCAATTGGTGTAGAATTGACTAAAGAATCAAGTGCCTAGCTACAGGAAACGCCTTATATGCATGTGGTCACGTGTCTGCGAACCACGTGCCACACCCCCTTTTCCGCTATTACAGCAACTTACCCTGTAATACTTAGAGCCTACCCTGTAATACTAAAACATTACCCTATAATTTTATAATTATTTTACAAGCTACGCCCAATACTAAGAGGTTACCCTATAATACCTTAAACTTTATAATATTATCATTATATTACTAATATATTACTAAGCACCCGCAGGGGTTACCAAATAGCCGGCCGTAGGCCTAACCCTATTTTTCCTTAAACCTGGGCCTATCCCTTCCCTGACCCGCGGGTCCTCTGAGCCTATCCTATTAAGACCCTAACTAGAACCCGTGACCCGCAGCCCGTTCCCTAACCCTAACCCTTAAAATAAAAATAAAAATTAAAAATTTTTTTATTTAAATATAAAAATTTAAATATTAAATATAAAATATTAAAAATTAAAAATTTATTAAAAATAATATTAATATTTATGATGCAGTAAATACTCTGTGTGTGTGTGTATTAAGAGATAATGGCGCCGTAGGGGCAGGAGGTGAGGTTATTTACATGTGGGTGCCTGAGGCACCGAGGCAGCCACGTCAGTACGTGCAACAATTTATTTAAAATAAAAATAAAAATATATTAATTATAATTGAAATAATAATAATATAATAAAATTAATTTATAATATAAAATTTAAATTATTTAATTATAAAAAAAAAAATTATAAAAAAAATTAATTATTTTAAATAATTATATTAAATAAAAAATAAATAAAAGGAAAAGAAATAAAACTTAATTTAATAAAATTGTTATTATTTTTATATAAAAATATTTAATTTAAAAAAGTTATTATTGCCTGTTGAACGGCGGTTAAGCGAAGCCGTCTCCCTTGCGAAGCCGTCGAACCACCTATCTACAATGTTTAAATAAGTGTGGGGAGATGGTCTTGCAGGGACGAAGAAAGGGTAACGAAACGAGGTTGAAGAGAAAGCCGTCGAAATTTTACAACTCCTACAGTTTATATATCAGGGTCATATTCTTAACTATGAACATTCTGCTATTCTGGAATTATCGTAGGATCATACGAGGCACAATCAAAGTCCTATATCTGAAGTTACTTTGTTTAAATAAGCCAATGGTTACTTCTTAGTTGCGCCGAAATTTTCAGCCTCCACAGATTCCACGGATGTCGAAATTGGAGGGGCACAGCCCTATAGTGTATCCCCAGACTCTGTACAGCTTTGTACGAGGGGTCAGTTGTGATTGGTCCCCAGTTGGAATCCTGTATAAAATTTAAATTGGCAGGATGCGGCACGACGCGAACCCCATAGGAACTTTAAATTGTTAAGATGCAAGACCAGGGGCTGTGCGCACACAGCCCAACTTCGTGCATAATAAGATAATTATAGTTTCGCTTCAAGCCTAAGATTTGAGTTACATAAAAAAGAAAAACTAAACGGCGACCCCTAAAAGAAGGTGAAGACAACAAGACTGTAGATTACTGGCTTTCCAGGTATCGGCGGAGAGCAATGATGTGGATCGGTCTATTGCTTGGCAGAAGAGAACAGAGAGCAGAGCTTCACTTGATATGGCATACAGAGGAAGAGGGGAAACGAAGTTGTTGATTCGGTAATTGTTTAATAAAACTAATGAACGATTCAGTCCAGGACGCTTTTACGCAGACTTCATAATAAAGACAACTATGGTTCATATTATACGTAACTTTGATTTCAAGTTGAGGGATCGTGGGGCACCCAGAACATTTTCATGGCGTACTACAATTATGCCGCGCTCGGATACTCGATTACTAGTAAGGAAACGAGAAGTCAAGGCATGAGATATGAGAGGAAATTTTCCAGATATCTTCTTAGATTATATAGAGATATAATAATAGAGCGAGAAATTAGATACGAAAATAATCTGAAAAGTGCATTGGATAAATAATTATTCTTATAGTCCTTTGGCTATTATATAAGATTTCTGAACCTTTGGTGTGTGATACCCCGTTCATAGTGGACATCGCGGTCGCTAATTTCTCCCGCTTTTTTGGTCCACCGCAAGAAGTCGAGGTTTAGGCAGCAGTTAAGGCGACTCTTCTGGGTTTGTATATAGGATCAAGACTTCTGTTAGTTCCGTGCAATCAAGGATTTGTCTTTCCACATTTGCGCGACTTCGGCGAGTCTGAACCACTCAATCGTACATCAACTGAAAACTCATTATTTTATACTGAAAAGCTTGCGTAGAGGAAAAAAGGGGGTACCTAGTTAGCAGTAAACATATAGGCCGAGAAAACGTCACACGACATCTAGATCGCCATTGTTTTCAATATAATAGAACTCTCCTCAGATCTTATAATCGACAGCCTTTCCTCTACTAGGTTCACCAAGTTCTTTTATGAGCTTTGGTACAGGAAGTAGCGATTCAACGCAAGCATAAAAATGACTCATACATTATTCATCCTCCTCTTTATCTACCTCGGGACGTTTGTCAGTCATATATCTGCATCTACTGAAGCAAATCCCGCCGCGGTAGTACACCAAGCACACTCTCCGTCGACCCTCACTCTTGCAGTCACATTAGCCCCATCCGCACCTGAATCTTCAACGTCATTTCAAACCCAAAACATCACTATAAATCCAAACTACGGCGGTGGCCCTGCTTTCACCCCACAAACTGTTCCCGCTGTCTCAGACACGAACCCACCATGCGCCAGCCTGGACGCTATAGTCAGCAGCTGCGCTACACTTGCATCGTTCTACGTATTACCCCTATCGGGACAAGCGCAGTGTCTATGCAACATCGGGCCATGGGACGCCGTGGTGACCGCGTGCTTCGACAAGTTGACAGTTCTTGGGCAGTACTATGCCTCGTCAATCACCTCGAAGGGGTTACTAGGCCTATGTTCGAGCCTCGGGCTAGGGCCCATATGACCCGCGTTAGTCGTTGCGACTAGTACTGCAGCCACAAGTACTACCAGATTACCAAAGACAGCGACTGAGAAGAGCACTTACACGAGAAAGAGTGGTGGTGGTGTTCATTGTATTTGCTGCAGCCATGGTTACTTGTTTGTTTTATTATGTTGGTTCTCGGCTTTGTAGTAGGTTTTTGAAAGAATGGCGAACTCTTCCCCTGTTCAGATTTGCTTCCAGAATATCAATACTGTTTCTTTGGATATTGCTCTTCATTATATTTCCTGCTCGTTCGTTTATCGATTTACCTTTCTCAACGGGTGCAGACTTAGGATTTTAGCCACGAAGCATTCATTGTTAGTAAAGGAGAATTCATCACAACATAGGATAGTGTTCAGACAATATTCTAGCTCATAGAAAACTAATACGTTATGTGAGCTGATATTCTGACTCGTAATAATAATTACTCATAGGCTGTATAACAGATAAATAACGCCGCGAAAGTATCTGGAGTGCGCTGTACGATGGTCCGACTCCTCAATATTTGTAATACGCTTCTAACATTCGTTTAATAAAGATCTACACGAATTGTGAGTTTATTACGAATTGAAAATCCATGAGCAAGTCGAGGCCATGGCCAACCGTGGGAGTTTGGTGAGCAACTCGGGTGGGCTCTGGGGACATTCCCGGCACGTCTTCGTCGGTGTCTTCAATAGACTCCTAAGTAGAACTAAAGACAAGAGTTGATATAGGTGCATAAAATCAACCTCAGATCTTCAGTAAAGAACATCTACGCTTTCGTCAGTTGCGATGCATTTATTAAATTGACATATATACTGCGCAAAAGCAATACTTACAGTCTCTGAGCCGTCCCGTATTGACGCTTGTGGAACCTGAACAACGCGCCTTCCCCTTCGGGCTCCTTATCTTCGCAGTATCCAAGAAGTCGCTCAAAATCCGGTAATACACCAATCTCTAAATTCTGCCATATAAACTGCTGTTGCGACTGCGCCTCGATATTGGCGTTTCGAAGCCTGGTACGAAAGTCAAGTTCTTCCAAGACCTGCTTGAGAACCAACATACTTTCTGTTTCTTCCATACAAAACGCGTCTCGAATATCGCAGTAGAAACCGATATAGGCGGGATACTCACCCCCGCGCGGAGTACCAAATCGGGAAGCTGCAAGTGCCTCACACTCGAAGTAGAGCTCTTCGAGACCAATTTTTAGTGCTTGATAATGGGCGTAGCCAATGTCTTTGGTATAATCAGGTTTCACTTTAACTCTGCTACCTTCATCGAGAAGACCTAGCAGTCCATAAAATTTGTCTCTGGGGTCTGAGCATTGGAGTTTGCTAAATTTGCGTACGATTTCGTGGATGAGATCTGGAGTCTGGGACTGGAAGTTCTCTACTATTATCAATGGGTTCCTTAATTCGTTTTTCATTTCCTCCCAAGTCCCGACATAAGTTCCCTGAGCCATGCTATCTTTAACTGGTCGAAGCACTTGCCGGAGTCGATGGGATACTGTAACTTCTGCCGGGCTAGGCAAGCGCGACGCATACCTATCCACGACTACTGGCCTTCCTTTTTTGTCGAATTTTGTTTTGGGGTCTGCCAAGGATGATGAAGTCGTTTTAAAAAGCTCAGGGGAGAATACGAAAAATCCGCACCAGATTCTCAAACTTGATGCAAGGAGCACCTCTTGAACAATCCAGATACGAGTCCAGTATCGGTGATAACTGAGGTATTTGAAGCCCTCAAGTTCGTTAGATCCCCAAGAAGCACAGTATTCTCGTTTAGTCTGGCTCAAGGCCCTGACGTTGTCAAGCTGACTCTCATCTGGAGGACCAAGCCATGCAACGACTTCATTGGCGTTACGGTAGATCGAAGCCATCTCTGGCACTTGAAATTGTCGCTCATTATAATCAAGTTGATTGATACAAATAGCATCAATAAAGAATAGTCCTTGTTCATCTTTTGCTGCGGCTGTTTTCAGGAAGTCGTCAAGGTTTCGACGGATGAAGAATGATTGGGCATCGAGCTGGATTTCTTCGATATCATCCTCGGTCCATGCGCAACCCCAGGTATAAGACAGCGCTTTATAATTTGTGCGAGACAAGTACTCGAGAGCATTGATCACCAAATGATACGAGATTTTCTGAGAGGGCTGAGGTTCGTTGGCAGGTGGCAATTGAAGTAGACGCATATGAGTCTTGGGATCAATAGTGGGATACGTGAAGCCATTCTTGCGGTTAAGCCTCTTGTCAAGTTCATCGTCCATGCTGCAAAGTTCTCAGGGTAAATTGAAACATACATCCCGTGGCGGGGTGTTGACGGCGAAATTATGCGCTTCAGGCAACGATGGGGGCTGTGCTAGAGACTAATGCAGCTGCAATTACTCATCCATGCAGACAGTTGGCAGCCTTATTTGGCACCCAAAAGTTCTTTGGTTAAGGAAATTATGAAGTTATCGGAGTAGCGAATTGAAGAAATCTGTTCAAAGGCAGAAAGGCGGGTTTGCCGACATCTGATTTGATTCAAATCTCGATGCTCCCCCCCAAAGTCGTTCTCAGCAGAACTCATCCTTCTCTATGAACTATCCAGAGGATCTTTACTGAAGAGCATTATCAGAACAAATCGAATTTCGCCTACGCGGCTGAGGATATTCAAATTATCCTGTCAATTTCAGGTCGGACAGACGTGGCGAGGTAGAGACAGCTGGAGACAAGTAAGAAATAAAGACAAGGCAGGCGAAAGTCAAAGCGTGCATTGATACGTTTTCATTCCAGTCGACGAAGAATTAACTTAAGGAAGGGATGAAGAATCTTTGAAGTAGAGAAGTGATGGGGAAGAAGCGAGAACAGAACCACAACGGGGCAAAGTGCATGGAGTTAATCTTTTTCGTGTTGATATTCCAAGTTCCCAAGACCACAAAAGTAAGAAAAAGAAGCCCAGGGACACGAACACCAGTGCGGTAACCGGCTCCCCTTCTTGGTACCAAAGGCCTTAGACCTTCTGTTGAGACACCTGATTAGCGGCAAAATTAAACAGGAGGAAGTCACTGGGAGCACTTACAAGCTGGGTGGCCTTCTTACTGTCCGTGGTTGTCGTCGTCGACTCAAGAGCAGGGGGCCCATACGACGACCCTTGACTGTGGATAGCCACTTCTGAGCCAGGGCGGCGAATATGAATTTGACCTTTGGCCAAGGCGAAGGTTACGACCAATGCCAGCTCGAGTGGTGGGTCGGCCGGCCTTGGGGGCAGCGTTGACTGCGGGAGCGGAGGGAGAGGGTGTCTTTCTGGGGGACATGTTACTTGCAAATACCAAGATACAAGATGAGCCTTGTGTTGTGTTGATATCGTGAAGTCACGATGTTGTTGCTGAATATCTCAAAAATAGTCGTAAGTTGCATTTTTACTTATCATAGATGAAAACATTAATTTTCTAGGCCTACAAACGAGAATCTGCATGGGCGGTTGAACGAATACTCTCAGTAGCTGATATCTGCTGGCTAGATCCAAGGTATCTCCAGCGTTGGAAATACGCATTTCCACCCATAGGACAGTCCAGACTTCCAGCAGTTCCCTCCCCATTACAAGTCGCATAGACACCCAGTAAGCTCCCCACGAATGAACCAGAGCCACCACTAACTAAAGCTGCTGATGCGGTACCGAGTGATATCCGGGCTTTGCTGTCCGAAACTGACGAGGCAGTGAGATCATAAGTCGTACTATTAGTTGCCTGAATCTCTAGGCGAATGGGTTTACCAACCCATGCGTTTGGAATCACAACAACTCTAGGTGTAGGAGCGTCCACGGTGCCTATGGCTCTGAAGCGGAACGAAAGTTGGGGTTTGCTGCTCGAGTTGCTGCCGAGTAGCACCACACCGAGATCAATATGATTAAGTTGGGTGAGAAATACCGTGATTCCTGCTTCCTGATTGATTGTTTTAGGGTTGAAAGTCAGATCGACGCTGAATGAGAAAGTTGTGTCCGTCTGTCGGCGCCCAACGAAAGAAAGACCCCTCTGTCCGGTGAGCTCAGGATATACTGTAGATAATGGTATTCCTGTCAAGTTATTGCGACTGGGAACTATCTTGAGCCCATTTTCGGTTGTGGTGAAGATTCCTGCCCGTGGTACACGCCAAAACATAAAGTTTGCCGGAATGGGACAGCCTTCGCTGAAGTCGTAAGCGTCCGGATCCCCATTAAATGGCCCGTCCCCGGGCAAATCACGATTCGTAGGTGGTAGTTGCCATCCCGACATCTTTCCCCGAACAGGCTCGAGAATAGGCCATTCGCCTTTCCTCCAGGTTACAGGGAAGAGCGAGGCTTCACGTCCCATTGGATAAACTTTGAACTCTGGGCCAGAACGAGTTGACAAGCACATTCCCCACCAATTTCCCCGTGCATCCTGGAAGAGATCAGCGTGACCCACTGTCTGGAAGTACTCGGTCGTGCCACGGTTGCTCAGAATCGGATTATTAGTGTAAGCTTCGTAGGGGCCCGTAATGTTTGTTGAACGTGCGATCATGACTGCATGGTCTGTAGCTGTTCCTCCTTCGGCGATCAGGAGATAGTAATATCCATCCTTCTTATAAATGTGTGGCCCTTCAGGCCAAACTCCCCCCGTACCATTCCACAGGCCAATGGGTGGTTGGGTGAGTGCGCCAGTGTTGATGTCAAGTCCTTGGAGAATAACAGTTTGTGTTGCCGAGTATACTTTGCCGTTGTCCCAAAAGAGATCGGGGTCGATCTTTGTCGGATGGAATATTACGGGATCGCTCCAAGCTTTGTTGCTGAAAATATCTTGAGTCTTGAAGAGAACTCCAACAGTCCCGTACGACATTCCCAAATACTCGCAAATCGCATAGAATGTCCCATCGTGATAGCGCAGTGTTGCTGCATACATCCCTTGTTGCTGACCAGTTGTGTTTTGGCTGATGCCTGGAAGCTGATTCTCGCGATTCCAGACATGGCTGACAAGCTTCCAGTTGATCAAATCTTTAGATGCGTATATGGGAAGGCCCGGAAATACAATGAATGTTGATGTTACGCAGAAAAATGTTTCTTCGACTTGAATACATGACGGGTCGGAGTGCCATCCTGGGAGTACTGGGTTGTAGTATGTTGAATTTGGTCCAGATCGTTGAGAGATCGAAAATGCAGCAGAACAGTGGAGTAGAATCAGAGAAAAGGCAAAGGGGAGCTTCATTTTACTCAGATGCCTATTTAAATGAAGATAAAAAAACAAAAATTTCAATCTCGTAGTCTCTGGATCTTAAGCTTGAAGGTTACCACCCCACTTCCCGGAATGTTGTTTTCTTAAGGTGCATTGGACGGGGTAAATCTTGATTGCTGGAGAAATTCTAAGTCTAGGCTGTTTTGGCAAATCTCGGATCAGCGCATTTAGTATTAGCCTAAATTGCGAGAACCTTTGCTTCGATGGAATGTGGAATGAACAGAAGATAAATAAATGCATAATGTTCCTGTCAGTTCACAATCTTACAAATGAAGTTTTACCTCCACATAATGGACCTGACTCGCCGCAACTTCCCCAAATCTCTGTCACTAGCAATAGAAATTACTCTGATGCACTCAATTATCTTCTAAAGCTTACAGAGGAAGCTGGCCACATTGTCATCATACGGCGATACATCCGGTGTATTTGGGTTATCATCCGGATTCCCCAGATCTGTCTGTCCCGCCTCTGCGGTAAAAAAATCCCCCGTGCACGTATCATCTCTAGTATGTGCGTTATTAAATAATCTTTTGTTCTTATGTGATGTCACTTACATATATAGATTGCAGCTATACGGATTGGGCATCTCGATGAAGGTGAGATTATTCAACAAAGGACCTGTTTCAGATTCCGGGAATGATGCCAATGCATCTACATATGGTCAGTATAACTTGGGGGCAACAGAAGGGAATATTTACAGCAAACTCCGGGCTCCACGGAGGGTACAGCACAGAAGCCTGATCCCATGGGCTGCCCAAACGGGCCTTCGGGGTAGATTGCGTCGGTGCAAAAAACGGGACTCAAGGCTGAGATAAGAGTTGGGAAGGCAAGAGCTGCGCCGAACATAGTTCTTAATCTGAACATGATGAATGGAGAAACAATAGATCTTAGGTATATGCTTTTGAGGGGATCGAAGAATATTGTGCTGTGGTTATATATGGCCTGAACAATCTCGTATTGAAATCGCCACTACTCATGCAGTCAGCTTAATCGTCCAGCAAGCTCGTATTCACACACGGACCATTTTCAAGGCTTCGAAAGACGCGACGAAAAAGCAGAAATTTCAGAATGCAGAAGGAGCTAGTAATCCAGGAATACGAAGTAGCCGAGAAGGCCCGAGATGCAAATTGATTTGTAACCTACAAAGAATGAATGACTGGACGACACAAACCTCGACGTCGTTGGTTGATATAGCGCCGGGGGATCGATTGGGTATTACATGCATTGCCAGAAACTTTCCCGACCCTGGAAAGTGTCTGGAATCTCGAGCATATCTACGTTATTTTGAAGTCGCATACAGACAATCCCCTTCTTCATGACATCTTGAAGTGACGAGTATTTTGTAATTTCACAAGGATCAAATACTTTCAACTTCCTCTTTTTTCGCTGGAAGGACAAACAGTTAGTGACGCTTAAATTCCGGGAGGGTGCTGAGAACCTTTTGTTGCCGAGATGGGAATAATTCAATCAGATCAACCCAGTTTCTCTCCTCTCTAAAATTCCAAAGGTGAAAATAGATACGAAGGAGCGGTTCATTCGTTGGCAGTGGCGATACTGGTGATGTTTTTCCTATACGTCTTAATGCCGTTGATATCTAGGCCTTTGAAAATAAGCTCATAGTATGAATTCGTGCATGAATGACAGGCGAATCAGTCTTGGGCCAAGGCATAGTACAGTTCATATTCCTTGACTGTGCCTTGAGAGGATTTATTCACAGGCTTCGCAGAGGTTGTGAGTATTGCAGTGCCAAACCTAATAGAAGGATTGTCTGAGATAGTTTAAATGTGTTGCTCATATGAAGCAGAACATAGTGTTGTGACTAGCATCACCTCCAAGAACCCTTTCATTCATCGGCTCATTCATATTGAAACGCAGCAGACTGCATATTTAGTGTTTCCAAGAGATTTAAAAATGAATAGCTGCAGTCTACTCGTAAAGGACCAAGGACACGCGAGTCGCTTTTCCAATCCACACTCGTTATTTTTCAGCCAAGTCAGGGCCCAGGTTTGAGTAGACCTTCATTAATCATAAGTATAGAATCCAGATCAAGGTCCGAATTGGCACATCTTTCGGCCTGTAGCAAATTTCCAACGAATATCAGAGTTGGCTTTGAGATTAATTTTGTTATTTAATGGATGGATGATCGACAAGTCGTAAATAAAGTTTGGAATTACTTTTTGTACCCGATTATACTTAAAGTATGCCAGTACGGTTGTCATGCGCGTGATATCTCATAGTCCATTCCCAAATACTGTCCCAATCCTTACATTGATGCTCAATTCCCCAACCATGTGCAGTTCTGACCTTCCCGTCACTCCCTCGATATCTCGCTAGTTCTATTGTCGTATCGGCCGAGCACATCAGCGCCTGACGAAGAAAGTCGAAGCAATGTATAGCTGCAGCAGGAGACAGATGACTAGGTTTCCCCTTTGGCAACTCGACTGTAGGGTCCTGGTCTCCTAGGAGTGCGAACCACTTTGGACAACAATCAGTATAAAAATACATTGCCAGGCGATAAATGGACAGGATAAAAAGGTTTGCAACGCTCGATGAAAAATTGTTAATACAGAACTATATACTTGACATACGCTGTATCTGAGTACACCAAGGCAATGCAGCTGGTGGAAGACTGATATGCCGTATTCTTCTTCCACCAAAGGAGGATCATAGAGCGAGGAAAGTCCGTATATCCAAGGTTTTTCAATAACAACACGTCCGCGGCCGTCTGTGAGTCAACACACTTAGTTGCTGAAGTGAGATAAACCAATGGGTGATTTACGAGGCATTAGTGAGTCCCACGCCGCATTACTTACTGCGTTGGGGACTTGAGAAAAAGCTGTGTTTTCATCGAATACATAATTCTTCTTTGGAACTTAAGAACAGTCAGCGATACGGTATAGATTATGATTTGGCTCTTACCGTCGGGGAACCAACGCGGGGTTCCCGTCTTTTGGAAAGCCTTCGGGGTGAAGGGGATGATCACGCTCAAGACTGCAGTACTGAGCAACCATGAAATTGCTATCAATGACCAAAAACGCCATCTGTTGCGTCCGAAGACCGAACCAGAGTATAGTGTTGATTTTTCGACATCTGGACCATCTGCACCGGCATCTTCAACCACAGTATACAAATGCGCGTGACGCGGTTTACGCCAATGCTCAAACCAAGAATTCGCTGTGATCAAATCCATATTATCTCGAACCGTATGAATTTTCAAGGAGGAAGAAACATGCTTCAGAGGGGAACGATGATAGAATCGCTGATCGAGTACTTGCAGAATATTGTTGGTGGTCGAGTTATCGGCCTCGGATGAACTATAGCTGTAGCTGAGCTGAGCTAGACCAAGATGGGCAGCAATAATGGCATTATAAGGTCAAGTGCTCGGGGTGGTATTTGTGGCTTGCAGGAACGGCTCGGCTCTAGTCGTTGTGGATGCAGATGGTTGCATTGTCCCGTGGCTGCAGTTTCTAGCGGCTTGACAAACCGATAATGAACTTTCAATCGCGCAATTCTTCCTATATTTAGAGTTCGGTGGGTGACGATGGTGTAGTCACTCCCTAAACTTTCGGACTTTATTTTGGGTTATGTATATTACTTTCATGCAATACTCATGAGCGTTTTACATTATCCAATATGTAGAGCGAGATTTTTTTACCTAATTCAAAATGGTTCGGCACTTCTCCTTTCCAGATAGACACCATTGGGAGGGAGGGTTGCATGGCAATTTTCCAGCTTCTTGCGGAAGCCTGCATATATTACAACTCTGTATTGCCATGTCCTATTACTGGCACATGACACATGCCTCTTGTGTGATTGCCGATACGTTACATAAACACGAGCTGCATCGGTCAGATGAAACGTGCTTCTCAGCATGCTTGTTGAAGGAGGATACTGTTTTCCAATCGGCCCTACTGATGACGATGTAAGTCTGCGGTGCAAGTGATTTGTAGTGACGTCGTATCTATCACTTGCACGAGATCCAACTTCCCGAGAGTTGCACACGCGAATGGATCTTACTCCAGCTTTTGAGTTCATCTTTTTGCATTCTGCGACAATAAACCAGCCCGCGGCGATATTCCTCATTATTTGGAATGACGAGTTCAACAACTGCTATTTAGTCACACGACGTGTTATCCCTGTAAATTATTGGACCTAAACAGCGGGACAAGATATTAGTCTACTGCACTGTCTCAGGTCGGTGCAACCTTGAATACCCGCCGAGGTGACCTTAGTCCATATCTAAGAGTTTGCTTATAACTGATCTTCTAGATTGCTCACTGTTATTGGTACATGAATAACGGGTAATTTTCTGTTCCTGGGATACTGAATGAATTTGAATTGCTCCAGATATATGAAAAGTCAAGTTAAAGCATAGTCCTCATACTCATCGCTGATATTTTAGGCAGTATCTTCAAGTTTCCGAGACTAATCATTGCTACTACTTTCAATTCAGAAGCTTCCAGGCAACAGGCTTCCCATTCAGATAAAGCTGCAAATGACATCAAGTATTTCAGCTCCTGCCATCTTCGCCATTTCCAAGGATATGAGCTCGCATGTCATCTTCTTTGGCCTTTTGTTTCTTTGCCTCGTAGTCTCGAACTTGTTGCAAGAAATATCGAGCGTCCGCTGACATCGTATCCGGATCGACCCATCCTCCCATTCTGGAGTGATTCGGGAGTTAGCAACAGTGTTTACTAGGATTGAAGCTCCCTGAAGGCTTGACTCACAACTCTGGGTGTACTGGGATATTTGACATGTCCAGAGAACGTTCCCCTGCCCACGCATCGAGCTTTTCCCAATTTGTGCATTCGTGGGTTACGTCCCAGACGGGAAAGGCTATGATGGTTAGTTAAACACACAGTGGCTTTCGGATGGAGAAAACTAACGTTTATGGTAATGTGGGATCCACTCGTAAGTCAAAAGCGAGATGTCGGCTTTGCACATCATCATCATGCGTAGATCGTCTAAGCAGTGATCTATGTGAACCTCGATGTTCGGTTCGTCCATAGTGTACTGTTCTGGATGCAAGTACTGCCTGATTTGCTTAATGCAGTGGAGCTTGACAGGCGATCAGCATTCCGTTCAATATTGAGGATTGAATCGCATATCTCTTACCTGGTGGTGCACGTCGAGGGTGGCTAAATATCCAGATCCGTCGGGTACTTGCACTGAGGTCTTGTTGATGGCATCTAGATCTTCTTTCGAGACGACAATGTTTGAATCTTTAAATTATCAATAATAATCTCACAGTAGACTATGCAAATACATACTCTCAAGTAGTAAACCCCATGCGTCATCGAGTTCAGGTCGCCATTCACCTTTATAAGGATTTTTTGACGTAAAGAATCCATCAAAGGTGACACGCTCGTATTCATGTGCTTGCCTAGCAGGAGCTTTCATTATGCGTGTTAATCCAACTTCATTTACGACTAAGTAGAACTTACAGTGAATCAAATTTGGGCCATGCTTCCACATTTCATTATTTCTGTGGAGTAGGTAGAGAGTCACCGCGGTATATATCATGATAAGAATTCCATGGAACACAATGGGGAGGAGTCTTTTCCACCAGCTTGTTCGCCGGCGTGATCGAAGTAGACCTGCATTCTCGAGAAATTCGTCTTCGAGCTGTTGTTTTTCTTCAAGCAGGTTCTCTGAAGATGTTGAGGACATTGGTCCGTTCAAGGGTTCAAATCCCTTCTCCATATCCGCAAACTTTCAATGACAATCTGGTTTGAAATGGAGAGGTTCCTCAGTCGTGAATAATGAAAGATAAAGGGATGCGAAAAGCTCAAGAGCAACTGGGAGCGCCTGTCTACTCACTAACCCAGAATTGGATATTTGCTGGACCATGATCCTAGAATGCAGTGAGAGAGCGTTGCATCTATCCTAGCGGGACATCGGGGCCGAAGAGCAGCGTAGTATTCTGACCTGCTGCTGTGCACATGCATCTATTAGCGCCGTTCTAGATTTTTGCACGTTCGTTTATTCCCTGGGGTTCATTGGCCTAATAAAAGACCTTCAAAATTTTCATTGAAATCTAATGTACAGGACCAAAACCAGGTCACAGCCAGACATGGAGAAAGATCCCGTGGACCAACAGGTACAACTTTCGGAGTTAGGGGAGATATATTTAAGAGCAAGGACATCTCATACAGCTTCACCAGTTAGACTGACTCCACATACGGAATCTTTTGGAGACAAAGGTCGGCCTAGCCTCAGCCGCATTGCATATGCAGACTCTCGGAGGAAACATATGGCCCCTTTATTAGGCTCCTAAGGTCCATATAGGAAGGTGACACTTTCGATGGATCGCATTCCCACTTGAACTATAGATGTGAAAACGGAGGATTGGTCTCCTTCATAGTAGTACTGATCCTGCAACTCCACATACACGTCTATGGTTACAGACAGTGAGTATTGACGTGCTCGATGCAACCACCGAGCTGCAACACAAGCCGGATAAATTCCTGTGTTGAAACCACAAAGGTCATCTGTTGATCTGTGATCCTTTGAAGTTCAAGACTGCAGGATCTAGGTTCAAAATACATTTATCCGCTCCATTGCGTGCCGGTAAACGTCTTGGCATCCTCAACCGCAAGACAGACCCAGCTCGTCTATCGCTGAGGTGACAATCTCTAGCATCGAGATATTATAAATAGTAGAATACTGCACATTTGACCATCGACCTCCCTTCCTCACCCCTTCACTTCTCTGTATTGTTCCATCAATCTGCAAAGACCGTCTTCGCTCAGTCACTCTAAACATGCTCTTCACCAAGCTTATTACGTTGGCTCTGCCTCTGGTTGCTCTTGCCGCCCCATTGAAAGATGCCGATCTTGTTGGCGTGAGCAGTTCTCTTCCAATCCGTTTCCCCGATAGTAATGTAACTCAAAACCTTTAGATTTCGTATGGAGATTCGGCTGCCAAACGAGCTCCTTTGAAAGATGCAGATCTTGTTGGGGTAAATTTTGAAATCTTCAATCTCGTGTATGCATTCTAAACTAAATACAGATCTCCTATGGAGACTCCGCAGCAAAGAGATCTCCCCTTAAGGACGCGGACCTGGTTGGGGTAAGAAAATCAAATTGATCTTCGACATATCGTATCTGACTTCGAATAGATCTCATATGGCGACCCCACCGCCAAAAGGGCTCCTTTGAAAGACGCTGATCTTGTCGGAGTAAGAACTTCGTCTTGTTGTTTCAGCTGTTGTTAATTGCCATAGATCTCCTACGGAGACTCGAACGCAAAGAGGGCTCCTTTAAAGGACGCGGATCTCGTAGGGGTAAGTCCCAAGGCCCATCTAGCTTGAAAGATAGGATTCTCATGAAGTAGATCTCATATGGCGATGGCGCCGCTAAAAGAGCGCCCCTCAAGGATGCCGATCTCGTCGGGGTCAGTCTCTCATAGGCCAGGCCTAAGTTTCCGAGTTACTGATATGCTCTAGATCTCGTACGGCGATGGCGCGGCATAAAACACTACAGTTGATAGTAACTGTCAAATCTAGCTGGAGGAAGAGTTACTAATCAATTATGGAATACTGATGCTGTTTTCTGGCTGGAGTTGTTAAATGTTATGGCGCAGAAGCAGGCACAGTACTTTGCCTGGGCATTCATATTGTACGTAACGAATAGCTGCTGGAAATCTTGACAAGCTCCTGCATTTGTATACTGTTCGTGATCGCAACCCCTTGAATATTTAATGCGGCTTGTTTTCACCCCCCGGGTTCGGACCACTATCGGCCATGCGGGATAGAGATTACAAGAGTAGCAATTACAGTAGGCCAATTATCGCCCCCACATCGCGTGGTACAGAGATTTCATTGACATCTGTGGTCCTCAAGTTGGATCGCAACCGAGGCTCTTGGGCTGTTTTTACAAATTCAAGACGTCGAGCAACGATGCTAGCAAACTTTTCCATGAATGAGAAGAAGTTGAATGCTGCTCCCACGGCGAATAAATCAACTGCACCAAAAATTTGTACAAATATGTTTTCGCATAACTCTTTGCATAAAAGTGTCAGTTGTAGGATCCGATGGCCTAGTTGAGGTTCTTGATGATTTATTCGTGAGTCTAGGGAGCAAAATACAAGCTCTACAGGATGCTATATGAACCTGCCTTTTACCCCTGAGCTAGACCTAATCAGGAGAGCTACCACCTCCTCAAATGTTCATAGAGAGAATTTTCGGAAAGTCAAGCCTGATTTCCGCGTTCCCGTCTACATCTTAAAGTCGAAGAGAGAGACCGAAGGCGAAGCTTACTTGCTCTTATCGAATTTGTAAAGTCACCTATGTACATCTTCGCTTGATTACTAAGTCCGGACTCCATCATTTCCCGGGCCGAAAGCATCCCACAAAGTACCGGCACCAGCTTCGCTTGGCTTTGTAACGCTTACTTTCGGCTTGCACTTGGCAGCAAGGGAAAAGGGGAAGACTGTGGGAGCCGCGAAGCGATTTGGTCAACTAGCTTTACTAATCGCCTTTTGATTCATATGTTTGTTATGTATCGAACCGATAGCCAGCCAGTTTGTCATTTCCCATCCCCTTGTTTTCGGCTTCTACCATCAATCCGACATTTTAATTACACTGTCGAGTATCTGGTTGCAGTTCCGGAATCCCACTCCACAGCTTCAATGATGGATATATAAGAACCTCGATGTGGTCGGCCTTCTTCTCGTTTCATTAGGCCATTGACCTTATCGACCCATTTCTCTATCACGACTCAGTATCTACACCCAAACGCTGCTCCACCCATCCATTATGCAGTTCACGAAATTAATATTTGCCCTCGCCACGTCTACCGTCGTCTCCTCTTCCAAAATCCCCAACATTGCGACCAAATGGCCCAGGGAGGAGAGGCCTACCGGTCACTACTGCCCGCCTCGTACTGCATCGGCACTTGAACAACAAATTATTTGGGACGATTTTGTTCGCCTCTTCTACGTTGAGAAGAACACGACTGCTGCTCTCACGCAATACGTCGCGGAAGACTACATTCAGCATAACCCGTTGGCGCTCAGCGGCCGCCAACCAGCCATCGACTTTTTGGAAGTTTATTTTAGTCAAAACTTGACTTTGACTGTCGCGCATACTGGCTTAGACAGGAATCTAGGCTGGGTTCATGTCAAGGTTGAGACTCCCGAACAACCACTGACTGCCATTTTCGACTTGTACCGTTTCGACGGAAGTTGTATTGTGGAGCATTGGGATGTGATTCAGGAGTTGCCAGCGAATGCTATAAACCCTTTGGCATTTTTCTAGGTGCCCTAGCGTATTGAACGAATGGATTGTGGCCCGACCACAACTGTTATCTATGACAGTGAGGGGAATGCGGAGGGACCAGCTTTGTTCGGCGGCTGTCGCGGGAGAGGATTCGGTGGGGATATTTGATCTTGGAATCTTCGCTATTTTCGGCAATTATGGCTGCAAAGTCTGTTAAAAAACTGTTATTATATACTTAATTAAAATAGGAGATGTCTATCTCGCATTCCGGTCTTGTTTCACTTCCTTTCCTGAATTATCCTTTTTTTTGTGAAACAGTAGAATTTTAAGGCAAAGTAAGAGAACCGAGAACGTGAGCTGCATAGGAATGGAAAAGAGGATCACGTTCAATTTGACATTTATTCAAGTATGTTCTTTTTGAATTTTTCTTCGTATAGTGCCAATCCGTGAAACGCCCACCTTATTGTTCCAATTTACTTCCGTCCCCTGTTTCGTCATCCACTACTAACGCTTTATCTACGAACTTTGTTTTGGCTGCAATTTTGAAACTTAGTCCTACAATGGTACTGCCTCCCATGATATCAAAAACGGCTATATCCGCATGATAGTCCCTAAACAACCAATACCTGATCACTACCGCTACTAGTGAGTCTACTCCATAGGTGTGCAACGGTTTATTGACGTCAATATCCTCTTCCTTGATACTCAGGACTTTGCAGAGTTTGGCTACAAATGCAACTCGGATGATCGCTGCAGCATCGTCAAATGATGCTGCAGTTCGCAGCGCCGCAATGGTCTGCGCGGTGATTTCGCGCTCCTGGTCGTCGCCGCCAAGGGCAGAGGCATCTGCTCCAGTGGCAAGTCGAAGGTGGCTAAAGAAGGGATCGCGGAAATAATATGGGTTTTCAAGACCCTTGGCACGCATAAGGGCTGGGTTTTCGATTCCAGTAATGACTTGGCATGTTTTGAGTGTAGGGGGAGGTATGGATGGGTTGATGCAATACTCAAGCATGGAGAGAAATTCCTCTTCGCGGATACCGACAAAGCCCCATGCGTGGAGTCTATTGTCGATATCCGATGTACCGTCTTCTGCGACGTAGCCAACGGAAAGAATAAATCCCAGGTCGATGGCAATGGAATGCAGACCTTGGCTTATTCGATGGTGGGAGAGTGCGTCTTGGAAAGTGTTACCAGAGGCATAATTGGCCTGTCCTCTCGTACCGGTTATCCCAGATGCTGAAGAGAGCATGATGAAGAAATCTAGGTTTCGCGGCAGGAGATTGTGCAAGTTCCAACTCCCTTGCACTTTACTAAGAAGGGGCTCTTGGAAGTCGGCGTAGGACATGTTCTCGAAAGTCGAGTCCTGTCAATGTAGATTAGAGAGCAAATTCGATTTTCATGTCTGTAGATGAGAACTTACTCGCAAAACCATTGCACTTTGGATACACCCCTTGATTGGTGGCATTTTCGTTTCACAATCCTTCAGAACTGAAGCCAACTGAGTGGCAGAACTGACATCGCACGCGTATACAGCCGCGTTGACGCCCTTTTCTTTCAATTCTTTTGAGATTGCTTTCCCTGCTTCGCTGTTTGGTCCTGATCTCGAGCACAGAATCACATTTTTAAGGTTCCTTTCGACCATCCATCTAACCATACTTCGAGCTAATCCCCCAAGACCGCCTGAGATTAGGTAAGATGCCTTGTCGTCAAAGTACTGAAGTTTCTGAACGGGTGGAAGCGCCTAGGTAAAGAATTAGTAATGCTGGACTCAACAATCTTTACGGGAGCTTACCGGTACTAGGTCGTCGTCGTGAGGTTCAAGGACGATCTTCCCTATGTGCTTTCCGGCCTGCATTGTACGAAAACTCTCTTCGATTTTTGAAAATGGGAAGACGGTCAGTGGATTTGCTGAAGTGATAAGTTTTTTCTGAGCGAGCTGCATCACATCATTCATAATCCTTCCTGCCAAGTCCAGGTTCGCTTTCAGGTCGATAGCGACAGAGGCGAATGTTGCACTCTTGGCGAACACGCTCATCTCTAAGCGTCTGTTAATATCAATGTCGCGTCTTCCAATTTCAATGAATCTGCCGAATGGTGCCATCAGCCTCCAGGACTGGCTAAGTGCCTCACCAGATAGAGAATTGAGGACCACATCTACACCACGATCTTTCGTCATTCTCATAACTCCTTTGGCGAATGAAAGATCTCGACTCGAGAATATGTGGTCTTCATTGATACCATATGTGTCCATGAGGAAGTTCTTCTTCTCTGTAGTCCCAACAGTGACAAAAATCTCGGCTTCCAACAACCGGGCTAGAGCGATGGCGGCTTGGCCGACGCCTCCGGCAGCAGCGTGGATCAAGATACTTTCGCCCTTCTTAAGTCTAGCAATATCGAAGAGGGCAAAATGAGCAGTGCAATAAACCAAGGGTATTGCAGCGCCTTCCACAAAGCTCATGGTATCGGGCATTCTTTGGAACAGGCGTACGTCGTCTCTATAAAAGGTTCTGAATGACCCCATAGCAACTCCACAAACCCTGTCTCCTATATTCATTGAACCCTGCCTCTTCACGGCGCTGCCTACTCGAGATACGACACCCGCGCATTCATTGCCAAGCCAAGTATCACTGAGCTGGCCCATCGCAATCATCACGTCCTTGAAATTTAGCCCGACCGCTTTGACTTTCACTTCAATCTCGTTCGGTCCAAGAGGGAGGTGATAGACCTCATCGTCTTCAAATCGGAGGCTACTTAAAGTTCCCGGAGAGGCAACGTCTAGCTTTAGAGGTCTCTCGCCTTTCCCGAACGGTAAAGGCTGAGAGTCTGGTTTCGCGTTCTTAGAAGCCAAGGCAACAGCAAATTGATCATCATTGATCAACCTAGAAAGGAACAAAGTTCCATTTTGGGTTGCATACTCATTCTCCACTGTTGAGGGCGAAGTAAATAAGCGGAGAGCTAGTTTAGTGATAGATGTTGCCGCAGATCGCACGCTCTCGGTCTCTTCCAGATCGAGCTTAACAAATCGGTAACCTTCGTGCTCAGACCTGATCACCCGCCCGAAGCCATTAGAGAGCCCGGACAGTGGGCTTTCTGTAGCGAATGCGCCTCCTTTAGACACCCAAACAATGCTCGATGCAGCCATAATCATATGTTGAAGATGTTCATACTCGTCTTCCTTGAGTTTATGGAGCAAATTCTCATGGAACTCGACAAGAGATATGAAAGGCTTTCGAGATATCTCAGATTTGGTGATGGACGAGAACGATATTACGTTTGTCTTGAGGCTGTGACGCTCTAGCGTACTCTGTAGCTCTGATACAAGAGCGGTCTGGTCATCGCCCGGAGATGTGACGATCACCACATCCGTTTCGGGGCTTTGGTATTCAGGAGAATATGTGCTGACCATCATGCTCACCTGATGGTAGTCAGGATCTGCAATGTCGGGAATAACATGGTCGAATCTGTCGAATCCGTGGCGCTGAAGCAAGCGATTCCACTCTTCTGTCGTGATTGTTGGACCCCAGCTTCGATTCTTCTCTTTTGACAGCCACCATCCTGAAAGTAGGCCAAACGAAAACGGAGTACGAAGCAAATCTGGATTGGTGATCTCCATCAGCACAAGCTTTCCCCCCGGTTTTAATAATTTTTTGGCGTTCTCAAGGGTATTGTCGAGACTTGCTGTGGCATGGAGCACATTCGAGGCTACCAGCATGTCGTATTTGTTGGCCTCAAACCCTTGCTCGACAGGGTCAAACTCGATATCAAGGATTCTGAACGACACAACGTCAATCCACTCCCGGAACTTCTCTTTGGCTTTATCGAAGAATCCAGCCGATATGTCGGTGTATGTGTAGCGGGCAACTCTTGGTTTTCCCACATCAGTAAGGGCTTTCAGAATCGTTCTCGTTGCAGCACCAGTCCCAGCCCCAATCTCCAAGATCTCCATTTGGGGATTTTTGAAAGTTGCAGCATCTATGTATGTTGCCAAATGCTGATGAAGCGCCTCGCTACCTACGCATTTCTCGTATAGCTTGTCAAGCAGATTGTCTTTGACCAATAATTCCAGAGGATCCACTTGCTGCTTGAGAATTGGGATGAGACTTCGGCCGATTCTTGTCATGACTTCCCCGTCCACCGAGTTTGCTTCAACCTGCTTTTCCAGCAATTCTCGATCGCACATATCGCTTGCTGGGGCCATTTGGTGGATCATGGTGCCTTGTTCGCATCGACGTACTTGCTCTCTCATCCAGCTAACGTATTTCTGGAAATGGGGGGAAAGTTCAATGGCCCGGTCCCTGTCTAGGGTCTCGAGCGTTTCCTTCATAAATGTGATGCCCATCAATTCCAGGCCATACATGACGCCCCTTGAAGCCATTTCATGGATGTCGCCAGAAAGTTTTAATAGTTCTTCTGTATTCATGAAGGTAAGATCAGGCTTCCACTCGACATTGTAAGACCCAATTTGTCTACCATTCGACAACTGATCTTCCCGGGGTGCAGTTGAAAAGTCTGCCGAGAAGACGACTTTTGAGACTAGATTCTTGAGGATCACCTGCGGCGATTGGCACTTATCGTCCATGAGAACGCCCGATCCCCTTGCTTCTCGGGTGCTAATCCATCTCGCGCTTGCATGACTGGTGAAAGTGTAGTTTGGTTCAGTTGAAATAGTAGCCGCCACCCACAGTTCTCCAATGAAAGTAGGTATTATCGGCTCATCGAGACTGGCGATGCCACGTCCCACAGCTGGCAATAAGAAGTGCAGCAAGTTGTCAAGCATAATTGGATGAATGACGTGCTTGTGGTAATAACCATTCGGCATGATGGATTTCAAGTCGGGGGCCTGAATCGTTCCTATTGCTTCGTTCGCTGTGTATTTGATGCTGGTGATGGATTGAAAGGTAGGCCCGTACTGCATTCCAATGGACTCGTAATGATCGTACATCTGTTTCCTGCCCAATTCCTTGCTACAGCGGGCTTCTGCGCCTTTCATGCGCTCTCGGATCCCACGGGCCTCTTCTTCGGCCTCGTTCTCTTTGCCAAGTGAATCAGCTGCTTGAGACTCATATTCCACAGCGATCAAGCCTCGACAATGCTCACGCCATTCGTATTCTTCGCTGTAGGAACAAACGTGAAACTCGCTCCACTGATTAGATCCTCCATAGCTATTATCTCCGTGGGGTCTCATATATAGCATTATCTCAACACCATTCTTGGTTTCGGGCACAGCAAGCGCTTGGTGAAGTGCGACTTCTCGGATTTGGTACCCTGTAATTTTGCGGGTTGGGTCAGATAGTTGTCGAGATGCTTCGATTGCCATCGTGAGCGACGCCGCAGCTGGATACAAAACCACGCCCGTGATTCTGTGATCCTTGAGCCACGGGTTTTCAGCTACCCTGAGAAAGTTCCTCCATCGAGGTTCTAATGGGTTCCAATCCGCAACTGGGGCACCAAGCAAATCATGTCGTGGGAACTTTCGGAACCTGTAATTCTTGCTCGTTCGACCTTCGAACCAGTATTTGTTCTCGTGATTCCAGGCGTAGCTTGGGGGGTCTACCAACATGTTTTCCTGGGAAAGAGAACTGATTCCTTGGAAGTCAAGTTGGCAGCCGTGGCAGTAGAGATCTCCAGCTAGTCGTAATGACGTGTCTATAGCTGAACTATCCCGGGAAAGCATAGAAAGATAGCGAATGTCTTTGGATCTGCCATTGGCGGTTAATATTTGCTTCGTTGGGCCTTGCAATGCTGCACGTGGCCCAATCTCTACGAGAACGTCTAAAGAGCCATCACGGTCCCCTATCTTGATGGCTCTTTTCGATGTTTCTTCTTTGCACATTTTCTGGACCGATTCCAAAAACCGCACTTGAGAGAGTAAATTGGATATCCAGTAGTCCGGTCCTGCAAGAGATTGCTTTTCGATCAATCCTCCTGTCACAGAAGAAAATATCTCAATACCGTTGTCGTTCGAGGTAGGGGATTTGAACTGGAGTTTGCTCAGTCGCGTTTTGTAGCCTTCTACAAATTGAGTCATATGTGGCGAGTGATATGCCCTCTCCACTTCAAGTTTTCGTGAAAAAATTCCCTCTTCGTCAAATATGACCTTCAACTTATCAATCAAGTCTGCATCGCCTGAGATCGTGACATTATTCTGACTGTTGATACAGGCAACCACCAGAACTCCATTTTTGTCGTTTACTCTTGCAATGTATTGCTGAGCCTGGTGCTCAGACGTACCAACTGCCATCATCGCACCTTTGAGAGCAGATTCTTCCGTAGATGGGAGCACTCCCGTGACTGTACCCCGATAGTAAGCTATTGCCCATGCACACTCTCTGTTTATTGCACCAGCACAGAACGCGGCTGCGATTTCTCCAGAAGAATGCCCCGCCACCCTAGCTGGAATGACGCCCCAAGTAAACAACAATTCTACCATAGAAACTTGCAACGCTGTGCACAGGGACTGGCTGATGGCTGGGTTGTGAATGTTCGCCGCCTGTTCGAGATCGAGGAATACTTTTAGCAACGACCACGAAGAGCCCAAGGACTCTTGAATGTATTTGTCCGCCGCTCGTAAGCTATTCGCAAAAACAGGAAACCGCTGATAGAGCTCTCGACCCATTCCGTACCACTCAGCCCCTTGGCCCGTGAAAATATACCCTATTCTTGGCTCACGACTTGACCGGATCGGCTTCGGCAACGTGGTTTTTAGACTCTGATTAAGTTCCTCTATGGAGCTTGCTATCGAAAATGACTTCCAGGGTAGAAAGGTTCGCTTGGAGGATAGAGTGTATGAGAGCTTATCGAGGAGTTCAGTCTCCGATTCCTTGCGGGACCTTTCGTGGAGAAAGTCGATATACTTCTGTGAAACTCGCTCTAGTCCTTTCTGATCGAATGCCGACCACAGGAATAAATTCTTCGGGCGAACGCTACTACCATTGAGTTGTGTTCCATTTCTCAAAGAGCTATGAGCGAGGATGACAGAGTCGCTCGGTTCCACGACGCTGTTATGTCGATAAGCCAGTCCATTTTGTTGAAGAAAATGATATGCATCATCCAAGATTACATGGCAATTAGCTCCTCCATATCCAAAGGAATTTATCGAAGCTCGCCGCAACCCTTCTTGTGGCCACATCATATTTGATGTAGGGAACTGTACAATCGTAAGCAATTTGATATTCCCGGATTAGGCGTCAATACCTTAAGCTTCCACTGCTGTGCGGGAATCTTGGGGTTCACTTTTTCCATCCAAATGTTGGCGGGAATCCTTCCTTCTTCTAGAACCAAAATCGTCTTAATCAGTCCGGCTAGCCCACTGGTTCCTTCCAGGTGTCCCAGATTGCTTTTAATTGCGCCTATGATTAAGGGCTCGCCATCACCACTGGATCTAGCGTCGAGAAAAGATGCGGCAATAGCTCCAGCCTCTATCGGATCTCCAGCAGCTGTTCCGGTGCCGTGTGCCTCGAAGTATCTTGTCTGAGCTAGGTCGAGGCCGGACTTGGCGTAAGTCTCACGAATCAGAGTCTCTTGAGCTTCTCGACTCGGGAGAGTAATTCCGGGTGTTCGCCCATCTTGATTGACGCCTGTGCCGCGCACTACGGCTCTGACTGTGTCCCCATCACGCACAGCTTGCGAAAGTCGCTTGATTATGACGGAGCCGATTCCTTCTCCCCTTGCGTACCCGTTGGCACGGTGGTCAAATGAATAACATTTACTATCGGGAGACAAGAAGTGCATGGCCGTCGTTGGCAGCATTAGATCTGGATTATAGAAGAGGTTTGCGCCTGCAACGACCGCCTTCAATCAGGTTAGCGGACAATTTTCCAGGTGATCGGTAGCCTACCATATCCGCCTCGCCGTTTTGTAAACTCTGACAAGCCAGATAAAAAGCCGTTAAACTAGATGAACACGCTGTATCTAGACTTATGCTTGGACCTTTAAGATCGTAAAACCAGCTGATTCGATTCGCAAGCATTGCCATACCATTACCAGTAGCTTGGTACGCCGAGAGGTTCTCTTCACCTTGACCTAAAAGCGTTTCATAATCGCGAGTGAAAGCACCAACGTAACAAGCCGTCCGAGACGAAACGAACTTGTTCATTGGAATTCCTGCATTTTCAAATCCCTCATAAACAACCTCTAGTAGCATACGCTGCTGGGGATCCATGGCTTTCGCCTCGTCTGGAGAGATGGAAAAGAAGGGAGCGTCGAAGGCAGAGATATTTTGCTTAATAAAGTGGCCGCCTTTCGAATTAAGCTGCACAACAGTTATCACACGATTCAATTCAGCCTCAAATTAACCTACAGTGCCGCCATGGTCGGCGTTGGGGTGATAAAATGCATCCGCGTTGAATCTATCTTTCGGGATTGCAGTAAGAGCAGACTTTCCCTCGCACAAGAAGTCCCAGAGCTGTGTCGGCCCAACAGCATCTTGGGGGAAGCGAAGGGAGATTCCGACTATGACCACGGGATCCAAGTTTTGAGTAGAGGCCATTTTCGAAAAGTCTCCAAATAATACTTCAGGCAGAGGGCTGTAGAATGGGACTCGTCGTGAGATGATCACGTGGCTCAAGAAATCTTTTCCAGATGCATTGTCTTGCTGTTAACAAAATGAAGCTCTTATTTGTAGATAGGCGTGATGACCGGTTCCATATACTGCTCAGATGATCGCTTGCAGATGTTCTGGCGAGTATCAGTCTCGTAACATGTATTCCGCTTGATTCAAAAGATCCCCATCAGAAAGTGCTCAATTGGTACTCATCCAAGGCCACTTATTAGTTCGATTCCTTGCAGATTATCATAACGATTCCATGGAACAACTCATGTCCGTCTTACTTTGCTTATGTATTAGGATTCCCATGTACTCATTTGTGTCAAATCGGGTACCTCGGACGGGCACTGCGGTAGTAGCTAAGCCTATAGATCTGACACCCATCCGATCAATCGATAAAAACTTAAGCAGATGCAGGGACATACCCTGTAGCGGAACGATGCACTTATAATCACATTGCGTTACTGTTATCAGTACCCTAGCTTCACCCGGCTATCGGGTATCGTTTGTTAAGGGCATGGGGACTGGCATCTTAGTCAGAACCAAAATGGGAAAATCTGCCATTTCGAGGATAGCAATATTTTCGTTAATCTTTCAGGAAAACGTTTGGTTTAACTTTTTAGAAGTCCATTCGCTACTAGATTCGCCAGATCATTAACGATTACTAGTACTGGTTGAATTGGTGCGTGCCCATACTTGGCTCCATGAAACTAAACCACTCTCGTTGTACACATGTTTGAAGAAAGACTAATGCTGACGGATACTGACAGTAGACGGTGACGGAACTCTTGGAGATATATACTCCGCGGGTTGGAGGTGCGATCTTTCATTATCAGAAGGCGCAAAATGAAGATACTATGCTTACATGGAACTGGGACAAATATCTCAGTATGTTAACAGCTCTCTCCCTAGATCGAAAATTTGCTCACTAGATTTTGCAGATATTTCAAATACAAACAGGCAAGTGATTTGGCTCATAAGGTGAGCTCGGACTAACTTAAGCGGCTAGCTGCCCTCCGATACGAACTTGAAAAGGACGGAGTTTCCTTTGAATACGTGCAGGGTGGACTTCGATGTGCCCCAGCAGAAGGTCAGTGACCCTTGGATACATTGAAAGAAGTAATTCACTTATTCTATAATGATTAGGAATAGCTAATCTATTTCCTGACTTCTCTGATTTCTTCGCTTATTATGATCCACGGGATGGAAAGTCGGTTCTCCAGGCCGAAAACGAACTCTTCCAGATGTTGATGGAGCGAAAAGGGGAATTTGATGGAGTTTTAGCTTTCTCTGAGGGGGCCTCGTTGGCTGCTGCTCTAATCACCCGCTATACTCGAGAAAACCCCTTTGACTCTCAAGGCCTTTTTCGCTTCGCTATCTTCGCCTGTGGACTTGTTCATTTCAATCACGCCTCTTTAAACGATAACCCAGGAGAAAACTTGAAATTGGGTTCCAATCCGGAGCGCGTCAAATCGGACATCTGCTTACTCACGGGGTCTTATTTAATCAATATTCCCACATTTCATTTGCTTGGTAGGAATGATGGATACTTCGAATACGGAATGGCCCTGTATCAGTGCTGTGACCCTCAGGTGGCTTTGAAGGTTGTACACAATGGCGGTCATCAAATACCCAATCATCCAGTGGAACTGGTAGATGAGATAGTGAGAATGTCCAGAGCCACTATTATGAGGGCAGAGTTTAGGTGCTGAGTATCTGTGGTGGTACATGCAGCCTTTCCAGGGTGACAAGGTCCACACTTGCATATGGCGAAGAATAATCATTCATCATTTCAAAAGTACAAAATCTATGATTCTACTTCGAAACCTTTGTTGCCATTTACCTAATTTGTCTTTTCCTCAGTTTGGCAATGTGAAGGACGAACGTAAGGGGCAAGATCCCAGCCCCAGTAGTGAATAGATACCTACTGCCCTGTAGTATTCAGTACTAGCAAATGAAACACTATCGGAGCAATGGACTTGATGAAAGATGTTTAACTAAATCTAAGCATCTAGGTATTGGTTAACCCAAATAATAGTACCCATTTTAGTGGAGTAAAGATCCGTACTAATAACCGCGAACTATCAACCAATGGTCTTGCTGAATAATAGCCGGATAGGCTATCGCCGTTCCTATCACTCCTGTACGCTCAGGCGCAAATGCAGGTCCGCTGACTGTGAGTTTTGACCCCACCCCTCGGGTATCAATCCACCTTACAACCGCCAATAATTCTTTACATTTCTATCCCGAAGTTGAGCAGTCTTACGTACAGCTTACAGTCCGAGCAAAGTTGCCCCAGAATATTAACAGCCCTCGGCTTGTGTAAGAAGTGATACGGTAGCGTCTTCGCCATACTACCCCGGAGTCTGGTTAGTGTGGGGAACGCGCAGCATATGCTTCCATACTGATATTGGCCAAATTCTTATCTGACGAGATACGCGGACGTTGGTAAGTTAGAAGACATCTTTCAGAACACATTCTTGTGTTGTTTGAGGTGCAACGATACACGCTTTGAGAATCCCACAATGCTCTTTCACTACTCCGATTTATGGTCAAGTAATGGCTCGTTCATAATCCTATGCGTTGCCGTGTGTGTTTCCCTATTTTTTCATCGACGGAAGCAATTGCCAATACCTGTGGTTGGTGTGTCGACTGCGTTGGACGGCTTTGGATTGAGAGTTCTGGGGGTTGTTGCCAATATATTCAACACCCGCGATTTGTTAGAGAAAGGCTATAAAAAAGTGAGTCCTTGTAGGACATTCATAAATATCGATTTAACACAGAGGAAACAGTATGGCCTCCAAAACAAAGCTTTTTACATCCCTCAACTTGAGGCGGACAACATTTTGATTCCACCAGCTTGGTTCAAAGCATACAAAAGGGCACCCGCGACTGATTTGAGCTTAGATGGCGCAATCGAGGCGGTCAGTAAACCATGTTCCTATGAATTTCGCACAGCTGACTTTTCATACGTAGAATCTTCAAGTCTCATACTTGCTGGGTCCGCAAATACGGGAAAACTCCTACCACATTGAGTGGAGTCGTGATAGCCTGACAAGCCTCATGCCATCATATCTTCCATGGATAGAAGAGGAAATCGACGATAGTCTCAATGAACTACTCGCAGAGACTGATGAAGACTTTCGGAAAGTGGAAATCTTTTCGTATGTGATGTCCCTCAATTGCAGAATAGGAAGCAGAATCTTGGTCGGGAAAACTTTGTGTCGGGACCCGGCATTCTTGAAACTTTTCGAGGACCATGCCCAGCTATTAGTTGTCCTCGGCATGATTTTGAAATTCCTTCCGACGTGGTGTAGGGCCTACATCGTGGCGTTGTCTCCTCTGAGAAAGGTCCAGCAGCAAATCATCGATCTGATCCAACCGGCAGTATTAGAAGACTACCGGATTCTGGTAAACGGTGGCGATATTTCAACTGAAAATGTATATGTGCTATAAGTTTCAAAAGAACGAAATCTAACCTTAATAGTCACTACTCGGTACCCTCGTCCGAACTGCTTTATCGAAAGCCGAATCAGCTACCGACGAGAAAGCTGTCGTCCGAGAGGTCTCCCTTCGAATCCTCAATATCATGTTTTTATTCACGGGTAGCCCAACTCTGGTACTCGCAAATGTTCTCCTTGACCTTGTCAGCCAGCCCAGGAGCCTTTATCACGCCGCACTTGAAGCTGAAATTACGTCCGCCTATGGAAACAGCGAATGCGCATGGACGCCAGATAGTCTCCACGACCTTAAGCTAACGGACAGGTATTTCTTCACCTTTTTCCAAAGTCACCCAAGCTCGTAACTATTCGCTTATTATCGTAGTTTTATCAAAGAATCTATGCGCCTTCGCCCTGCCGCTTTGACCATCGCTGGTCGCACAGTCACAAATCCTTCTGGCTATACTTTGCCAGACTCCTCTGTCACTCTGCCTTATGGATCTTATTGCACGCTCCCAATGTATGCAATTCATCGCGACAAAAACCACTACCCACCTCGAGCTTCGGACGGTAACGAGTTCGACGGCTTCCGATTCCTCAATTCTAGCACCGGAATCAATACCTCGCTTGTGGGAAGTAGTGAGACGTTCCTTTCTTGGGGTGCCGGGCGACATATTTGGTAAGTCTACAATTCATTCTTTAACGTGGGAGGATCTGATTTAACATGCGAAATAAGTCCGGGGCGATTTGCCAGTGCAGCCATTACAAAAATGTGTCTCGCCCAGTTTGTTCTGAAATGCGAGTATCAGTCTTGCGATCGGTTGAAAGACAGAACTTTTGCGAATATCTATGTTCCAAGTAGAAAGGTAGTGGTGGAGATACGGAAGAAGAAAACATGACCAGGAGGTGATAGATAGGGCATTGGACTAGGTGCAAAGGCCACGGCTTTGATATGATGATCAGGTCAAGTGGTGTATACTTTTTTGTCACTATTGGTTTCGTCCTCCTATGGAACTTATAGATTCGAGGCATTAAATTGATTATGGAAGCATCAATACACAGGTGCGAACTAGATGGTGAAATTGCTAACAAGAATCTTGCTAGCTAGGCCAAGACTGGCCTCTAACGTATCATTGGTTAACAACTTATGCTCCTTGAAAATACATCGTACCAGCCCCCAAAGAATTAGACGTAGATAGCAGAAACGGACTCAAAAACAAGCCAACTCTGTGTATCTCGAGGAAAGCAATACGTATTTAAGCCAAGATGCATATGTGTAAATTCATGTCCCTCCCCATAGCGTATCAGAACTTCTGACTATACGATAGCATCTTGACTAGTAGACTGAAGTACTCGGAGCGTTGAAAAAACACTATCTTACTCAAATGTTTGTGCCCATTAGAACTAACACAGGGCGAGGTCAGAGTGGACAAGAAGTCAAGCCACAAATCTAGGCCATCCGCTCTACTCCCCGTGTGATCGCCCAAGGACTCAAACTCGCGTTGTCTTACTTCGCTCACCTCAGCCGGCTGATACCCGATCTTTATCGCGACATATACCTGCAGGGTAAGGCTGGGAATGCTTGATATGGAATTCAAGTGATGTCGGCCGCTGAGACGTCAGCTGCAGAATTTGGCCGCCAAGATGTCGGCCGCTGATAAACCAGGCGCAAGTGGCCTTCTTCAATAATCAACTTGCTTTTCCCCGCGGCCCCAGCCGAAATATCATGATCCCCGTATTTGATAACGGAATCACACACGCCCCTCACCAAACGCAACCTTCCGGCATCTGCAGATCTGATTAATAAAGCCATAAACTTGTTGGCCGCAGCCAATTCAATTTTGCTGCAGGTGCTCCTTAACTACGCTTAACCGTGCAGTCAGCCTCTAGTTTTATTTGTCGAGTGGGTTCGGCGTATGGCTTGAAGTGGACGGGACGGCATACGCATGGCTTATCTAAGTTTCTCCTGTCTATAGCCTATTTATCGTCACTCTTTCCTTATTCGTATTCTCGAGTCAGTGGTTTTGTGGATGTCCAATGCGTTGGCAGAATCAGTCTCTCATTACTTGCCATCCATTAACTAAGGCGCCGGGGTGTCTTCGTACTCAGTATCTTGGTCCCTCGGAAGAGCATCTTCTATACCAAGGACTTTCGCTCATGTTTGGATAGTCAAGCTACACCAATAACACTGAAGCCTCCGTTTCATTTCAAAAAATTAAATCAAACTCGAAAATTGCAAGCTCGCTTTCCCACCATGGGCAACATACAACCATCCGCACAAATGGCCAGCCTTCCCCAACATTCCACCACTGGCCATATCGGTATGTGGAATGGCACCAGAGATGGCAAAGATGGAGTCGTGGATTACAAGAATGGGAAATCGTATGCCGAAACCAACGTCAATCTACCTCGGGATGTTACCATTACTGTGCAGGACATGCGCTATCTACATCCATCCCCATCGCTAATGGCAAATGGATACCAACTTGTCTCATCGCCTTCGTCACTAAGTGAGCAAGATTTCGAGCAGGCCTATAGCGATGATGGTAAAGAAGTAATCGAAGGGGCGTATTTTAAAGAAGTTGAGAATCTCGTAAAAGAAATGACCGGATCCGATCTTGTCTTCACACATTCATTTCAGACCCGAAACGAGCAAGCCAAGATCAGAGATTTCCTCAAAGACGCCATTGACCAGCCCGGTCCTCGCCCCGTCGCCCATGTTGATAGAGATGTCACAAACGCCATCGTGTCTCTACAATGTGCCATTGGGAAAGAGAAAACAGATGCGTTACTGAAAGAGCACAAAAGATGGGCCCAAATTAATGTTTGGCGGCCAATTGGCAGGAAGGCTGAGAAATGGCCACTCCTCTTTGCAAACCACGATTCAATTCCGGACTGGGACTACGATACCCATATGGCTCGAATCTATAGCGTCAACGATCCTCGTATTGCCGACCGCGGTGGGAAGAGCTACAATTGCGTACTCAAAGACGATGCCCGATACATCTACCACTTCGCAAGCGAGGTCTCTCCAGCGGAGGCTCTGGTGTTCTGCTCTTTCCACTCGGATCCGAAGATGGTGCTTCCACACGGTGCATTCTGGGACAACAACACCCCCGACGACGCTCCGCCGCGGAGGTCTCTCGATGTTCGATCTTTCGTGTTTTTCAAAGAGGAGGTCTAGTGAGAAGCTTGGAGCGGAAAATTAGTCGGTTTAGGTTAGAGCTAGTGGTACTAATAGTTCGATTTGACTTAGAAGGGCTATGAACTGCTGGAGGCGATGATAGCAATCACAATTTCCTATCTATTTCGTGTGATGTAGACTCTATCTTCCTTAGGCTTATTGTTTTGTGAAAATAACGCAATCTCCAACTAGATTCCAAGGATTGCATTTACAAGGACTTTTGTTAAATGCTTCAAATACTCGGAACTCTAGAACCCCCCTCACATAAACCAATTGAATACATAGATAAGCCGCTAGGTCTCATACATTGACTTCTCCATTATACTCAGCGCCTTGCTTTGTTCATAGGCTACCTTAAAATCTTAAATTCTTCTGTTGGGTCGACCTTCCTCAAAGCACCTGCCAAAACTAAACTCTTTTCGCACTCGAGGATAGCTGCATAGAGCATTTGATCCATTTTCCTTCTTCCCTCGTTGCGTCGTGTCTCTGCCCATCCGAGCACTGTCCTAGCTGATCCTGTCGCATTTTCACTCACATTGAAATGCCACGGCGGCACACACGTAGAGTTAGGATTTGCTCCCAACTCGAGCAATAGGTCTGTTGCAGAACGGTTGCCCCTCTCCACAGCAAAACTTAGCGCTGTCTTCCCCCTTCGATCATACGCGTTAACGTTGGATTTTGGGTCACGATCCTTTGCTAAGTGACGGATCAGTCTCAAAAGCGTCTCGATGTCTCCATTGTCAGGCCACCTTTTGACTAGTGCAATGAGACAGGTATCTCCGTGTCTATCCAACTCACTAGCCAGGTCCGCATCGCCCGTAGTCCATTTTTCTAGCGGGAGGCTAGCGAATCGGCTGGAAAGTCAAGCTCGAGGTCTTCTCCATAAAAGCACCCTCGGCCATCTCCCAAGGTTTGATTTCCTAGCAAAGAAGTAATCTCTGACCACTGCTCTGGGAGAATACTGTCCAAGTTTTTGATGGAGCCCGAGAACGTTTGAACTATTGAGAACCCGTAGTTGTCCCGATAAGAGATTGGAAAGGAGGGTGATTGGCTCAAGGTGCATCTTAACACTTCTATATACTTGTCGATATCTCTGCTTGCATCCAGCAGATGCAAGAAAGTCTGTCCAGATGAGTTTATGGCTCCCACTGGGACCCCAAGGTGTATAAGTCTCATTACAGTCGCAAAGTTCTGAAGAGCGGACGAATGGTGAAGTGCGGTATTGCCGAAGTGGTCTTGGGCCAGAATGAGCTCACGGCTCTGCTCTCTCATTGGATAAACGTCCTCATTTAAACCATCATTTAGCTCTTCCATAATAATCTGAAAATTCCGATTGGATGTAGGATTGCAAAAGATCAATTGTGGCCGAGCCTGTTTCGAGGACGGCGCAATTAAGCTCTGGGAATCCGGACAAGATAGGATCAATTTCAACTTTCTCGAGAAGATTTATTGAAGCAACTACTGGTTCCGGGATTTTTCTGTGGCGTTTGGTAGTACGTTTCCTATTGAGGAAATAATCGTTTGGCCTGCAAAGAGTGGCAGATGATCCACAGGCGGAGCAACTCCAATCACGATCACCCGGGGCATAATTCATCACGCAGCAAGGTCTCCAGCCCGGGAAAATAGAATGCATGCGCCCAGCCGCAATGGACTTATTCCCCATGATAGACGGAGGCTCTAAACCGAGTCCATTGATGCTGGGCGAAGAAGTGGAAGATATATCTCACAGTCCATCACAGAATCGGCCGGTGGAAGAAGTGCACGACAACACTCGAGTGTGGAGTACCGACTTAGACCAACAAGAGCTCAGGAGAGAGACAACAAAACTGATCTCTGAAGAAGCAATTGTACCGTGAAGGCTTTTCTTGCGGATGGCTTTCTTGCTATCATTATACGGTGCCTCGCTAATGACTTCAGGATTCGGAATGAAGACTTTGTGAGCTGGATCGCTATTTCCCAGACTCGTCTGCTCCAATGTAACGAATGGGGTCTCAAGCTCTGAAAAGTAATCCCAGTGCGCAAGCGGGTTGCAGATTCGGTCATCATCAGCCACACCATTAGACGAGGTCCCATTGGTGTTCGCAGCCATTGTAACGGGTCGTTCTTCAACTTGATCAGGCTGGCGTGGGCTGGGCTTTAGTTCCTTGCGGATTTTCTTGAGCTCTGTGGGCGCTATTCTCTTACGACGACGGCGACGTGATGTTTGGGTACTCTTGGAGCCGACGACTGAAAGTTGTGTGTGTACATCTCTCAAGCTGCACATAGTCAGTACTACATCGATGGGTATATTCTAGAATGAATAATTCACCAAGTCTTGAAACCATCTTCTCTCATTAAGATTTCAGGAATCAACTCGACCTTCGTATTGCTTAACACATGAAGCCTGATCAACTTTCGCAGCCTGGAAGGTGTCCAAGCATTCTTGGGTAGTCCCCCGACATTGACAGTTGCCATGTTGGATATTCGAATAGGAAATTTGGGGGCAGAGGGGGTGAGTATGAATGAAGGAGGAAGTTTGCGCGAAAGAACGATACGAAGTCGCAGATATAAGAGGTTTTCAAGCCCAGGCACGCGACGTGTCGCTTAAGCATTGATGTCGCTCGATTGGCGCAGCTTGCAGATGGGTTGCATGGTGGTGGCTTCTTGCACAAGCTGAAGGCCAATTGAACTCCGGGATATGTCGCTTAAAGTTTGTCCTTGCAAGGAAAGAGCAGTGGACGAATGAGAAGGATATGCAAAAACTCTACTTGACGCTCAGCCACTTACAAGCCTCTTATCGGTCGTGCAACGATGCAGCCTCAATCTGGGCATCGCTAGGCTACGGAGCCTAGGAACGAGAAGAGCGTCCAGGTTGCAAGGGATCACTGGTTGTTGTATCCACACGTCCAGATTATTCAACAGTTGATTTAATATATCGCGTCTGTCCTTGGTATCCATTAGCCAGGACGAAGCTCTAGGGAACTCACTAGGACGAAGGTGCAGAACTAAAGGCTTAAAACTGCGCTTTCTGGCATACAAAAGAAGTGGCTGCTAGTAGAAATCCTGGCAGAATTAGCACTCTTGTGTGAGGCTCCCTCGAAAGTTCCTCGAATTCATTCGATCTCCCCCCATGGATAATTCATCCATTTGCTCATCGTCGCATTCCACGCACCACTGCCGAGCTGAATATCAATCCACGTATCCACAAAATTCTTCCATGGAACATCCCTTCTGATCATGTACGCTTTTTGATCAAAGGTAAAGAGCTCACCAGATTTCAAGCCGCATAGCTTCCCCGGACGAAGGGCCACCTCCAATTCCACCTCTGTCCCGTCCGAAATCATCACATCAGCCGTACCATCAAGTACACGTTCATACACCACAGTATTGCTCTCTGCAACCACGATCTTGGCAGCTTTTAGATTCGCCCGGTCGAAGGCTTCATTGGTCCCTCCGGGATTTACAATCACCGTGACACCCGGAACATCGATTGAGGCAAGGTCGGTGAACTTTGCAGCATCGGCGCAGCGAAAACATGCCGTTTTGCCGTCACGAAGAATGGGTGCAGAAAAGAAGACACTCCGAGCACGCTGGACGGTAATACTAATCCCTCCCACGGCGATGTCGAACTTTCCAGACAGGAGATCAGAGGTTATGTTCGTCCACGTTGTGGGCACGATACGAACAGGACTAGAAAGACCCAGTGCGTTTGAAAGCGACTTAGAGCTATCAATATCAGCTCCAATGAAAGTCGCGTTCATAGCCGTGGCATTTAACAGCGTGCTGGCGTTTGTTACCCAGTAGGAGAATGGTCTGTAGTCTCCAGTCACACCAATTTTGAGATAGCCACGATTGATGATTTGGTCCAGAATACTCGTAATGTTTTCGTAAGATATAGAAGTGACCTCACTACAATCATGTAAGATTCGATTCTGTCAATTGGAAGCGAGTTGTAGCTGAGACTTACCTCTCCGAAGGGCGGTCACATCCTCCCAGCATTTCGGACGCGCATGCACATCTCAACACTGCCGCCGCGGCTGCTAATAAAGAAAGCTTCCAATTTGTCATCTTCGATCGTGAACAAATGTTCCTGTGCTCTGGGAGACTTCAAATTTGGAGCCTGGTGTGTGCGCCCATTTATGCTTTTTTCAAGAGTCTGCGTTACGCCGCGCTAATTTTGACGGCGCAAAACTGCCCGCTTTCCGAGACAAGGACACAAGAAATAGCACTTACCCCAATGTGGCAAGCACTGTGTCAAAGCTTATTAGGTATTCGGGTACGCGTCATAACAAATTACCCCCTTTTTAAGCGAGGCGTATTCTGGAGAGGAAGTGGCTATATGTTTCGGTAAACGCAGCGTCGCAGGTACGCAAATGTACACAGCAGAACCTTGGTTCTATTAGATAGGGACTCCCCATTTTGCGATTGAGTCTATTCAATGGCCAGCTAAGTCGGTGAGAGTTGTTCCCCCTCGAGGTTCCCAGCATAGGTACCCGGACTATATTTGTCCGCCGTCAGGTCTTAGGGTGCCATGGAAAGGAGCCTGTAGCCCCTCCTTCCATTTCTCGTCATTGAACTTCCATACACCCTCCGTATTTGCAGCACACAAGTCTGCACCTATTGTTCTTGCGAGTCTCTCGAAAATCTCATCTCCAGCGATACTGCGGAAGAACAGAGGTTCCCATTTAAGCCCCTTTGATTCCTCCAGCTTTCGCAGCTCTCTTTGCGCCTCTTCTAGTTTAGACTTTTCGTCCACAGTCCTTTGCATATCTCCATTGTTCAGCGCATCAATTACGCCTTCCCAGGCCTCTCGTGATTCCCACTAGGTTGAGCAAGTTAGATATCAGTGCCTGCAGGTTCGAAGCAGTCCCGGCGATCATTTCTTCGCAAATTCGAACACCACTTACCGGATCCTGCTCGTTGATGTTCCTAAGGTTCATCGGAGCAGATTTCAACGCATTTGCGTCTATCGTTTCAATTTCCGCTCCATTTCCCGCATCAACAAATGTCATTTTCCCATTCCACTGCCCCGAAACAGTGTAGAGCGGCCGTTTCTTGTCCTCTTGCCTATAAATCGTAGCATCGACACTATTCTTCTTCCCCGAAAGCAGCCCCTTGCCCGAAAAGTCAATCTCACAAACAAACCCGCTCGAGGATACAATATGACAAGTCCCACCCAACTCGGGGTACGGCGTTCCCGTCAAAATGCCCCTAACCTTGACATCCGGTAATGGAATAAGATAATCCTCGTCAAACCTCTCAATCCGCAAAATCGCATGCCCAATCTGCTTGATACTCACGCTACCATGGAATCTAATCTCTTGACACGTGTAACCCTCTGCTCTAATCCCCGCTCCCTCATTCCAAAGACAACAAGCCGTAACAGGCGGGTGATGGCTAACTTGTTCAGACACCAATTGTGTCTTCCCACTACCTTCCGCATCCCACGATGGGAGGAATACTTCTCCAAGAAAAGCGTTAATTGGTTTTTTCACGCCGTCTTTTTCGTTTCGACCACCGTACTGCTGGTTTTTTAAGCTTGTGAGGTACCAGCGTAGCACGAGGAGGGCTCTTTTGGCGGGATCGGCTTCTGAGGCTGGCGCGGTGAAGAGATTGGGATGTTCGGCCCAGTAGGCGGGGAATTCTACGGTGGATTGGGTTGCAAGGACGAAGGGGGGAGCGGTGATGTTTGAGAGGTCGCCCGAGATGGTTGCGATAGACTGGTCTGGTCAGCGCCACTATCTGAAATGTAGAGGCAGATGCGAACCGCCAAGAATTCCTTCAATGACGATCGATTCTCTGTTATCGAACTCATCTCGAGATAAAGCTGTTGAGTCTGAGATTACCACAGAATACTACGAGATTGAGGACGTTATAATTCCAAGACCTGTCTTGCAATATCATGATATCATCCCGCAGAACTTATCCGGGCTAAAGTAAGCGAGGGAAAGGGGGCGAGGCCCGACCCGTACTCGGCACCAAATATGTGGACTCAAATATATATTATTTACAAAATTAGAGGAAGAACATTTAGAAGCTTACAGATAGGAGGGAAGGTTAGACGGCTTATGATCTCAACCTCTCGAAGTCTCAGGCAGGTCCCATAGTTCCCCAATGCCCCTATGCCAACGCCATAATAACATTGGGTGCACTCAAAAACACGCTATGATTGATTCGAAGATTCAAGCAACTTCCTGCTCTTGAATCAGAAATTACAATGATGGATTTCACAAATATCATGTGATTTCGACGTTCTTTCTCGGACAAACTCGCTTCTGTTCACCGTCGCACCTTCTTCAACATGATGCGCATTCACTTCTAAACCGCTTTCGTCACTCCAACCTCTGCAATGTCATTCTCTTGCCCTCGGCCCACATTTTCCAATCGACAAAACACCGTGGAAAACTGTGGACAAGCCGGAGATGCAGCCACGGGCAGCTGGTGGTCGCGACGGCGACAATCTACAGCAACCAGACCCGGACGCCCAGACACAGCTACTGATCCAGGACCTCAATCAAAGATGGAATCTTGGTATCTCGTCTCCCGAATTTGCCAAATTGAAGAAACCCAGTGAGAATTCACCGACAGAGGATATAATTTCGGATCTCATGACGCGATGCTCATTAGAGATGCAAAAACAACCCCTCGAAAGATTTGAAGTTGAAGCTGTACAGCTTTGCTCCAAATGGAATCTCATCGAGCCCGTTCGCGACTCACTATCTTTGACGCAGAGGTCTGAACTCGTTCGTGTTTTGCATGAGATCCTCCACGTTGCCGTCGAAAGCGCGAGTGAAGATCTATATTCATCGCGCCACAGAGTCGACGTCCACAATCCCCCAGCTCTTCAAGCAAAATCGACCAACCAACAACAACCAAACCGGGCTCGAGATAACGCCTCCCCAGACGGAAAGGGTACCTCAAATGAAGGCAGACCACTAAATTCCGAATCTAGACGATCGACATTGAAGCTCTCCATTAATCCGGTTCCTCCCTTGCCCAACAACCCCGATGGCGTCACTGAAACTGCTTCGGCGCGTTCACAAGAATCTGACGCACCGAGTTCGTCCATGAGCGGGGGAATTCCAGACCAGTATTTTGTGGAATTCCCGCTTGAGAGCATCGAGGCTACGAGTCCAGAACATCTCCGAAACCGCTTACGTGGAACTATTCGTAAGTCATTCCCGCTGTAAAGCAGAATACCCACTAATCACTACCAGCCACAATCCCAATCAATCTTAAGTCGGCATCTCTGCGAGTGATATACGAAGTTATGCGAGTTTTCTTACACACGGAGACAGTTCTGACGGATCAACCTTTTCCATCTTCATTGGACCTTGACACTTTTGACTCGGACTACGGTGCACTATGGAAATTCTTAAAAGGCGTCGATGTTCTCAAAGGAAAACGATTCCCCGAGCAGAGCAAGCCCGCAGCATGGGCTGCGGCAAGCGATGATTACGAAAATGGATCCGTTGGAGTCGTTCTGGCTGGGTCTCTCAAGTTCAACAATGGCAAAACTGGACCTTTTTACAATTTTCGTCTGAAACCGCTCAAACTCGACCAGACACACCGTCTCGGTCGACGCCTCGGTCACAATCGTTTCTTGGAGCTAGATATGCCTGGTCTTTTGGAAGATGATCTTACCAATATCGTGCCGGTCAAACTGAAGACATCGACTCAGAAAGGTATGTGGGATTGGTTTTGGGCGGACGCTGGACATGCATTTCTCGGATACATCTGGAAGCCATTCTTTAGACGAGACATAGAACAAAAACCTCCGAAGCGTAACACCCAACAACCGACTAAAACACAAGACGTTCGTCGCCTGCACCGCGTGCATTTCTTTGCAGTTACCGGCCGTGATCTTCAAGGGGTGGATGATCCACTGGAAGAAGTAGCGGAAACACAAAGATCCCTCGAAATTTCCATCTCAACGTTACTCGAGATGATTCGATCTACCGAAGAGAATAAGCATGAACCGGCATTGAAACTGTTCTCTCGCACAGCATTGGGTAAGCTGAACATGGATTCGAGTTTCTGATGAGCGGCTAACCTGGAAATAACAGCCCTATCGAGGAACTTAGCCACGATTGTTTTCGAGAGTCATCAAATTAGATACGTCAGAGATATTAAACATGGTGAAGATTGCATGACAGACGGTGCAGGTTGGGTTTCTCGATCGGTAGCCGAAAATATTAGGCTGGCTAAAGGCCTTTTATACCCGCCTGCTGCTTTTCAAGGACGCATAGGAAGTGCCAAAGGCCTATGGAGAGTCGAATTCGACGAAAAGAGAAAGGGAGACTGGATTGATATCAGTGATTCTCAACGGAAATGGGAGGACCGCGAAGACAACACTCTCGAGGCTAATCACCCCTGTCATCGGACATTCGAAGTTCTTGAATGTGTGCATCCACTCAAGCCAGGAAAGTTGAGTTCGCAAATGCTCCCCATTTTCATGTCCCAGGCACTCAATCCGAAAGAGATGCGAGAAACCTTGCACAACCTCAATGAACAAGGACTCAAAAACGATCTTGATAAGATCAACGAGGCTTTTAAAGACCCCGCTTTGCTTCAGCACTGGGCGTACGCAAGCAATCCAAACATCAAGGAGAAGCTGAGAGCTGGTGAAGTTCCAAACACAGCTGGAATGCCAACATGTATACAAGATCAAATCCAAGCACTGGCCGAGGGAGGATTTACGCCGGTTAACAACGCGTTTCTCAGGGACAGGACTTATAAGCTTCTCAACGCTAGCTGCGACAAATTGAAGGAAAAGCTCGGTATTCCAATACCCCGGTCCACAAATGTTTACATCACACCAGATAGACGAGGAATTCTGAAATCAGGAGAGGTTTTCCTTCAATTCTCCAATATCGTGGATGAAGAATCAGGTATTTGTGGGGAGCAATTGGTGGGGCGGGAACTATTAATCGCTAGGTCCCCTGCACATTTTGCGAGCGATATCCAACGAGTCAAGGTGGTTGCAAAAGAGGAGCTCATGGGGTACCAAAATATCATGATCTGCTCTACAAAAGGTCACAACGGCGGCCCTTCGATCGCCGATTTTCTCTCTGGTGGTGACTTCGACGGGGATAAAGTATTCGCGGTTTGGGAGCCAAAGATAGTAGGGAATTTCAACGATGTTGATATCCCTGAGAAGCCTGATCTTGTCAAAGAGGGTTTCATTCGGAAGGATTCGATAACTTACGACGAACTGACAAAGAATCATTCTAATCCTACGTTGCACTGGCTTACATACTCGTTCAACTTCCAGATGCGTCCACAAATGCTGGGTCGGTGTACTGTTAAGACCGATTGTGTCTATATTCAGGGACTATTAATCAACCAAATGAGATTGCTTGGCATACCCTCCTGGGTGAGTTAGTGGACCAGAGCAAACAAGGGATTCTTTTTGGCGGGGAGGATCTGGAGAGATTTGGAAAACGATACGGGATGCCTCCTGCACCAGACTTTCCTAGTCCGAAAGGCAGACCAGAACACATTACTACCTATATTAAGCGAACCACGGATGCACTTGTCGAGAAGTGCCTGACAGAGTTTCATGCGAACAATACGGCATTAAGATGGGACGAGGACCTTGTGGAATACTACAGAGAAGCAAGCGAGTGGGCCAAGGAAAGCAAAGACTGGAAGAGTTAACTTGTCGGACTCAAAGAAAGTGTTACTAGCCTGAGAGACTCATGGAAAATGAAGTGGAAAGAAACCCCAAAACCAGAATGGGCGCCAACGGTAGTCGAATTCTTCGAGATCTACCAATCAATCCTACCAAGCGACAAGAACCATATGGCGCGTGCGCTTAATCCCTCAAGTTTAAAACCAGAAAGCACGCAATGGGCCTTACTCCGAGCTTCCGCACTCTTCTACTGCTACCACCAGAGTAAAGAAGGCATGGCTTTCTTCCCTTGGTGGATGGCAGGCCGACAACTTATTCAATTGAAAGCCAACAGCAGGCATACAATAAGAGGCCCTCCGCATACAATAATACCTTCTTTATATGTCGCTAAAAAGCCAAACATCTCTTTTGTTAAACGATTTCGCTTCGAGCAGGTATTGTGGCCGGAGGATGATGATAGAATCGAGGAGCAGGAATTCGAAGCCGAGGAAGGGGGGTGACTGCTCTGAAATTTTCTTTATACTTACGAAAGGTTGGAACTTTTCAATGCATTTCTTTGGGGCCTGACGTCTTGAACGGGGCTGAAGGAGGAAATTCACGGCGGTACGATCAGACTGCTAGTAAAGTTTCAATGGCGAACTAGGGCTGTTCTCGCATTTATTTTAGTCCTTATCTTCCCAGGGGAATTGAGTATGTTGTTGTTCCCCCCTCTCTAAATCGCCCGGTCTGCCGCTCTCAACTGTCGTGGTGGTCCCTGAGTTCTTCGTGATATCACTCCTCAGCCCAAATTCCTCAATTCCCCCACGACTCCGGCTGCGGATATAACCCCCGCTAGCAGTTGGCCTTTCATTCGACGACGTTCCACCCATCAGCTTCTGACGTGAGAAGAATTCCCTGAACAATGGCCGAAGAGTAGCTAGACATGACGCTGTGATCCCGATACCGGTCTCACTCGTAGACCAGATCGCCACGTCCGTCGTCGCATACAGGAAGTCTGCTTGATTGGCAAGGTCTTTGACAAATGGAATTCGGATAATCGTGGCAGTCGAAGCACTAATCGAGTCAGTGATGTCGTCTTTATTAGGCAGGGAACGTACATTGCTCCCATGGCAAGAATCATCCCGACCGCAATCTTCTTCCTCGGATTCATCTTCAAATCCCAAATAATAAATACAGGGACGATAGCCAAAGTCCAATCCGCAGCACAAGAAACGGCAGAATATCCATACGTCGCATCGACAGTGATCTTCGGATCAATACACGTCCCTTTTCCACCAGTATACTGCGTCCAGAAGTAGGCGGATGGTCGACACTGCAGGACGAATAGGAGGAAGAAGAAGGCACCGTAGATTTCGACAACTGCAATCGTGACCCAAATGATTATTTTGTGGACGTTGGAGGCGGCAATCCGGAGGAGCATTATGCCGATGCTGAACTTGAGGGCCATGTTGGAGAGGACGTAGACTGGTTCACATGCCCACCACCACTTGAGAAGTCAGCCATGGTCTCAAGAGACCAAATTCAAACTTACCTTCAATCCAACCGGGATTTCCGTAGGTGGCTTGATATTCCACGCATGCTGACCGGTGCCGTGAGCAACACCTGCAAAAGCAAAGGCACAGAAAAGTACGAAGAAAATCTACAGTTGTCAGTGAGGCTCACCAGCTCCCATGTTCAAAGCAAACGAACCCAAGCTATAACAGCCGCCCAATCATCGAGCCCAAACCCCTTCACAACAAAGATCCGACAATAGCATCGAGCAAGAATGGTCAGGGTACTCAAAGCCAGGAAAAGAGTAGCCACTCCGGTGACTTCAGGAGCTCGATTTTCCGCCGGCATTATTGTAACCTTAGAGCTCCGACAAAAGAGAGAAAAGGGAGAAATCACTGATGAACGAAGTGGGAACAAGATGGGGAATATAACAGTTCCCCCTTAGCACGACATGCGGCTATTGATACAGGGCGAACTAGTCTCCCCTTGTCCACCGCAGATCACATCAGGTCTTCCCTACTGCAGGTCCCAATCCCAGAGAATTCTCGAACCAGAGAAGTGGATGTGGACGCTCCCTCCCAGGCATTCCCCGCTTTTCGTAATCAAACCCGGTACCCTGGTTCTAGCGTGGAAGGGATCTCGAATAATGGGGTCAAGCGAATTCGTTACCCATAAAACCTTTCCCATACTAGACACAACCGCGCTTTACTGGCTATATTATTCGCAATAATAATAATAGGAGGTGTCAAGTATTTGTAAAAATAATACCCTCGAGGCTCGAGCATTCCCAGGAACCAAGACTTTGCTGATGTGCTGCACGGGAACCCCTCCACTATGTGCACGGATACTACGGCTTGGCACCTCCTATTACTCAATTTATGCAATAATGCTCGTAACATAATAGCCCCGCAGTCTGAAACTCTACCCAACGGGAGGGCCTCCGCACATTCTAGACACCGCAAAGTCCACAATCCAAAATCCACGATACGATAGGCGACCATTTTTTGCCCCTCCCCTGGATGGAGCCCCACATCTTGTACCGGCAAACCGTTTCCGCGGCACAGCAATATGGACATCACCCCCAAAGCAGAGCACAACACCGCACTCAAGCCTTTTTCATTTCATCACAAAATGTGGGGCGCATCAAAACCATTTTTGGGAAAATTAAGTAGCTCGTTGTTGAATGTTCGCGCTCGCGTGCTCGGGAACCTACTGTATGCCTCGGCGACTAACCCCTAGCATCGGAGCCGGACTCGGCGCTACACCAAGTAGTAGTAAGAGATATATTTAAACTGGGTCGGCACGAAACTGCTTTTGGAAATCGTGGCGGCCCGTCTGCAGCAGACGGTCTGCTGTCAGCAGAGAGAGAATCACCGGTAAGTTGATTGGGCCTGAAGTGGATGGAATAGTATGTTTTGTGACTCGTGTTGATGCCCAGCCGGCAAATAGTGACGAATGAATGGGGAGAGTCTTGCCTTGGCTGGGATGGGGGGTATGGCTTTACAAATAGAGAGGGCTTGGACCTCTGTTTTGATTTTTGGATGGGATCTGTTACGTGTTTGCTGAGAAGAGATGGTCGCTGAGACGAGATGGCAAAGGTAATGGCGATCGCTAGGGAATTGGGCTTGCAGTTGAAGCTTTCGGGGAGAGAATGGGGAAATCCCGAAATACCGGTAGCTCCCGAGGCCATCAGTCGACACATCGAACGTCTGTTACGCACTTGAAGTTGATGGTGAGACAACCAGGAGAAGCCACGCGGTTGACAGGAAGTACCTTGCATTTGCAGATTCTATTGACAATCTGATGAGCTGATAAGATTGCGTCCCGTCCGCACGGTTTACCAAAGAGTCCCTGGCAGTAGCGAACGCTAGCCATTCGTGGTACGGATCGCTTATAAAGTTAAGGTCTAGATGGCATTCAGGTGGTGATCACGACACGGCAAATTGCGTATGCAGGTACGGGGGTACGACGGACCCGGATTCGTGCTTGCTGCTAAGAGAAGATGTGTTTATTGCATGGGACGAAGACCCTCGTTGTTCCGACTGCTGGATTTCTGCTTCTTGCCCATCACTGTCTAAAGCGAGTGAATGTTTGCAATGCCATATCACACTATCGATGTGTCTCCACTATCATGCGTATATCTTCAATAGCATGCCTAGCATCACCCACGAGGGCAATTAAACTTATGCTTTATTATCTGGAGTCTTTCAAGGCCCATTAGCTGATTAGCTAGCTCCCTCAGCTGAGATCATCCTCAACTCCAATTCCAGTTCTCATTTCCAACGCCTACTTCAATTCTGAATCTAAATATAACAGAATATCATCCAATACAAGGAAACAGTGGCCAGGATCCCTTCTATACAGGAAAAATAAATGTTTCTGCAGCGCGGGTTTACAGCGAGTGCAATTTATAAAAGCCTCCTAATCACACCAGGTCTCCGCTCATTGAGGCACAGCAACTCCCTGGGACAAGAAGCTAGATCCCCGCAATATCGAATCCCCGCGTCAACACATGGGCTGTTCAAATCCAGTAATTAACAGGTACCGACAACAGCCACCCAAAATCCTCGTCGCCAAGCGATGATCGACTTCACTCGAGCTCAAGAAAGCAAGGATCCACGATATCAATATCGACAATAATTAATATATTGATCAAAACCCCTCTTTTGCGACTGAACAGGTAGATCATCGCGCAACGAGTATCAACTTCCCTGAGCGCGCAAAAGCACGGGATAGAAGGAAAATCGACTTTGGTTTGCCGGCAGGAAGAAACATTGATTGATATGCAGTTGACGAGAAAGAACTGCCGGCGTGAGAGGCGTGAGTGAGACCAGTATCTTGGGGATGGAACATGCGTGAGAGTTGAGACATCAAGGGCCGTGCGCGCGCTCGCGCATCGGAATCTGCACAGGTGTATCCCCGCGATGCAGCTCTCCAGGAACCGGGACGTACTGTCGCGTAGCCGTCCACGTTCACTCCACACTGTCGTTTGTGCTTCCTGCAAAGTCCACCGCAATGGCCCCTAGGATTCTCCCCGCAACTGAGTTGCAGCTCGTCTTCAATGGCGAATCGGTTCGCGAAGGTATACTTCACCGCTGCTCCTTGTCTCCGGGCTTGTGAGCAAGCTCATCCTCAGCATCAACGCGCTCCACAAACACAACCTTCACAGCCCCATCTTCTCTCCGCAACACCTGCTCCAACTCCCGGCAAAACCCCAGCTTCACACACCTCTCCACATTCGCATCATCAATTTCCAATTCAAGAACCCTCAAACTCTTCATCTTCACCAACCCATCAATAACCCATTCCCTCCTAACATCCAACACACTCCCCTCCCTCCCATCCTCCCCATCCTCCACCCTTCCCAGCCCAACACCCCCCTTCAAAACCAACCTCAAACCCCAGACACCCCCCCAAACCCCGCAAACAGCCCTCCACGCCCTCGCCTCCTTCCCCTCATCATTCCCCAACCCACCCCCCTGAACCTCCAATCCCACGTACCTAACCGCCTCGCTCTGCCACGGCCTCAACCCACGCGTGAATTGCTTCGCGGCGTACACGCCTGTCCAGAACCAATTCGCGAACACGAAATGGTTTTCTTGGAAGGGGAGGAGGCGGGCTTCGGAGTAGATTTGGGAGCAAGATGCTAGGAGGCCGGTGGGGAGTTTGCAGGAGAGGTGCGGGAGGGAGAAGGAGGGGGCGGAGACAGGGTAGGTTGTGTTTGTGTTTATTGGTGGGGAGGAAGCCATGCGCGTCAGGACTCTCTTTGGTGTCGTGAGAATTGTTGGTTCAGAGCGGCCTAATGGCTGGAGGAAGTTGGTGCGGAGTTCTTGTTGGGTCGAGGTTTCAGAACTGGTGTCGGTGGAGGCGAGGTGAGGATGCTGGATTGGATAGGAGAGTAGGACGTACGAATATATTTGGAGGCGGATTTCGAGGGGAATGGTCAGGAGCTTGCTGGGAAAAGAATGCGCCTCAAGATCGAGTGGGGTGAGAGGAGTCATGATATCGGGTAGGATATTTGGTCTGGGCGATGGATTTTGAGGAACGATGCACACTGGGGATTCCGGATGACTTTCTTCACGGCCAAGGTTCGTCGCGGAATAATTCGGGGGAAAGGTGAAGTCTGGAGGGCCTCGTCGTTTGGTATTCCTCGAAGCCATGGTAGAGGTTAGGATACGTTCTCAGCCGTGAATGCCGATGCTATGTTGAAGTCTTTGACAATCCAGTTTGTAATCAGAGGGCAAAGTGATCACTGATCAACACCAAAAAGCCCGAGGAATTTCACAATAAAGCACATCAAGGAAAACAGGAAGGTCGAGGAACGAGCACCGATTTATCTGTTCCTACGCTTACTTCTCGGATACGTCCGTAGCACCACTTGACACCTGCCGAGGCCGAGGGAAGCTCTGAATAATCGTTGTACTGCCAATCATAACAAGTACCAGCCCGCACAGTCACCGTGGATCCGGGCGCAGCATCGAGGTATTGTCAACTGACAGAGTCGGCGAGGTCAGACGTTTAATGCGCCATGACTCTCGTAAGGCTGTGGTGGTAACATGCGGGGTCATTAGCCTGCATATTTCGGGCGGCTGACTGGGAAAAGTACACGTGGGGTACACGCCCATGCACCCAGAATACGTAGATTAAGATATGCGAATTGCGTCGAATGCCAGTAGTATAATGTATTCCGAGCAATGTTGTTGTGTCCGAGGGATGTTGGTCGTGATACAGGAAAGTCGATGTCGAATCCCGTTGCTGAATCACCTTCGTATGCCAGGCCCCGATTCCACGACATTTCCGGTCATCGCGAACCGCAAGATATCAGCCTCACTTCTTGTTTTCCCCGCAGGATCCCTTGTGACTTCTCCCATTCCAAACTCTGCCTCTCTCGTTCCCGCCGGCATGCCACTTGTAGTCGCATCTTCCATCTCTTCATCCTCATCCTCATCCTCATCCTCGTCTTCGTCCTCTTCGTCGCTGTCGTGGTGGTTGTCTTCGAGCTTCCTCCGTAGTCCGGTCCTGACATGCTCTATGCCGGCGACCCTCTCCTCAGCCGTGTAATTATCCGAAGCCTCCTTCATAGCAAACTTCTGAATGCGCGGATCCAGCCATGTTCTTGCCCAACTCCAGAGTTCCTCTTCGCCGCCTCCCTTGCCATTCCCATCCAGCTCTGCCTGTATAGTCCGCCCTTCTTGCACCCAGTTCTCCACAGACGGCTCTGGCTTCTTGCGTAGCAGCTGCGTGAGTAGGCCTTCTTGGGTGCGCCCAGGGTAGTTCGTAGAGGGGTAGACTACTGTACGATTTAGCTGTTCCGAGTGCTTCGAGAGGTGCGCGGTCAGGGTTTGGATGTTGTTGACGAGGATAGACGTGGAGGTTTGCAGAGATGACCTGTACATCGTATCAGTCTGAGCCGTAGCAGCATGCAGTAGAAAGGGCTTGGGTACCATTGTGGAAGGGTGCTGCTGCGCGCGACATCGGTCTGCAGGGAGATGATGTTACTCTTGAGCTGGGAGAGTCTCTGACGCGTTTGCTCCAGGGCTTTGATGTCGTCTTGGCCCGGTGCGACTTGGGCCATTCTTGGTACTTTATGCTGCGGGCTGCTGGCAGTGGGGGGTTTTTCTAGGATTATACAGGAACAGCGCAACCGTCTGCGATCCGCGGTCTGGTCCGCGGTCTGCGATGCGGTCTGCGATGCGCGGGAAGGCCGGAAGGTTAAAGTACTGCTGTACGGAGTAGTCGTCTTATAGATGTAGGGCTGCGGTCGTTGCGGGTAGAGGGATTGGTAGTGGTGTAGTGGTGTAGTGCACTGTAGTTTGAGTGGGTAGCAGGTAGATTGGTAGTAAGTAGCAGCGGGTAGCAGTGGGTAGTAGTGGGTAGTAGTGGGTAGTAGTGACCTGTCAATGAGGGGATTCAGGGATTCAGGGATTCAGGGAACGAGGTACAGGATAGGTACAGCACCTCAGCCGCTAAAGCCTTAGGCACCTCGGGCTACTGCGGGCGGCACCTGCATCTTCACTCTGTAAGGCCACAAGCCGCGCCAACGCATCGCATCGCATTCTTCACTCTAAAATCATCCTCACTCTTTCGCGCTTTCTCACTCCTCCAGCACATCACTGCCACTCCAGTACAAGTATTGCTACCTCACTACTACCTACGTCGTATGTATATGTATGTCGATGTACATCAACACTCGACTAGTACTACTACTCTGCTACATTAATACCCTGCGACGTTGATACCATACTGCGAGATCATACTACCTACTCCATACTACCTACTCCATACTACCTACTCCATACTACCTACTCCATACTACCTACTCCATACTCCGTACCCCATTCTGCATACACCTGCTACTACCACGCATCAAACATCCCCCAGATCTGCTGTACGACTCTGTCAGTTATAGCTAGGCAGGCAGGTAGGTACCGTACATCTATTCTATCCTATCCTATCCCAGACTGTCCCTTTCTTTTTCAACTCCAGCATCACTCTCTCCCCCCGGAGTAACTATTATTATTCCCCCTTGTCTCGTTTCTCACCATCGCCCTCAGCTCCAATAACAGTCTTCTCCTCTTCCTCCTGCTCCACCAGCTCCCGTCTCCCCGTCCGCCATGTCCTAGTCCCGCTATATCATGACAACCCCACTACCCGCATCCGGATGCGCGCCCCGGTGATATTCTCCTAGTCCTCCCTGATGGTTGGATTTCTACACCGTCACCGCAAGCCTGGGCGATAACCCGTGCGAGCAGTAGCGAACGAGGTTGGTGAGCTTCAGCAGACGACGTTGGTATCATCCGCCGCAAGCGTGGCTCTAACTTCTGACGCCCCTTCTTCCTATGGCAGCAGCCCCGTCGCGAGTACGAAGGGACTCGGTACGTCGTACATGTACACCAGATATAGCTCCCTTGCAAGGTGCTCAGACGTGTTCTGACGATGCAGTTGCCTGCTAGTTGGTTCTACGGCGCAGCTGTTCATGCATCTCGATAAAAGCGTCGAAAACCTCCTCAGCCTTCTTGCCCGATTGGCATCTTCCTGCTTCTTGCTGATGCTGTCTCTCGTGCCCAGCTAGTTGCTTCCTCGTCTCTTCCCTTTGGGGCTTCTGGCCTCTGCTTTTCTACGGTTCTGCCTGCTTCAGCCCGTCATCAAAGCCCTCACATCGAGCCTGCTGCTCACTCTATCAGCCGGCCCGTGCAAGCGTGCAGGGCGTCGGGTTCCCACAGCGGAATCATGATGCTATCCCCGGTCCTTCCCCTCATCTTCTGCCTGGCACTTTCAATCAGTTCTCGGGAATCCGCATGAGCAAGGTTTCAAGCTCCCTGGAGATAACGATCTGGACGTAAGCCAAGCTCCCATCTGTCCATATCGGACCACCTGCCGGAGACCAACTTGACTCGTCATATTATAGTTTTGTGGCGATCCCAAAGATTATAGCTTCGATATGAACTACCTGGACGTACATCCAAATCTACTAGCAGCGTGAGCACCCCCCCCCCCCCCCCCCCACCCACCCTCACTCCCCCCCCCGCCCCCCCCATCCACTCCCCCCCCCCCAGCTTCCCCTACCTGCGGCCTGGGATAGCACTGACGGATGTCTGCAGGGGCAAAAATGTCACCGTCCAGACGGGAAGATCCCTTGCCAAAAACATCGACGCCGCCAACATCCATCTGACAGTTAAGTGGAATTATGTGACGCTCATATCTGATACATTCGATCTCTGCGAGAATGCCCACCTCGATCCAGACTGCCCCCTTAGGAAAGGCAGCCTCAATGCCACGAAGAAAATGAAGATACCCTCCAATGTACCGGCGGGGAAGTATAGCGTTACAGCCGATGTGCAGATGGAGGGGCAAGACGATGAGCACATCACGTGTGTGAAAGGGATTGTTATCTTCTAAGCAATCGAGGATCTGGCATCTGCGTCTAGTGGTCCTGATCTCCAGATTTGTAATTTGTGGAGCCCTATATATAGCTGTGTTGGTTTGCGCCTCTAGCTTACTCTGACACGTAGGGGGACCCCCCCGATCGTTCATCGCAGCTTTTTTTCTTACTTAACGCGCTCTTATTACCCTGTTCCCAGGATGCCGCCACTTCAGCGTCCATCTCTGATCTCTTTTCTACCTCATTGTGTTTGCTGCTGATGGTGATTGAGGATGAGCGAGTGTTGGAATCACACGGACATTGATGACAGCAGAATCTGCCGTCGTCTTAAAAGTAGTGAATCGAGATGGGACAGAATTCTGACCATGTTCTTACTCAAATCATCAAATCATTCACTTCTTTTTTAACTCACAGCCTTCTCACTATCAATGTGAATGCCACTCCATTTCTTCCATTTGCCACCCCAGCACCAACTCTAAACGACTTCATGGCCATTGTCCACGACGCAGAGCCGGCTACAGCGCCAGCGGCCAACATGCAGCCATGCAACCCTCAAGTCAACAAAATCCTACCTAACACCTTGTACCTCACCTTCAACGCACCAAGAGTAGATGACTACGTATGTTGTTCCTAGTCTTCACTTACTTCACTTCCCTACACTTCATCTATCATCACTTCATCTCACCTATCACCAACTAATACTAATATCACACCAACAGCACCGTGCACTCTTCCTAACCTACCCACCCCAACTCGACGTCCCCGGCCCAACAACTAGCGGTACCCTCTTCCACGCAACCTACCTCAATGCAACCTGGATTCTGGAACGACGCCCTATAAAAGACATCTCGACCTCTACATCCCTCGTGCTGCTCTACCAAATCGCCACCATCGATCCTTCGCGGCACAAACTCGAAGAGCAATTCCACAAAATCAACCGCGTGCTCGAGAGCATCCCTTTAGGCAAAGAAGCAAGGGAGAGAGTATTCGGGGAGAAGACGAGAGGGAATCCGGTATTGGGCGATTATGATTGTGTTATTTGGACCGGTGATGCGTTGAGGGCGTTGGAGAGGGAGGGATTGGTTGATTTGAAGGGGAGGGATGCTGGTTCGTTTGCCTTTCCTTTTCCCAACTTCATCTTTCTCTAGATTCCACGTGGAGAGGAGATCTGGCTAACATGAGATAACCGAACTAGATGCCATCATGGCGGAAGCTCGCGCTCTAGCTGGACCCGAGGATGCTAAGTCAATGGTTGGCAAGGACTTTGGTGGCTTCAGGGTAGTCTAGTCGGATGAGATTCCCCGTTTGCTTGTTCGGGAGTTTGCCTTGACTCGCCGGTGTTTGCTTTTTGTCCTTTTTTCTCAATTAGGAAAATACAGAATAGCAGGTTTCGGTTTCTGCTCGCGTTGCTTTTGCTTTTTCGCTACCGGTACAGAACTGAGAAGAGAATCTCCCTGCATTACGGCGGCTAGAGTTTCACGGAACATTTTACTGCTTTAGGCCAGAGCCTTGCGTAGCTTTGCATCTTGAAGGATGGAGTTCCTTGTTTTGTTTTACTCGGCGCTGGATTTTATCTCACGAGTTAACAATGACATAACGCGCGCGATTATACTCCCGTCGTCACTCACAAATGGCGTGTCGTCTTGCCTGTCCAATCCCTCCCCTTGCTCCATATGTATCTATACGCGTACATGTACATTACCCCGCCACAAGGCTACGTCCGGGTCTGGGTCAGATTTTCTTTTTGGACTCAGACGCGCCGCCGCACGGATGCCACTCACTGATAAGTCATGTTACATCGGCTTGGTGACACGGCGAGGGGGGCCCTTACAAATGGACTACGTGACATTGGTGTTAAGGTACTACGCCTCATAACCTTATGCGGGCGCGCTCCTCGCGCGGGAAATTCCCACGCGGATTTGCGAGGGTATGGAGCCAGCGCAGCATGATCTTCTTGATGACTATGTTTGGATGGGGACTAGAGTTCTAACATGTCTCACTGGAAAATTCGGTGAGTAGTGGACGCCCTCGTGACGAAATTGGGGACTGTTTGGCTGAAAACGCCAAGGCTTGTGTTCCCTGCAGCGCCTGCCGCCACCACGTCTGTAATATTTCATGACAACGCAAGGTATAAATAAATCCCTTCTCAGATAGTTATCAATCCACCCAAACGCCCCCCGACCCAAATATCTACAAGAAAATGCGAAGTTATAAACAAACCCATCAAGACATAAATCCTTCCCAATCCACCCTAGCCCCGAAAATCCCCACAGCATAGGCTATCTCAATTCCCAGCACCCTGCATAACAAAAATCGTCCCATTACCCCCAGCCCCGATAATCGCAGCCTCCATCATGCGACGCTGACTCTCGTCCGCCTCCTTTCCCCCCCTCGGCAAAATACCCAGGAAATAAAAGAGCAGCAAGAACGCCACCAGAAACACTCGCGACAAAACGGCCCGAAGAGACAGCGAGAGGAAGGAGACGAGGAATTGGTTGATCAGGTCGATTACTGGACGTAGACGTTGCGCGTAGAAGGGTGAGGCGCGGAGGTTCTGGGCCGGGGACGTCAGACGCGGATGAATTTTGGAGGTGGGGATGAATTAGGAAGGGAACTTACAGTTAGATGTGGAGCCAAGAATTTCTCGAGGAATGGCGGTAAGGAGATTTTTGGCTTCGGAGCAGGTGCTGAGATTTCGCCCAGGAGTTTCTGCTCTCCTTTCTCGAGGTCAATTTCTTCTGGTGCGACCTTGACGTCTTCCTCCCAATGCACAGCACGCTTCATCCTCCTCGTCGGCTGTTGGACCTCGACGTCTCTTTTCGCGAATGCGTTTCCACCACCAACAGTCACGAGTAAGTTCGTCGGGTTCCCATCACTGACGAACCCACTCTGATCAATACCGCCGTTGTTCGCCGTCACGTCGTCGTAGGGAAATGTATACCCCCTCCCATCAACATTAGCCGCATGCACAATCCTCGAATAATGATTCGTGACCGCGTTCGTGTAGAACGTAGACACGTTCTCATTATCCGGCTGATTGGCGTTGCTAAGCAACGTACTCCTATTCAGCGCTGCATCAATACGAGCACCGATATTTAGAAGTTCAGCCGTATTCGTAGCCTGAGCAGCAAACGCGCCAGAGTTGGCGCCGAAAATGTCTTTTGCGGATGGCTTGCTGAAGGATCCTACGCCGGCGAAGGTGAGGAGCGTACGGTCGTTGGAAGTTAGGCCTTTGACGGTGCCCCATGAGGCTTGGGTGTCGATTACTAGGGGCGTGGAGACGTATTTGTCCCAGCATTGGTTGACGTAGCTGGTCCAGTAGTTCTGGAAGAGAGAAGAGTTGAAAGAAATGCCGTTGGAAGGAGATAGTGCGCGGAGATTGCTGCCGTTGTTGGTGATGACCAGCTGATTCCAGCCCGCGCCGTCTTTGGAATTTTGCGCAATGAGGCCATTGCAAACGTTATCTAAGCCATTTGATGGGAGGCCGCCGACGTGTTGGGTGTTTCCGCTGCCATTGGTGAGGGTGAGGGCAATCGGGAGACAAACGAAATCAACATAAGTGATGTTGGCGTATAGTTGAGCGCTGTTGAATGTGAATTCGCAAAAATCCCAGCTGAGCTTGTAGTTTGGGTCAGAGCTGTTGCTGACAGACGGTTCCACGAGACCGGGTCCAGTAGATCCGGGGTTCAGGAGAAATGTGAGAGTGTTGTTGACACAGAACCAGATTCTTCCGCCGGCGATTTGGGGAATCGTGACGGTCCGGGTAGTTCCTGGGGCACCGAGAGCAATGGAACAGTTGGCGGAAAGAGGGCTGCCATTTGAGCTCGGGCTGCTTGGATAGTAAGCCGTTTGGCCATCGGATTCCAGAAGAAACACCTTGTTGTTGTTGTTGATTGCAAGCCCAGTTATGTAAGCGTAAACCGTGTTTGAGTTTGTGGAATTGTAAAGGGAAATCTTCAGGGTCGAAGTCGTGGCTGCAATATCCGTTTTGAAATTTTGACCATCCTCGTTGATCTCTGGTGCAACGAGAATGTTGTCAGTCTTTTGTAGTTCGAGGACATCATTGAGGGTCGTCATTGTGAAAAATGAGTGCGGGGTAATGAATGACTGGGTGAGTAAATGAAAAAATGTCTGACCTGGAGCAGTGATTCAGTCCGTGCAGATGTCTCAGGTCTTATATCAAGTCCTCACTGGTAAAAAAAAGGAATAGTTAAATGAGTGTGTATAGCTAAATTAGTCAACGTTCGGGCAAATCGCTGATCATGTCTTTCTAGGGGTCAAGTCTACTATCTTGGACCTGAAAGGGTGCCCCTGAGGGAAGGAGCATTGGGTTTAACATGTAACATTCCATTCGTTGAATGGCAGATGAACATTATTTGGGAATCTCGTGGCTCAAGCCTAGGGAGCCGTCCCGAGAGGACCAGTGAGCGCTTCGTCCCATGATTTGATAGGAAATCCGGCCCTGACATGAACTATAACAAGGCCGACATATGACCGTTCAACTCGCCCCAAAATAGGACATCTCCGAGTCGTGGGATGGCGCAATGCTTGTATGCAGACAATTGTAGTCGGCATCTCGGTAGTGGAGGGGCAACAAAGCAAATCGAAAGGAATCGTGCCTGTTGGTCGAAGGAGCGCCTCGGTTTGACTCCTTCATCTTGCTATTTCTATAAGGTGAAGTAGAGAGCAGCCAATCAAAAACGCTAACGCGTACTGTAACGTAGCCAATTAAATAGTAAATATGGTCTAATGAAGGTAGGCTAGGGCTAACTGTAATCACGGAAACGCGGGGAAGTGCAGCAGCTGCAACTACAGCCGGACTTTGGCATTTTTTTTATCAAGAATCGATAAAGGAAGATAGGAGGATTTCTGGGGTTTGCCCCTCCATCCATTGAGTGCACAGCCTCTGCACTTGCAAGAATGAGGAATATCGCAAGCTGCTTTCGGACTCGCAAGATCTCAAGCTGAGGGCGCAGCAAAATAGGGCCGCCCGCGCCTGCGTGATTCGATCGGTGGTGTAAATACCGGCATCACGACTCACAAGGTCAGGGGCGAACCATCAAGAGAAGAAGTCCAAAAGTTCGTCGGAGATGAGGGTTTCTGAAGGAAGGTAGATGCTCCAATCAGGGGGTTGGTAATCTCCGCGGATCCCTCGAATCGCTAAGGTAGCTCCCGCAATCTAGAACTTTTACCCCTGAGTCAAGACCCCGCGACCCAATCGAAGGATCGATAGGGCCATGCCGATCATTGGGGTCTGGGGTTCTTGAAAATGGTTGGTTACCTCTAGATATTTGACTCCTGACTAGATGCTAGCTGCAACTGATGTTTTCGGCTTTTGCGAAAGCTCTTTGGCTTCCCATTTTCATTCATTAACGGTATGTTTCAGACCAAAAACTCGGTAGGAGGTACGCGTTTAGGTACGACAAAAATGGGATTGGAGATGAAGAGGCTCAGAGGTTGAGCGAATCTAGGGGCAGTGGTATATCGGAGGAAAAAAAAGCTTGTCTGATGATGACCTGATCTGTTGCGGGGATATCACCTGCCCAAATGGGACATCAGCGCCTTCGAAAGTAACAAGAGATGCACTTTGTGTCGATCTCAATAATCATTTATAATCTGTCCTTTTCCACGCCAAAAGCGATTTAGCCATGTCACCCTCCTTGAATCCTAGGAACTGGTCCATAACACATGACACATGAAGTTCAATCACACACTTCATGGCGTCCGGTTTCGTCTCCGGTGAGCACTCATCCACGAGTCTCTTCCCGTATTCAATATTGCCACCACGAGATACTTCAATCGTCTCATTGAGCAACAATAATCCTGCCACAAGGCTCCTCTTCCACCACCCGGCGAGATCTTCCAGTGGGACAGCGGAGGGTTCACGACGGCATCTATACCAGAAAGTACGGGGAGTTTGAAGTTCCTTTTGGATTCCTAAAATCATCCCATGAGTGAGATAGTTAAGTCCATCAAGGACATAGCTCTCCTCTTGGTAGTCGAAACTCGGGATAGGTGAACGTAATCATATCAAGCTTCTCCGACAAAGATAATAACTCGATGTCTTCGGATGGGGGCATGATCTGCGACAAGAGAACTACTGAGAGACGCCCTCTTGCTGAATCCCCTCCAAACATGCTTTGGGATGGTTAAATGATGGCGAGAAGGCTCTACAGTGCTGCTACTGCCTGGTAGACTTGCATTGAGTAATATGCAGCTGAAGTCAGCGTGTGATCGAGCATCACCAAAGCAGTGCCAGCTCCAGCGAGTCTGGGACAGAGTGGTGGTACATTGCCAGTGGGTTTGTACAGAAACCACCATGGAAGTAAAGAGGGGCTTTCACGTTGCTTGACATAAGCTTTGGGCCTACCCGATGAGGTTTTGCGCTGTGAAACTGCTCAGCGACGGAGTGGATAATGCCCTTCTTGGAGCAGTGTTTTGTACTTGCTTCTCTGCTTGGAAATTCCCACTTGCTTTGCAGCGCCGTCGAGAATCGACAGCCTAGGCTCAATTTCCACGAAAGCTGTAGAACTGTTGGTTTCAGAGCGCCACATCTGAGAATAACCCGATGTTGAGGTATTGCCGGTTAGTGACTAAATAGGAATGCTTCGCGCGACGCGTCGGGGACTCATTTAGCGCGACACAAATCGCGGTTAGATACCAGCCGGAACATTGTATATTTCGAAGTCTCTTTGTGGGCCCCTCCTGTCGGCATCCTCTGTCGGCGTTATTCGTGGCGTCGTTCTGCTTTCCTATGTGATTGTTATTCAAGATCCTGCTTCGACCGGTGGCGGGGTACTTCTCAGCCAGACGAGATAGTTTCTCACAGTATCCAATCGTATCGGTATCCAATCGTAACGCCCTGTATGCGCAGCCGAGGATGGGGCATGTAATAACCTCGAGTAGTACAGTACCTCAAAGAGTTTCTCCGTTCAATGCGCCATCTGACCTGCAAATGAGTGACAACGTCCATCTTTACCAATCAATATCTACAAATTATGTGAGACAAGCGTCAGACATAGGGGACATCCTTGAGGATTGCTGTGTTATCACCTGTTCCATGCAGTGATCACCAACGTCGGCAGAGGTGCACGATCAGAGAAACAAAAAGACCCTGAAGAAACCCAAGAAACGGATCCCCCTTGCAAATATTGAAGCCGTCGGTGTCCAATCAAGACTGCAGAGCCAGAGACAAGCAATTCGATAAGCATCGGCGATCTGATGCGCCGGGTATAGAGCCTAAAGATGACTTTGATGCAACCCTACCCATGTGCAGCATCATCACCGTGCATGCCTTCATCTTCATCGATTGCTATGACCTCTTCCGTTGCTATGATTCCTAATTTCTATAGCAGATTTATAATATGGCTGGCTTGACATCAACGATCGTGCTATCTTTAGTCGGCTGGGCTCTCTACATCGTATATTGCGCAATTTGGAGGTTATATCTCAGTCCCATCGCTCGATTTCCCGGTCCAAGACTGGCCGCTTTGACCCATTGGTATGAATTATACTACGATCTCGTCAAGGGTGGCAAGTACGTTTTGAAAATCAGAGAGCTGCATGAGCAATACGGTAGGTACCGTCTACGACGTTCCCGTTTCCCACGATATGTTGGCATCAGACCACTGATTCCCAGCCAGGCCCGATCATCCGCATCAATCCATGGGAGCTGCACGTCAATGACCCAGAGTTCTACGATGACCTCTATGCGGGAGGAGGAGCAAGGCGGGACAAAAGCTCCCTGGCGGGCACTTTCGGCAACCCTGAATCGATGATCGAGACGACGGCCCACACTCTGCATCGGCAACGTAGAGCGCCCCTGAACAAGTTTTTTTCCCGAGCCAGCATTACGCGGCTAGAGCCCCTCATCCAAAGATCGGTGAACAGTGTGTGTGATCGGTTTCGGGAGTTTCAAGAGAGGGGCCGGGTGGTTGCTATTGGGTCGGCGTGGTCGTGCTATACGAACGATGTTGTATCGGAGTATGCGTTTGGACGGAGCTACAACTACGTTGAGAAAGCGCCAGATTTCCACACGGATATTCACGATGCCTTGCAGAATGCCGGGGACATTTTCCACGTGCTACGGGTCATTCCGTGGATTATTGGGCCGATGCAGAAGCTGCCGAGATGGGTAATGGAACTGCTTGATCCGAAGACTCTTTCCTTCATTAACTTTCAAAGGGTAGCATTGAGTTTCATCGAAGGTACAGCAAATCAAGACTGATTGTAAAACAGGACGTTGCTATTCAGATTGAGGGCATTATCAGCGGAAAAAATACCTCCCACCAAACCTCCTCCCACCCAACAATCTTCCACGAAATCCTATCCAGCAACCTACCACCCCAAGAAAAGACACCCCACCGACTCTCGCAAGAAGGCCAAACCCTAATCGGCGCCGGCACAGAAACCACAGCATGGGCACTCTCAGTAACCACAGTGCACATCCTCTCCAACCCCAGCATCAGATCCAAACTCCTAGCTGAACTGCAACCGCTTTTCGAAAATTCAAATGGAGCACCGAGTTTCAGCCAGCTAGAACAACTTCCTTACCTCAGCGGCGTGGTGGCAGAGGGATTAAGACTTAGCTACGGCGTAACGACGCATCTTCAGCGCATATGTCCCGACGCCGTCATGAAATTCAAAGACTGGTCTATTCCACCAGGAACGCCGGTGTCTATGAGCAGTATCCTCGTGCACCAGGACCCCGACATCTTCCCTTCTCCCCTCGAGTTCGACCCTGAGCGCTGGATCGAGAATCCTGGGTTGAAAAGGTATTTGGTTAGTTTTAGCAAGGGTAGCAGGCAGTGTTTGGGGATGAATCTGGCGTATGCGGAGATTTATTTGGGGATTGCGTATGTGCTGTGGACGTTTCCGGGGATGAAGCTGTTTGAGACGGGGGTGGGGGATGTGGAGGTTTTGGCGGATTATTTTATGCCGAAGAGTAGTGGGAGGGAGATTCAGGTTCTGCTCTGAGGATTGAAGATGGGGAGGGGGGAGGTGCTGCTAGATGTTGTGTTCCCTTGGTGACGGCCGTGGGATTAGGAGGATATTGCAACACACTTTTCAAATATCGCTGAGGGACGAGTCTGTGGGGTGGTTATTCAACGTCAAATGATCCCACTCAACGTTTTTCATTCCTCAAATTGTACTAAAGACCCCATAAACGTCTTTGTCAGATCAAGGAGAACAGTTCGATTCCAAGGGGCTGATATAAGCGAGCTCAACTGCTTCCACGCAAGGACGTGTTTCCGTTTCTCCTTTCCTTTAACATCCACAAGTACCTTTTGAAATAAATCCCTCTTTTACTGAAACATAACTTCTCTGTATAAACCTCCAACCCACCACAAAAACCCCCCATTCTAAAACTAACGCCTCAGCGTTTCCAACCTCCGCACCGTTCCAAGTGTCAGATTCTGCCAAGAACATCTATTGTACGAACGATTTCCTCGTGCAACCTACAAGTCTTTATACATATCCATTCATCAAGCATACAATCTCCTTCCAATCCAGTCTTCCAAATATCCCTACTCTCTGACTTCATCGATCAATCACCGAAACTAGCTTCACCAGTCAAAGTGTTATTTCCCTTTTTCCTACATGAAGCCAAAGGCAGAAATCCATTGAATTCACCTCAAGCGTCTACTAAGGATGGAACATTCATGTTTACACCTTCACTAACCTCCGATTTGACATGTTCAAATTAAATTGGCCTCCCATTATAAAAATAAATCGCAAAATATCGAGTCAAGATGCGAACTTTGCTATAAACTCCCAGGCCGTGGATCCTCTCACCTTCCTGAAGCTGAGATGAGATCTAAGGCTCTACAGCAAACGCGGAAAGTTGGGACGGCTCCGCTCTGGGAGAAAAAAGGAAAAGGAAAAGGAAAAGGGATTTCTCACACACCACAGTACGTTTGGCATCTAAACAATACGCACAGAAATCCCACCACCGCTTTCAGCACAGAATCTCGAGCCCACTCACAGCCTTTCCAAAGTCAACAATTCCTTCGGAAAACCCAACTGAACCCCCCTTGAACGAAGTTAATCCCCCAAGCACAGCTCAGCGTGGGACTGCCTTTACCCCGTAAATGACCCTAACTACCACCGCGTTGAAATATCAAGTCAAATCAACCTCTACTTCCTCTCACCCGACCCGGACTTCCCTCGCACACCTCACCACTATCGACCATCTTCCCAATACAATATCTTTGATGATCAGATAACCTCCACACGCCACGCCTCCTCCCCCCGACTTCTCAACAGCCCTCCAATGCAACCAGGTACTTTTCACAAACCTGGGAAAAGGAAAAAAATATGTTGCCGGTTGAGCTAGGCTACTTTGACGAGATATAGAGGTAGACTAGATACGATTTCTTGAGAACTGGGGAGTTGAGCTGAGGATGAGATGAGGGGGTTTTGGAACAGGAGTAGGGATGAAGGTCGGGCGCGGGGGGGGTAAGGAGTGAAAGAACAGAGGGATGGCTTGGAATCAAATGATGAGCCGCATTACTCGCTCTGCTACCTAGAGCCTTGGTCAATAGAGCAGGAAGACGTCCAAGACCTGTGATATGAGATGATAAAATCCCCGTCACGCAAGCCCGCCTCACACATTGTTATGTAAATCCATTCACAAAAGCAAATCCAAGTAAATCTACAATCCTTGGAATATGCATACGACTAAGTATCAACCATCGATCCCACTTGTGCACAAAAGACCCTCCCATTTTGACCAGACCTAACACCAGACCCATTCCACTCCGCCTGTACATGCAAGCAAACCATTCCCATACCCATACCCCGCCAATCCGTAACACACGCCGCTGGACAATTCTGAAATCTCGTTTTCAACTCAATCCGAATCAGCATCATCATCCAACTCCTCAAATCTGCCTTCTTGAAACGCTTTCGCGACCGGATTCTGGATATCGACTACGCCCGTTTTCTTGAGTCTATTCCAATTTGTCAGCATGCAGCTTCTACGAAAAAAGAAGGGATAGAACTGACCTCTCAAAAAGAACAAACATCCTTTCAGCCTCCCGTTCCTTCTGCTCCTGCGTCATCGGCGGCCCCTCATCAATCTTTTCCTCCTTCTCCAACAACTGTCCCGTAATAGGATTTACACGTCCATCAAGCTGATTCCTACTATCCTGACTAGCTCTCGTATGCGAACTCTCGCTATCACTCGTACTGAACGCTTCGAGTGCATTTTCCGGAATAGCGATATTTTGCTGGAACAAGAATCCGGACGCGAATCCGTAGCCTACGTTTTGTACGAACTTCCTTGCGTCTTTATCGCTCAGTTCCCAGAGCAGGCCCGAGATGGTGTCGCGCAGGGCGGGGGTGGCGGGGTTCGTGGATAGACGGAGGAAGCGGGAAGAGAGAGATTCGGCGCGGCCGAGGGGTTGTGCTCGGTCTGCGTTTGAGGGGAGGATGGCTTTTCGGAGGCATTTTTGGGCTTCTTCTGGTGCGAGTTCGTTGATTTTGCGGATTAGGACGATGAGAGGGGAGACGACGTGCTCGAGGTCGTCGTCGGTGTAGATTTTGACTGATTTTTCGAGGATCTCGAGGAAGCGGTCGATGTTGACATTTGGCGTTGCTTTGGGGAATAGCGCGGCGGTGTTCTCTTTTTGGTCGAGGTCTAGGTTGATTAGGGAGTTGATCAGGGGGGCGATTGGTGGATCGAGGGGTTTGCTGGAGGATATGGGTCGTTTGCAGAGGATCATGAGGATGTGTGGGAGAGCTGGGGAGAAAGCTCTTGCTCGCTGCGGGCAATGATGCGCGAGGTTGAATATCAGTTTCACCGACTCTGTCAATGCCATGTCCTCCATGGGATCCAATTCCTTGACCTTCTTCTGCTTGGTGACATATTGTTTCGTGTGCCGGCCCACGTTCTGACATATAATCTCCGCTAGATGGTCTCGATCGATCAGCTTCTCAATGTCTACCTTTGTGTCGTATGTGAGGAGGAAGATTATCCGCGATAGCAGGAATTCGTCGTCTCTATTGTCGTTCTTCAGCTTGTTGCAGACCTTGGTCTCGTAGCCCAGATCCAAAAATATCTGTCGTGTTTCTGCGCGCAACAGCAGCGCGTTGGCTAGACATCGCAGGGCGTTTCGAGAGGTCGTTTGGGAGGGGCTGTTGAGGGCGTGGCGTGCCAATGTCTCGATGCCCTTTGCACATATTTTGTTAGCTGACGTCTGGAGCTGAAGCTGCATTCAGGGGAGTGTGCGACCTGCCTCTTTGGTGAAGATGGGGTCCGCGTTGGTGGGGTCGCGCCCATACACTTTGACCTGTTCTAGATGTGCATCTCTTTCTGCAGAGGGTGAGTGTGTGAACGCTATGGCTATAGTATAGCTATAGCTATACGGGTAGGGTAGAGAGATATGCATACGGTGCGGTAGCAGATTGATCTGCTGGAGGTCAGAAGCAAGCTTGTCCATCAATCTGGTCACCTCTTGTAACTTGGCTGCCCGCCCACAATATTGACATCAGCCCATCTGCTCAACTTTCCATGACGCGTACAATAGCAACGAGTCCAACAACTTACCTGTGCCGGTTAGAGTGAGATCCGCCGAAGCAACGGATACCGAAGAAGGGCTGGCGATAGACGACATGGCGGGGGTAGTGGAGGGAATTCGTGAGGGCTAGGCATCAACAGTCGGCAATGTTGGATATCGTAGAATTCGTGGTGGAGCTGCTCTTGCTCTTGTTCTTGTGGTGAGGAGATTGCAGACTCAGCCGCAGGGTGCGAGTGAGGGTGAGAAATGCAGATGCAGGGCGGCTCTTCTTTTGCAGGATTCGAGGGGTAGACTGGGGTAAGCTCTGCCGTGGGTGCGATGCTCTCGTGTAGCAGTCAGGCTGTTTGTTCCTGGCGCCGATCAAGTTGCCCCGCTGATTTCGAGCTGTCGAGCTGGGGCCGCACACAGCACCAAGCGTGTCCTCTGCTGTACGAAGGGTGCCTTTGTACCTAAGATTGTACCCAAAAGATGCGCGAGATACATGTGGCGTCCAGTCAATTTTCTGTTTTAATCTATTGTATATGCTGTGTACTCTCAAATTCGATGCGGGTGGTAGCCGGGTGGTAGCCGATTTGTTGATGGGACGAAACTCGAGGACCACCAAAGATTTATTTATATACCTACCTAGGTATCAAGGGCAGCCACAATTGTGCCTTTTGTGACATCTTCTATTTTTTTATTTTTTTTATTTTTTTTTTAGATATACGGCAAACATTTAGAAGAAAAAGGGTCCAACGGGAAATCATGACAAGCTCCCTCTTCCCCGCGCTCTCGACCTTTGCCCCGCGGGGTAAAAAAACAAAAACTTAGGGGCGGTTGCTTCCGTAGGTAGCTGGAACCCGGCAAGGTATTAATGCATCACTTAGATTGCAGGGGAGCTAAAGTCGAAGTCTATTTGGAATTTCCAATTTCTAATTATCCAATACATATTCAGAGTGTTTCGAAGTGACTTCCGTCCTTTGTAGTACAACACCAAAAGCCTACCGCCAATTTTACATATGACTAATATATATATATATATATATACAAATTATTTATGTAATTTGAACCCCTCTATCTTGTCCTTACTTTTACCATTTTTAGAATCTATTCCATAAAAACCATATCCGCCGATTTGCTATGATAATATGCTCAACTCTTGCAACCACACCTACAGCCTTGGTCATAGATTTGCTGGGCCGATGTGAAGCACGACTTGAAGGACTTTGAAATCTTGTATCATTTTTGATTCTGTGGGTATTGTCTTATTATCTGCGTTCTTCCCATACACCATACAACAAGACCCAAGGCTGGGACAGCACCCACATTGCTATTGCCGCCCATTCTTGCTCGTTCCGCTCCGTTGGCTTTTGCTGGTTGTTCTGGCTTTGATTTCCTTGGCGTGGTATCTCGGGATCTGATTTGGGGTAGAGGTATGATGAACGTGTTCGAAAAAAAAATAAAGGATGTCGATGGCTGTGGAGGACAGAAACAATGGAAATGAAGGAGCATATGAACTAGGGTTGAAGACTTGAAATGGAGTTGTCTCCTTCGGATACCTAAATGTGAGGAGTGGACAAGTAGTCAATTAAGCCTCAAGAAAGGAAGTCCTCCCCGTCGCGAGACTTATTTGGATGTAAAGCCTAAGCTATGCTGAGACCGTGTAGATTTTGTAGACGTGAAAGAATTCTAGGGAGAGGCTGGAGACCTTCCCCGGCGCAGATGAGACAACTCAGGGAACATAACAATAAATTACGAATTCAAAATACACAAGTAAGGACAAAGGAGTGAAGGGAGTGAAGGAAAAACCCCAATGCTTCAAGTGGTGCAATGCAGTCTGGGTTGCCCACCTGCAGAATGTAAAGGCCGCAAACGCGTGACCATTGGCTTGAAGATGCTTGAAGATGCCACAAATTGAATACTAAGACTGTTCTATCAATGCCATTTGTTACCTTGGCTGCTATTGACATAAATAAAATTAAAAATTTAATAACAAAGGAAGAAAAGGGAGAAATTCAGAAATTCAGAAATAAAAAGGCTGGAAGTTAACTCTTAACTCTCACGCGAATATCCCGATTAGGCGGGCGGTGTGAATTTTAAAGTGGTTTTCTGTCCGTCGCGCTTTCCTGCGCGTTGATTGAACACCACTGGTGCACCCGCGTTTTCTGCCTTGCCCCTACAAATCATCGTCGTACTATACAACCTCAGCAACCACAACTCCCTCCTCGACGTCCATCAACAGCTTCAAATCCTCTTCACGAATGGAGCAGGTCTCGCAGATGAGAATCGCTTCTCGATGAAGTGCATCCAGCTCTCTTCCCGCCCTCGAGCTCGCTGCCGCAGCCATGGTGGAGCCAGCGCCAATTGAGACAGAGTCAACATTTCCTACGCTCCCAGCGCGCCCTCCAACGCCTCCTCGAGAGTCGTCGTCTGCTAACAAGCGTATCGAGACAAAGTCCAGTTTCCTAAATCTGACTCGGTTCTTTGGGGATGCAAAATCGAGACGAGCATCTGCCCCGGCAACCAACATCACCCCCGAATCATCTACTGAATCCCACGGCGATTCTTCCCTCACCTCCTCCGCCATCGCGCGAAAGAAAGTTGGATGGTCCGACTGGCCCGATTACAAAGATCCTCCGCGAATATCCCTCGACGGCAAATCGATCCTGCAAGCCCTGCAACCTCTTCCCCCGTCCTCCGAAAGAAAGCCAACCAAATCCATCCTCAAAGCATACAATGGGCTCCATGAGCAAGATTACAACAGTCTAGGCAGCGGTACCAAGCTTCTCCCACCACACCATCATACTAGCTTCGCAGCCATGCTCGAGTCGATTGTGCAGCAGCTGGCTGGCAAGGACAGGGCCTCCAAGTTGGATGCGTATCTGATGCTCTCGGGGTCGCTCAAGGCGTCTGAGAATATCCCGGACTTGGATGCTTTAGGAATCAAGATGGGACTCTTGCTGCAATTCGTAATGCGGGACTTGATTGAGAAAAAGGAGGATGGCAAACTCGACAGCGGCCTGGCTGTCAATGCGATAACTCTGCTGTGCAGCTTTCTCCACAAGCCAGCTATCACGGAGACTTTCAATTCCGAATTCCCCTCAGCATTCGTCGACTTTGCAATCAAAACATTCCAGGATCCTCAGATGTCGAAAGAAATAGTCAAGCACCTCATGTTTGCGTTGGCACAGCAGAAGTTTGGTCCCAAGGTCATGACTTCTGACCGCGTCTTGAAGCTCGTCACCGCTCTGTACGAAATTGAAATCTATATCAAAGGCAAGAGTATTGTCATGGGACGCTTGAACATCTACCGTGCACTGGTCCGACATTCGAAGTCGCAAATGGCCAACCATACTGCGTGGATCGAGAACCTGTTTACGGATATGTTGAGCAAGGTCCCGGAAGTTCGAAATCTGGCCATCACGTTTGGGCTGGAGGCGTCATACCTGCTTGGAGCTGAGAGCAAGCCATCTAAGTCTGCAGCAAATATTTTCAACATTGACCGAGGCGAAGAAGGCAAATATGTGGAACACTACTGTGCTCGTTTGAAGAGTATGGTTGAGAAGAAGCAGGACAGCGCTTGTGTTCCCCAAGTATGGAGTGTGATGATTTTGTTTCTGCGTGGGAAAGCGAATCGTATAGAGACCTCCCCCTTCTTGAAGGAACTCTTGGCGGTCATACAGGAATGCTTCAACACCAGTGACCGTCATACCAAGCTCGAAGCAAATTACGCCTGGAATCGCTTTATATATGCCCTTCAACCGACCGACAAGTCGACCATTGTCAGACTACGAAGAGATCCATTTGTTGCGCAACTCTCCTCACGGAAATCGAACACCGATCGGAAAGCTGCTCTCGGGAGTGTATGCAATTTACTCTACTATACACTGAAACCATCAGCGACTTCTACGGACCTGGATCTTTATTGGGACGAGTACGTCGTTATACTCATCGGGAATTGTTTGATACCCGCCAACGTGAAAGATAAACCTGAACAAGCAGAGCGCGACATGGCGGAGGCATGCTTAATCCTCCAATACCTGTTTGACTCGAAGACGCAAAGACCTTGGAATGAGAATCGAGCAATGGCGAATTTCCAGCATAACAGCGTGGAGGCGAAGGAGTTACCGGCACTCGATTCCAAGTGGCTCAGGAAAAGCTCATCACGAGTGTTCCCTATCTTGACCAAACTTCTCGAGAGGCTCTATTGGGACTTGGGTGCAGAATCTCCAATTGTTTCTCTCTGGCAAGCCTACATCACATCCATTGGGTCCCCAGCAGCCATGGAGGTCAAAGTCTCCAATGATACCATGGCCTGCGTCGCTTCCATCTTCAGTTTCCTGCATAAGGTCTGGAACCTTGGCCCGAAATTACTTACCATCTCACCTCCTTCCAACGAAACAATCAGCGCTGACTTTCTCCGGAGCTTTGAAAGCCTCGTCTTAATCACTATTCGAGGCCTCGGGCTTCTGCCTTTCACTGAACGCCAACTCTGTATCGGAACGGACACGTGCCTTCCTGTTGCGACACCATCTCATCGACCTGGAAAACTCCAGGGCGAGGTCAGATCTCCATTCCACCACCTCGTTTGTTTGATGGCAACTGTTTCTCCTGGATTAGAATACGATGGCCGTTTCTCCCAGATGGTTCGTTCCATTCTTTCACCTTTCTTCGATGATCGAAAAACTGGCAAAGGACGTATTGAGCTTGCGAAAGATCTGTTGCAATACCTGCCGTCTGAAGCAACGCCTCCAGCCAAGATACTCTGGAGGATTCTTGCAGACATAGCCACCACAGCCACCGATACGAGAGAAGATAATAGTGGGAGTAATGACCATCCCATTGGTGTGGACTACCGAAGTGTTGTCAAGATTCTTGAGGCGGGTGTCACCTTGTCGCCCCAGGACCCCCCCCCTGGCTGGAATACCCTGTTCGAAGCTTTAGTAACTTCTGCCACAATTGACTCGGGCGGCGCAGGTAGAGCGATCGTCATCATCGAGCCATTGGCCAAGTTCTTTGTATCACTGAAGCCCAAATCTGGAGAGACGCCACACACTGAGGGCTTGTTGTACTATCACCTCCTACTCACTAGAGCAACCTATCCTAAAGACCGCCAAGCTCTGGAGGCTGCGCGGAAACGGCTATGGGGGACCGGAAACACCGGACCCAAACTTCCCACATTCGATCCGTACATCCAGTTGTACGAGTTTATTCGCCAGACACTCGAAAACACATACTCTACCTTCTCGAAACGCCGCATTCACGAATATACTTCCATGGTTTCTGCGACGAAAGACTTGGTGGCTCGTTGCCCTGCAGCTATTGCCTTAGGTCTTCTTGTGAAAGTGCAAGAAGGACTTTCCTTTTGGATTCTTGACCGAGATTCTCACCTGGCCGGCGATGCGGCGAAAGAGGTAAGCTGCTTCACTTCAAGTTGATTATGTACTAATTCGTGGCGTTTAGCTCCTCTCGATTTGGCCAGCCATTTGTGCTCTCATCTCTGCTCTTGTAGATTTGTACAACCCTTCCAAGATCATGGCTGACTTGGAGCCGCTGTTCTGTTCGGGCCTGGAAAGCCGGCACAGGTCTATTGTTAATCAAGCTATTCGAATGTGGAACTCGACTTTCGGTCACTCCAAGCAAACGCTAGAGTACCCCGAGCGCCTCAAGCAAGCCCTTCAAAGCCTTCGCCCGATTACCGACCTTCAGCTACCTTTCTTTCCTAACAGTCTGGAGTCCGAAGAGGTCAGTGGATACCGTCAGCCAGACGACTTTATGGAAAGTCAAGACGCCACCGACTTCCTACTAACTAAAAGCATGGAATCGGCAATGAGAAATCACAGCACTCCCAAGATCGAATCATCTCCCTATCGAAAGGTAACACCGCAAGTCATCATCTCGCTCGGCTCGTCGGGCTCTCGGAAACGATCCCGTGAAGAAACTCCCGACATGGGCAAGCGGAAGTCTCGAAAGCGCGACAGCACTCCCAGGCTGCGTCACGATGATTCGCAAATTCAGTTTCAGGCTATTGAGTCCTCGCCCCTTCCCGGGACGGTTCAGGACTCCCAAGTCTTGACCGATCGCCAGAAAGAGGTGAAGGAGAGACAGCAGCTTGAAGCTGCCATGTTCCCGGATTTGAGATCTAGTCCAAAGCCGAAGGAGAAGACAATGAGGCAGGATGATGGCACAGAACCAGAATTGCCTCTGCATCGTTCGTCTTCGAGATCTCGCACCAAGACTCCACCTCATCCCAATCAAGCCCAGCGACAGACTACACCAACCCCGCTTCTTCCAAGTGAAGATGACAACTTCATGGTTTCCTCTCCTACTCCCAAGCGAAATAGCCAGCCTTACATCGATCCTTCAGCGCCTCCCTCCTCGCCGCCGGAATCCATCCTCAAAGAACGACCAGCTATACAAGCCACCGAGCCTGAAGTACCTTCGTCGCCTCCAGAGATACCGGAGGACTCCGATCTTGGACCAACAACCTCTGTTGAATACCCCTCTGCCCAGGTAGACCCTTACGCGTTGGAGATGGACCACGCATTCTCGACTTTTGAGAGCACGCCTGGCCAGCAACACAATGCTTCTGGGAGTGGAGCTGCTCCTGCTTTAGAAGATTTTGAAGATGGAGAACACAAAGATGGCCAGAAACACATCGATCCTCTCGTCACGCTGAAGCAAAATGATGACAAATTACCTGTAGAGTCACCTTCCTCTGAGTCTCCGGCGGCGGTTGAGGTGGACGAGTCCTCGCCTGTAGATATCGAAATGGATCGGGAACAACCCGTCTCCCGAGAACAGATCGTCGCCGAGCGAGAGCTTCAGCAACCTTCCACACCTTCTCGGCGCACTCGATCCCAGATTTCCAAGCCAGAAGATCCGCCTAGCTCGCCCCAGTTCATGGATGCTTTGACGAGTCCAGCATCATCCGATAGACACACAGCGAACGAAGAGGTCTTTGAAGATGCCGTTTCATCCCCTCGCTTAATCGCAGACAAAGCGCCTGTTAAGAGCTCATCGCCACTGAGCGAAATGGATGAATCTAGTATTCTCCGAGTCATGAAAGATTACGACAATGGGTCTGGACGAGCTCCTGACATTAGCCCGCTTCGTCAGACCAGGGCATCTTCAAAGAATCTCCATCCTCCAGCTGGACCCACAAACGCTTCTTCACCAGGCTCGATGCGCAAAGCGGCACTCATGAAAGCAACATCTATCCAGACGGGACAACCTATGGTGCTCGGAGAGATGCTGCCAAGCCCCAGCGACGAAGCTCCGGAATCCTCACTGCCATCGCTCATACCGGAAACCCCTGCGCCGAAACCTGTGATCACCTCTAGTAAGATTATTGCCGAGGACGAGGAGTTTGATCCGGAAGACACAATCATCGTTGACGCATCATCTTTGGGATCTTGGAAGGATCTTCCTCGACCTAAGACGAAAGGGAAAAGGGGTGTGCGGAAGAGGAAGATTGAAGAGGCATCAGAGGAGATGGAGGTTCCCCACAGCCAGGAAGGCGAATTCCCTGGTATGCGACCTTTTTCTACCTTTGTATCACTGAATCTAACGTTCATAATAGCTCCGTCCCAAGAGAGGAATACTCCTCAGAAGAAACAGAAGCGGGGGAGGAAAAAGAAGTCCTCCCAGCCTCAGTCATCTCAAGCGTCACAGGACGTTGAATCTCAACCTTCTCAAGAGGTCGATTCTCCAGTGCAAGACTGGAACCATAGTTTTGCCTCCACGGACCTGGACTCTTCTCTGCATGGTGTCCCGTTGGGCGAAGGCTTGATGAACGATGCTGTACCAAGTGCAAGTGAGCCAACGAAGCAAGACGCGGGTGACATTGAACAAGAAATCGAACATCAGTTAGCAAGCACTCGTGCTGACCCGGAACCTTCCCCCGAGGAGGAGATAGAGACAGCTGGTGATCGACGCCTGAATATTCCAACATCTCTGACTGGCGAAATCGTGGAAGAGACAACTTTCGATGGCAGCAGCGTGGCAGACAAGCCGAGCTCCCCCAAGTCAGCCGGCGCTCTCCTGGATGCGACTGCTGACGAGACTGTCGATGTTACCAGCGGAGCACAGCTTCACTCAATCGAATCACCCGCTGCGGTGCCGGACGCGCAACCAGAAGACTCAGCCCAGAAAGGGCAGGAACAAGAAGCCCAAGCTATACTAAACGCCGCACCCGAATCTCCCGCGGCATTAGCAGACCCAGACCAAATCGAAGTCTCCACCTTCCAAAGCCTCAAAGACACACTGAGCAGCCTGATGCGCCGTTTTGAGACCGCCGCATTTTCGAAGGCGCAGGTCAAATTTGCAGATGGGCAGTTGGGTCAGATTGATGATTTGATTAATGATACGAGGGAGCAGTTGTTTGGTGCTGGTAGGAGGGGGCGGAACGAGGGAATGTAGATTGTAGAGAAGATTGCATGGGCATTGCGATTGGAGTTTGCTTGTGGGGTTTGGGATTTGCGATGGGAAGGGAATTGTAACATGGAATGGAATGGTGTGGGGGAATGGTAGCTTTGTATGTAGCTCGCGAGTAAAAAGTAAAAAGGGGCGAAATGAGATACCAATAAGGATTTACTTGCTGTGCTGTCTCATTCGAACGACGATAAGTTATGGAGGTCTCTGGTACTCTGGATGTGTTGTTGCGAGCAAGTGCTAGTGCACGTACTGTCATGGCAAAGTTATGTTTTTCCATCCTCAGATCTAGATCAGGATACTCTTGCTATTTCTGCTCACCCTTATTTTTCGTCGAATATTCTGTTACCCTCTCACTGGCTGAAATAGATCTCGGCTGCGGTCCGCAGGACTTTAGCCAGCTGGATTGAGCCCCTCTAGTATTCTCTAGCACTTAGGTCTCAGCGTTCGATAAAATAGATTCCGAATCCCCTTTTTTATTTCTTATTATCAAATTTCTATACGTCTTTAGTTTTTGTGATATATAAGTTTATATTTATAATTATTATAAATCTCTCAAAAACAAAATCTTTGGTAATATTATTAAAAAATAATATTTTTTATATATATTTTTATAATTTTGATTTTTCATTTATAATCTATTATATATTGTAAGGGTAGATACAACCATCATATGGAGGGAGAGCAATAGGGTAAATATTGTCTAAAGAGTGAAGTGCCTAGGCTATAGGAAGCTTTATATGCTGGGTGGCACGTGTCTGCGAACCACGTGACACACGCCCTTTTCCACCACTACATAAGGAGAAGAAATATTATATTCGTTATTTTTCTACCTAAGGACGAATTTTGCATTTAAATACTAGAAGTAGAATTCAGGCGGATCACCTGACGCGAGCCAGTCATCTGATCCACCACTACAATTGATATAACTAATTTTTTATATATAATAAGAATTATACAAAGTTTAAGCAAGTATTATCGACGCCTTAAATAATAATGATATTGTAGTAGCGGAAAAGGGGGTGTGGCACGTGGTTCGCAGACACGTGACCACATGCATATAAAGCGTTTTCCTGTAGCTAGGTTCTAGTTCTTTAGTCAATTCTACACCAATTGAACTCCCTCCATTTATGGTTGTATATCTGCCCTTACACTGTATTAATTTAAATTCTTTAAGTCCTTCTATAATATCTAGATAATAATATTGTAATATATTAATATATATATAAACTTAATTTAAAATTAAATTTAATATTATTTAATTTTTTTGTAGGGCTTTTCGATAATAGAATAGAGATCTTCTTGAGGCTTGTTTAAGTTCGAGGTAGCAAGGCTGGCAGCGGAGGTTGAAGCGTCAGACAGCAGGGGTGATCCCCCCCCCTTGATCTTTCGTTTTGCTGCAGACAGAAAGCGCGACATCTGAGCGTTCATTATAGGTTTTCTTTGTCGGTACAATCGATTTTGGCAGTGAGGTTTAAAGGAGCTCCGAAGCTGAATCTCGAATCTACTCCCCAGCCTCGTCGGCGTCTTCGCGAAGTCCTTACGTAAACGGGATATAAGTAAACGACCCTGATTCAGCGCGGGATGTATTCATCCAATATTTTCCATCCGGCTATTACCCGACAGGGTATTGGCCAGTGGACGTAGACGCCGGTGACGCCCAGCTGAGCTCCTGTTGCCGGCTCCACCAACCTGAGGGACGATAAAATTTGGAAAGATAAAAAAGGGCTATGGTCTGTTCCGACTGTGGCTGTGATAACGATCGGCGTCACCAATTACAAGCCGACACGTATCAATCAGAAATAATTCAGACGTTCTCATCTTGATATCTTGTCTATCAATTTTCCTATTACAGGCTTTTGCAGCAAAACTGACGTGGACATTCTCAATCGATTGTTAATTATACTCACGAATAAACTCCAACCCGCTACTCCAACGGGCATGTGTTCTCATCTCCCGACATACGACGAAGATTCATCCTCCGAGGTATTCAGTATCGCGAAAGCACGGAGAACAGATCGAACATTCAACATCAACTTCCAAGGAGCCTCGTCCTTCCAAATGAAGGAAGTCAAGGAGCATACTACTGAGTGGTGCAAGTATGCAAACTTGCACTTTGCCTAGTCACTAGAAGGTCCATACAAAATATTAATCACCTTCGATCCAAAGGGAGGATCACACTCACCGATAGGAACTTTATTGCGCATCAAAAAACTATAAAGATTCCCTATCAATGAGTCAGGGATGAGGTTTCGGAGCAGGTTGCTCCAGAGTACCGCAGGAGAACAATACCACACGAATCCGGTCATACTCTAGGTCTCTAGCACAAGTATTAGAGTCCTTATATAATAGGCTAGACTTGGGTACCAGATATTACGAAGGCTACCTAGCACCCTCTTAAATAAATATTTAATTTTTTGAGGATATTCGAATAAAAATCAATATTTCTAAATATTTTATATATAACACAAAAAATGTCACGGTCCCACGTGACCAGTACTACACACGTGATTCACTTCGAGCCTGTCTCGCTTAGCCTGTACTTAAGGAGGCTCCTCCTCCCTCTTAGCTAGCTCCCCACTCAATATTCTAAGTTACCACGCATATTGTGTGCCTTGTGACAAAAAAAATATAACAACAAATATCGAGAATTAATTAAATTATTTTATTTAATTTCCAAAAAGTTTTTATAAATTTTATATGATAATTAATATTAATATTAAATTATCTAATTATTAATTCTTTTTTTTTTACGAAATAATCAATTTTTGTTTTATAATCAAATATATTTTTAAAAACATATTAAAATATTAATAAATATAATTAACTTGTATATCAATTTTATTATTTTATAAACCTAAAAAATTATTATTGATTGATATAATATAATAATAATTTATTATTTATATCGCAGTAAAATATATTATAATATATATACTATATACCTAGTTCTATATAAATATTTAAAAAATAGTCCTTATATATCAGGACCTTCACAATTTTCGGAAAAAATCGGCTTAGCAGATTCGCACTAATCCTGAAATTAGCCGAGAATTTGACCAGATTAGTAGGATTAGTAAATCTTCTTTAAAAATTTTAATTTTATTAAGATTTTCTCAGATTATTATTAGATTAAGATTTTTTTTTACTAATATTAATAATTAATTTCTATAAATAGATTTTTTTATTAATTTTTAATAATTCTTTTAATAGTGTACAAATCATTTCTAAAATTTGTTTAAATCTTTATAATATAATTAATTGCGCTAATATAAATATTTTTAGTTGCATCAAATTGTTTTTAAAAATTTATATATATAATATTAATTATTATATTATATATATTAAATAATTATATTAATATAACCGAAAAATACAAAATTGTTATAATATTTATATAATAAAAAATTGATCGTATAGGATTTGGTATTCTTGTATCTAAATTTAATATAAATAAATATTTATTAATTTTAAAATTTTTAATTAA